>WNFJ01132853.1_pt1 | contig 26516 bp, 30 predicted proteins | sample 5400461 | NCBI WGS metagenome assembly WNFJ01 (sample SAMN13153349, study PRJNA577476) | soil metagenome | isolation source: 115 cm saprolite on Douglas fir-dominated hillslope | place: USA:California | collected 2013-09-17
TATTGGTGGACGGACAACCGATTCGCGCATCGCGTCAGAGCGCCCAGTGGTGTCTTGCCGCGGTAAACCAGTGCTGGACCCAGAAGGCTCCTAAGATTTCGAAGGCTGAACTCACGGACGCCCAAGCGGCCTACGATCACGCCCGCGAGGTTTACACCAAACTCATCGCGGAATGCGCACAATAACAGGGAAGTGGGCAGGTCCTTTTATTATGGGGCTCCCACTATTCGACGCGGAGTTCCCGGCCCGGGTGATCAACTCGCAACTGTCACCTGGATGTCCTGCCCGGATCATGGGGAACTCGGAAGTTATCAGCTCGCCCGTTGGGTTAGTACCGACAAACGCGCTTGTATTGACTGGTCTGGCCACCTTCCGGGTGGTCGGCAGCACGGAAATTACGTTCCCACTGAGACTGGCAAGTGGCAGCGATAATCGCTGAGCAAGATGGGGGAGCCGCACCCCTTCGCGCTTTTGGCAGAGGGTGCGCTCTTCCATCCTCCCAGCGCGAATCCAAACAGGTATCTCTACATCCTCTTGCAGCAAATCCGGCCAAAGGTCCGCCGGTCACGTCCTGCATAATAATCTCCAGCCAGGCAGCCGCCGTTCGAAATTCTCAACATCGCCGTGCCATGGTGCATGTGCATCGTTTTCATTGCGTCTGCCAGCGGCTGATTCTCGTACTGGTAGATCAACGAAACGCCTTCCGGGTCGTCCACTTGAATCACTGCCGTGCAACTGCGTGACATGGACGTGGCGGTGGTGAGGTAAACGGCGATTTGCGTCCAACTCTGGAAAATGTGGATGATCAGCTCGTGGCGCTTCGCATGGCCGTCAAAAGAGGTGACCAAATAACCGCGCCAGCGTCCCGTGAGGTTCGGGATTCGGGCCAGCCCTAACCTGTGCACAAAGCTGTTCCGCCAGAGATACCTGTCGAATAGGGCGTAGAGTACGCCGTAGAAAGCTAGGCTGGAAGGAGCGTCCACCCACCATGGGACCGAAAGGTGGGCGGCAGCGAGAAATCTCGAAGTGGCCCACGCCAAAGCAATCGCCAGCAACGCGAGCAGAAGAGGAACGATCCTCCTTTCACTCGAGTCTGTGCTGTAGTGTGCTGTAGCCGTGCATACTTCACCTGCCCGGCTCTGTAACGCCGAACAGGCCTCTGGCCCGTTTAAATGCGCCTTCCACTCCCAACTGCTGGTGGGGAGCGCTGGGTAAAGGAAATGGCCCTAGCGGTAGAGTGGCTTCCTGAAGAGTGGCCCGATGGCATTCCGAATCCGAAGCAACTGCTAGTGGTGGCGCTCCTTACAACTTCTATCCTACTCCTCTTTAGAACTGAATTTACAGCCTTTGCCATGCGGGTGGGACGGGCTTCTGACTCGTGGGAGGAGAACTGAATATTATCGCGGAACAGCGCCAAAGAATTGAGGGCGCAACCGGTGTTTAACCTGTTGCGCCCTCTAACTGAGCCGTAAAGTTTCTAACCTTCTCGATTCAATCTGGCGGCGTAACCGCCTTGCGGCTGTTGCGCCCTCCAAGCAAATCCGTTTAGGCTTCTCCCTTTACGGTACAATCTCGCGGCACAACCGCAGTTAAGCTGCTGCACCTCTCAACTGCCGCGCAAAGTTCCTAACCTTCCCGAATCCACCTGGCGGCGTGACCGGCCTTTCAGCTAGCCCCGCCCTCCAAACTGAACCTTGTTGGCTTCGAGCTTTGCGATTCAATCTCGCGGCGCAGCCGATGTTTAATCTTGCTGCGCCCTCTAAATTGATCCGTAAAGTTCTTAAGCTTCCCGGTCCAATCTGAAATGCACGATAGAGTTTACCGCTCGCGCCGTCAATCGAATTCTGCTCGCACCCTTGTGCAAATCTGTGGACACGTGTGCAAAATTCCCGCCGAGTGCCAGACCCGAACTTTAACCGTCACTGTCAAATCTCGGTTCTCGCGGTTTGACACTGTCATTTTCCCTGCCTATAGTGCCGTCGAGGGATCCCGAGTCGTTATTTCGTGAGCACCCGCCGCGTCAACCGCTTGCGGCTACGTTTGAATTCGACCGCCCTGCGGTCGCGCTTGGATCGTCAAGGACAGGTTTCCGTTCATGGCTAGGGGAAATTTTGGCGAACGTCTGAAGCGCGAGCGCGAGCTCCGCGAAGTTTCCATGGAGGAACTCACCAAAGCTACGCGCATCAGCGCCCGTTTTGTCGAAGCTCTGGAGAATGAAGATTGGGCCAAGCTGCCCGGCGGCGTTTTCGGCCACGGGTTCGTGCGCACAATCGCGCGCTATCTGGGCCTCAATGAAGAAGCACTCCTCGGCGAGTACGACTCCGCCCGCGCGGAACATTCCCCCGCAGCTCCTTCCAAACCCGAGGAGCGCATTCCATCACCGCCAAAGTGGCTTCCCGTTGCGGCCGTTTTCGTCGCGCTACTCCTGGTCATCGGACTTTTCTTTGCAGGCCGCTACGCCTGGCATCGCTACGCTAATTATCGCGCCGCAAAAAAGACCGCCGCTTCCCTGGCATCGCAACCTCAGACCCGCGACGATGCCACGTCGCCAGGTTCATCGGAGCAGTCGGCCTCTGCTTCTCTTCTCGACCTTTCCGTCACAACATCCGCCGAGACTCGCGTGCGAATTCTCGCTGACGAAAAACTTCTTCTCGATGCAGAACTTTCTGCTGGCGAGACGCGCCACTTTTCAGCTCATCAGCAATTTGAGGTGACCGCCAGAGACTCTTCGGCGGTGTTGCTGGAATTGAACGGCAAGGCCATGCCACCTGTTGGTGCGCCTGGCGCCTCCGGTACAATGGTGTTTAGCCGAAAGGATTTGAGGCCGTAACCAGTGGAGTCTCTTAGTCCAGAAGTTCTGGAAGATCTGCGCCACGGCCGCGCCACGCGCGAACGAAAAATCGCCGTGTGCACCGGCGGTGCGCATCTTGCTCCCGCGGACCGCGCGGAGATTCTAGCGGTTCTCGCCGGTGACGCCGATGAAATGGTGGCGGACCGCGCGCAGGATGCGATTCTCTCGCTTCCCGTGGAATCCTTCATCGAGGCCCTCAAACGCGAGCAAGCTCTCCCCGCTCTATTCGCTTACGCCGGAAAGAATCTGGCCGACAAGCCCGGCATCTGTGACGCCCTAGTGCAAAACAAAAACTGTTCTGCCGAGCATCTCGTTCCTGCCGTTCGCCACCTCTCGACTCTCGGCATCCAGACGCTGATGGAAGAACTCGAGCGCGTGAGCGAATCTCCTGCGCTCGCCGCGGCTCTGGAGCATTCTTCGTCGTTGACAGTCGATCAAAAGAGTCAGCTCCATGAACTTCACGGTCCGGGCAATCCTATCGATGAAGCTGCTCTCGCGGAGGCTGCGGCCGCGGTTGAACCCGACCTTGCAAGGCGCCAGACCCTGCTTCAACGATTGGCCAAGATGACGGTTGCACAGCGTGTGCAATTCGCGATCAAGGGCGGATCAGAAGCGCGACGCACGCTCATCCGCGACAGCAACAAGGTCGTCCAGCGCGCCGTGCTGCAATCCCCTCGCCTCACGGACCAGGAAGTGGAGGCCTTCGCTTCCATGTCCAGCCTCACGGATGAAATTCTTCGCCTCATCGCAGGTAACCGCACTTTCCGCAAGAACTATACGGTTGTCCGCAACCTCATCAACAATCCAAAAGCTCCTCTCGACGTTACCTTGCACATGCTTCCCATGCTCAACGCCGTGGACCTCAAACGCCTCACCACCAACAAGAATGTTCCCGAAACTCTCCGCACCACGGCCATGAAGCTCCAGCGCACGCGTGTTGAACTCAGGAAATAAGCGTTTCTCATTCGACGATTCGCCGCGGCTCATTCGAATTCAGTCAAGGTGCCGGGCGTGAGTTTTGGATGCTGGAGATGAAAGCCCGTCGCCTCCTGGTAGGCACGCGCAAACGCAAGCAGTTCCGCTTCGCCAAAAAGTTTTCCAAGAAACGTCAAGCTGGTGGGAGTACCGGGGCCGCCGGCATTTTCGAAGTCGCTCACGTCTTCGGTTGGCGGCTTCGGCGCGTCGCTTCCGCGCAGTCCATTCGGCAGAATGACCGCCGGATGCCCTGTTAAGTTTGTGACCACAAGCTGTTCGCCGCTCGTTGGCGCCACGATCACGTCAAAACTGTCGAACGCTTTTGCGACAGCATCCATTGCCAGCCTGCGCGCTCGCGCCGCTTGGATGTACTCCACGGCTGGAATGAACCGTGCCGTTCGAAACGTATTCGGCCAGTCATAATCTTTCTGCGACGTGAGCAGCTTGTCTTTGCCAGTGCGTGTCAGTTCATCGAAGGCCGCGGCTGATTCCGCCGTCAGCATGGCCACCATGGCGTCGTAAGGAAATTTTGGCATTTCGGCGGGGACAAGATTCACTCCCATTTCCCGCAATTTCGCCAGCGCGGCATCATTGTATTTTCTGTCGTACTCCGCCCTCGCGCGCGCTGCTTCGCGGCGCTTCTTTCGTTCTTCGCGCTTTTTGTGTTCTTCGGGATTCGCGGGCGGTTGTTCCTTCGCGTCTTCCTGCTGGTCCTCCGGCTTGCGTTCGAACGCGGATTTCAAGTAACCGACGCGCAGCTTGCGCCAATCCAGATTCGCATCCCAATTGAAAGCCGCGGGCTGTACTGTTCGATCCGCGTCATCTGGGCCGTAAATCGCATCTAGAACCAGCGCGCAATCTTCCACCGTTCTGCAAATGGGCCCTAACTTGTCCATGCTCCAGGAGAGCGCCATCGCGCCAGTCCTGGGCACGAAGCCGAACGATGGCCGAAGCCCAGTGCAGCCGCAGCGCGTCGATGGCGACGAAATCGAGCCCAGCGTCTCTGAGCCAATGCTGAAGGCCACGCATCCGGCCGCGGTCGCCGAAGCCGGTCCCGCCGACGATCCGCTCGAGCCTTGATTCGTGTTCCACGGATTACGCGTTACTCCGCCGAACCACACATCGCCTTGCGCCAAAGCGCCCAGCGTTAATTTCGCGACCAGCACGGCACCCGCTTTGTCCAAGCGCGTCACCACGGTTGCGTCCTCGTCGATCGTCTGGCTTTCGAATCCGCCCGCGCCCCAAGTTGTTCGATAGCCCTTCACGGCGAGCAAATCCTTGGCGCCCCACGGCAGTCCGTGCAGCGGCCCGCGGTATTTTCCTGCGGCGATTTCCGCGTCTGCTTTCCTGGCCTGCGCGAGGGCGCGTTCTTCCGTCAGCGTCACAGCAAATTTCAGGATTGGGTCATACTTCTTCAAACGCCCCAGGTACATTTCCGTCAGCGCGAGCGAGGAAGCTTTTCTCGTTCGAACGAGCTCACCCAATTCGCGCGCACTGGCGAACGCCAATTTCTCCAGATTCTCCGACGCAGCTACGAAGGCGGTGTTTGTCGCTTTCGAAATTCGCATCGGCTTTCGCGCAGTGTCGAATTTCATCCCCGGCAGGACGGGATCAAAGATCAAGGCTGGATCAACGGAATTTGGAATGTGCAGTTTATAGATTTCTTCATAGCCCTTGGCCTGATCGTTCAAGCTTTCGAGCATCATTTCTTTGTATTCCTCGGAGATGGGAACATCCGCGATGGCTGCTGCATTTTCAATCATTTCTTTGGTGATCTTCTTCGCGCCCTGCGCCTGAGCTTGCGCCCATAACACTCCGGGAAACAGTGTTCCCGCCAGACCCATTCCCGAACACGTTTTCATGAAATCTCGCCGATCCAGCATTTTCATTCTCCTCATTAGAAACTTCTGCGAGGCGCGTAAGATACCACAGCACCATGCTGATCTCCTTCGGAAGTCTAGGGTGTAGGAATCGTGCGCAGCGTCCGTGTAGGCCGCGAGAGCCGATTCGAATTCGATCCGCAGCCGATAGATGAAATTAAAAAATACCTTGATTTCGTTTCCGAGCAGTGGGATCAGGCGCTCTCCAGGCTAAAGTCGTTCGTCGAAGACTGACTGCCCGGAGCGATTGCAGGGCACCAGAAACGCGGAGAAACCCGCCAATCACTGACCCGTCTTGAGAGACTTTGCCCTAAGCCTGGGAATTGTTGTACGATTTGCGCCCGCTAAAAGGAGTTTCCATGATGCGACTCAAGAGGCTTGTCATTTTCCTGCCGTTCCTGCTTCTGAGCATTCCTGCCGGGCAAGTGCGAAAGGCAATGGCCGGCCATCCTCCCGCCGAGGGAAAGGAAGTTGTCCTCAAGGCCGCCGATATTTCCCCAAAAATTTTCCCGGAGCGCGTATTTTTCCGCGGACAAATCGCTCCCGTGCAACTCCGCAATAGTGGCGGCGTGCACTTCGCTGACGATCTGTACGTGCTCGCGGGGCTGGTGGACAGCTCCGGCTACTCCACGGCGATCAAAGAGAAGTACCAAGCGTATCTGCTCAACGAAGTTACTCTCGAAATTGCCGGACAAACTTTGAAGCCCGGCTCCTACGGCATCGGTTTCGTCAACGGTGGAAAGTTTGTGGCGATGGACCTGGGCGCCAATGACGTTTTGCAGGCCGCCTCACAGCACGATGCGGAAATGAAGCGTCCTGTGCCGCTTCAGGTCGTGGCATCAGCCACTGCGGGAAGCTACCGGCTGTACGCCGGGCGCGATTACGTGGAGTTCCGCAGGGCCCATTAGTTGAGGCAAGTGCTCCTAATGAAAAAAGCCCGGGCCGAACTTGAATTCGCCCCGGGTCTTTTTTTGTTGTAGGTTCGTTTGCGGGAAGTACGGCTTTCCTTAATCCTTGTCAAATTTCAAACAGAGTTCAAGCTGCTCAATCGCCTTATTGGTCGCCTCGATGGCTTCCACGCGATGGCCGCCGAAGTCATGCGCAGCGCGTTCCATATGCTCTTTCGCCCGGCGCAGCGCCGCAATCGCTTGACGGATCTGCGGATACGGTTCCGCGGGAGTTGCCGCCGGCGTGGCGGGTAGCGCGTTCGCTGCCGGAGTTGCGGGAACATTGGTCTTGTGCGGCGCCGCCGGTGCCGTCGCGATGAATGCAAACGCAAGCAGTAACGATGCCAGAGCCAGCAAGCTTACAATTCTTGTTTTCATCATGTTGTTATATTTGAAATGCGCGTTCCCGCTCTTGGGACACGCGCAAGAAAGTGGGGCTGGCCATGACTGGACGGGATTTACGGGATGCGCGGCGAAAAAGAGGATGGACCCAGGAAGAAACAGCGGAAAAGCTGGGAGTCACCCAAGCTTATCTTTCCATGCTTGAGAGTGGCCGCCGTTTGATGCCTTCTGCCCTGGCACGCCTGGCGGTGGAGGCTCTCCACGCTCCGCCGACAGCCCTTCCGTTGCACGCGCAGGCCGTCGAGACGCCTGTGGGAAGCGAAAAACTGAGCTTGCAGCTCGCGGGACTGGGTTATCCGGGATTCGCCCATTTACGGGCGAAAGCGCGGCGCAACCCTGCCGAGGTTCTGCTGACCGCACTCCATGCAAGAGACCTGGATGACAGAGTGACAGAAGGCTTGCCATGGCTGGCTCTCGCCTACGCGGACATGGATTGGGATTGGGTCGTGCCGAACGCCAAGTTGCTCGACCGGCAGAATCGGCTGGGATTCGTCGTAACCCTGGCTTCGCAACTGGCCTCCAAGTCCACCGACCGGCCCCGTTCCGCAAGGCTAAAGGAATACGCGGCGGTGCTGGAACGCTCGCGGCTTGCCAAGGAAGATACTCTTTGCCACGATTCATTGACCGAAGCGGAGAGAAAATGGCTTCGCGCGAACCGTCCCGCTTTAGCCGCGCACTGGAATCTGTTGACAGACATGAAAGCGGAGAATCTCCGTCATGCCACGCTCTAGCCAAGCACCGGAATCCTGGCTGGAATCGCGGGCCGCGGCAAACCATGAACGGCCGCCCAAGCTTCTTTTCCTTTGCAAACGGCTAAAGCGCGTCATAGGATTACGCCCACCGCTTCCTCTTATTCCTGATAGGAGAAAACATTCATGCACATGCACAGCTTGAATTGGCTGGCGATCCTGGTGGCCGCGATATCCACCATGGTGGTCGGTCTTTTGTGGTATTCGCCCTTGCTCTTTGCAAAACCATGGATCCGCGAGATGGGCTACGATCCGAACGATAAAGCTGGGAAGGAGGAAATGAGGAAAGGCGCCGGCCGGGCTTACACCGGCTCATTTGCAGCCAGCTTGATCTCCGCCTTCACCCTGGCTTTGATTCTCCATGGACTTCGGGCAGAAGACTTGCATTTCGGATTGATGGTCAGCTTCCATGTGTGGCTCGGATTTGTCGCTACCGTGCAATTCACGGGCGCGCTGTTCGCCAAGCAGAGCATGAAGGTCTTCGGCATCAATACTGGTTACCAGCTTGTCTGCTATCTCGTCATGGGGGCGATCCTCACAGCGTGGAAGTAACAGTTCAATGGTCCTGGGAACGCTAACAAGTTTGCGGTCTGGAAGGAGCTCTCCATGAAATCTTTGCGGATTGTCTGCTCTTCATTTTCTCTTCTATTTAGCTGCGTTTCTGCGATTGCGCAGACTTCGGGCCCGGATACGCGGCAAATCAGCGATCCCAGGGCGATCACCTCGGCGTCCAATCCGCATGCGCGGCCTATTCCAATTGACGATCTCTATTTCACACGCAGCGTTTCCAACGCGTCGTGGTCGCCCGATGGAAAAGAGATTGTGTTCACCACTGACATTTCCGGCCGCTCAAATTTGTGGAAAGTGAACGCAAACGGGGGATGGCCGATACAACTGGCGGAGTCGGACGAAAGGCAATATGGCGAAACCTGGTCTCCCGACGGCAAGTGGATCGTCTTTCAACAGGACACCGCCGGAAACGAGTTGTGGGATGTCTTCGCGATCCCTAGCGAGGGAGGCGAAGTGATCAACCTGACCAACACTCCCGAGATTCGCGAAGAAGGCCCCCGTTGGTCGCCCGATGGAAAGACCATCGCGCTGAACACCAAGCCGAAGGACGGCACGGTGTACGACATTACGTTGATGGACTGGGCCACTCGGAAGATGAAGCCACTCACGCACGAAAGCACCCCGAACCATCTTTGGAATTCAGTGGCTTGGTCTCCCGACGGAAAAACACTTTACGCCAACCGAGTGGAAGTGAGCTTTACAGATGCCGATATTTACGCGATTGACGTAGCGAGCGGAAAGGCCACGAACCTGACCGCGCACCAGGGGCAGGTCCTCAACATCGCATCTTCGTTGTCCATGGATGGAATAACGCTCTTGGTTACTTCTAACGAGAAGGGTGGCTATCAAAACGTGGCGCTGCTGGACATCGCGACGAAAAAGCTGGCATGGGTCACGGACACTAAGTGGGAGGCCGGTTCGGGCGACTTTTCTCCCGACGGCAAGTGGATTACATACACCATCAACGCGGACGGGCGCGTGGATACTTTTATGGCAGACGTGGCCACGACGCACTCGGAAAAAATCCCTGTGCCTGGAGGCGTGAACGCATTCGCCGCTTACCCGAGCTCTTTTTCGCCCTCAGGAGACCGGCTGCTGTTGTCGCACGAGAGCTCCGTGGAGCCAGGCGATTTTTGGGTCTATAACGTGTCCGCTCGCAAGGCCAAGCAGCTTACCTACTCTGCTATCGCGAGTCTGAGCTCCGCGCCACGAGCACCGTCTCAGGTCATTAGCTACAAATCGTTCGATGGGAAGACGATCAGCGCGCTGCTGTGGATTCCCTTCAACCTAAAACGTGACGGCTCGAACCCCGCGCTGGTTTTGCCGCACGGCGGGCCGACCGGTCAGTCCGACGATTACTGGAGCCCCCGAGTGGCGGCGTTAGTGTCCCGAGGCTACGTCTGCATCGAACCCAACGTGCGGGGGTCGACGGGGTATGGCATAGAGTTTCAGAAGGCCAACTACAAAGACCTGGGTGGTGGAGACTTACAGGATGAGGTTTACGCGGCTAAATTCCTGGAAGCTACCGGATATGTGAATCCGAAGAGAATCGGGATCACCGGTGGCTCCTACGGCGGATTCATGACGCTGATGGCGATAGGCAGAACTCCAGACATCTGGTCAGCGGCCGTGGAGTTGTTTGGCATCATCAACTGGATGACCATGTTGGAACATTCGGATCCAATGCTGCAGCAATATGAAAAAAGCCTGCTGGGTGATCCCGGGAAAGACCGCTCCGCTTACGATGCGGCCTCTCCCATCACCTACATCCACAGCGTGAAGGCGCCGCTGCTGGTGTTGCAAGGGGACAACGATCCACGCGTTCCCAGAGAGGAGGCGGAGCAAGTTGTCACGCTGCTGAAGAAAGATGGAAAGACGGTCGAAGCACACTACTACACGAACGAAGGCCACGGTTTCGAGAAGCGCGAGAATCAGATCGATTCCATCCGGCGCACTGTAGCCTGGTTCGACAAATACCTTAAAGGAACCAACTGATTCGGAAAATGGACAAGTGTGAGCCTCCTTGCGCAAGAATCGCTCAAGCATATATTTATTTTGTTGCCTCAAACCCCCTTGCTACTAAGGACGGATGCGCTGGCACTGACAGGGCGCTTCCGGTAAGCCTAGCTCGAACAAAGGCTTGCCTCGTACCGCCGCCGGCGATCCGTCCGACTCTCTTTTCGTGCGTCTTCCAACTCAAAGGCCCTCCCTTCTCGACTCTCAACCCATTGAAAACTCAGTAATTAGAACGCTGTAGTACTCGTTAGGGTACATATAGCTAAATACGTTTGAAATCGTGGGGTTAGCCCCCACATCATAGTGCCAAGTAGCAGTACCTATAGAACTCAAGGAGGGGTTATGCGTAGCTTGCTTATGGTGGGGATGTTGCTTTTTGTTGTTGCTGGTTCAGCCGTAGCCCAGGACCAACCCAGGAGCGAAGTGGGGGGCAACTACACGTATATTCGCATCAATCCAGGCGGAAGCGCGTCGGGCCAGAACTGTCACGGCGGCGGCGGATCCGTGGCCGGGAATCTGAATCAGTACCTCGGCGTTGTTGGTGAATTTAGCGGGTGCAAGTGGACAGGACTTGCATCCGGCTTGAGCGCCCATACCCTTACGTACCTCTTCGGGCCGCGATTGACCTACCGTGGACACGGTCGCTTCGAGCCTTTTGGCGAGGCTTTGTTTGGTGGGGCGCACATCGGTGGCTCCGCCAGCGGCATCGGTTCCGGCTCCGATAACGCTTTCGCGATGGCAATTGGCGGCGGAGCCGACTACAAGTTCACGCGAAGTGTGGCCATTCGCTTGATACAAGCTGATTACCTGTACACGAAGTTTAACTTCGGCCCTGGATATACCCATCAGAACAACGTGCGAATCCAGGCTGGAGTCGTCTTGCGTTTCGGCGGCAGATAATATCCAAGCTCAGGCAAGGCTCCGCCTTCAAAAGCGGAGCCTTTCGCCTTGTTTTCTTCCTCCATCTCCGTTTTGCCCTTCTGGCCTTCACAATCTCTGATATGTCCCAAAACCGTTCTGCGCGGCAAGAAAATCGCCTTTCTTGGGAAAATTAGAAAACTAGATTTGCCCGAAGAAGCCGCTTGCCACAACCCAAGCCGACAGAGAGAATGTCCGCCGATAACACTTGGCTTTCCCATCTCACAACGAGAGCAGCCGAGGTTCGCATACCGGCAATAGGCTGGTTGCGCTCCTGGCCCTGGCCGCGCTGATCAATTACATTGATCGGGGCAACCTCTCCATCGCCGCACCTTTGCTGAAAGATGAGCTTGGTTTATCGGCCTCCCAACTCGGCATCCTGCTGTCTTCCTTTTTCTGGACCTATTCCCTGTTTCTGCCCCTTTCCGGCTTGCTGGCGGATAGATTCGACGCTAAGTGGGTGATGGCTCTTGGTTTTTTCCTCTGGTCCGGCGCGACGGCCATTACCGGAGGCTTGCACGCGTTCCCAGCATTGCTGGCCGCGCGTCTGATGCTTGGGATCGGCGAGTCGGTCGCCTATCCCTGCTATGCGAGAACGCTGGTGCGCCACGTTCCGGAGGTAGGCCGGGGATTCGCCAACGCGCTCATCGCCGCTGGCGTCGGATGCGGTCCGGCCCTGGGTACCTTTTTTGGCGGGACGCTCATGGCGCGATACGGGTGGCGTCCCTTCTTCATCGTCCTCGGAATTCTCAGTATGGTATGGCTGATTCCATGGTTCGCGTGGATGCCGCGGGGAGGCTCGAAATTTTCGCTCGTCGAGGAAGGCAGCGCGGGTCTTCTTAAACTTTTGACGGAGCGATCGATGTGGGGGACTTGCGGCGGCCTGTTTGGCGCAAACTACGTGCTCTACTTCGAGATCACCTGGCTACCGTTCTATCTGGTCCATGAGCGGCATCTATCGATGGGAACAATGGCAAAGATTAGCGGCGTGGGGTACTTGTGCTACTCGGCTGGCGCCGTGGTTTTCGGCTGGCTCTCCGACAAATGGATCGCCGCAGGCGGAACGCCCACGCTGGTTCGCAAAACGTTTGCCGGCGTGGGGGCGGGGAGTGCCGGGCTGCTCCTCCTGGGATGTGCCCTCGCCGGTCCGACGGTTTCGGTGATTCTGCTGCTGCTGGCGTTCGCGGCCGGGGGTATGTGCGGTTCCAACATCTGGGCGATCACACAAACTCTGGCCGGCCCGAGAATGGCTGGCCGCTGGACAGGTTTTCAGAATTTCATCGGTAACCTTGCGGGCGTCATCGCGCCGGCTGTAACCGGCTTCGTCATCGACTACACTGGACGTTTCTTCGTGGCTTTCGTGATTATGGCGATTGCCGCGATGCTGGCTGCTCTTTCTTATTTCTTTGTGATTGGCCCGGTGAAGGAGATCGCCTGGGAAGCATGACCCGCGAGTGGCTTCCCGGGACGCGCGACCTTGCCATTGAAGCAGGACTTTGTTTGCCCTAGACTCTTGCTCATGAACGTGGATTGGCTGCGCAAGCTATGTCTTTCTTTTCCGGGCGCCACGGAACAGATCCAGTGGGGCTACGACTTGCTCTTCAAAGTCGGCGGGAAGATGTTTGCCGTGACCCCGCTCGAACCCGCACCTGTCTGTCTTTCGTTCAAAGCATCTGCGGAAAATTTTGCCGAGCTGACAGAACGGCCTAACATTATCCCGGCGCCTTATCTGGCCCGCGCGCAATGGGTGGCCCTCCAAACCAGGGACGCTTTGCCGCCGGAGGAACTCACACGCTTGCTGCGCGATTCTTACGACATGATTTCTGCGAAGCTGCCGAAGAAAACTCGCGAGGCGCTCCTCCGTTCAAAGGCCGCAGCACGCAAGCCAACTCGCAAGAAATCAGCGAAAAAGAAACGCCGGCATAGCCGCTGACAGCGGGAAAAGATATACTCCGCAAAGAATGAGTTTTCGCCGAGGTGGTGCATGCTCGCACGCATATCATTTTTGCTTGTTTCCCTGATGCTTTTTGCTTCATCGAAGCCGCTAAACGCCAGTCCCGCGCCTCCTGCGGAGGGTCTACTGGTCGTGGCCAACCAGAAGGAGCATACCTTGCTGTTGGTTGATCCCGACAACCGCCGCGAACTTGCGAAAATTGTTGTCGGCGTGAACGGCCATGAAGTCATGGTCTCCAGGGACGGCCGATTCGCTTACGTTCCCATCTATGGAAACTCCGGCGTTGGAAAGCCCGGAACGGACGGCAGCACCGTTGATGTCATCGACTTGCAGGAGCGCAAACTCGTCGCCAGCATCGATTTGGGTAAACCGCTGCGCCCGCACCGCGCCGAGGTCGGGCCTGACGGTCTGCTGTACGTCACCGCCGAACTGGCCAATGCCGTTGACGTGATCGATCCTGCTTCCAGGAAGGTCCTTGCGGAAATTCCCACTGGTGCACCGCAATCCCACATGCTGGTTCTTTCTCCGGATGGCCGCCGCGGCTACACCGCCAATGTCAGCGCCGGCACCGTGAGCGTGCTGGATCTTGCGAAGCGCAGCCTCATCACAACGATTCCCGTGGCCAAGACCATCCAGCGCATTTCCATTTCGCCAGATGGCCTTCACGTGTTCACTCACGATCAGGATTCTTCCCGCATCGCCGTCATCGATACGTCCACGAATAGAGTCACGAACTGGATCGAATTGCCCAATCCAGCGTACGCCTCGGAGCCAACACCCGATGGGCGCTGGCTGCTGGCGGTCAGCATGGTTGCCAGCCAGCTCTTCGTCGTTGATTTGCAGACGCTGAAGATGGTGCAGTCGTTGGAAATCCCGAAGGGATCATCAGAAGTCCTCGTTCGACCGGGTGGGGAAATCGCGTATATCAGTGGCACCGGCGCCGGGAAGATCGCCGTGCTGGACCTGACTACCTGGAAGATGCAAACGCCCATCGATCTCACTCCGGGCGTCGACGGTCTCGCCTGGGCCTCTGCCGCGCGCTGATTTTGCGAGGGCCTGCTGCCCCAATACAAAAGCCCACTCCTCCGGCGGAGAGAGTGGGCTTTTTGAATCCATTTCACCGGAGAACTCTCCGGCTGCAGCCAGTTAACGGCCGCTCAATCACCGATTACAGCGCCGAGTCGGTGTTGGCGCAGGCCGTGCCGCCCGCATTGAAGCGGATGACGCCGGACTGGTCGGAGCAGAACGCGCGGCTGCCACTTTGGCCATTCACGCTCGGGACCGCAAGCGATGAATAGGTGACCGCTGGTGTTCCCGTTCCCGCTGTGGCGCTGAAGTTATAACCGCTCTTGATTGCCGTGTTTGCCAGAACATCGTCGACCAGACAAGCATTGGCGGAGGTTGCATACGTGGAACCCGAGCAGTTCGCAGCCGTGCCGCCGAGAGTGCCAAGATTCCCAAAGCCAACCGTCGGATACGTATTCGAATACGTCACCTCGGCGGTGTTAATGGTGCGAAGTGAACCGACTGCCGAAGCCTCGTTCGCGGCCATACGAGACCGGAGCAGGTTCGGAATTGCGATGGCCGCGATGATCAGAATGATCGCCACGCCACGACGATCAACAACTCGATAAGAGAGAATCCCTTTTGCTTCTTCATGCTTTCTCCTTGAGGCTATGATAGAGACCGAGAGCATCATTATTACCGCAAGCGAGAGTCCAGTCCAGACCTTTCCTATCAACACACCGTTTTCCTCATATCCTGCAGATAATAAGGATATTAGCAAAGATCTCCTAACTTGCATCTTTGCTCGCGTTTACCCAAAGCTGGGCAAGTGGCAATTCCGGTCGACGTTTTATGTCCGAGGGGGCATAAATTGTCACAGTTTGAAGGGCTTCCAGTGCCAAAAAGGAGAATCAGCCCGGCGAAGGGAGCTTCTTCGCCGAGCTGACTGTTGGTGGCTTATGGCGGTTGGGTTTGGCGAGAATCCAACTATAGCGATGAGTCCGTGTTCGCACAGGCCGTGCCGCCCGCATTGAAGTAGATGACGCCAGATTGGTCGGAGCAGAATGCGCGGCTGCCACTCTGTCCATTCACGCTCGGGACCGCAAGCGATGAATAGGAACCGCCGGTGTCCCTGTTCCCGCCGTGGCGGTGAAGTTATAACCGCTCTTCACTGCCGTGTTTGCCAGAACGTCGTCGATCAGGCAAGCATTGGCGGAGGTTGCATACGTCGAACCTGCGCAGTTCGCAGCCGTTCCGCCGAGAACGCCAAGATTCCCAAAGCCAACCGTCGGGTATGTACTGGAATAGGTCACTTCGGCCGTGTTAATCGTGCGGAGCGAACCAACTGCCGAAGACTCGTTCGCGGCCATTCTAGACCGGAGCAAGTTTGGAATGGCGATGGCTGCGATAATCAGAATGATGGCCACCACGATCAGTAGTTCGATCAACGAGAATCCCTTTTGGTCTTTACGCATTGCTTGATTTCTCCTTACAATCTCAGATCTTTTTGTTCCGACATCTCTGGCACAACGCCTTAACTGAGATCAAGTATAGGAATGCCCGTCTGATCGCGCCATGAAGCACCAGGTCCAATTTGCACCGGACCCCTGTCCTACGCCCACGGAAGACTTTTGCCGTACCCCCAGCCTAGTACCGGTTCTGACTTGTATACTGTCCCTGTGGTCATGACGTCCACTAAAGCCAGTAAAAGCAATGCATTACAGGCTCGCCAGTTCTGCCTATTCTCATAGTCCTGGCCAGCTCTGCGAGTGTGACTCAGGAAGGCACCTGTACGCGCCACAAGCGCAGCTCACTCTGCGAAAGGAAGAGCCCACGTTCCCGTGGCGCTACGCCAGTGCTTCGAGGTACACGAACTCCACCTCAAAAGGGCTTCGTTCCAAGTTCAGGCGTGCCACGCTCACTGGCAATTGAAACCGGCGAGGCTCGGCGCTTCCCGGGTTGATGTACAGCACGCCCCCGCGCTCCGTCTTTCCGGCTTTGTGGGTATGGCCGCTAACGACAATGTGCAACCCCGTAGCAGAAGGATTCAAATCCAGGGCCTTTACATCATGCAGAACGTAGATCATTGCCGCGGCCGCTTCCGCAACGGCCGTCTCTGGCAACGCCGTAGCCCATTCTGCCGTATCCACGTTTCCTCGCACGGCCACCACCGGCGCGATCTTTCCAAGCTCCTCCAAAATCTCCGGCTTCCCAACGTCCCCCGCATGAATGATCAGGTCGGACCCTCGCAGAGCTTCCACGGCTTCTTTGCGCAGCAAGCCATGCGTGTCCGAAATCAGACCGATTCTTTTCACCGCGTTTGCCATGCCCTGCGAAGTCCCGCCATTGCCACCAACCTTGGCGGCGTCCGCGACGAATCCTTACCGTCCCTTGCCTTTTTCCTTGTAGTGGCCTTCCAGCAGTTTGTATTTGTAGGCCCCGCCGCAGGCGTGTCTTACGTCCTCTTTTCCACGCGTGCGCGTAGCCAAGGAACGAGTTTGTCGAATCGGAACTGGTTGGCCTTGTAAAGGTTGTCCACAAAAAGGTAGGTCTCATCGGCGTCCGCCGTGAGGTGCAAGCCGTTGATGGCAAGAAACGAATACGTGGCGGCGAAAGCCGTCCGCTTGTTGCCATCAACAAAGGATTGATTCTGCGACAGACTCTCCCAGAGCGCGGCCGCTTCCTCGATCAGATCGGCATAATAGCCAGTCTGCGGCCGATACAGCGCTGCTTCCAATAATCCCTGATCCCTGACGCCCGGGGAGCCGCCATAGCGTTCAATCTGATCGGCATGCATAGCCAGCACTTCGGCCACCGTCAGGTAGTCGGTCATCGAGCGAGCTTCTTGTATAACGGGCCATATTTTTCCTGGCTGGCGAGGTATGCGCCCATGACGTGGGAGCGCGGCTTGGCGTTCTTGTGCTTTTCGATGAGATCGGCGAGCGCCTCGTCCACAAGGGCTTGAAGTTGGCGGCCTTCCTCGTCGGCGAGCGCGCGCACATCCCTCAAGATTTTGGAATTGACTTGGGTAGCGAATTTCTCGCGGGTCTGAGCCATGAATGGTGCTCCTCTTGACAAAATCATGCTAACTTGACAAATCATGATATGTCAAGACCCGCCGAAACGGGCACGCCAGCTACCAGTGGAATCCAAACTTCATCGCACAATCGGAACCAATGAAGTAGTGGCCGCTGTCCGTTCCCTTTTCGGAACCGCATCTCTTCGACCAATGTCGTGGGGCGGAAAGTGGAGACGGGGAAGACGTGGGAGAAGCGGGACAGACGGACGTTACTTGATTTTTCGGTGTTGTCGAAGCACTGGACCGTGATTCAGTGCACTGTCTCTATCGGACGCCCGGCGATCTCGCAAATCCGCTGCAATTCCTCGGAGGTGAAGTACGTCTCTTTCTCGTTGCCGGCCCAGTCCCGATTCTTTCGAGATACGGTCGAGCTCCGCTTGTGGCATATCGAGCAGCAAGGAAGCTCTTGCCTGCGTGTAGTATTTTGGGACTTGATTGTTCATAGCGTTCCCCGTGCCGCCGCGTCCACCTCGATGTCAGTGCAGTTCCATGGTTGTGGTAATTAAGGCGGCTCCGTTCACAGACGCGACCGCTGCTCCCATTGCAACATAGCCCGTTACCAAGTGATTTCAATCGGGTAAATCGCCCAATTCAGGCTCAGTAAAATTACTGAGAACTCCCCCTTGCAGACTATCCCGGGAAGACGCCATGGCGGCCCGCCGACGGTCGATCCGCCGCGTCCCCCAGCCTTCGCTTTGATGGGCCAGAGCACTCGGCGTGTCAAGCAGGCTACAATGACGGGGCCAAACTGAGTCTCCAGCACTTGGGGCCAGGGCGGAACTATCGGATTAGGAGAAACAACTAATGCGTGCAACGTGTGGTGCACTTACTTTGGTTCTGGTGGGACTGTTTGGTTCGGTGGAACCGGCGCGAGGACAGGGCGCTGCCGATACCGCAGCCATCAAGCAGACCGCCCTCGACTATCTCGAGGGCTGGTATGAATGCAACCCCGAGCGAATGGAGCGTGCGCTGAATCCTGACCTGGCGAAGAGAATCGTTTCTAACAATCCCCAGACCGGAAAAGACCGCTTGGATGAAATGAGCGCACTTAAGCTGGTGCAAATAGCTCGTGGAGAATGCGGGGGAAAGAAGACTGCTAAGGAAAACCAACAAAAGGACATCACGATTTTAGACACTTACGAGGACATGGCAACCGTCAAAGTGGTCTTTACGGGATGGGTAGATTACGTGCACATGGCCAGATTCAACGGTCGATGGATGATCGTGAATGTTCTCTGGCACCTCAAACCGACGCCACAAAAATAGAGCGTAAAACGCCTGACATACAAATCGGGAATCTACAGAGGAGTTGAAGCGAGGACCAACAATGCCGCTCCCTGCTCTACGCAGAGACTTTGCGGGGCATCATCCGGCGCAAGGGTCTTGCTCCCGGAATCGGGAACTGCATGTGCCAAAAATTCGTTTCGGGGGAGACGAACTCCACTCCAACGTATTGCTTGCCGTCGCGCGCCCGGTGGATTGATACAACTCGGCACTCCATCGAGTGTGCCGTGTGATCGTTCTTCAGAATCACCGTTTGTCCCACCAACACGATCTCTTCAAGGTGAAACAACGCACCGTTCCGGTTTATCGACTGCGTATGCGTCTGGGCGCTGAACTTTTCGCCTGTATCCATTTTCCCTTGGACCGTTAACGGCACCGTTAGTGCCACTCGTAGAGTTCGCCGGCGTTCTTTGCAACGAAAGTGAAGCAGGGACATTTCGGCTAGGACCTCAAATCTGATTTATGAATCCACAGCACTTACGACTAACTTCGATCGACGGGTGCGCGCCTACCAAGTCGTGTCAGCAGAATGCCAAAGCGACAGAACAGCACAAGAGATGTGACTAGCACGAACCTTGACCACACAGCCCCAATACTGCCCACCTGCCATTTTCAAGACAATGGCTGAAAGGTACCACAAAACCATGTTTCTGACAGTACCCTCGTACTTCCCCATTCTTACGGAATTCCATAAACGCCCCAGCGCGACTTATCGCCCGACGCCATCTCCTGCCTTATCTTATACATCGGGCGGCATAGGGCCTTCTTGCCGCGCGGGTCGCCAGCCTGCCCTTGTTTAGTGGCTCGACCGGGCCGTTCGTTTCATTTTGTCAAGGACACTTTGCGGGCCGAGAAGGGGAGCGGCGGCTTATAAGATAGAATCACAAAGAAGATTGAGGAGGAAACGAGTGACAAAGAAACCGACGATTGACGATGCGAGATTGATCTTGGAACTATACGACCTGAGGCGTGAGCCGGAAATGCGCAAGGCCCGCCAATGGTGGTTGACAACGTTTTGGCCCAAGAGCGCGGATGACTTCATCAAAGTGGCGACGGCCATGGGGTCGGAGGAGAACAATTGGCTGCGACAGGTGGGCGGCTACTGGGGAATTGCTGTTTCCTTTGTTTTGAATGGCGTCGTGAGCGAAAAGCTTTTCTTCCAGGTGTCGTTTTGCGGCGAACTTTATTTTATCTTTGCAAAGGTTCGGCCCTTTCTGGCGGAGATTCGGGAGAAAATGAACAATCCCGAGTTGTTTCTGAACGTGGAAAAAACCATCCTGGGATCGAAAGTAGCGCGAGCGCAGTTTGAAAAAGTGGAGGCACGCGTGGCGGCGATGCGGCAGCAGAAATGAGATGCATTGACGGAAATGTAGCGCGGAGGCTCGTGGTCCTTGCGTGTCTGGCGGCAGCTACGGGCTTTTTGCCTGCAGGAGCGATGGGAAAAGAGGGGGGAGCTTGCACTCCGGGAACCGAATTGCGTCTGAGCGCGCCGGAATCGAGCCAGGGAAGTCTTCTTCTGATCGAACTGAAAAGCGCGCAGCCCTTGGCGGAAGTGAATGGGGACTGGGGCGGACGAAGAGTCGCGTTCTGGCAGGAAAGCAGTAAGGAAGGGATGCAAAGAGGACTGATCGGAGTAGACCTGGAGAAGGCGCCGGGGAAGTACGACCTGAAAGTAGAGGGGCAAACGGGGAGCGGAGAGAAGATCGCTTGCAGCGTGATGGTGGAAGTGAAGGCAGGGCGATTTGCGACGGAAAAATTGCAGGTCGGGAAACAGTTTGTCGAGCCAAGCCCGGAACAAATCAAGAGGGCGAACGAAGAGCTCCAGAGATTGCGCGAAATTTTTGACCACGTGACCCCGGAGCGATTGTGGGACGGACAGTTCCGAGTCCCGCTGGATGGCGTGACGACGGGCTCGAATTTTGGGAAACGCCGCATCCTGAATGGGAATCCTGGATCACCCCATGGGGGAGTAGATTTGCGGGGTTCCACGGGGACGCCAGTCCACGCGGCGCAACGTGGGCGTGTGGTGCTGGCAGAGGAGTTGTTCTTTGCCGGAAATACGGTAGTGGTGGATCACGGTCTGGGAATCTACACTTTATACGCGCATCTCTCCGAGATCGATGTGAAGGTGGGAGACGTTTTGGAACCCGGCACTGTGCTGGGAAAAGTCGGAGCGACAGGGCGGGTGACGGGGCCACACCTGCATTGGGGACTGACGGTGGAAAGAGCGCGTGTAAATCCACTCCAAATTGTGAAGCTCATGGGGAATGCGTCTGTGGAGCCTGCTCAAAGAGGCTCTTCTGTTCCTTGAACATGTGTCCGGCAACGCAACACTCTCATCCCGCCAGCGGACGTTAGCGGCTTACTCGAGTCAGTATCTCTTGCCGGAAGTCTTTTTGAATCTGTGTTTTCCGCTTCTCCAGCCTGCGGCAAGTGAATTGCCCTCACTTCATGCGGGGAATCTCTGCCCTCCGCATCTCGCTAAACGCACCTCAGGGAGGCTTCCATGAAAAAGATCGATCGCATGCGGGAAAAGGTGACTATCCTGCCGACTTCCGCCTATCTCTCAAAGATGCACGATGCCGGCTGGAGCCTGGTCGCTTTGGAATGGGAACGTGAAGTGGAAACCTCCGCCGAGCCGGAGCCGCCCGAAGTTCCCATCGCCTCCGAGGAAATCCCCTTCGGCCTACGCATCGCCTCCGACTGCCGCCACCTGGAAGACGACCCCCTGGAAACTCAAACTCTCAAGTTTCTGGCCGAAATGATTGTCCAGGACCTCTCGTTCACGAGCATGTCGGACGCACTGAATGTCCGCGAATATCGCACACGCGACGGCCGGCCCTGGACCGCCGCCGCCGTATTCAAGCTAATCCCTCGCCTCATCGATGTCGCCCCGCGCCTCCTCTCCGGCGCTGAGTGGGAATCCCGCAAGAAACAATTGACCCGCGTCACCTGGAACTCTTAACGCGCTCTCCATGCCCGCTCGTGAAGGGCCAGCTCTCAGGTGTCGATGCTGTGGTATTGTGTCGAACCGTGTCGACCGAGATTCCAACTCCATCTAAAAATGAAAATTTCGTCGCGCGCTATCCTGTTGCCGCTTACTTCGTACTGACCTTCGCGGTCTCCTGGGCCGGCGCTTTCGCTGTGGTCGCGCCGCACCTCTTGCGCGGAGAGGCAATTCCGAAATTTGCGGGCCTGATGATGTTTCCCGCCATGCTTCTTGGCCCCAGCCTCGTCGGCATCGTTTTGACCCGCCTGGTCGACGGCCCATCCACCGTGCGAGATCTTTTCTCTCGAATGCGCCGCGTTCGCTTTCCCGCGCGCTGGTACGCCACTCTTCTCCTCCCTCCTGTGCTGATCTTGACCGTTCTCTTCTGCATGACCACATTTGTTTCCCCGGTGTTCGCGCCAAACCGTTTTTATGTCGGCGTCGCTTTCGGTTTCGTCGCCGGCTTCTTCGAGGAAATCGGATGGATGGGCTACGCCTTCCCGAAAATGCGCCGCGCCAACAACGCTCTTGCTCCCGCGATCCTGCTCGGCCTTCTCTGGAGTGCCTGGCACATCCCCGTCATCGATTATCTGGGAACTTCCACGCCTCACGGCGCTTACTGGTTTCCCTTCTTTCTCTCGTTCGCCGCTGCCATGACCGCGATGCGCGTCCTCATCGCTTGGATCTACTCCAACACAAAGAGTGTCCTGCTCTGCCAACTCTTGCACGCCAGCTCCACCGGCTCTCTCGCCGTCTTCAGCCCGCCACACGTAACCGCAGCGCAAGAATCGCTGTGGTACGCCGTCTACGCCGTCGCCTTGTGGCTCGTCGTCGCCATCGTCGCCACTGTCTTCAGCAAGCGCCTGACGCTGCAAAGCAGCGAGCGCTCTTCAGGCGGGTAAAGCGCCTTTGCGCGGCAAGGATGCGCCAAACTTTTCTTCCCAGCGGATTCGCCCCGTCATTTGCATCACTACGAACAGCGTAATGATCGCTCCAATCGTCACTGCCAAGCCCGTGAACCCTTCAAAGAAAAACGCGTACGAAAACAACACCAGATAGATTAGTTGCGTCAGCCCCGCCTCCACCACGGCGAATCGCAAATCCACCACCAGTCGCAGGTAGCTGACGACCAGCACGAGCGACACAAGGGACGAAATCAGGAATGCCGCATGGATCGAAATATGATCCGCCAGGTACGCCAGCAGCAGGTGAAACGCAAAGAACGCGCACGCCAGGAAAAAATAGTTCATCGGGTGCAGATCGTTCCCGCGCAGCGCGGACAGGATGAATACCAGGAAGAAAAAGAAGAACAGCGACACAGGAGCGAAATAGCTGATTCTTCCCGCCAGCGGGCCGGGTTGCAGCTTCTGCGGCATCCTCAATGCAACGTCAAATCCCGACACCAGAGTTTGATAATTCCATTCCAGCTCCCAGCCGTTTGGCGTCTGCCGCTTTTCCGTCGGTGAGAGCGAACTGTCCGGGAAATCGAATCCGGAAAAATCCGTTTTTACCAGCAGATGAAAGTCGCGCGCCTGTGAAATTTCCTTCCCGCTGCCATCCGCATTCTCGCGTGCGAAGGTGTATCGCCAACTGTCCAACCCCTGTGAGCGATAGGCGGCGTGCAGCACGGACTTCGCACCTGCCGGCATCCGAGTCCGCGCCACTGCCTGCGATCCGCTGAACGTGACCGTCAGAGGCTTGTCGTCCAGCAGCAGTTGCACGTTGTCGTACACCGCCTGCTGCGCGGGAAACGGCAGTTGAATCACAAACTCTTCTTCTCGCTGAGTGGGATTCTGAAACGTGTAAGCTCCATCGAAATCCACCTTGTAAGTGCTGAACCACAGCAGCCCTTTTTGCCGGTAATCGATGTGCAAGGTTGCCGCTACGCGGCTCGCATCAATCTTCACCGGCTCCGAGTGAGTCTGCTTCTCCGTGCGCGTGGTTTTCTTCCCCTTCTCTTCCACCTCGACGGTCTTTTCTTCTTGCCATTCGCGCGAGATCGTAGGCGGCGCCTGCCCTTGCGGCGCTCCCCACGTCGAAGCCACGCGCCCGGAAAGCCCCGACTCAGCGTTATACGTCCTGTAGAAAATGGTGGACCCTAGAATGGCCCACGCCACCGCAGCACACCCAAAAATCGCAATGATCGCCGCAATCCGCTTCAACATAGTGGTTTGTGTCTCGACTCTCTTCGCCGCACCCCAACCTTAACCCATAAGTTGGCATTGTCAAGTACTTTTCATTACAAAGTACTGACGCATGCTTAGATCTGCTTTGCTCCTTGTAGGGGCGGACTTCAGTCCCCCTTCTCTTCTCACAAACAGTTGTTCTTTGATTTCGCAGCGCCCCGGAATTGGTTATTCCCTCTATCCTTCGCTGCGACCCAGCTCTTCGAGCCATTTTTGCAGCAGTGCTTGCTGGTTCGCGTCGACGCTCGTAAACATCACCCCCATTCCCATATTGGGGAACAGAAATACCACTCTTCCCAGCGCGGTAAATGTCGTGTCTGCGTGGAAGATTCTGACCCGAATCTCCGTGCCTTCTGGCGAGGGGTTCAGCATGTCGAGGAAGCACCCGCCGGCACTCAGGTCGCTGGTCTTGGCGCTTAGTTTAGTGTCAGATGCAATTTCGGTTACTTCAGCGTCCGCAATAATGGGATACCGTGGGGCACGACGGCGCTCGGACTCCATTGCTTACCGCCTTCTTTAGTGGTTAAAACGAGGGTGGTCCCTTTGTAACGCGAATCTTAGCCCAAGCCTCCCGGTATTCCAATTGGCAAGTGGGATCTTTCCAGATAAGTGCTATTCGCGGCAAATAGAGCGCTTACAAGTAATACTTGAGAAAGAGGACGGATCGAGTCGGGGCGCTAATCCTGTTCTTCTCTTCATTGACAACCGTTCACTGACCACGGTCCACTGCTTTCCCTGCTATTCTGACTATGGGCAGAGTTCGATCCCTGCTCGATCGAACCTACAACGTCAAGGAGCCCCATGCAGTCGCTGCGACTGAATCCCATTCTTAACACGGACTCCTACAAGCTCACGCACTGGTGGCAGTATCCTCCGAACACACGCCACATTTATTCCTACCTCGAATCCCGCGGCGGCATGTTCGGGGAAACCATGCTCGCTATGCTCCAATACGTCATCAAATCCAGCTTCGCCGGACAAGTCTTCACCCTCGATGACGTCGAGGAGGCCCGGCGCATCGCGCACGCCCACTTCTCCGGTCATCCCAAATCTTTTAACTATGAAGGCTTCAAATCTCTCTACGCCAAGCATGGCGGCCGCCTCCCACTGCGCATCCGCGCCGTCAAGGAAGGCACGGTGGTCAAGACTCACAACGCCCTTATCACCATCGAAAACACCGATCCGGAGTTCTACTGGCTCACCAACTGGGCGGAAACTCTTCTCGTGCAGGTCTGGTATCCCATCACTGTGGCCACGCTTTCCCGCGCCATCAAGCAGGTCATCGGCAAAGCTCTCGTTCGCACGGGAGATCCTTCGTTTCTTCCTTTCAAGCTGCACGACTTCGGATTCCGCGGCGTCTCCTCCAAGGAATCTGCAGCCATTGGCGGCGCCGCGCATCTTCTGAATTTTCTCGGAACGGACACACTCGCGGCGATTCAGCTTCTCAATCAGTTTTATTCCGCCGATCTCACCGCGCAGAACCCGCTCGACTGCGCCGCCTACAGCATCCCTGCTTCCGAGCATTCCACCATCACCGCATGGGGCGAAGCGCACGAGCTCGACGCATACGCCAATATCCTCGAGAACTGTCCCGAAGGGCTCGTCGCCTGCGTAAGCGATTCCTATGACGTTTACAACGCGGTGCGTAATCTCTGGGGCGGCGCGCTGCGCGAAAAAGTCCTGCAAAGAAAAGGCACACTGGTGATTCGCCCCGATTCCGGCGAAGCCGTCACCGTCCTCGAAGAACTTTTCAAAATTGTCAGCGAGAAGTTCGGATACGAAGTAAACAGCAAAGGCTGGAAAACAACGGTTCCCTGCGTGCGCTTCATCCAGGGCGACGGCGTCAACTTCTATACTATCCAAAACATTACCGCGCAACTTACGCGCAAGGGCTGGTCGCAGGACATCTGGAGCTACGGCATGGGCGGCGCACTGCTGCAACAAATTAATCGCGACACGCTGAAATTCGCGCTGAAATGTTCCGCCATCGACCGCCACGGCCAATGGCACAACGTGTACAAAAACCCGAAAACCGATCCGTCGAAAGCCAGCAAAGGCGGCCGCTTCAATCTCATTCAAAACGGCAAGGATTTTGCCACCGTCGAAATCGTTGAAGGCGCTCCTATCCCGTCCAACAACGCGCTCGAAACCATTCTTGAAGACGGCAAACTCCTGCGCGACCAAACTCTGGCCGAAGTCCGCTCCATCGCTTCCTCTTACGACACGTATCTCGATTCCGCGTGAGGTTTCATATGGAACGTTCGGCGTTGCTGATAAGCTGGAAGGCGATGTGCCCGGATCTCCGCAAGACCCCCGGCCCCTCCCCCGACGCTCGCCGCAGCCAGCGCGTTCTTTTGAGAATTCCTATACTGGTTCGCGCGCAGTTCGCGGACGACCAGCCCATCACGGAAGATACCACCACCGTGGAAGTCAACGCCCACGGTGGTCTCATCGCCCTGGCGATGAAGGCACGGCCGGGCCAAAAACTTGTTCTCAAAAATTGGGCCACCGCCATAGAGCAGGAGTGCCGCGTCGTCCACGTGATGGAAAAACCGTTCGGCAAAAATGACGTGGGCATCGCGTTTCCTTTTGCGATGCCAAAATTCTGGAACGTGGAATTCCCGCCTACGGACTGGACACCTTACATCGAATGATCAGCAGGTGTTCTTTCGAATGCCAAGAATACTTCAGGGCACAGTTTGCAGCCGCAG
>WNFJ01024426.1_pt1 | contig 26479 bp, 31 predicted proteins | sample 5400461 | NCBI WGS metagenome assembly WNFJ01 (sample SAMN13153349, study PRJNA577476) | soil metagenome | isolation source: 115 cm saprolite on Douglas fir-dominated hillslope | place: USA:California | collected 2013-09-17
GGCTCGCTGGTTATCGGCGTTGGTTTCTTGCTGCTAAATTTTATATAAACCGCGCAGTTTCAAGCGATTCAAGGCATTTTAGGGGTAGGAGACTGACGGGGTCCTAACCTTTTGAATATTCCCTTATAAAAGTGAAGAAACAGCTTGACATTTTCCTAATTTTGCCCCAAAATGAGGACATCGTATCAAGACGCGGGAAATCTCCTCCCGCACCAACCGTCGCCCGGATATCCGGGAAAACGGTGGGCAAGGCTCCAAGCCAGATACGCCGAAGAGGAAAAGAACAATGGGAAAACGCGGAAAATACGGGCACGGAAGAGTCTACCAGCCGAAGTATAAAGCGGCAGACGGCACTGAGAAGACGGTTCAGAAGTGGTACATCCAATACTATGACAAAGCTGGCGTACAGCGCCGTGAGCCTACTGAGGCCGCGACGGAGAAGGAAGCACGCACCATCCTCAACACTCGGCTGTACGAAGTGGAGCAGGGAACTGTGTCCACTGTTAACAGCAAGACCCTCCAGTATGGCGATCTGCGCCAGGCTCTTCTGACACACTACGGCACCAACAAACTGAAATCCCTGGACGTTCTAAGTACGGGCGAACAAAGCATCCGTGGCCTGACCAAGCTGGATGAATTCTTTGGGTACGGCGAATCCAACAAGGGAACGAAGATCAAGGACATCACCAACCAGAAGTGGGTATCTGGATTTGTGGAACCTCGGCGCAAGGAAGGGGTCTCCGATGCCACAATCCGCAACAGCGGTGTGTTGCTCCGCCAGATGTTCAAAGTCGCTGCATCTCCTGAATTCAAGCTTCTGAATCCTTCCCAGGTTCCAACGTTCACAATGCCGAAGGCTCCAAAGGCGAAGCAGGACTTCGCGACGAAGGAAGAATTCGACAAACTCCTGAAATTCCTCGATGCCAAATACCATCCATATGCAACTTTTCTTTTCTACCAGGCGACCCGAAAGACGGAAGCGGCCAGCATTACCTGGAAGGAACTGAATCTTGAAGACGCAATGTATTACCCGGACTCTGAAAAGAATAAGACTGGCGACGATACTCCGAGACCGCTGGCAAACGAAGTTGTCAAGGCTCTGCGTCATGTCGTGAAAGGCGGACCTGACGATTTAGTGTTCTCATTGCATTCTCAAAAAATGTTCCAGAAGGCGTTCAGGAAGGCGTGTTACGAAGCGGGACTTGGGCGGGATGCGTGGGTCTGCGGACAGTGCAAAACGGTGAAGGATGCGCCGAATCAGGAGCACGCTCTCGTTTGCGAAGCATGCAAGAAACGTTCGAAGGGTACGTTACTTACCCCCATGCAATTCCATTACACCGGGCTGACGATTCACGGGTTGCGTCGTTCCACGGTCGTGTTCTACCGTGAAGCGGGATTGGCAGACTCAGAAATTATGAATGTCACTGGTCATCGCACCACAAAAACATTCCTGGGCTACTCAGTTACACGAGTGGCCCAAATGCGTAAGCGGCTGGACTCTGCTGCGGCGAATCGAGCACGATTGATTGGAGAACAAAAACAACTGACAGCAGGAGGCGACGACTAGGCCACTGCGTCTAGCGGCGTGAGTCCCATACGGCTTCGTAGAATTTCTTGAGCGAACCCGTAATCTTCTGACTGTGTCGATTCTCGGACCTGTTTTCCTCGACTGTAATATTGGATGTACCAAAAACGAGTGTTCTTCGGCTTGTAGATTCGCCCTGAGAACCTTGGCCTCTTTTCGCCCTCTGGCACTAATATGAACGGACGCACATCTGATGTTTTTAACCCGACCATCCATTGAACTATTTTCTGAAGTTCGAGTAACGTAGCGTTGCGCTTTAATTCATTCGCTCTATAAAATCGAAAACGGTAAACCTAGTTTCTTTGCTCGTTTTCGAGCAAGAGTTAGCAGGTAAGATTGCGGATTTACATTGCGGTCTACCACGGTGATTAAGCCGCCTTCGCACTCTCGATGTACTTATCCAAGTCCTGACGGTCCAAGACAAATGGCTTGCGGGTCCCTACGGTGTGCAGTTCACCGCTGGCAATCATCTGCCGAATCATCCACACAGAGCGATTCAAATAGTGCGCAGCCTGCGGAATCTTGAGCAGGCGTTGCTCTTCAATCTTGGGAATTGATATGGGCATTACGGCGAGCGTCTTGCGTTTGACTGGCATTTACGCAGCCGCCTTTACAACGAACAACGGCGTTCGCGCAATCACGGTGCAACCGGATTCCATCTCCAACACAAATGCGGAGGAGACCTGGCCTTCCATTCCCGGATGTTTCTTAGCGAATCGTTGGACTTGCTTACTGTTCAGGAACGCTTTCACGTCTTTAGAGACAGCAAACTTCTTTATCGAGGAATTCTTTCGTATAGACATAGAGCAACCTTTGTATTTCCAAGGTTGCCCCTGTTTATTGGAGGGACATTTCAGACGGCAGACTGTTCCGGTGTCGCAATTCGCGCCAGTTCGTCACCCATCAGGGAACTAGTATTCGCTCAGATTCGGACTTGGGATTATCGCTGCGATTACCTACAGCGACCGAATAGAGCCTAGACGGGAATCCGTCCTGTCAGCGGCCCGGCACAGTGTTTTGTTCCTGGCGAATCCGGGAATCTCCTCGCCATTGCAGGATACGGAACGGGAAGCCCCTGCATTAAAAAGAAAATGGCTCCCGAACTGCGGGAGCACTTGCAAAAACAGACTAACAGAATCAGATTGGAATGTCAAGAAAAACAGCTACCCTTTAATTGAGGGTTGTATGTCGGAATACACCATTGACCTGGGCCTTTACCCGGATTGTCGGACCTTAGTCGAACAAGCCAGTGCATTGATTCAAGCTGGAAAGACGCCTCATATCGAAACCCCTGGTGTCACTTTTAGCGTGCGAAGCAAACAGCCGTTCAAGAACCATCGAATGAAAATATACCAACTATTCAGAGACCCTTCGTATGCGGTCGGAACATGTTTGCACGAAGCAGCACATGCAGTTGTATTAGAGGAAGACGGCGTTCCGAACAATAGGTTTTTCGGTCCAGCGATTCAATATGATCGTGTGACCAAAACCTTGTTTCCGTCCGGCGCACGAATCGAACCCGGCAAGGAACGCAAGCGGATAGTAGACGCAGCCCTAATTTTTGAGAGGACAACTCAACTCGTAGTCGGAGGGGTCGCACTAGAAAAGTATGCAGGAATAAAGGAAGTAAGCGATGCCAAGGACTACGATGATTTCAAAAAGAAGTATGCAACTATGCCTGTTGACCTTCGGAAAGAAAAACCAGATGATTTGTGGAAACGAGCAAGAGAGAACGCTAGCACTAGGCTTGACAGTCCTGAGACGAAGACGAAAGTATTTGAGAAGGCGTCAGAATATCTTCGCATCCTATATCCCTAAGCCCTAGTCTGCATGGGGTTTGTCCATAAAGGAAATCCGCCATCATTTCACGCTTGTTTTCTGGAAGTGAATCCAAGAATTCTTTAACCGTCATATTCTCTCCTTTCTCGCGGCAATTGCTGTAGCTTTCTTGCGGCGCTTCGGCTGGCGTTTAGGACGGCGTGCTACTTGTTGAGATTGCGGCGCATCGCGTTACACGGAGGCTCCCGCCGCTTTCCAGTCTGCTTCTGTTGTTTGTTGCACCACTCGTCTAGGTCGGCCTTCTCAACAAGACGTTTCTGGCCGACCATGAAATATGGAAGTTCCGAATCGCGCCATGCTTGTTCGATTGTGTAGGGGCTGCACGAGAGATAGCTCGCGGCTGTCGGAGCATCGAGCCATCGCGGCGGTACGCTGTGTATATGGATGATGATTGGCTGCTGGATAGGACGGTTCCAATTTGTCATGTAGCACCTTTTGGTAGACCGCAAGCGGTCGAAAATTCGAGTCACGGCCCATCCATATCACACGTTGCGCTGATTTGAGGTTGTGCAGCCTGAAAAACGAAAGCGCACCCAAGTGAATGAGTGCCCCGTTAGACTTTTCAAAGTGAAAAGGCGGCACCCACCGAAGATGCCGCCGATTGTCCGCCGATATGGATTCGCTCTTCCTGTCTGGAAGATACGTTCGGGAATGCGACGGACTTTGCTCCCGAAACTTTTCAAACTACACAGTCAAGTCTCTGGTTTTGCTGTGCGGTTTTGGCAGAGCATTGTTATTGCCCTGCGAGTCGGTTTGCTTTCCGTGATGCCCGGCCTTTCGAGCACGTTGAGCACGGCGAGGTCCCTGAACATTCACAGTTTTCTGTGAGCGATCATCGCCCTGTGCTAGTTTTGTTTTTGACATGTCTTTATTTCCTTCCAGAGCTATAGTCTCTGGTTTAATCGAGAATGTTGAGCACTCTCGAAACTCGAAATCCTGCACGCTGGACCAACTCTGGTCTGTGCTGGATTATCTTGATGATTTGATTGTCGAATTCTTCTTCAGAACGGATCATCTTCATCTCATTACACGGATGGTACAGTGGCTGGACGTTATCGAAGCGATGTCTGTTGTGTTCGCAAATTTGACTTCTAGCAAACACTCCGTCGAGCGTTCGATGACAAACTTTAACGATTAGCTACTGATCTTTTCTTAGGATTGATATCTTCCACGTCCGTAGCCTTGGCGTAGTCATCCTTATTCTCACTGTTAATCCCCGTGCGTCGCCCTGTTGTATTCTGTTTTTCAGCGGCGGCTGGTCCACGACCTGAAACTACTTTTGTTTCCTGTTGTGAACCATGATGGCGTCCTGGGTTTCCAAGTGCGTCATCACAGTTAGCCGGGTCCTTACCTGCACGATGCGTTCCGCCTGCACTCGGCACAGCAGCAACATCGTTTGGATTTAGTTTCGCTTTCGGTTTGCCTGCTTTACTCATTTAACTTCTCCTGAATTGCGCCGCTAATGTTCAGTCACCTTCGGCGCTTTTTCATAGCGATTGATTCGCTAGAAACTTGTTGGGGCACGGTATTCCCATGCCCCTTTTGCTCCACTCGGCCTTGGATGGAGGGTAGGGCGAGCAAAAACTTTTTCCTCGGTTATTTCAACGTCCCGCGCTTCTTCATGTCGAGGATTAGGTCGATCACGTCCTGCCTGCTTAAGCCTTCGCCTGGAAGACCCTGGATTCCCTCCGGGCCGACTTCACCACGGTCGCCTTTCGGCCCTAGGACTACGCTATCTTTACCAGGCTCCCCACGTTCGCCCTGTGGACCTGTCAAACCACGTTCACCATCACGACCGTCCTTTCCATCAACTCCATCGCGCCCTGCTGGTCCAACGTCGCCTTTTGGTCCAGGGACTGTGCTGTCTGCGCCGGACGCTCTGGTAGGACCCTGAAGCAAAATAGCTTTTCCGTTTTCATCTATAACCCCGCTGGTCTTCAATTCGTGACGAACGACTTCCGACAGAACTGTGTATTCCGCATCGAATTCTTCGCGAACTCTTTTCAGAGAAGCTTCGACAACATGGGAGATGTCGGCATCGCGTCCGTCTCTCCCTGCACGGCCTGTTGCGCCAGCGGGTCCAACGGGTCCCGTCTCACCGCGTCCGCCTTCGGGTCCGCGTCTTGAAACATGAACCGAACGAAACTCCGAATGTTCTGCGGCAAACGAATCGATCTTCTGTTCGAGCGCCGCTAGTCTTTCTTCTACTGTCTGTACTTCACTCATAACTTCTCCCTTGCCGCTACACGGCGAAACTGCGAATCCAAAATGAATACGCGGCAGAGTAGCTATCCCTGCCGCGCTCCTAGACCAATTGTTGAGAACGCACTACGATCATGAATCGCTGGTCCATGCGTTCTTCCAGCACTAGATACAACGACAGAATTTATCGGGATTACCGAAAGCTGACGCTGGCCGGATGTTTTGTTCCACTTGATCTCACAGCGATTCTGGATTGGGCCATCAGCCTCAATCAAACTTTGGGAAGGAAAGGCGGATGGGCCAGGGCACTGTGAAATTTTGGTGGAATCAAGATTCTACGAATGACTGTCTGAGAATCGTGAAGCGATAATCGTCCTTCACAAGTTCAGAGAACTTCTCGCCTGGAGACTCGGCATTTGCTACCGAGTAGTAGGTTCTGTAAGAAACGCCGTGGTACGCAATCTTCGCACCATCGGTGAAGACCACGGTCATGGTCCTTGTTGATTGGTCATAGCTGATCGATGCAAGATAGGTGCTCTTTCTCATCAAATGCCCCTCGCTTTGATCGATGCGGACATTGGAGCAGGCGAAAACTCATACTGATTTTTCAGGCGATTCATTTCCACATAAATCTCTCGCCAACTCTTCCCGTTTTGCACTCCGAGATCGTAGGTTTCCTGCATCGCTGCCTTCTGAGAGTGCCGACTGCCATAATTGCGAAGCCCATCGCACAAAGTTTCCCAAGCATCAGGCACATGCTGCGGTGTTGGCGTTGCGTTAGCAGCCTCACGCGCTTCCTGTTCTTGCCGCTGTTCGCTCACGGTCTTGCTTCTCCATGCACCATCCGCATTTTGGGTCATGTCTCCCAACCAATTTGTGCTATCAGATTTATCTTCTCGTGCCGCTCGGCTTTGTGGTTCGGTACGACGTGGGGCTTCCACTATGCGAAGCTTCCGGCCAGGTCTGTTTTGAATTCGGTTTATTGCGTCCTGAAGCGTCTTGGATGAGACATCCTCACGACGACCACTAATCTCGGTCAATAACAGCGTGAGGTTGTGATAGGCATCGTCCCCGGAACTCGCCAATTGCCCCGGCTTGCCTTGCGTGTTCAGCCACGCTGCCAATTTCTCTGCGGCTTGTGGATTCTGCGCAGCGACCTTGTCATACTCACGTTGCGTTGGAGTACGCCAGATGAATTGGTCCTTATTCTTCTCCACAAACGCATAAATGCTGGCGACCGTTACCGGAATCGGATTCTTACCAAAATAGTCCAGAATCAGACTTGCATTGTCCTTCGCATGTTCGTGGTCCACATCAAGGCCAGCTTCCCGCAAGCCTTTTTCCGCTTCGTAAATCTGCTGCGCTTCCGATTGTGTAAATTCTCTCATTGTTGATTCTCCCTTTACCGCACGCCGTTCAAGCGAGCGGTGATTTCTGCGAAACCGTGATACGAACACAGGTGCTTGTACTGCTGTATGTCGGTGCTAGCTAGTCTGAGTAGGTAAGCGCGGTCCCATTTCTGTCCATCGGGGCCTACCTCAGGTAACGGGTGATACCCAACGGCGCTTTCTTTCTGTTCTCGAATCTTTACTTGCTGTGCTGTACGTTGCTGTTGAGCACGGCCTTGTTCGGATTCCTGGCGTGCCGCTGCCCGTAGTTCCAGCGGGGAGGCTTGATTCCTCAAGTAATCCTGACGCTCCTCTGCGGCCTCGTATCGCCATTGCTGAATCTCTTCAGCGGTAGCCGGGGATAGACGGACTGCGCCGCTATGGATGGCCTGTTGAATCTGGTATTCATTCAAGCCTAGGCCAAGTGTTGAATAAAGAACATTCCAATTGGCCTCGTTGATTGAGTACAGTTCAGACCGCTTCGCAGTAGTTTCAAAAGTCTCGCGATCATCGGCCTCTTGCGCGATTGCTGCCTGCTGACGTTTCTTTGGGTCCAAGATATCGGCGGATTGCCAGGCGAGAGAACGGGCCAACTGTGGCTGCTCTCTCAACACTTTGGCAAACCAGGTCGAGGATAGTTTTTCTCCCTGATCTTCTTGCAGCCATCCGATAAGGACGGTGCGGTTGGCTTGATTGTCGATTGCAACCTTGCCGTAAATCGGAAAGCGGAAGATGCTGGCAAATGCCTGCTCCTGGGCCATTTGCTGGCTATCCGCTTGAATTTCCGCAATCCGTTGTTCGCTCTCGCGCTGGCGCTGTACGGCTTCCGGGCTGTTCATTGCTTCGTCGCGAATTCCCTTAAGAAGACTTCTGTCAAGAATCCTTTCTAATTCGTCTGTCGATTCCCGCTGTAGACGCTCCCGCGATGCAGATGTTCGGGCCACAAGCAAATCGAGTAACTGCTCTCTTCTATTCATTTCTATATTTCCTTTGCCGCTGTGCGGCACTAAGAATTGATACGACGGAAAGCTGCGGCTATTGCCGTCATGGGTTCTTCACTTTCGATCTCAGGCTCCGCAATTATTTCCGGCTGCGGTTCCGGTAACTCGGCCAAGGCTGCAACAACTTCTTGAAGCAAGACCTGTTCCACGGGTGGTTCCGGCTTCGGTGGTGGATTGCAGTAGACACAATCTGGTCGTGGGAACTTCCCGTGCCAGATTTTGTGCTTCTGCGCCATGCTCATGACACGGCGCAAACTGTGAACTTCTCCATCGATCTTGTACACGGTCACTCTACTGAACGCGCCGTTGGTAAGTAGCACCGCATTTTCCGGGATTGTTTCGAACAGTTTGTCACATGTGGCACATCTCCAACTCATGTTGTCGGCAATCCTCTGGTCACTCCGAATGTGCCGAAGCCGTCCAATCTGTTTTGTTCTTCCAATGGAGTTTCGTATCCAGTGACAATGGGCGGTGCATCCGTCGCAGGCGGAACACGCGGCTTAGGCTTTACTTTTGGTTCTGGCTTCCTCGTTCCGGGAACTGGAGGGAGCGGAGGCAAATTTGCTATGTCGATTGGCTCGTCACCAGTGCCCTCCGGCGCTTGCCAGTGAGTTTCGAACCAACCCTGTTTTGCTGCATCTCGAATTCCTTCACCGAATGGTCCGCCTGGATATCGTGTTGAATCAAATGGAACCTGGAAATGTTGCTGGCTTGGCGAAAAGAGCGGATACCAGACGCTAAAACCCTCCACCCACTTACGGTCATTCTCAGGTCCGTCCCACTTTCCACCACCATCAGTTGTGACTCCGTATCCCTTCGAACCAAGTAGAACCTGCCAAGTTCTCTTGGCTAATTGATAGAGGGTTTCCCCTGGCAAAACGTCCGGCTGTTCAAGAGCGCGAAGCCATGAGCGGTGGACCTGTATCTCTTCGAGACAAGCCTTCGCCGGAGTGTCGTATGCCGTCTCCGCAAACCCGCACAGATTCAATTTCTTGATTGTTGCTTCCACGTCGGCCAGGTCATCGGCTTCTTCCTGTTTTATTTTCTTGCGCTCCATGTAGGCACGCTGTTTCAGTTTTGGGCTGGCGTATTTCTTTTTCATGTTCAACTTCCTTTTCCGGTTGCCCGGAATAAACTCAATCCTAGATTGTTCGTTCACAAAGACCCGGCTAGGGGGCTTGCCGGGGGCCATTTTTCTTTTGGAATTACGCTGCCCAACGCCAGAGCGGTACTCCCTATACACCACAAGGATTTGGTATAATTACCTTGGGCCTGTGGTGTAAGGGGAGCATGCTGCTTTGCGAAAGTCGAGGAGCGGGTTCGAGTCCCGTCTGGTCCACGCGAAAGTTCGGGGCTGTGTTGCACGCAAAGGCAGCACAGCCCTTAAAAATATTGCTTGAACTTAGGGCCTAAGTTTCGTACACTAGCTTTGCTTTCGCAAAGCAGCGTGCTACGGCACGATTCCGAAATCGAAGTAAAGGCGGCTCCCGTAGGGGCCGCTTTTCTTTTTAGTGGCGCTGAATCTCTTTACGCCGCCTTCTGTTTTCGCAACTTCTCCTGATGGGCTTCGATCTTCCGAACATGGTCTAGAAAAAATTCCTTACTGTGATTTTTCTTCCAGAAATTGCAGGTGCCACAAGACGCAACCACGTTGCCTGCGATATATGGTTGGGAATTCACGACACGATCAACGCCACGAGGGAACCCGTAGTCGCCGCAGTACTGACAGGGCTTTATCACAATCTCTCGGAACTGGCTCTCGGAAAGTAGGAACGGAATTCCGCGTTCAGCCGCCGCACTTCTGCGATACCTTTGAAAAACTTGTCCAGGTTCGCAAATGGAGCAGGTTGACCTGACGACCTGATGGTCGCAGATCGAACCACCGCCACAGTCCTTACAGACGGAACGCTGACGCCCGTGTTCACACTTTGCCATACCCGAAATTTCCTCTGAGACTTCACTGGTCTACCCTGGGGACCACCCTTGGTTCCATCCCGAATTTTGCATGCCCCACCCGGCATCCCTAGGGTGCCCCCTGAAAAACAATTCTTCGATGGTTTAGTCCTATAGACCGAAGGCTTGGGGTAGGAGCCGGAGAGTAGAGACCTGGGGCCTGCCTTTTTGAAATCAACACATTAGGAGTCCCTTAACCACTGCAAGGAACTTGGTGCGGAATTGCTCTGCGGTCAGCAGTTTCCCGATTCGTTGTCGTTACTCAATCGCTAACTTATTACGTTGCTAGTTTTGTTGCACCAGAAAGCATGCTTACTTGCCAGGCTCCCCGCTACTTGGTCTTCCTCTTGCTCGCCTCATGCTCAATAATCGCCTTCGTACAAATATTGCGAATCAGCACGCTGAATGCATTGGGAACTCCCGGAAACAATTCCTCAGCGATCTGCTCTAGCTGTTTCGCCATACTTGGCCTGACCTTCACACCTAATGTCTGCGTAAACTTCTCATCTGCCATCACATCACCCCGCCTTCGTCCAGATTATGCAGGCTATCGTTGGATAGTGTCAACTAAAATCACTCATAAGACCCTTTTGTACGCTATCATATCCTATTGGAACATAAGGGGTTACAAATGCCCAAACCACATAAGTGAGCAGTTCGTGAAATAGTGCTTGACAAGATTCTACGTTATGCTATAGTGTCCCACAGTGGAGGCAACGACAATGGAATCAATCGAATACCTCAAACCAGCCGAAGTTCTTGCGGTCCTGGCAGAAGCCAAGAAAGCCAGCATTCGAAACTTTTGCCTTGTACTGTTCGCTTTCCGATTCGGTCTCAGAGCCTCTGAATTAAGCCTTCTCAAACTTTCCGATGTCCAGGACGGATTCTGCGACGTGCGCCGTCTCAAAGGCTCTGAGCACACCAAACAGGCCATTACAAGCGATGCCAACCCTCTCCTCGATGCGAAGAAAGCTGTCGCTGCCTGGCTTCGCATTCGCGGCGACGCCGATGGCTCAGTCTTCCTATTTGTATCCAGGAACGGCGGCGGACTAAAACGCCGTGCGATCTATGACATTTTCGAAGACGCCGCGATGCGTGCTGGCATCGAACGCGGTCGCCGGAACATCCATATTGCCAAGCACAGCCTGGGAGCAAATTTGATTCGCGGCGGCGCGTCTGTCGTGTACGTTCAGAAAGCCCTCGGCCACAAAGACCCTGGCACAACGATTCGCTTCTACATGCACATCAGCCAGGAGGAAACCACAACGGTCGTGAACGACACCCTCGCGAAAGTCTTCGCTCCCGAACCTATCGCTTAACCCATCCGCCAATCCGACCCGCTGTTGCTGGCCCGGTTAATCTCGCCGGGCCTTCCCTTTTAATGCCCTCGCCGTGCAATCCCGGACCAATATGAGCGTGTTTTCCGGCTCGGTAGCCTTCGGACACGTCTGTGACGATTGTGTCTCTACGTCTGTTTACTCGTAAATTACTGATAATCAAAGCGTTTTCTTCAAAATTCTCACCTTTTGGGACAATCCGTGACATAAAATCATGTTCGGCGGCGTTCGCCGGGCTGCTATCGAAGGAAATGCCGGACACGGACCCGTCCGACAGCCCGACCACGATTGAACCAGAATCACGGGGAATGTGTGGCACGACCCATCGTTCCCTCTTTCCTTATCCAAGGGGTGGATTTGTCCTTTTCATTCTTTTATCCCTCTGCCTTTCCTTTGTTCCAACTCCACCTTCGAGCAATGGTGAGTGGTTGCCTTACAGGCAAACCTACTCTCACCATAGCTCTACGTAAGGCTTTGGTGAGTCACCATAGCTCACTATAGCTCACCGTAGGTTTCACCAAAGGTCTAGTGAATTGCGGACAAATCCGCCTTCTCGGAGTCCTTCGTCCAATAAGTCGCGCCCTTTTTGCCGCCCTTGCTTCGGTGGTAGCCAAGACGTTTTAGGACGTTTCGAACCTCCCATTCCGAGAGATCAGTTTTCTCAGCAATCGCCTTTTTGGTTCGGGTCGGGTCCTCGATCACAAGGCGTTCAATCGTCTGCTTAAGCGACTCTGCCGACTCCTGGGTCTGCTCGAATACAATCCCTTTGTTAACCCACTTCATATCGCCGCCAGTATCGACACAGCTTACGATTCCTGGTGCAAAGAACTTCGTATCCTTTGGTTCGGCCTTCCTAGTCAAAGCCAATCTCAACGGAACGGGATTGAAGTCTCGTCCCCATCCGACCACGTCAACCTCATTCGGTCCCTTGCCCCGCTGGTATAGCCGATCATCCTGCATAACCAACCATACAGCGTCCACCATAGCCAAGCCGTCGCCAGAACCACGCACTGCCGCTTCTTTGGTCGGATTAGCTTTGTTCAAATCCTTTCTGGAATGGTGAATACCGATAACGGCCCGTGCTCCCCATGCGATAAGTCGGAAGATAGCTTCAGCCAGTTTCCTGTTCTCTGAGGCGTCGTCTTCGTCCTTGCCGTCGTTGAAGCGAATGAGAGTCTCCAAGAGAACCACTGGCTTCATGGCCCGAACAACTGATTCTATTTCGGGGCTATCCAATCCAAGCATAAGTCCCTGTGAAAGAGTGCGGCTGATGAATCGAGTCTTGTCCTTAGTTATGCCAAACTTTTCACAACGTAGCTTCAATGCACCGTCACCGCTCTCCGCTGCCAAGTACAACACCGGAACGATCTCTGGAACTTCAAAGCCAGGTTTTCCGAATAGCGGTTTACCTGTGGTCAATGCTTTTGCAACTGACAACGCAAGAAAGCTTTTACCTTCCTTGGGCAGACCACAAATCAGGGTCGCACCTTCGGGTAGGAAGTTCTCGATGTACATCTTCACAGTTCCATTGCCTTCTAGCTCACCCGCACCACGGAACTGAGTCCACCACGACTCGTTGACCCAATTTTTCTTACGCTCTTCGGCAATCTGTTCAAGACTCTTCGGAGACTTTGGCGGTACAATCGGGTCCAGACCCACAGCCTGTCTACCGAAAGAAGTTAGTTCCTTTTCGCCTTGTCGAACCGCTGATATAAGTTGAGTTTGACCACAGCATTCATTTTTGAATTGTCCGCACTTGTCACAACGTCTTACGAGCCAATACCCATCTTCGAATCTGGCGAACCCGGATTCAACTAGTGGTCGTAATTCGGGTGGATAAGGCGGTGTGTCTTTACCTTTACTCGGCGCATCGAGTCTATGCGGCGCGTCCGGTGCATACTTCGCAACAATGTCTTTGAACGCGGAAGTTGAAATTTCTGAGCCTCTAACGTCAGCAGCGTCTTGAAGCGTTTCGGTCATCTCTTCGAATGTTCTTCGTTCCGGTAGTTCGTATTCGGCATCCTGTGCTATCCATGATTGAACGACGTGAATTGCTTCATTCTCGGTAAGTGGCCCTGGTTCTTCCGACTCCGCAGTCTGAGTTTCCACAGCAACGGTAGTCTGTGTCATCGTAGGTTCTGTCACAACGTTTGGCGCGGTCTCTTCAGCGATGATCTGACGAATTCTTTCGGGGTCATGTAATCCAGACTTAGTCATGATGCTTGCAACAGCTTCCATGCCAAACTGAATTTTGTCCGTAATCAGCTTTTGAATTATCTGACGCGCTGTCTGTTCTTGTTGGAGGGTCATTCCGCACTCCCTGAAGCAAGTGCGTTCACTCCGGTTTCAATCTCCGTCAGCAAGCGAACATTTATGGCCTGCGGCGGTTTGGTCTTGGTGATGCCAGGACCTAATTGGAAAACAACTTTCTGTCCTATGGAATCTGATGGCGGTGAATCTTCCAACCAACAGCGAATGTGCGTGAAATAATCTTTTCCAGTTAGTGATCTTATGTATCCGAACCCTCTTTCAAAATTCCAGGATTTCAGCGTACCGTATTTCTGTTTCTGTTGTAATTCCATTTCGATTTCCTTCGCCATTCAGGGCGATTTAGATTTGTGCTGCGTTAATGGCGGGAACCTCGAACGAGGAGCTATGCCTGAGTTTGGTAAACTTCTAAACGGTGGGAGCAATCCTCTCCCGCCGAATAGTTGTACTTGCTAAATCACTAAAATGGCGACGGCCAATCCGTTTCCTATGGATGCTTATGAAACACAGAAAGGAAAGACCGTCGTTCACTGAACTACTGCATCGCATTCACATTCGCATAGCACTAGTGATGCTGTGTGCGTGGGAGATTAAAAACCTCTATGCGCTGCTGTTCCCTCAGTGACAACGGGGACCCGGCGAGGATTGTGCCTCGCCTGGTTCAAGTAACAATGACGTAGCTCCCATCAGCAACATAACTTCGATAGGGCTTAACTAGAGTCTCGTGCTTCAGCTTACAAATCATTTTGAGCGGAAGAGAATCTTTGAGTTTTCCCGGACCTTTCTTCAGTTCACAGTTCCGTCTTCCACAGATGAAACATTTCCAGGTAATTCTGGCGAACCAGCTTTGTTCATCTCCACCCCAACTAAATGCCGCTTCAATCGGTTCCATGATCTGCTTCTCCAATCCCGACTGGTTCAAGTCCAACTTCGATCAGTGAATGTGACATCGTGCTCTTGCGGCGAAACGCACCAAAGCTTTCTGTTCGCGCCTCAGTCCCCAACTTCTTCAACTGCCGGACAACTTCGTTGGCTAAATCGAAACTTTCAAATGCAGCCGCGTTCATCTCCGATGGCGTGGTAAGAACTTGCCCACTCTGAACCCGCAGAAAGAATCCCGTGTAGGTGATGCGAATCAGTGTGCAGCGTCTTACAATCGGGTCGCCTTGTTCGTGTAGTTCTTTACGGTGCTGATCGACTAGAGGCTTGACTTTCCCGATCAGGGACCAATTGATTGGCAACGGCATCGATGCCTGAACTGAACGCATCGCATCAATCGTCTCTGCGATCATCTGTGATTCCGCAGGGTCGAATGGAATCTCTTCAGTCAATGCACGACTTATTCGTGAAGGCTCCATGCCGATGTAACGCCCAAGCAGCGATTGGGTTGCGTTGAACTCAAGCATTCCACTTTTGTATTGCGTGTTTACATCCATACGTGGCTCCGTTTGCAAATTCACAAGACCGTTGTCCCTTTTCAGGTGAAATAGAAAATTGCAGCAGAATCTAGTTCTGCGATTCGAAAATTAAATTGTGTTGGAAGTTCCTGCTAAGGAATTTTCCGCCTGCTACCGAAGTAAGAAGGGCTTCACTTTGGAATGAAGCCCGTCTTCGGATGTCTCCGTTTTAAGGAGTCCAGCCCTAGCAGGTGGGCTGAAAAGCAAAATTGTTTTGGCGTGGGGTCAACTCATCTCCCACGCCGGGAAGCGAAAAAACTTTTTCTAGGACAGGACTGATGTCACTGTTGCTTCCGTCGCCGTTAACGCAATGCGTTCGGCTAAACTCGCGGGACCCCGTTGGTTCCCTATAAGGGGCGTGTATACCCTCGCCCTTTAATTCTGGGTTCTGTCGCCAAGCGCGTCAATGCCCTCGCCCTTACCGGGAATGCCGTCACCACGGCTCACATCCCATTGAAAAGATAACAACTTACGGATGAACTGAGCAGGCTAGTCTAGGCTCCCCTATAAGATGTTCGTATATAGGCATGACTTTTCGAACGCCACTCCGGGGGCTTCAAAGATGCGCCAATGGCCTCGCCCTTTTCTCAAGGTTCCTATTAGGTGCGTCAATAGGGTCGCCCTTTTCGCTGGAGGCTGTCTCCGGTGTAAGATGTTCGTATATGGGCATGACTTTTCGAACGCGCGTAGTCTGGTCTCTTCATAAGATGCGTGTATAGCCTCGCCCTTTGTTTCAAGATCGTCGCGATCTCGCCCGAGAGGACCAATGCGAGGACAATCCTAAGGACGGTTGCAGGGCCGACAGCGGCGGAGGCAATTTCAGAAAGCTGGTTCATTCTCAGTCGCCGTCCGGGTCCACGCCGACGCTCCGAAGAAACCGTCTATCGTTTTGATTCTCGTTTTCTTTTTCGGTGACGTAAGCCAACCAAGGTGCCCGGAATTCGGCCTTTTGTTCCGGCGACATCTTCCGGATGTCGGCGGTTATCAATTCGATGAATTCTTGGAGAGAGCCAGAAGTTTGCATCAGTTCACCCGCTGCGATTCTTCTCGTCCCCGATTCGAGGCGTCTGACTCTTTCTGCCGAGCCACGAGAATGCGCGGGCGATATTTTTGCCTGGTCTCCTCGACCGCGACAACAACCTGGTCAAGCGAAGGCATCCTACCATAGCGAATAAGTTCCTCGGCCAGAACCTGCCGGGCCGCTTCAGCGAGTCCGCGAATTAGTTTCTGCGGGTCAAATTTTTCGAATTTCGCCATGTTCCCTCCTAATGCACCACGGCAGGCTTCGGTTCTTCTATCTTTGGTTCTTCTTCACCCGGCTTCTCCCAAATGATGTCACCGAAAAGTTCTTCTAGGGTACGCACAGCGATTGTGTACGTGGGGAGATAATTCAAATGGCCTACCATGAGATGGAGCAGGCTTACGAGTTGGAATACGGACATTTTTTCCAGCATCGGCTCTGTAAAAGACAGCCGCGTTAAACGTTCGATGAGCGTTTTTCTGACTTCTTGGTATGTTGCCAGACGATCTTTGTTCATCATGCCGACACCGCCAGCCCTGCTTGTTTGGCTCCGAAATATATCGCTTCGACATATCTCGGTTCACAGACAACCGCACCGCCGAACGTCAGCGAATTTTCGTCGCCAACGTTTTCATCCAACCAAGATTGACCAGCGGGGGAGACGGGACGAATCAGGAAGAGAGACCCACAGTTTTCAACAATCAGGTCTGTTGGCGAACTGCCTGAAGCTGCAAACGAATCGTCATGCGAAGACATCATTCCTCCATAAGAGAAGATGCCTTCGAAAGTTTGGGAGGACTAAGGTGGTTTTTGCCCCTACAGGCCGTATCCCTTCTTTCGAAGGTTGGCACCGTGTCCTTTTCTCTGGCTCGGTTGCTGGACGGCTAGAATCGCCGCCACTCTTGATACGCCATCAGTATACCACGCAATGGAAATTGTTCGACCGTGGACGGCGCGACTCGGGCGAGCCAAGCGCGAGTTCGGCGATTCGAGTGTCGTATGATCCCGTGCGCGGAGCCAGGGGGCAGGTCAGAGGCATGCGGCAAGTGTTTTTTTCCCCCCTTTAGCTGTCGCGCTTTGTTTTCAACAAGTTCCCGTATGGGAACTTCGCGGCGCTGTAGAGCGCCGGAAGTTTCGCAAGTCGCTGATTTCTGGATGGTTCCCATACAGCAACCGCAGGTTGCTGTGCAGCACCCATTCTAGGGTGTCATACCCTATCCCGGCGCAACAGCGCCGCTCTTCTCCGCGCTCTACGGTAACCGCCGGGCTACCCGCAGGACGGCAGGATTTGGGGCCGGATTGACTGCGGATCGGCGACTAAAGAACAGCCAGGTAACGCGAGGGGAGTCGCCGTCTAGACCGCCTATCGTTTCAAGGCTAAGCCTCCAAGGATGAACAGAAGGCCAACGACTAGAAACAGGAGACCGCCGAACCGTTTGGGAACGGAAGGCGCGCTCCCTCTCCCGGTCATGCTTGTCGCGTCGGTGTGTGATTTCTTGGTAGCGACGCCGGCAATGATGATTGTCAGACCGATGACCACGGCGACGACTTTCTCTGCTAGCAGGGGAACCCCTCCCGTCAACCCGCCGTAAATGAACCAGAAGCCGAAGGCTGAGAACCAAAGACGACCGAACCACTTGGGTATTGGTTTCGCAGGGTCCGAGATTCCGAGCCCGCCAGGATAAAAACTGACACCTGGCAGGAAAGCCCAGATGACCCCAGCGACGCCGATGGTTACGCTGATCGTTCTCTCGATGTTAGTCATATAGCCTACTTGCAGGCAGCAGCTGACGTAATGTGTGCGTAGGCGCCAGCCCCAATGCCCACATGTCCCGCGGCCCCTCCCGCATACACGCCTATTCCATCCTTGAAAAGAACCACGCCTCCTTCACCAGCCACTGGAATAAACACCAGAGGAGCCACCCCTCCGTTAGGGCCAGTTACGCCCCCGCCCGGACCATCTGCTTTCGAAGCTTCTACCAGTCCAGTGACACTTCCTCCTTCTTTCGAATCGTATTCAGCTAGCCCTCCTACGAAGCCTTCAGCACCGCCCTTTTGTCCTTCGGCACCAGCGAAGGCGAAGACGCCTCCACCGCACACCACAGGAATCACATGAGCGGCTAAGTCAGCACCCTTAGCGGCCGCAAGCAAGAGTTTCTGCGAGTTTGTCTGCCCCCAATCGTAGGATGGTTGAAAGAACGGGAAGAAGGACGAGGGTGCTTCGCCGAGCCCGAATGCGCCCTGCGTCCAGGTCTGCGTCGCTAGGGATAGTCCGAGTTGGCCGTTGATGTAGGAATAGATCAGAACGCTATCGTTGTTGGAATTTATCGTGACGTAGCCAGGATCAGACAGGATGCCATTGTCGTTGGGTATGTAGCCGTTGGCCCAGTAGCCTCCGCTGCCCTCGCAACTGCCTATGTCGCTTTCACTGTCGATGGACTCGACGCCGTCCCCGGCGTCATTTAGGTACACGCAGTCGAGACCGGTGGGGTCGATATTGCTCAGCGGATTGTTCAGAGCGTAAGCGTAGCGGTTCCAGGATTGGGGATTGGAGGGGTCCACGGCGGCGAGGCCGGCGGGGTCGGGGTGCATCCAGCGGCCGAGGGAGGAGGAGTATTGGCGGAACCAGGTGTGGTCGAGACCCGTCTCGGAGTCGCGTTCGTAGGAGGTGAATTTCCATTTCGAGGCAGTGCCTGTTTCGTACCAGAGTTCGCCAAATGGGAAATGGCCAAGCGTACGGACGGTGTTGCCAGTGGAATCGGTAGAAACGCGGGCCGAGAGATGATCCGGATGATGATAGGTGGTAGCTCCTCCTGCGATTGTGGCGATGAGCTGTGTGCCTGAGTAGATGTATTCGCGCGAGGGGGAGGCGACCGCAGCGCCGTTGTCGTATTCGGCGATCACTTTGGAGCCGGAGAAAATGTAAACGGTACTGGTCGTTGGGCTGGTGCAATTCGGGAGGCAGCGCTTGACCCGCAAGTTGGTGCCGTCGAAAACGTACGCGCCGCTTGCGGCTCCATTGGAGCTGGAGATGGAGCGGCCATCCGCGTCATACACAAGCGTGTTGGAGCCGTCGTTGGTCATGTTGCCGCTGGCGTCGTACGCGTACGGCGAAGGCAGGCGGTTGGTTGCCGGATTTGCTGCTTGGCTAAAATTGACTGGTGGGGTCTGGGCGTTGCGGTTGCCGTAGCGGTCGTAAGTCTCCGTGATGGACCACTGGGAGTTCGATGCCGTTTTTAGGCGAGACCATGCATCATACGTTAAGTTTGTGGTGCGGGTGGAGTCCACGTTATCCGTGATGCTCTGAATCTGTCCGTTGTTGCCTGTCCCATAATTGTAGGTCAAGCTGAAAAGCGTCGAACCGGTTTTCGCGTACGCAAGCGAGGCAAGCTGCATCTGTGAATTGTAGCTCAAAGTAGCCTGTACGCCGTTGCCATAAGTGAACCCGAGAGCCTCGCCTGCGGCGTTGTAGCTGAGGCTGGAAAGATAGTTCGAGCCGTTGACCTGAAGCTGGTTGAGTCGACCAATGCCGTCAAGAGTCTGTGCAACGACGCGGCCGGAAGGATACGTGATCTGCTTCAGCTCGCTAGCATAGTTGTACTGATAGGCGATGGGGTACGAGATGCCGCTGATTACTTTTTGCAGATTTGTGGTCCGGCCAAGTGCGTCAAACGAGTAAGTTTCCGTCCCCACGCCGTCCGTGAAATGGGTTAGGCGGCCGAGCGCAAAGGCGGCCGCACCGCCTTCGTCGTATGTGTAATTTACGGAAGCCGTGGCAGGCACTCCGGTAGCGCCCACGTTGTAGCTGATCTGGGTCAATCGGTTCAGCGTGTCAAAAGAATAATTCGTAATTACGCCGCGGGCGTCGGTGCGCTGTGTTAAAAGATTGAAACCATTGTACTGAAAGCTGGACGTGCCGGCTTCAGGCGTATTGGATTGCGTAAGACGGCCCATGCTGTCGTACTGGAACAGCCGTTGCTGGACGCCTTGAAAGACGGACACCAGGTCATCGAGGGGATCGTAATTCGAGACCGTCACGAGCGGAGTGTTCAGAGTGGGCAGGTGCCCGTCATTGCCCGTTCCGTCCGTCCCGCCGGTCATAGTGGCGCCAGAGGTATTGCCATCGAAGGATCCGCTGAATAAATCCGGCCGGCTCGACTGACTCTGTACGGACAGGGCGTAGTTGGTTTGCGCTCCCGCAACTTTTGACAAGAGATTGATCGTGGCTGAATTGACGGTAGCCGTCACGGGTGAGTTGGGGTCCGAATTGAACTGGCCGCCGAGGGTCGAAGCCAATCCAGAAGGAGTAGTCGTCCTGGCATAGGTGGTGCTGGCCGTGAACTTCCCAACCGTAATCGAGACTGTGCCCGAATCCCATATCGTCACACACGTAGGTGGCTGACTATCTGGATCGCACATAGATTGGTCGCTGCCGAACATCGTCACGGAGCCAGAGCTGTGGGAGCCGTCATCGTATCCAGGCTCGTCCGCTTCAATCAGGCGGCCAGCAGCGTCGACGAGGGTGCGGCGCTGCTTTCCAGCAGGGTCCGTCACCGTGGTGGAATTCCCGGAATATGCGTACTGGTAACTTCCGGTGCCGCCGGGGGGCGTGACGGTTGTCGGCCGCCCGAGAGCATCATAGGGACCGTACGTAGTCCACACTGGCGATTCGGAGGGCCCATGAGGGTTTGACCTCTGCGTTGCTCTGCCTATTGAATCGTATTGCATCTCGACAATGGAAAAAACTGTTCCGCCTGCGCTTTGTGTCTTTTGCTGGAGGGTGCGACCGACGCCGTCGGTTGTAAGGATTTGTACCCGGCTATTGCTTGCGTCCAGGGCCGTGGTCGTAGTTACGCCGGGCTGGGCGGACGCATCGTCAAAGGAGGTTGTTACACTGGAGTTCAAAGGTCCGGTAACCGATGTAGCGCGCTTCACCACGTCATAAGCGTAAGTCGTCTGTTGATTGTTCGGGTCTCGTTCTGTGAGCAGAAGGCCAGTGTTGAAGTCGTAGGTCCAGTTCGTGACGAGCTGCGTGCCCCCGGTGGCCCCACGTGTCAGACTGTCAGGGTAGGCGTACTGTGTTGTCGAGGAAAAGGCGATCTGCTGAAGCTGGCAGCAGTTGACTTGCGCAGTGCGCAAGTTTCCAAGCGAATCGAAGGTGAAATTCTTCGTGACGGGGCCGGTGGCTGCGGCTGCGTTCGCATAGGATGTAACGCCGGTCAGATTTCCACGGACATTGAAGCTTGCACTGTAGTTTGTATCGTCATGATGCGAGGCTCCGGTCATTCCGGTAACGGAGACGCCGTCATAAGCGAGATCCGTCCTCGAAATGAGATTGCCCGGGCCGTCGTAAATGCGGAACTGCGATGGAAGATTGAAGATGTGCTGGTTTATATAGGACGTCGTGCTCACATAGTCGGTTTGCATGGTTCTGGCTAGAAAGCCGAAACCAGACTCCACCACCTGGCTCACGTTGCCATACGAGATCGTGTAGGAATAGGCGGCGGAGGCTTGTTGGCCGGTGTCGTTTGTGGTGGTCACCTGCGTTACGCGTGGATTGAGTTTGTAAGTGAGATTTATATTGTCCTGGACCCATGTATTGGTGACCGTGTTGAAGGTCGTGGATCCGTTTTGAATTGTCGTGGAAGAAACCAATCCGGTTTTCCAGCCGCTGGTGTAGAGATTCGTCGTCGAAACGGTGCCTGTAGGATCGATGATCGCCATCGAGCTGACCAGCAGGCCGACTTTGCTGACACTGTAAGTCCAGACGCCAGAATTGACGCCGTCGAATACCGTCTCATGCGCGAACGTTGGCGCATCCGAGAGGGCGGTGGCGGCTGCGGGAAAATCGTAGCTCACGGAGCTGCGCTGCGTTCCGTTCGAACTCTTTCGGTCGATTTCCGAAACAATTCCCCAGTCACCATAAATAAAGGAGTAGCTTGTCCCGTTGGCGTACGTGCAACCCGTGAGCATGTTAAGCGAAGTACCGCTTGTAGAAGAATCGGCAACAGTCAGGCCGGAGAAATTGTAGTTGAGCGCCTTCTGAGCCCAGCTGAATGTGACAACTTGAGTTGTTCCGACGCCTCCGTAGGCGGGCACCGTGATGTTCGAAAGAAGATTATTTTGATCATAGTTGAAGGTGATGGTGCGCCCGAGCGTATCCGTGATCGTGGCGATGGCTCCGTTATCTGCGTTCGTGGCCGCACTGTATGTGATCGTTATGTAGTTTCCGTTGCGGTCCTTGATTTGAATGGGGCGAAAAATGGTCGAGGTGCCAACCTGCTGATAGAGCCACTGCGTGCCGTCGGCGCGGGAAAGAACTTTTGAGGAGGGATTGTAGTCCATGTAGGTGGAATCGACGCTCTCGTACTTAGTGCTGGAAAGGAAATGGAGAATGCGCTGGTTTCCGTCCGGCTCGGTGAGCAGGTAGCCGTTGCTGGTAGTGTCGTCGGCCATTGGGCCTTCGATCTGGCCGTAGCCGAGGCGGAAACCGTACGAGGGGTAGTCGCGATCTGCGTTAAATGTGGCGGTGGAATTCACCGTGTCTACGGTCCACACGCGGCTGTTGTAGAAGAGGGCGAGGTCCACATCCAAGCCGTTCCTGCCGGGGAGATGGAGAAGCGGAATGACGTAGTTATATCCCGAGCTACCAACAGTTACGGGCGCTTGAGTGGGGCTCCCTTGCGCGAATATCGGCGACCGCCCCGGAAGCGAGGCGGGAGAACCGCGACGGCTATTCTCCGGGCGAGGCCGCGCTTTGAAGGTGCCTGTATAAGTCGATGAGCCAGGATCCGGGCCGCAGGTGACATCGCAGATTGGAGCGATTTGCGCCGACGCGATGGAAGCAAGGGATAGACAAATAATGCTGATAGCGAACAGGGGACGCACTCGCATGGGGACCTCCGAGTTGCGGGTCCACGGACCAACCGAGCAGGAGCGTGGAGGCTGTAATTTGCCGTCAGGGTGGGAGACGGTGCGCGGGAATGTACGGTAGTTTCATGCAAACTGCCTATCGGGTGAATCTTGCAAATTGGGCTCAGGTAATCACCCGAGGAAGGTACTATGCGAGTACTAAGCGGTGAACTCCGAACATGGCGAAGGGATTTTTCGTGGATCGCGCCATCGAAGATGCTGCCTTCATCCTCGAACGAATTGATGCGCGATGGCCCACGATTGTGAATTCGTTTTGTGCCAAAGAGCCTTAGCGATTGGCCATTTTCTGGGTCATGTGCAACAAGAGTTTGCGGTGTTCCTCGTCGGCCTTGGCCAACAGACGGCGAAGCTTGCTCAGAAATCGTGCGTCTTTGCCTGAGCTACCCCAGGCAATTTCGCCAGACGTTTTCCTTTTAAGTAGGTTCGGCAGCTTAGGCGGCTCTTCGCCATCGTAGAAGAGTTGGTAGAGTGGGACTTCTAAAGCGCGTGCCATCTTCTCCAGCGTTTCGATGGCCGGGACAGTATGTCCATTCTCAACGCGGGAAATGTAGCAGCGAAACAGGCCGCTGCGCTTTTCGATGTCTCCCTGGGAGAGTTTCTTTTCTTCGCGGAGTGCGCGAAGGCGATCACCAATAATCATTGCCGGATTGTCTCACTGAGAGAGAATTGACGCAACAACCGCAATTGGGACCTCCTACACGGAGCAGATCGATTGAGACTCATTTCCCTTTGCTGTCAGGGTCCACAGCTTTCACCTAGTTGAATCTTGCAGCCCTAGCTGAATAGACCTTGTACGCTCGCACGAATATCAAGCCCGCCGCCATTTCCTTGACTTCATCACGGTTGCTCAAAATATCAAAAGCTCTGTGGTCTTCTGCAATCTGTCTAGCGGTTTTATAGAGAAATGCCTTGTGTAACAGAGTCCTGAATTCAGGAGTTAAATTGGCCGCTGAAGCGTTCCAGGCGTTAATAACATCTTGCGCCAGTTCGTCCGTACGTTCCAGGTATGTTTCGAGTGAAGGCATTACGGTTGTTTACCTTCGACGAATCAATGGGTTATCTTCCTTCTCGGAATTCCCAGCTAGGAACTTTGGTTATACTCTTTTAGTTTGCGGTACAGTGTCGTCCTGCCGATGCCTAGAAGGCGTGAGGCCGCTACCTTATCTCCTCCGGCGTCTCGCAGGGCGTTCATTACAGTGCATCGCTCCATTTCAGCTAACTGCGCAGGTGCGTTTGTAGAAAGGCCGTGGGTCCTTACGAAATTGCGGATCGCAGCCAGGTCAGCCTCCCCTATTGTAGAGTCCTTGGCGGATCGTCCGTAATTCTCTCGGATTTTAGACTCTTGAACCAAAACACTCCATTCACTCAAAAACATCTTGATTGCCTTCGTCCCCCGAGCAGAGAGGTACAAAGCAGTTTTTATGTAAGCTGCTTGCTTTTCGCTTTTGTCTTCGACGGCTAATTGCAAAGTTGCCTCGATGTGGCCGCAGGTATCGGTCATCTCAGAACACAGTTCCTCAAGTCGCCTAGCCGTACTTTGATCTATCACGATGTCTTTGGGTGCGGAGAGGTTCTCTTCGAGTTCCGTAGGGCTAGCCTTTCGCATGGCCTGGCCTCCGCAACGACAGAGTTACAAATGGGGCACCGGGCATGCGGGGTCATCCATCCTTGGCAGGTTGGCGCTAGGGTGCCCGCACGCAGGGCGTCTTATATATCTCAGATAGTTACAGTGTCAAGAATATTGTTTTCACGTGGAGTTTTTACCTGCTTAATAATCTAGTCCGGTCTCGCAAGCCAAAACTCCTGCCGTTTCGGGAAATCATGCCCGAAACGGTCCACTTATCCGTTTCATTTAAGTTTAGTCATCATTGCAAGCCCCGCCAAACCCTTTGTATTGATTTGATAATTCATGGAAAGCAGAATGCAACACATCAGAACCGACTGATTCACAGTCGGGCGACATCTGATGATTTGCAAAGTCCTTTCGATCTTAATCCTCTGTTCGTTTTTTCTCCTCGCAGCACAAGGCCAGAAAGTCTTCGCACAGGATTTGAGCAGGACCGTCCTGCCTATCACTGAGTTGAAGCTGCATGGCCTCGGCATAGAAGGGAGGTTCGGCACAGGCTTCTGCTTGGACCCTGAGTGCCGCTTCATAGGAAGCAATTATCACGTTGCACTGGTGGCACGACCACGTAAGATCAAAGGAGAAAAAGTCATCCAGCGGTACTTTGCTACCGGGCCGGATGATGAAGGCGCTACCGTTAACGCCGGAGCATCCGTGGGCCTCTCGGGCCTCCCCCTGAAGTACACCCTTAGTCGGGACCTTGCCATCTTCGAACTACGCCACTCGCTACGCCTCTATCACGGCATTCCTTTCAGTCTCGACGACCTTGAAATTGGGCAGCAGGTGGATATCTACGCCTATCCTAAAGTATCCATCAATCCCGTCCGCAAACTCCTACAGTTTCACGGTGCGTTTAAGGGCGAGACGACAACAGGTCTCCTGGCCTTTGACTACAGCTCTTCCGATGGCAAAGCAATTCACCCCGGGGGAAGCGGCGGACTTGTCGTTGACAGCAAGACCCAGCAGATCGTAGGCATCCTGAGTGGAGTGGCGAAGAACGGGGAGGCGGTTGCTCTGGCTGTGCCGGTTCAGTCCTTGGCTGATTTTGTGAGCAGTGTGCAACCCTACCTGGCACAGAGCATATTCCCTTCCGCCAAGGCCATCTCTCCGGCTTCGGCGGACCTCTACCCGAAGTTCGTAGAGCCGCCTACCGACTCGTTACAGCATCGATCCGAGGAACCTGCCGAAGTCAAGGTACTACGGGGCAAAGCTCAAATTCTGGCCGATAGCATGCGCAACTTTATCGCTGTGCAGAGTTTTGCCTGGGGATCGGGAGGCAAGGAGCCGGTTGCTCAGGCAGAGTATGAAGTCCAGGTCGTGGACGGCTACCAGCGATTCCGCGAGTATCCCGATGGCAAGAAAGAGTTCCAAGATGTGCCTCTCCCCCCGATAAATAGGGCAGTGGGTACTGGTGGTGAGTGGTCGGAGCTTCCTCAAATGGTGGGAACAAAACTCGGGTTGAAAATTCATCGAGCCGCTGACACGACTGTCAACGGGCGTCGGATAAAGGTCTTTCAGTATCATGCCGAGGTCGAGGATGGCGTCTGTGTCTTCAAATCCATCACCGACTTCGTATTCTTCTCCACCAGCAAGCTCTTCACCGTCCCCTGCTACGGCGAGGTTTGGACGGATGAGGATACGAACATCCTCCGCATGTCGGAGCATTACGAACTTCCCGACGACAAATGGAAAGACTATCAGGGAGTGGTGACCTATGGGCGGCTCAAGCGGGCGGATGAGCCTACCACGCTCGTCCCTCTCACGATCTATACGCAGGCTGAGTTCAAGAAGAGGGTCTATTGGTGTCGCGGCGCGTTTATGAATTACCAGGTGTTCGACAGTAGAGTAAAAATCTTATCTGGAAGTTTGAC
>WNFJ01211320.1_pt1 | contig 26478 bp, 22 predicted proteins | sample 5400461 | NCBI WGS metagenome assembly WNFJ01 (sample SAMN13153349, study PRJNA577476) | soil metagenome | isolation source: 115 cm saprolite on Douglas fir-dominated hillslope | place: USA:California | collected 2013-09-17
GAAGCAACGGACGGTTTGTCAGCGATCTAACTGCGAAGGTTTACCGAGCTTTTACGTTTTCCAGTGCGGTGTGTTGCATCTACTTTGCTTCTGACGCCTTGGTTGAACCCATTGTGCTCCGGTGCGCGACGATCCGGGCCTTGATCTTCTCGTAAGTTGATTGCGGAATAATCTTCCTCGTCGCCAAATCGCGCTTCGTACGGTACGGCCGCCCGGCAACGATCTTTTGAGCAAGCGCATCCCCGATACCAGGCAGCGAGTCCAGTTCGTCCTTGGTGGCAGAGTTGATGTCCAGTTTCTCACCTTTTGGCGATGCAGATTTTGTGGACTTGGAACTGCTGGCCGGCGTAGTCGCAGTATTGGATTGCGCAGTCGCCAGCGCACTGCTGCCGAGTCCAAAGCTCAATGCAAGAACTGCCGTAAGAATAGCTACTAGAAATGCCCCGCGTATCGTCATCTTCTCCTTTTCTTTCTCTTCCTTCTAGGCGTAAATTCCACGCTGTCGGATCGTGTACGCCACGCGATCTATGGCCAGCATGTATGCCGCAATCCGGTTGTTTACATTGTGGGTCTCAGCGTAACGGACAACGTCCTGAAAGGCGTTTACCATGATGTCCTCAAGCTGCTCGTTGACCACAGATTCCTTCCAGAAATAGCCCTGCCGGTCCTGCACCCACTCGAAATACGAGGTAGTGACGCCGCCTGCGTTGCACAGGATGTCGGGAATTACGAAGACTTTTTTGTCTGCAAGAATTTCGTCGGCGGCAGCGGTGGTCGGCCCGTTCGCGCCTTCGGCCAGAATACGGCATTTCACTCGGCTGGCATTCTGGCTGGTGATCTGGTTTTCAGTTGCGGCGGGGACCAGGATCTCACACTCCGTCAGCAGCAGTTCGGCAGGATCAGCCTTTTCCGCTTCGGGAAAATCCGCAATTCCGCGGACCCGCTCGCGGTGCTTTGACAGCGCCTCTATATTGATTCCGTTTTTGTTGTAAATTGCTCCATCTACTTCAATCACGCCGATGATCTTGTAACCAGCCTGCGCCATCAACAGGGCGGCATTTGATCCCACGTTTCCGAAGCCCTGCACGATGACTCGCGTTTCCTCGGGACGCAGCCCCAGCTTCTTGACTGCTTCATCACAGACGATCATGATCCCGCGTCCGGTGGCTTCGCGCCGCCCGCGCGATCCGCCAATGTTGATCGGCTTGCCGGTGACTACGGAAGTGACGGTTTGCCGCATATGCATGGAATAAGTGTCCATTATCCAGGCCATGACCTGCTCGTTGGTATTCACGTCTGGCGCGGGGACGTCCTTCTCAGGGCCAATGAATTCGATCAATTCGGCGGTATAGCGCCGTGTCATACGCTCCAGCTCGCCCATGGACATCTTGTGAGGATCGCAAATGACGCCGCCTTTGGCGCCGCCAAACGGAATATTCACCACCGCGCATTTCCACGTCATCCAACTTGCCAACGCTCGGACTTCATCGAGCGTCACATCGGGCGAATAACGGATGCCGCCCTTCGACGGGCCGCGGGCAATGGAATGCTGCACCCGAAATCCGGTGAACACCTCCAGCTTACCGTTGTCCATGGAGACCGGAATGTGCACGATCAGTTCGCGGTTGGGATACTGCAGGACCTTCCAAAGACCTTCGTCCAGGTTAAGTTTCTGCGCCGCAAAGTTGAAGCGCGCAGATTGCGCCTCCCAGGGATTGATTTCCTGTTCGAGGGAAACAGTTTTCATAAGATCTCCAGATATGAGTGCTCCCATCTGGCAAGAAGTGAAGCGAGCCAGCGGGCAAACCTATTAATCTTAGACAGCGGGAAGCAGGTAGGCAAGCTGGTGGCTTTAATTTGGATTTGATGGCCAACAATTTACTTTGCCGCCGAAAACGCCTGCCGGGCCGCTGCAAGGGTCTTCTGAATATCTTCTTCGGAGTGCGCTATGCTCACGAAAGCTGCTTCGAACTGTGATGGCGGCAAGTAAATGCCCGCGTCGAGCGTTGCTCGGAAGAAGCGTCCGAAAGCGGTCGTGTCGGACTTCGAAGCAGAGTCCCAGTCGGTGACGGGATCTGCCGTGAAGAACCAAGTGAACATGGACCCGACCCGGTTGAACGACACAACGACGCCGGCATCTTTTGCTGCGGCCACCACGCCTTCGACCAGTTGTACAGTGAGCGCCTCTAATCTGGGATAAATTTCGGCTTTCTTCTCCCGCAAATGCTTCAGGGTCGCAATTCCTGCCGCCATTGCCAGTGGATTTCCAGAAAGCGTTCCCGCTTGATACATAGGGCCGAGCGGCGCCACCAGATCCATGATTTCCGACGGGCCTCCGTAGGCGCCGACTGGCAATCCGCCGCCAATAATCTTGCCGAAAGTCGTGAGGTCGGGCTTGATTCCGTACAACTCCTGCGCGCCTCCGTAAGCCACGCGGAAGCCGGTCATGACCTCATCGAAAATCAGCACGGTGTTTTCACGTTGGGTGATTGTGCGCAGGCTCGCAAGATATCCGCCGTTAGCCGGGACGCACCCCATATTTCCGACCACCGGCTCGACAATGACGCAGGCGATCTGGTGGCGATACTTACTGAAAGCCTGCTCCAAAACTTCGGTGTCATTAAAAGGGAGCGCAATGGTGAACTGGGTGACTTCGTCGAGAACGCCAGCCGACCCCGGAATACTGAACGTCGCGATGCCAGAACCCGCCTTCACCAGCAGTGCGTCGGCGTGTCCGTGATAGCAGCCTTCGAACTTGACGATGTATTTGCGTTTGGTATGGGCGCGCGCCAGGCGAATGGCGGACATGGTGGCTTCCGTCCCCGAGCTAACGAAACGGATTTTCTGGACATGCGGAAAGGCTTCGACCACCAGTTCAGCAAGATCGGCTTCAGCGGGAGTTGATGCGCCGAAGCTGGTGCCATTCACTGCGGCGGACAGGATTGCCTCGATCACATTGGGTTCGGCATGGCCTAGAATCAGCGGCCCCCAAGAGCCGACGTAGTCTATGTATTCGTTCCCGTCCGCGTCCCAGATGTGCGAACCTTGTCCGCGAACAATGAACGGGGCTTCGCACTGCACCGCTTTGAAAGCGCGCACCGGGGAATTTACTCCGCCGGGGATCAACTGCTCAGCGCGTTTTTGCAGGCGGCGGGACTCGTCGAGCTTGCGGGGCATGCGCCTCCATCCGGGCAGAGACTGTGGAGCTACGGGCGTCCCCGCCCGTAGGGGGACGCCGTAGTTCCATGACCATGAATGCGAATTCATAAATATAGCAGTGGGCGAAGCCGGGGCGGGGTACCCGGAAGGGCAACAGGTTTCACGGTAATTTCATGCACCCTACATCGTCCTGCAATCTTGGATGGCTATGATTTTGGTTGTACGACCCCTTCTAACCGGGAGGGATAGGGATGATCAGGGTAGGAGCCCCGATCATCCTGCGCTTTTTGGGGTGAGATTTCCGGGGGATTCCGGCTGCCCATCCTTCGCCTTCGCTGCCGCGTTTGGCAGACTGCTCCCGCCCAATTACTCTCGATACGGACTTGGGAATCTCCCGAATGAGACCTGTCGGCAAAATCAAACTGTATCTCGCAGTGTGGTGGGTTGCTTTTCTGCTATGCCTTCCCGTGTGGGCGCAGCAACCGACAGTGCAGCCCAGTGCGCCCCAAACGCAAGGTGGCGGGAACGACCAGCCCGGCATTAGCGATCCCGAAACCATGCTTCCGCACTTTCACGACACGTGGTTCTGGCTCTCCGGACAGGCAAACTTTATTTTTCAAGCTCATCCAGACTTTCAAGCGCCGTACAGCGGGAAGAACAGCCTGAGTCCCCGTTACGAGAAGGCCACATCGCGGGTGATGACTCTGTACACGGGCGTGCGGCTGAACGATTCAACCGAGCTTCTGGTTGATATCGAAGAAGCCGGCGGTGCGGCCCTGAGCACGGGGCTGGGCGTTGCTGGTGCTCCCGACCTGGACATTGTGCGCAATCCGCTGTTGAGCAAAGCGCCGTACCTGGGGCGCGGCATGATCCACAAAGTGTTCGCTCTAAGCGGGGACAAAGTTGAGAACGACCGTAACTTTCTCTCGCTGTTCGACGGATTGCCGCGGCGGCGTCTGGAGATTCGCTTCGGCAAATTCAGCATGCCGGATTTTTTTGATGTGAATTCCGTGGGCACTGACACTCACTTTCAGTTCGTGAACTGGGCTGTGGACAATAACGGCGCCTGGGACTATGCCGCCGACACGCGCGGCTACACCGTGGGCGTGGTTGCCGATTACGAAGACCGCAACTGGGGCTTCCGCTTCGCCAATACGCTGATGCCGAAGGTCGCGAACGGAATTGATCTTGTCTGGCGGCCGTGGCAAGTTCATGCGGAAAATTGGGAATACGAACTGCGGCGGGGATTGATCCCGAATAAATCAGGAGTGGTGCGGCTGTTGGCTTATATGAATTCCGCGAACATGGGAATCTACCGCGACGCGGTTCTCCAATTCGAAGAAGGCCTGGTCCCGGCACCGGACATAACGAATCATCCCTGGCGCATCACGCGCAAATACGGATTCGGCGCCAACCTGGAGCAGAAACTGACGCCCAACCTGACTGCCTTTGCGCGCTGGGGATGGGACGACGGAAAAACCGAATCATTCGCCTACACCGAAATTGACTTGACCGTCGCCGAGGGCGTGGGCGTGAACGGCGCGAAGTGGCATCGCAATCAAGACCGCGCGGGCATGGCGTTTGTCACGAACGGCATCAAGAAAGATCATCAGATTTATCTGGCTGACGGCGGCTACGGATTTCTCATCGGCGACGGAAAACTGAACTATGGGCGCGAAAACATTCTGGAAACGTATTACACGGCGCACGTCTGGCGGGGAATTTATGTCGCTCCGGGTGCGCAGTACATCGTCAACCCCGGCTACAACCGCGACCGCGGCCCAGTGTTTGTAGGATCATTTAGGGCGCACGTAGAGTTTTGAGAAACACAGGCCTCAGGCTTCAGGAATTATGGGCAGACGCCCTCGTCTGCCCACGTGAACATCCAGAGGCTATTTCGCCTCGGGCGCGAGCTCGGCGCTGATATTGATTTTCCCGCTTGAAACAGTAATTTTCCGGTCCCAAACTGCGAACCCGCTCTTCTTGACCACAACGTCGTGATCTCCAGGAGTAACGTTGACTGATGACGGAGTGCTGCCTACGAATTTTCCGTCGATTTCGATGTCAGCGCCCGGCGGTGTGGAAGCTACATCGATCAGAGCAGCCACAGCGGCCGTCAGAGCGGCTGCTGAGTCGGTTTTGCTACCTTGGAACTTGGCTTGATCCAACCTCGTGTCGCCGTTTATATAGGCGGTTATTTCCGTTCCCTTTGGAATCGTGATGTCCTTGCCGTGCATGAAGAGGAATAGGGGAGCAGCAGGAAAGAACACGATGCTTGTCGCCACCATCGCTCCGGTCATGGCACCAACGTGGCCGCCGCCTTTGGTATCTTTAATGGCTCTCAACGCGACTTTTTCGCCGTCCACCAGGCGAACAGAATCGATGTTCACGTTCAGCTTGCCGCCGCGGCCCATTCTGCGCTTGGGTTCGGCCTCGGTGACTGTTCCCCAGGCGATCCCGCCTTTCGGAACCACGAGGGTTCCGGCGAGTGAGACATCTTCCAGTACCTCGAAATCCAGAGTATCGCCAGTGTGGGCATCTGCGGACGAGATGGTACGCGCGCTCCTGAGTTTTACAGGAATACCGTCTTCAAGTCCGAAACCCTGCATCGCGGGTTTGGGAGCGCTCGGCGGAGAGCTTGCGACCGGTTGCTGCGCACTGGGCGCAGCAGCATTTGACCCTGCGGATTGCGCTAGAGTAAGCGGAGAAAAAAGAGACACAACTAGGACAGAAGAGATGATTCTTCTCAGCATTTAATTCTCCTTGGGCAGGACTCTCGGTTGAAAGTTAAATTCCGACGGGGAAGGAGTCCGAAAAAGCCCTGAACGCGCGAACAGGGCTATTATGCGCGCTGCGAGGCAAATGTCAACGGTTAACGGGTCCGTGTTAGGGTACGGCTTTCAGCCTTACCGAATCCAAACAAGGTACAAGCGGCTTCATCCGCTGAGGCAAAGCTCGGAAAATTCTCGCCGGTTTATGTTTTTTGGGAGCATAATGTGGAACCGGGGAGGACACCAATGCATATCAAGCGACTTGTGGGGTCGGTAATTCCGGCCGGGCTGATCCTGTGTTTTGCAATTCTCGCGCAGTCCCAGACATCTCCAGACAACAAGCCCACCCAAGACCAATCCAAGCCCGCCTCTACAGAGCAAGCTAGTCCAAGCGCTCCAGACATGAAGGCTGCTTCATCTGACGAAGGCAAGCTCGCGACTGTCAACAATGCGAAGATGCCTTCCTACGCGAAGGTCTATGTCGCTCCCATGCTGGGAGGGTTCGAGAATTACATCATCGCCGGTTTGCGAAATAAAAAAGTGCCGCTCATCGTAGTGGTCGACAAAACCAAAGCGGAATTCGAGATCAGTGGGGTCTCGGAAAGCGAAAAGGCAGGCTGGGCCAAGATGTTGTTCGTCGGTTCACAAAATTCAAACGAAGAAGCCAGCATTAAGATTTCCAACCTAAAAACTGGTGCAGTTATTTTCGGCTACTCCGTGCACAAGACAAACTCGGTACGCGGCAGGCAGAGCGCCGGCGAGGCGTGTGCCAAACACATCAAGCAAATCGTGCTTGAATAGCGGCAGCTGCGTGCTGCCAGAAGATTGGGAGGAGTGACAATGTCACATAAGACCAATGTGGTAAGTGTTTTGGTGCTTTTAATTGTGGCTGCGGTTTGCCCGGCGCGCGGTGGCGAAAAGAATGCCCCGCCTTCGCAGAAGATTCCTAAAGGGGCGAAGTTATTTATTGCTCCCATTGCTGATGGCTATGAAGCGTTTTTGAAGGACGCCATGGCGGCAAAAAAAGTACCAGTGGAAGTAGTTGCGAGCCGCGACCAGGCGGACTACGAGATCACTGGGACCGCTGAAAGCCAAAAAGCAGGTGCCGCCAAGAAAATCATCATGGGCAATTGGCATTCGCGTGAAGAGGCCAGCATCACGCTCAGTAACATCAAGAGTGGTGAAGTGGTCTGGGCCTATTCCGTGCACGAGGAAGGCTCCACTCACGGCAAACGCAGCTCAGCGGAATCTTGTGCAAAACATCTAAAGGAAGCAATCGAGAAGGACTAATTGAGGAACGCGGGCGGGGTCACCCGCGCCACATTTCTCGGATAAATATTTCCGAGCAACTCGATTACGCTAAATCAAACAACAACACTTCTGCGTCTTCGGTGCTCTGATCGAGAGCTTCTGCTCGTCTGTTGCTGCACCGCTGCACCGTCGCGTTGCTTCATTTTCTTGCCGTTTACCCACCGCATAACCACAGGCGCCACTAGTGCCTAGATTCCGAAGGTCGTAACACCTGTGTAGAGGGAAAGCCAATGCAGGCCGCGACCTCCGCTGCCGATTTCTTTCTTAGTGGCTGAAGGAGCGCTATGCGCCGAGAGTTCCGTGGGTTGGTCCTGGTAACGCTGTTGTTGGCAGGGTGCGGAGGCCATCCCACTTCGGCGATCGGGTTTATTAACCACACGCGCCACTCTGATGCAGAGCTGTGGTCGTTGTGGAAAGCAGCTCAGCAGAGTTTGTCGCTGCAAATTGATTTGAACCCGGTGCAGCGCACGTTGAACAATGCGCCGGCTGACATCCATCCAGGAGATTCGCGGGTTTGGAGTATTTCGCCGCGACAGCTCGTAGTTTCTTCGCAACCTGATGTTTCTTCTTCTTTACGCAGCTACCGGGGCCAGTCGCCAGGATCCTACAGGACTGATTTTCTGCCCTGATCTGCAATGTGGCCTATGCGGCGGCGTATTCGCCATATGCACAGCCTGTCAGTCGCTATGCAGCATCGTGGGAGTTTTCAGCAAACAATTTCGATCTGCTAGTGAAGTACGAGTTTGAGAACCAGATATTGAAGGCGTTGGGATACGACATGCAGTGGAGGTGGCCCCGCGCTTCACGTTCGTGTCGCGGAAAAACAGGTTCCTCGACTCCGATGATCATTCGCTAAGCGAATGATCATTCTTCGCTCGGAATGACAGGGAATCGTGGTGAAAAGAGTTTATTCGTATGCCAACGCATCAATCGGATCTTTTTGTGCGGCTTTGAATGCAGGATAGATTGCGCCGCCCAGCGCGCCCACGATGGCGATGACGGTCGCACGGATCAGCCAAACACGGTTGATCTCGATGGGAAGGGTGGGAAGCCGTTTATGGATAGCGGCACCGGCGATGAAGCTGACTACGATTCCTAAGACGATTCCGCCAATCGCCAGCAGTGTTGTCTCACGCAGGATCACGTTCACGATATAAAACTTCGAAGCGCCCAGCGATTTCAGAATGCCAATTTCGCGGGTGCGCTCCATTACTGCTGTGTACATGGCCTGGAAGATCACGAGGAAGCCGATGGTCATAGAGATGCCGACGACGATGGTGATGAAAGTAGAGAGCCCGGGATAGTTATCGGGAGTCATCATGGTGAGGTATTCGCGCATGGAACGGACAACATAAGTTGACATGCCCGGAACGTCTTTGACTTCGCTGACCACCAAGTCTGCATTTGAGGGAGAGTCAGTCTTCACGTAAAACGCGGATGCCCGTGCCTGGGCGCCGACCAACTCCTGGAGCGTGGTGAGAGGAACAAAGAGTCGTGCGCCTTTGCCGTGGGCAACAATCCCTGCTACGCGGAACTTGTGGTTCAGCAAGTCAACGGTGTTGCCAATTTTGGAATGATTCGAGCCTGCGTAGATATCGTCGACTAAGATATCATTCGGACCCTCAAATGCGCCGCCTTTGAGATAGGTGAATGGAAGCATGGCCTCGAAGCTTTTCAAATCAATTCCGTAAATGGTTTGCAGAGAGCCGACCGTGGAAACCTGCCACAGGACGGGGGTAGCCACGGTCACGTGTGGCAACCGGGCGAGAATATCAGCGATCTTGACGGGCGCGGGCGCGCTGCTAAAAGCAAGAATATTGGAGGAACCCGGCGGTAAGACGATCACATCGGCGCCAATGCCAGCCTGGCGCGAGCGCGAGTCATTCAGCAATCCAATCGAGAAGCCAACGATCAGCAGAATCAGCGCGACCTCGAGCGCAATGGCCACAATGCTGATGGCTGAGCGGAGAGGCCGGTGCGCGAGATTGGAGACGATCATCTTGTTCATCATGAAAAGCAGCTCTTGGCTCTTAGAGAGCGATTGCAGATTTTAGATTGTAGATTCTAGATTGGAACACCTCCGAGTTTCGGTTCTTCGGTCGGATACTCGAGTGAAATCCGCGATCCAAAATCTGCAATCTGCAATCCTAGTGCCCACCGCCGCCGTTGGGAGAGGGTTGCGAACGGTCCAGATGGATTACCTGCGCCCCCGCGGGCTGCTCCAGCACAAACTTTTGATTATCCAGCGGCCGGTTCATATCTAGTTTAATCATGGTGAGCGTAATATCGTATTCTTCTTCCGGGCGGCGGATTTCGATGCGCGATGGGAACAATACCGCGTTGTAATCTTTATAGTCGCCATAGCGAGCGTCGGTGATCAGAGTGCCAGATTCATCGTAAATGAGTTGGCGGTTGGGCAACAGGTCAATGCGGCCGAAGACAATCTTGCGGGAAAGCCATCTGTCGTTGCCCCGGCTGCGAATAATGTCGAGGACGTACGCCGGCTGCTCGAACTTGCGCCCTTTCTCGCCGACAATAGTTTCGGTGTCGTTCTCGATGACCGCGGTTTCATTCTTCTGGTCGATCTCGCGAAGCAACAGCGCATCGTAGATGACCTGCGGGCGCAGATTTTCCAGTGGCTGTTGCGGATTAGGCGTCACCAGATCATTGCGGCCGACCACAAAGCGGTTTTTGGGCGGGATCGAAACCCTGAATTCCTGCCCATCGCTCACCATGTCAAATGCGGTGTTGCGGAGAATCGGCAATAGACCGATCATGCGCAGCATCGCCGGTTTGCGGGCGAGCACGTAACCGCGAATCTGCTGGTACTCGGTGACTTTGCCCTTCTTGACGCCACCAACCGCGGTGTCGATATCCACCGTGGCTTGCATGCTCTGGATCTTGGCAGCCTGCGAATTGATGTAAGCGATCAACTCGGGCTTGGTCGACGTCTTAAGCGCAGCGTAATTTACCTGCTGAACTACTTTCCTGGTGTGGAACAGGCATCCGTTCAGCGGGAAGACGGCGACGAGGAGAACAACAACCCAGGATCGAGAAAATGAGACCATTCGGCTTCGAAAAAGGTGGTACGAACAGTATATAGAGATGGCGGCGGAAGGCTTGAGGCTTCGGAAATTATTGAGCCACCAATGTTTGCTTCGTGGTACGGCCAGTCTCGGGGGCCGGGCCGGGGACGATGACTTACTTCTTCACTGTGGCTCGTCGCAAAGCAGCCACGTTGCGATTGTGTTCTTCGAGGGTACTGGAAAAATGGTGATGACCATTCCCGTCGCTTACGAAGTAATAGAACTTGCTTGGGTTGGGCTTTATGGCAGCTTGGAGTGAACTCTTCCCCGGATTCGCAATTGGCCCAGGCGGAAGACCCGCGTGGCGATAAGTGTTGTACGCCGAATCGAAGTGCATGTCATCGTGGTGCAACGCTCCGCCGTAAGCCCCCCGCAGCAATTCCGCATAAATCACGCTGGGATCGGCCTGCAGCGGAATGTGGCCGGCGAGACGGTTAGCGTAGACGCTGGCAATTTCAGGACGCTCTTCCGCAACTGCAGTTTCCTTTTCGATGATGGAAGCCAAGGTCACGGTCTTTTGCGTGTCCTGACTTAAGCCGATCTGGGTTGCGACTTGCCGAAACTGCTTGACCATTTCGGCCGCCATGTCACGCATGCTCTGGGTTCGGGTGAACTCGTAGGTATTCGGGAAGAGATAGCCTTCGAGCGAAGTGGCTTGTGGCGCAAGGTCGGCGATCAAAGCAGTGTCGGCAGTCGCTACTTTCAGAAAATCCGGGGCCGGTCCAAGACCCGCGTCTTGGATCGCCTTCGCGATATCGAACATGTTGAAGCCTTCGGGTATCACAACCGTGTGGACGTAAACGTCTCCGCGAGCGAGCCGGTTATGGACTTGGATCGCAGTCGCGTCATGATCAAAGAGATACTCGCCAGCTTTGAGTGAGGGGCGCCGATGAAACGCATGCCAAAGCACAAAGGCGTCGGCACTGCGGATAACGCCTGCGGATTTCAGCTCGCGGGCTATGTGCCGTGTTGAATATCCGGGACGGAGCAGTACGAACTGCTCTTTGCCGGGAGACGCAGGAAGCCACAATGCCCAGGCGAGCCAAGCGGCAGCCACGAAAAACACCGTCAATACAAATGAGATCAGCTTGCCCACTTATAGATAGTTTAGAGCAGCGGATGAGTGGCGGCAGGTTTACCAAAGGACTAACCGGGGAGAGCACCTTTCGGATCACAAATCCAAGGAGTCTGTCTTTTGCCCGGCTATACCTCTCGCTTCCATCCAATTCTGCAGGATCAGCACAGCGGCCATTCGATCCACCGCTTCGCCCCTCTTTTTGATTGAGAGATCAAACTCTCGCAGTAGCCGATTGGCTTGGCTTGATGTCAGCCGCTCGTCCCAGAGATGTACCGGCAGGCCGAATTTCTCGCGGACTTCGTGGGCAAAGCGCTGCATTTTTTCCGCTTGGACTCCCTCCATTCCGCTCATGCGCAAAGGGTATCCGATGACGATCTCCGAGACCTGGTACTCCCGGATCACGCTCGCAAGTTGTTCGAAATCCAGCCGCTTGTTCTTCCGGCGAATGGTTGGGAGGCCTTGGGCGGTGATACCCAGCGGGTCAGAGACGGCCAAACCGATGGTCTTGGAGCCTACATCCAGCCCCAGCACTCTTGGCCGGAGTTCGGGCGCTTCGCCGCTGGAGTGCATTCTCGAATTATATGTCTCGCATGTCCGCAAACTTGGTTGGAAGGAGAAAACACAGTAAGGAACGGTCAACCCCAAGTCGCTAGGCCTGCAGTTCGCTAGCTTCAGGAAATCTGAGGTTGGTCTTAGAAAGGGTCTTGGTAAGAAGAATTTCGATGTGTGTCTCTTCGACGTTCCGGGCCAGGGCCAGCTCACTAACCAAAAGATAACGAGCGCGCTCGAGCATCTTCTTCTCACGGAAGGAAAGGCTTTTGGATTCTTTTAAAACCAGCAGGCTTTTCAAGACCGCAGAAACCTCAAGCAATGACCCGGTCCGCATGCGGTCGGAGTTCTCTTTAAAACGGTCCTTCCAGTCAGCAGCGCTGTCGCTCTCTCCGTCAGCCAGGTAATCGAGGATTTTCTGGATCTCGCCGTTCTTTACCACTCGACGTAGACCCACCGCTCCGACACTGTGGAAAGGAACGGTCACCTTGAGATTGGAGGACTTGATATTAAGAAGGTAATACTTCTCGACCTGCTCGCCGAGGGTGCGACTACCGATTTGCTCGACGATTCCTACGCCATGGTTGGGATAAACGACCCGATCACCGATGTGGAAATCACCGTTGCCATTGACGCCCATAAGGAGTACAGCCCACCAGCGTGCGACAATTCTTATTCTACCGCACTGAGCGGCCATTAACAATTTGCATAATAGGTAACTTTGTGTTTTCAGGCACTTATGGTTTCCTGGCTCCGTGGCGATGGGCTATTTCAGGTGGGATTCCAAAATGGGACGGTTCGAGGTTGGTTCGAATCAGCCATCGCGGCAAGGTTTATAATTCGGCGAGAATGACTGAACAAATCAAGAAGAAGCTGCAAGAAGAAATCAACGCTCTTGAGCACGAGCTGATCCATGAGCTCCCGAAAGAGATCAAGAAGGCCGCGGCCCTGGGTGACCTCAGCGAAAACGCCGAGTATCACATGGCCAAGCAGCGCCAGGAATTCGTCAAGGCGCGCGTACGCCAGCTCGGCAGGCGGCTCGCCGACCTGTCAATGGTCAACATGAACAACATTCCCAGGGACAAAGTCGGCCTGGGCTCGACGGTGAAAGTTTATGACAATACTAAGAACGAGGAAGTTGAATACAAAATAGTGACCAGCGAAGAATCGGACGTGAGCACGGGCAAAATCTCAACCAACTCTCCCATAGGCCGCGCGTTGCTGAACAAGAAGGTTGGGGACACAATTACTGTGGTGACTCCGAACGGCAACCGTGATTTGGATGTCCTGAGCTTGAGCACCATCCACGACGAGGCGCCCGCGAAATGAGCATCGCGACGGCCGCGTAGCTGGTTCGATGTGACTGGTGCAACATGACTGGTTCAATATGACTGGTGCAACATGACTTGGACGAGCGCCTTCGGACGGGCTTGCGCGGTCTTGCTGAGGACCATTGTTCGCTGGCTTGCCTTGACTCGTATCAATCCCAATGTGCTGACCTTCATGGGGCTGGTGGTCAATACCTGGGCTGCGTTCCTGTTTGGCTACGCCACGGCGCAAAACCAACAACGCATGTTCTTTTACGCCGGCCTGGTGATTATTGGCTCTGGCTTCTTTGACCTGGTAGACGGGGAAGTCGCCCGCGCGACCAACCGTGTCACCCGCTTTGGGGCGTTCTTCGATTCTGTCATTGACCGCTATAGCGACGCCTCCCAGTTTTTCGGCCTGCTGGTGTTCTACGCCCGCGGAGACCGCTTCTTCTACGTAGTCCTGACAGCGTACGTGATTGTCAGCGCGATCATGGTGAGTTACAGCCGGGCGCGGGCGGAGTCGCTGATAGGCTCGTGCCGCGTCGGCTTCATGGAACGTCCGGAGCGCCTGGTGCTGGTGATCATCGGAGCATTGTTCAATCGCATGGCTCCAGTTCTGTGGATCATCGCAGTGCTGTCGACGATAACTGTGATCCACCGAATCCAATACACCTGGGCGAGAACGAAAGGCGTGGAACCGGCCAGCGGTCAGGCAGCTTAGCTGGTGGTTCGTGTGGGTCGGACACTCTTGTCCGACGCCTTTGATTTGTTTTTGACTGAATACCGCAATCTGTTACCGCTCACAAGCAATTGCAAAACCAGCGTCAAAATCAAAAGCGTCGGACAGGAGTGTCCGACCCGCACGGTTCATCTTGTTCGCAACCGCAAGAAAGCGATCACCCCGACCGGATGCGAGCCGTAAGTCCCCTTCAAAACATCCGGAACTCCGTACCACATCACCTGGGCACCCAATGCTGGTGAAATATGCGGAATGTGCCCAAATTCGCGGTCATAGCCAGTGGTGTACGCTTGCACGCGTGTAAAGTACCTCTCAGCAAAACCGGGCGGCAAGGGATTCTCTCCCAGCAGCAGCTCGTTTGTGCGGTCGGCATTTTCGATTCGCGTCCAGACATAATTGTTGGTGAGGAATCGCAACGTGGACTCGGCCAGATACGCATTCCCCACGTTCCCATCCTGCAAGCTCTGGTTCCGGCCCCACAAGAACATCGACGCCCAGTTGCCATTACGGATGGGGCGGTTGTACATCAACGATGCGGTCATGCGGCGAATGTCTTCATGAGGGGAAACAGCTTCAGGACTGTGGAGTTGTGTAATCGAATATTGAAAGCTCCAATTTTGCCTCGGATTAACAGTGAAGCGAGTGGACCAGGAATCGATCTTTCCTGAGTCGATGTCCCAGCGATACTCGTCGGGTTCGCGCCCGTGAAATCCTGAAGCCTCCAAGCGGAAGTTGCGATGAGTAATTCCTACTGTGACGACGTCACTGGCGATATGGGTTGAATCCTCGAGATGATGACCGAGCGGAGCAATGGGATCTTCTGAGGCGGAACTTCTATGAGGATACGCAGGAGGTCCAAAACCCGGATCGCCCATAGGAGCAAGATAAAACGAGAGCAGTGTTTTCTGGTTCAGCTTGTAATCGTAAAGCGCGGCCAGCTCCATGAAAAAATCGTGCGGGTGCTGGCCGTCTACTATCGGCCGTCCGAAGGCGGTCTCGCCTTGTTGGAATAATTCCGGATATCGCCTTAAGGACACGGTCGCTGGCTCAAGGCTCAGCATTGTCCGCAGTGTCAGAGTTCCTTTCCACAGGTTTCGTTGCGCCATCGGCATGAGCCAATTTGTGGAGAAGAATTTGTCGGCGCCGCGAGGGCCACTGTGCTGGAGATCATTCAGGAAAATCGCCCCGTGGAACATAAGCGTCCAGCTACCTTCTTTGCGCATTAACATTTCAACGGGCGTGGAATTTGGCTCCACGTCGGCTCCCGAGATCGCGTGCTGCTCCAGCACTTCGATCAGAGAGCCGGGCTTCATGTTCATGCCCTCCGGCGCCATTCCAGCCATGTCCGGAATGTTTATGTTGGAATTTGAATCCTGGGCTAAAGACGAGCCGCTCAACGCCAGTGCCCCTATTAGACAGAAAAAGAAATTCCGCACCGCCACTCCTCCTATTGTGCTGCAAGAGTGTTGATCTCCGAGTTTCTCCGTAGTCGCGAAACTCAGAAACAAATAGTGGTGCATGGAATTCTTCTAAACACGCAACGGGGCGTTGCCTGGCGGACCGCCGCGGTGAAGGATAGTGGTCAAAGAACTCTGGAACGAATCGTGTTTGCTTTGCGGTTTTGGGTCTGCGAGGAGAGCAACACAATCCCACGGGTAGCTAAGAGGCACCCATTGCGGCAGAATCGCCGTGTGATGGCCAATTTGGCAGCACTTGTGGCTAACAGGTTCAGGAGAGGGCAAGGGTGATGAGCGGTGTTCATGGCATCCGGCGTTCCGCGTGTTTCGAGGCGACAAGGAAAGCGCCTGGGCACCTAAACAGGTCGCGGTCACCGCTGCAGATAGCAAAATCGTAAGAATTCTCTGTGGCATTCGCAATCAGCCGAAGTTGGAGGCGGGCCTCAACGGTCCGCCTCCTCATACTACGCTAGAAGGTAAATTCGACTTGTGCGGTCAGCGGGCGCGGGGGGCCACTTAATCACCCATGCTAGACGTCGTAGCCAGAGTGGCACGGCGGTAACCTGTGGCTGTGGCGTTCGCGAATTATAATCGCCGACAGTGGCTACCATCGAAATCGCGAAACGCGCAGCGACCCGGCCCACGTGGGCCGAAGTGTCGCTGTCCACCCTTCGAGAAAATTACCGTACGATCGGGGACTACGTGGGTAGTGGGGTAACGGTTTGCGCCGTGGTCAAAGCCTACGCCTACGGGCACGGCGCAGTAGAGTGCGCGAAGGCCCTGGAACTAGAAGGCGCCACCTGGCTGGGAGTGACCTCGCTCGACGAAGCGATTCCCCTGCGCGAAGAGGGCATTCAAACGCGAATTCTGTTGATGACGGGGTTCTGGCGCGGTGAAGAAGAGGAAATCGTCAGGCTTGGTTTGACCCCGACAGTCTGGGAGACTGGATACATTGAACTGCTCGAACGGGCAGCTGCCAGGATCGGAGTTTCGCAACAGGCAGTCCATCTCAAGCTGGACACAGGTATGGGGCGCCTGGGCGCGACGCCGGAAGATCTCCCCGGACTCTGTGCCGCCCTTAAGTCTTCACCGCATTTGAAACTCGAGGGTTTCGCAACCCATTTGGCGTCATCAGAAGTGCTGGACGCGCCCTCGGTCACCGAACAACTCAAGGTCTTTGAAGATGGGCTGCGCGTGCTGCGAGAATTTGGTTTTAATCCGCCGTTGGTCCACGCGGCGAATACTTCTGCCGTGATCTCCCACCATGAGAGTTGGAACACAATGGTGCGTCCAGGACTGGCCATCTACGGTTATCACCTGCCTTTCGAGCGTGCCGGGCGAGTGGTCAGCGGCAAGGGATTGAGACTCACGCTGAAGCCAGTGCTTACCTGGAAGACGCGCATCCTTTCACTGCGGGAGATGCGAGCTGGGCAGGCGCTCGGATACGGCGGCACGTATGTTACCAAGGCACCAGCGCGAATCGCTATTCTACCGGTGGGTTATGCAGACGGACTCAATCGAGGACTCTCATCTGGCGGGAGAGTCATTGTTCGCGAACACTACGCGCCGATCGTGGGACGGATCTCCATGGATCTGACGCTCGCGGATGTGACCGGGATTCCCGGCGTCGCGGTGGCCGACGAGGTTGTGCTCTTAGGTTCACATGACGGCCTCAGCGTGGATGCTCGCGAGCACGCAGAGCTAGCCAATACGATTCCTTACGAGATTCTCTGCGCGATTTCGAAAAGAGTGCCGAGAAGGTATTGCTGACCAGCATTAGAATTTCCGGGCGGGATGGCGGAAGACGATACCGCCCGGAATCCTCCAATTGCGCTTTACCGAGGCGAGAGTCGAGCTTCGATTCTGGCCACCTCCCCGGTGGTCCGCTTGCTCGCCAGTTCTCGTTCCAGTTTTCCCGGAATGAGGGTCTGGCCGGCGCCTTGTCTCCACACTTCGGCCAGAAAGTAACGCGAACCGTAACGTTGAAAAATCGCGTAACTCTGGTTCGAGTTCGCAGCCCGCTGGCTGTTGTTCGCCAACATAACTGCATTGTTTCCGGAGCGGTCTTCCGAACGAAGGATCATCGTGTCCTTCTCATGGTTGAGTTCGATGGTGTAATCGCCGGCAGGTAGATTGTGGCTTCCGGCAACGAACGAGAACGGCACTGTCACCGTCACTCGCTGTACGGTCTGAGCCGAAGCCATCGCGGCCATCAGCAGTAGAATGGATCCAAGCAGAATTCTGATTTGTGTCGTCATACTTTTCTCCTTTGAATTTCGGATCACGGTTGTCGTGCTGGCCGCGCCGAGGTTTTTCTTGCCTTTCACCTCATATAGCGAGAACTGCGGAGAAAACCTGTAACGGAGTGAGAAACTTTCCTGCCCTGGGATCACAGGACCGAAACCGGCAAGTACTGTGGTAACGTTGACGGCAACTGGCCGCCCTCTCCGGCGAAGAGGCTTTGCATGGATGAAGTCCTCGGGCACGAGATCACGCAGCTGCTTCAAGCATGGCGGCAGGGTGATGAACGTGCTCTGGAGAAGCTGACGCCTCAGGTTTACCGGGAACTGCACCTGGCAGCGAAGCGCTGCATGGCACGGGAACGTGACGGCCATACTTTGCAAACCACCGCGCTGATCAATGAGCTTTACCTGCGCCTCTCCGATCTGAAGCTGATTGACTGGCAGAACCGTACGCATTTCTTTGCCCTGTGCGCACGACAGATGCGGCGCATTCTCACCGACCAGGCCCGCGCTAGGCAGTCGCACAAACGCGGCGGAGGAGTGGAACCGGTGCTGTTTGATGAGGCCCTGATGGTCGCTCCCGAGACGAGTACCGATTTGGTTGCGGTAGATGATGCTCTCAATCGGCTGGCGAAAGTGGATGAGCGCAAAAGCCAGGTGGTCGAGATGCGGTTTTTTGGCGGCTTGAGCGTGGAGGAAACGGCCGAAGTGCTGAAGGTTTCACCCGAAACTGTAATGCGGGATTGGAGGCTAGCCAAGGCCTGGCTGCTGCGGGAACTGAGCGGGGAGAAACCCGATGGAGCGTGAGCGCTGGGGACGAGTCGAGGAAATCTTTCACGCTGCCCTGCAAGTGGAAGAAGGCCGGCGAGACGAGCTCGTCAGGCAGTCCTGCGCCGGAGATGAGGACCTCCGCCGCGAGGTGGAATCGCTGCTGGCCCATCACAATGAAGCAGGGAGCTTCATCGAGACGCCGGCATTTGCTGATGCGGGCGCGTCACCACAGCGAGCGCGTACGCCTCGATCTTCAAATCCAAAATCTGACTTGGCCGAAACCGAGATCGGGCATTACCGCATTCTGGGCAAGATCGGTGGCGGCGGCATGGGAGTAGTGTACGAAGCTGAAGACCTGAAGCTGGGCCGACATGTTGCCCTGAAGTTTCTTCCCGAAGAACTCGCCGAAGACGCGCAGTCGCTCCGCCGTTTTGACCGCGAGGCGCGCTCTGCCTCTGCGCTGTACGAGATTGACGAGGTCAATGACCGGGCCTTCATCGCGATGGAATTGCTTGAGGGGCAGACCCTCAAACACCTGATTGCGGGAAAGCCGTTGGAGATCGAAACCGTTCTGGGTCTGGACATTCAGATCGCTGACGCTCTCGACGCCGCACATTCCAAAGGAATTGTGCATCGCGACATCAAACCGGCAAATATCTTTGTCACAAACCATGGCCAGGCAAAAATTCTTGACTTCGGCCTGGCAAAACTCGCCGCGAAGTCAAGGCCGACGAGCGAAAATTTGAATATCACGCAGGGGCCGACCGAACCTGGAATGGTAATCGGAACGGTAGAGTACATGTCTCCGGAGCAGATCAAAGGAAAAGATCTGGACACGCGTACCGACCTGTTTTCCTTCGGAGCCGTGCTCTACGAGATGGTCACCGGGACCCTTCCATTCCGCGGCAGCACTTCCGGAACGATTTTCGAAGCCATTCTTAATCGGGAGCCAGTCGCGCCCGTCCGATTGAATCCTGAAGCCCCGGCAGAGCTGGAAAGGATCATCAACAAAGCCTTAGAGAAAGACCGGAATCTGCGCTATCAGAGCGCCGCGGAGCTGCGCACCGACTTGCAGCGCTTGCAGCGCAACACTTCTACACGGTCGGTCGCTCTACCAACGGTAAATATTCGCACGCGGCGGGCTTGGTTCACTGCGCTGGCCGTGGCCACACCGCATCGGCGTTGGCCACTCACACTTGCCGGTGTCTTCGCCCTGCTGTTGGTAGCCGGCACCCTCTTCTGGTTCAAGAAGCCTCAGCCATCCCCGGCACCCGAGATGAAGCTGCACCAACTCACCGCCAATTCCAGTGAGAATCCGGTGGGAACGGGCGCGATTTCACCGGATGGCAAATACTTGGCCTATACCGATTTGCAGGGAATCCACATCAAGCTCATTGAATCGGGCGAGACGCAGACAATTCCTCAATTGGAGAGTTTCAAAGGCAGTCTGGTGGAGTGGAGGATTGCCTGTTGGTTTCCTGACAGCACAAGGTTTCTTGCCAACCTGAAGCTGCAGCGCGGGCAACACCCCAGCATCTGGACGGTGTCCGTGCTGGGTGGAACACCGCGCAAGCTTCGCGACGAAGCCGGGGCATCGTCTATTTCGCGTGACGGCTCTTTGATCGCCTTCGCAACAAACTACGGCAGCGTTGGCCCTCGTGAGATCTGGCTGATGGGGCCAAATGGGGAGCAGGAGCGGAAACTCTTTGATACCGACGAGAACAGTTCGATTGGCGGCGCACAATTCTCGCCTGATGGTCAACGACTCGTGTACATCAAGTCTCCCGAAATGCTCGGCAAACCGGAAGACGCCATCCAAACTCGCGACCTGAAAGGTGGGCCTCCCACTACACTGGTTTCTTCCACGAGACTACGCGATCATTGGGGGTTTCTTGATAGGTGGCTGGTCTACGCCTTGGCCCTTGATAGGCGCCTGATCTACGTCTTGACCGAGGAGGGAAACGAGGACACCTGCAACTACTGGGAGATGCCGATTGACCCGCGCACCGGCAAGCCGACTGGAAACCCGAGGCGTCTGACTAATTGGGCCGGCTTTTGCCTGGCCGGAGCCAGTGTGACAGCAGATGGCAAGCGGCTTGCTTTCCTGGAATCGACCCACAAGAGCAGCGTGTATGTAGCTAGCCTCCAAGGTTCGGGAATGCGCATCGCCAGCCCAAGCCTCCTTACATTGAGCGAGGGTGAGAATATGCCGTTAGACTGGACGGCCGACAGCAAAGCGGTAATTTTCACGTCGAATCGCAACGGTCACTGGGGGATCTTCAGACAGTCTCTCGACGCGGACGAGGCGGAGCCCATCGTAAGCGGGCCGGAGGACGCACATGGTGGTAGGGTTAGTCCGGACGGCGCCTGGGTCCTATACCAAACTGCGCCAAGAAACGCACTCATGAGGGTTGCGATAACGGGCGGCCCCGCTCAGCTGGTATTAGTAGCGCGTCTCTACGGGTATCGCTGCCCTAAGGCTTCCGCCACCTTGTGTGTGTTTTGTGAGCAGACTCCAGACCGCAAGCAACTCATCTTCACGGCACTGGATCCCTTGAAAGGCCGTGGCCGTGAACTCGCCAGGTTCGACGCCGATCCCACAGCCGATTCGACGCCGATCCCACAGCCGACTATGACTGGGACCTTTCTCCTGATGCCAGCTTCATCGACATTCGCAAAAACCGTGAACCACGAATTAGTATGCTTTCCTTGACCGGTAAGGAACCGCGGGAGCTCATTGTTAAGGGCTGGGGTACTCTAATCAATTTGGATTGGGCGGCAGATGGCAAGGGGCTGTTTACGTCCGGCCTCGTACAGCGAGGTTCAGTTCTGCTGTACGTGGATTTGCAGGGCAACGCTCACCCCTTGTGGGAGCAGAGAGGTAGCTTAGTCACCTGGGCTATAGCTTCGCCGGACGGGCGCCACCTAGCGCTGTCGGGCTGGACGACAAACACCAACTTTTGGATGTTGGAGAACTTCTGATCCCTTTACCGAACGCAAGAGCCAGGTTGTCGAGATGCGCTTTTTTGGCGGCCTGAGCGTGGAGGAAACCGCCGAAGTATTGAAAGTTTCACCCGACACTGTGATGCGGGATTGGAGGCTAGCCAAGGCCTGGCTGCTGCGCGAACTGAGCGGAGAGAAACCTGATGGAAGGTGAGCGCTGGGGACGAGTCGAACAAATTTTTCACGCTGCCCTACAAGTGGAACAGAGCCGTCGAGGCGAGCTCGTCAGGCAATCCTGTGCTGGGGATGAGGACCTCCGCCGCGAGGTGGAATCGCTGTTGGCCCATTACAGTGAAGCTGGGAGCTTCATCGAGACGCCGGCATTTGCTGACGCGGGCGCGTCTCCACCCCGACCACGTACCTCTCGATCCTTAAATTCAAAATCCGGCTTGGCCGAAACCGTAATTGGCCATTACCGCATTCTCGGTAAGATCGGTGGCGGTGGCATGGGCGTAGTGTACGAAGCTGAAGACCTGAAGCTCGGCCGGCATGTTGCGCTCAAGTTTCTTCCTGAGGAACTCGCCGAAGACCCGCAGTCGCTCCAGCGTTTTCGTCGTGAGGCCCGCGCCGCCTCTGCGCTGAACCACTCGAATATCTGCACGATTTATGAAGTTGACGAAATCGAGGGCCGTGCCTTCATCGCGATGGAAATGCTTGAAGGCTGGACGCTCAAGACCGCGATCTCCGGAAAACCGCTGGACCTCGAAACCGTTCTCGATTTAAGCATTCAGATCGCCGACGCTCTTGCCGCGGCACACGCCAAAGGAATTGTGCATCGCGACATCAAATCTGCAAACATCTTTGTGACAAGGCACGGCCAGGCAAAGGTTCTCGACTTCGGCCTGGCAAAACTCGCGGGCAAGCCATATCCCACGAGCGAAGGTTTCAATGCCCCGACGATTACGCAGGGGCCGACCAAACCTGGAGCGGTTTTGGGGACGATCGCATACATGTCCCCGGAGCAGATCGCGGGTAAGGAACTCGATGCCAGGACCGATCTGTTTTCGTTCGGGGTTGTGCTCTACGAGATGGCCACTGGGGTGTTGCCGTTCCGAGGCGATACCTCGGGGCTAGTCGTCGAATCCATCTTGAATCGGGTTCCTGTATCTGCCACAGCACTAAACCCGAGTCTTCCGGCGAAGCTGGAAGATATTATCAACGCGGCTCTTGAAAAGAACCGCGAGATCCGGTACCAGCATGCGGCCGACATTCGCGCCGACGTGCAGCGGCTGAAGCGTGACACTGCTTGGAGCGGCGGACGTGCTGAGGTTGCGCTGGCTGGCGCCACCAGCGCCGGGAAATCGCCGCCGCGATGGTGGCCGCGGGTGTGGATTAGTAGCGCGGCGCTGATTCTGCTGGTGCTAGGCCTGTGGTGGTTGCTTTCTAACCGGACTCAATCGCAGAAGGAATTGGTCCAGCGACAACTGACCGCTAATTCTCCAGATAACCCGGTTCTAGCCGCTGCTATTTCGCCGGATGGCAAATTCCTGGCATACAGCGACGCAAATGGTTTTCACCTGCGGTTAATTAGCACGGGGGAGACGAAGCAGCTGGCTCTTCCTTCAGGGCTCGCAGTCGCCAGCGTCTTTTCAGGCGCTCCGGAGACCTTGGGTGCTCCCCTTTCGTGGTTTCCCGATGGAAGCAAGGTTCTTATCACTACTGCTACACGCCCCGGTGGGACCCCCAGCCTTTGGGCCGTGTCCATACTCGGTGGGGCAGCACGCAAGCTGCGGGAAGGTGCCGCCGCTGCGTCCGTTTCCCCTGACGGTTCTCAGATCGCCTTTCTAGGCGATTACGATTCAGGCTCGGCACAGGGGATTTGGTTGAGCACCGCGGATGGAGATGATCAGCGGCGTATCATGGCCGCACAACATGGTGAAGACTTTAACGAAGTGACCTGGGCTCCGAACGGGCAACGTCTCGCGTACTCGAAAGGACTCGCGGGTACCGGAATCTACGTGAGCGCCATCGAGAGTGTGAGTCTAAAAGGCGGCCCTCCCACTCGGATTCTATCAAGCCCAAAATTGCAGGGGTTTTGTTGGTTGCCGGATGGACGTATCGTCTACTCCCTGCGGCAATCGGTGATGACTGGCGCTGACTCAAATCTTTGGGAAGTGAGGACAATCACTCAAACAGGCGAACCCACGGGCGACCCCCGACAACTAACAAACTGGCCGGGGTTCTCCTTCTCCGGGTTCACGGTCACGACAGACGGAAGGCAGATGGAGTTTCTTAGGCTCACCGCGAAGGCTCATGTGTATGTTGGAGAGTTGGATGCAAAGGGAACACATCTAAATAACACACACCGCCTCACGTTCGACGAACATTCCGAGTGGCCTGAGCGGTGGACCCCAGATAGCCGGGCCGTGGTGTTTTGGTCAGACCGCGATGGAAGCTGGGACATCTTCAAGCAGACGTTGGACAAAGACGCGGCCGCCGAATTGCTCGCTCTCGGACGCGAACCGAAGTGGTATTCCAGTTTCAGTCCTGACGGTCACTGGATTTTGTACTTGGCTCTTCCTGAAGCCCGATTTCCCGGTGGTTCCGTTCCGGTGCGAATCATGCGGGTCCCTGCATCTGGTGGACCCCCGCAATTGGTTCTGACTGCATTAGGTACGACGGACATCCGCTGCACTCGTGCCCCTGCCAACCTCTGTGTCTTTGACGAGCAACAGCGAGGTCATCTTGTGTTTACTTCGGTCGATCCCATCAAGGGCCGAGGGCGTGCACTTGCCAGCATGGAAATGGAGCCCTCCATGGCAATCCCTTGGGACCTTTCCCCGGATGGCTCGCAAGTCGTCATGACGCGCGAAGGGCGCATTCGACTGTTATCCCTAAAGAGTGGGGTGACAACCGATTTAGCAGTAAGGGGATGGAACAGTTTTGGCGAAGTCGATTGGTCTGCCGACGGAAACGCTCTGTTTGTTTCCAGCCAGACACCCCAAGATACCACCCTACTTCGCGTTGATCTTAGAGGAGAACCCCGTGCGCTATGGCATCAAAAACTCAATTTCATGGGCACCAAAGGAATACCGTCTCCCGACCGGCGGCATTTGGCGGTGGCGGGCTGGACAACCGATAGCAACGCCTGGATGATCGAAAACTTTTGAGAGTAGCGGGAGTTGGTGGTCGTGAGGGAAACGGCGGAAGTGTTGAAGATTTCACCGGAGACGGTGATGCGCGACTGGAGACTCGCGAAAGCCTGGCTGCTGCGCGAACTGAGCGGAGAGAAACCCAATGGAGCGTGAGCGCTGGGGGAAAATCGAGAGCATCTTCCACAAGGCTCTGGAGGCCGAGGATAGCCGCCGGGCCGCAGTGCTCGAGGAATCCTGTGCCGGGGATGAGGACCTCCGCCGCGAGGTGGAATCGCTGCTGGCCCATCACAGTGAAGCCGGGAGCTTCATCGAGACGTCTGCGTTTGCTGACGGGGGTGCGTCCCCACTGCGACCACGTAGCTCTCGATCTCTAGATCCAAGTTCTGACTTGGCCGAAAGCGTGATCGGCCACTATCGCGTTCTGGGCAAGATCGGCGGTGGCGGCATGGGCGTGGTTTACGAAGCTGAAGACCTGAAGCTCGGCCGACATGTTGCCCTGAAGTTTCTTCCCGAAGAACTCGCCGAAGATGACCGCGAGGCGCGCTCTGCCTCTGCGCTGAACCATCCCAATATCTGCACAGTTTACGAGATTGACGAGGTCAATGACCGGGCCTTCATCGCAATGGAATTGCTTGAGGGGCAGACCCTCAAACGCCTAATTGCGGGAAAGCCCCTGGAGATCGAAACCGTTCTGGGTCTGGGCATTCAGATCGCCGACGCTCTCGACGCGGCCCACTCCAAAGGAATTGTGCATCGCGACATCAAACCGGCAAATATCTTTGTCACAAACCACGGCCAGGCAAAAGTTCTCGACTTCGGCTTGGCAAAACTTGCAGGCAAGCCCAGCCCGACGAGCGAAGATTTGAACGTCTCGACGAGTACGCAGGGGCCGACCGAACCTGGAATGGTAATCGGAACGGTAGAGTACATGTCTCCGGAGCAGATCAAAGGAAAAGACCTGGACGCACGTACCGACCTGTTTTCCTTCGGAGCCGTGCTCTACGAGATGGTCACCGGGACACTTCCATTCCGCGGCCGCACCTCCGGAACGATTTTCGAAGCCATTCTTAATCGGGAGCCAGTCGCGCCAGTGCGATTGAATCCGGAAGTTCCGGCAGAGCTGGAAGAGATCATCAAGCTGGAAGAGATCATCAACAAAGCTTTAGAGAAAAACCGTAATCTGCGCTGTCAGAGCGCCGCGGAACTTCGCACCGACTTGCAGCGCTTGCAGCGCAACACTTCCACACCGTCCGGCGTTCTACCAATGGTGAATAATCGCGTACGACGGGCTGGGCTCGCCGCGCTGGCTGTGGTCTGCATCGCTGTCGTGAGTACTATTCTCATCCCGATGCTGAGGACCCTTGCCCCGCCGAAGGTCACGCGCACAGTCCAGCTCACAAATGATGGCCTCCAGAAATCCTTTGGTTTCTGGGCGCTACCGTTGTGCGCTGACGGATCCAGGGTTTATTTTGGTGAGTGGACGAACCGCGCATCCCTAGTACAAGTGTCCAGTACAGGCGGGAACACCGTGTCCATTCCTGGGTCTTTAGGAGGTATGTCCGCCTGGGCGCTTGATATTTCCCCGAGCCGGTCCGAGCTGCTGGCAGGCGGGTGGCAAGAGGCCCCTCTCTGGATTATGCCCCTCCCCGGCGGAACCGCACGGCGTTTGGACAACTTGTTCGTGACTGACGGAGCCTGGTCGCCGGACGGGCTCGCCATCGCTTACGGAAAATTACAGGGTTTATACATAGCTAAAGCCGACGGAAGTGAATCGCGGAAGATTGCAACCACACCGAGAGCCGCGGTTCGACCGCGCTGGTCACCCGACGGAAGCGTGTTACGTTTCACGCAAATCAATACCGACTACCACTCTGGGTCGCTGTGGGAGGTGTCCGTGGACGGATCG
>WNFJ01693306.1_pt1 | contig 26467 bp, 29 predicted proteins | sample 5400461 | NCBI WGS metagenome assembly WNFJ01 (sample SAMN13153349, study PRJNA577476) | soil metagenome | isolation source: 115 cm saprolite on Douglas fir-dominated hillslope | place: USA:California | collected 2013-09-17
ACCCGCACCCAGTTCGGCGTGCCGATCGGCACCTTCCAGACCCTGCAGCACCGCGCCGCCGACATGTTCGTGGCGCTCGAGCAGGCCCGCAGCATGTCGATGTTCGCGACCATGGCGAGCGATTTCGACGACGCGAAAGAGCGCGCCACCGCGGTGGCGGCGGCGAAAGTGCAGATCGGAAAATCGGGAAAGTTCGTCGGCCAGCAGTCGATCCAGCTCCATGGCGGCATCGGCATGACCCAGGAGGCCAGGATCGGCCACTATTTCAAGCGGCTGACCATGATCGAGAACAGTTTTGGCGACACCGACTACCACCTCCGCCGCGTCACCGACTCAGGCGGATTGGTGTAGTTCACCTCACGCAACGCGCATGGAAGTTGCGCTCTGCGATTCACCATCATCGTCATGCCCGGGCGTGTCCCGGGCATCCACGTCTTAACAGTGTAGCGGCACGAAAGACGTGGATGGCCGGGACAAGCCCGGCCATGACGGCAATAAATGCGACGATACGCGGAGGAGACCAACAATGAAATCCACCCCGTTCGATCTCACCGGAAAAGTCGCCGTCATCACCGGCTCCAGCCGCGGCATCGGCCGCTCCTCGGCTGAGCTGTTGGCAAAACTCGGCGCCAAGCTGGTGATTTCCAGCCGCAAGGTTGACGCCTGCCAGGAAGTCGCCGAGGGCATCCGCAAGGAGGGCCGCGACGCCCACGTCATCCCCTGCAACATCTCGCGCCGCGAGGAGGTCGAGGTGCTGATCAAGGGAGCGATCCTGCACTACGGCAAGATCGACATCCTGGTCTGCAACGCGGCGGTCAATCCCTATTACGGCCCTCTGCTCGACATCAAGGACGAAGCCTTCGACAAGATCATGGGCTCCAACGTCAAGAGCAACATCTGGCTGTGTTCGCTGGCGATCCCGCCGATGGCCGAGCGCGGCAACGGTTCGGTGGTGATCATCTCCTCGATCGGCGGCTTGCGCGGCTCGACCGTGATCGGCGCCTACGGAATTTCGAAAGCCGCGGATTTTGCGTTGTGCCGCAGCCTCGCCGGCGAATGGGGACCGAAGGGCGTGCGCGTCAATTGCGTCGCGCCGGGCCTGGTGAAAACCGATTTCGCCCGCGCCTTGTGGGAAGACGAAGAACGCCTGAAGCGCCGCTGCGCCACCACGCCGCTGCGCCGCATCGGCGAGCCCGACGAGATCGCCGGCGCGGTCGCCTATCTTTCCTCCGACGCCTCGAGCTTCATGACCGGCCAGACCATCGTCGTCGACGGCGGCGTCACCACCGCGGCGGTGTGAATTCTTCTCCCCTCCTCCCACGCGCATCGCGCGTGGTGGGGAGGGGTCGGCGGTGGGGGGCGGCTCGGCACACTCGCTGCTAGCTGCGCCCGCTGACAGACCCCCCACCCCCGACCCCTCCCCACCGCTGCGCGGGGGAGGGGAGCAACACGTCATCATATTGACCTTCCCCGCCCAATCCGCTTGCCTTGCCGCAGCACCGAAACGACAAACATCCCGGGAAGCAACGCCAGGAAAAGCATCATGTCCTTTGTGCTGGCCATCGATCAGGGCACCACATCCTCGCGCGCGATTCTGTTTCGGCCGGACATTTCCATCGCCGCTGTCGCCCAGGCTGAATTCCCGCAGCATTTTCCCGCCTCCGGCTGGGTCGAGCACGAGCCGGAGGACATCTGGACTTCCACCGTCGCCACCTGCCGCGAGGCGCTGAAGAAAGCAGGCGCCGGCGCCAAGGACATCGCCGCGATCGGCATCACCAACCAGCGCGAGACCACCGTGGTGTGGGACCGCGCCACCGGCCAGGCGGTGCACCGCGCCATCGTCTGGCAGGACCGCCGCACCGCCGATATCTGCGCCAAACTGAAGAGCGACGGCCACGAGCCCGCGATCACGGAAAAAACCGGACTGATCATCGATCCCTATTTTTCCGGCACCAAGGTCGCCTGGATCCTCGACCAGGTGCCCGGCGCGCGGGCGCGCGCCGAGCGCGGCGAATTGATGTTCGGCACCGTCGATTGCTATCTGCTGTGGCGATTGACCGGCGGCAAGGTGCACGCGACCGACGCCACCAACGCCTCACGCACGCTGCTGTTCAACATCCACACCGGGCAGTGGGACGAGGAGCTCCAAAAAATCCTGCGGGTGCCGCGCTCGATGCTGCCGGAGGTGAAGGATTCTTCCACCGATTTTGGTGCCAGCGTCCCTGAATTGTTCGGCGGCTCGATCACGATCTCAGGCATCGCCGGCGACCAGCAGGCCGCGACCATCGGCCAGGCCTGTTTTTCGCCGGGCATGATCAAATCGACCTACGGCACCGGCTGTTTTGCCCTGCTCAACACCGGCACAACGCCGGTCAAATCGAAAAACAAACTGCTGACCACGATCGCCTATCAGCTCAAGGGCCAGCGCACCTATGCGCTGGAGGGCTCGATCTTCGTCGCCGGCTCCTCGGTGCAGTGGCTGCGCGACGGGCTCGGCATCATCAAGCAGGCCAACGAGACTGACCCGCTCGCCGATAAATCCGATTCCACGCAGAGCGTCTATCTGGTGCCAGCCTTCGTCGGCCTCGGCGCGCCATATTGGAATCCGCGTGTACGCGGTGGACTGTTCGGGCTGACCCGCAACACCGGCCCGGCCGAGCTCGCCCATGCCGCGCTGGAAAGCGTCTGCTACCAGACTTTTGACCTGTGGGCGGCGATGCGGGCCGACTGGCCCGACGCAAAGGCCGCCAGGACAGTGCTGCGCGTCGATGGCGGCATGACCGCCTCCGACTGGACCATGCAGCGCGATGATCCAGGAAACCACCGCCCTCGGCGCCGCCTATCTCGCGGGGTTAGCTGCCGGCGTCTATCCCGAGCCGTCAAAGTTTGCCGACAACTGGCGGCTCGAGCGCCGCTTCAAGCCGGCCATGAGCAAGGCCACGCGCGAGCGCAAGCTTGCGGGCTGGGCGCGGGCGGTGAAGGGACTCTTGGCGAGCGACGAGGGGGAGGGGTAGGCCCACCCGTCATCGCCGGGCTTGCCGCCTTCGCCAAGGCTTCGGCGGCCGAGCGTGCTAGATTGCCCGGCGGAGCTGTAGCGGAGCCGGGACCCGGCGATCCACGTCTTACTTTCTTTCAATGGATAAGCGTTGATGGCCGGGCATAGGCGAGCGGAAGCGACGCCGTCCTTTGGACGGCTATGCCCGGCCATGACGATTGGAGACAGTGTGCCATGATCGTTCCCGACGGCTACTCCGATGTTCCCGCCGGCAAGATCGCCGCCGTCGTCACGCACCTGGAGATGACCGAGCGTCCGGCTTTGGCTGCGGACCCTCCTGGTCCTTGGACGCTGCGCAGGGTCGATACGCCCGGTCTGGATTGGTTTCGCGAACTCCTTCTTCGCGTCGGCGAGGAATGGCTGTGGTTTTCCCGCATGCGAATGAGTGATGCGGAACTGGCCGCGACCATCCGGTCGCCGCTCGTCGAAGTCTATGCGCTGGTGCAGGACGGCCGCGACGAAGGGCTGCTTGAGCTTGATTTTCGCCAGTCAGGCCAGTGCGAACTCGCCTTCTTCGGCGTCACCGCAAAGCTGATCGGCACCGGCGCCGGCCGCTGGCTGATGAATCGCGCGCTGGAGCTTTCATGGTCGCGGCCGGTCAAGCGCGTCTGGCTGCATACCCGCAGCCTCGATCATCCGGCCGCGCTTCCGTTCTACCAGCGCGCCGGTTTCCGCCCGTTCCGCCGGCAGATCGAAATCGTGGACAATCCACGCCTCGACGGCACCGCGCCGCGCCATGTCGCGAAGCACCTGCCGATTATTGAGTGACGCCCTTTTGCCGCACATAAGTGTCATCACCGGGCTTGTCCCGGTGATCCACGTCTTTAAATCACTCCCTTGCAGGCAAAGACGTGGATGGCCGGGTCGAGCCCGGCCATGACGAGTAGAGAGAAGGTGCCCATGATCCTGATCGGCCAATACGACTCCCCCTTCGTCCGCCGCGTAGCGATTGCGCTGCGGCTTTATGAGTTGTCCTTCGAGCACCGGCCGTGGTCGACGTTTGGCGATGGCGAAAAAATCGCGCCGTATAATCCGCTGCGGCGGGTGCCGACGCTGGTGCTCGATGGCGGCGAGGCGCTGATCGAGAGCACGGCAATCCTGGATTATCTCGATGAGGTGGCCGGACCGGACAAGGCGATGATCGCGGCGCGCGGGCCGGAGCGCCGCCGCGGCTTGAAAATTTGCGCGCTGGCGAGCGGGCTTGGCGACAAGGGCGTCAGCCTGCTTTACGAGCGCGTGCTGCGGAAGGATCAGTCGAAGATCTGGGTCGAGCGCTGCCAGGCCCAGATCGGCGGCGTGCTCGATGTGCTGGAAAAGGAGCGTGCCGCGATTGCCTCGCCGTACTGGTTCGGTGCGCGCGTCGGGCATGCCGACATCGCGGTTGCCTGCGTGCTGCGGTTTACCGGCGAGGCGCATCCGCAAATGCTCGACGCCGCGCGCCATCCGGCGCTCGCGGCGCATGCCGCGCGTTGCGAGGCGCTGCCGGTGTTTCAGGAAATCGTGCAGCCGCTGGCGCCGCCGAGCGGGTGAGATGTGCTTTCTTCCCCTTCTCCCCTTGTGGGAGAAGGTGGCCATAGGCGGCCTTCGGCCGCCGTTGTTTAAAAAGGACGCCGATGCTTTGCATCGGCTATGCGAAGCCCGCGCCGGATGAGGGGTCTTTTCGCCGCGGAGACAGACCCCTCACCCGTCTTCGCTTCGCGAAGCCACCCTCTCCCACAAGGGGGGAAGGGATATTCAAGATCCTTATTTTTTCCTATTTTATTTCAATGCGTTGCTGAGTTTTCTGATCGGAGGGCGATCCCAGACTGCATATAGGTAGCAAAATTAGAACAAAATACACGTCGGGCAACGCTCGGCTTGGTTGGCCGGTGAGTTCTCCTTAAAGAGCGGTCTCCCTCCGCGCCCAGTACAACTGTTATCGACCATACGACATGCTTTGAGTCTCCATCGCGGCCATCCTTGTCACCATCAATAAGAAACACGCCTCTTCCCAGATCTTTTAGAGGACGATTCCGCAATTGCATTCTTCCCTAGCGATGTCCGCTATCAAAGAAACCAAAATTGAAATCGGTGTTCAATTCGCTGCTATTGATTTCCCTCAAGCGCGGCAGGCGCATTTTCGGCGAAAAGCTGCGAACTGCATGAGCACGGAATAGGTCGATGTCATTTGAGCGCGTCCTGCGATGGGCCCTCGTCTCGATCGCCGTTGCGGGGTTAGCCGCAGGAATTCTAGCCTACGTGACCGGCCGACCGGATCTTGCCGATCTGTGCTGGACGCTGGCGACTGCACCTGTGGTCGCGGGACTCGCAGTCTCGATCGTACGGGACTTGCTGGCCGGCCGGTTCGGAGTCGATGCAATCGCGCTTGTGTCGATGAGCGCCGCCCTCGCGCTTGGTCAGCCCTTGGCCGGCGCCGTCGTAGCGTTGATGTATTCCGGCGGCAATATACTTGAGGACATCGCTGTTGCCCGCGCCAAGCATGATTTGCGTTCGCTGGTCGATCGCGCGCCGCGCGAGGCACATCGGCGCGTCGGCGAGCGCATCGAAGAGGTGTCGGTATCCGCCGTCGTCGTTGGCGACCAGCTATTGGTGCGGGCAGGCGAAGTCGTCCCGGTCGACGGCATCGTCGCATCGAGCGCGGCAACGATCGACGAGTCGGCATTGACAGGAGAGCCGATCCCGGTCGTCAAGGCGCGCGGAGCCGCCATCCTCTCTGGCTCGTTGAACGCCGGCGGGACCTTTGAACTGACGGTGTCTGCTGCTGCCGGCGAGAGCACCTATGCTGGCATCGTGCGCCTGGTGACCGCAGCGCAGACCGCGAAGGCGCCGTTCGTGCGGTTGGCCGACCGCTATGCGCTGATCTTCCTTCCTGTCACGCTGACACTTGCCTTTTTCGCGTGGCTGATCTCGGGCGATCTGATCCGTAGTCTGGCCGTGCTGGTTGCAGCGACGCCGTGTCCGCTGATTCTGGCAGCACCCGTCGCCTTCATCGCCGGTGTCGCGCAGGCCGCCCGGCGCGGCATCCTTGTCAAGGGTGGCGGGCCGCTGGAGGCGCTGGCGCGCGCCCATACCGTGCTGTTCGACAAGACCGGGACGCTGACGGTCGGCGGGGCACGGCTGCTTTCAGTCGAAGTTGCGCCGGGAGAGACCGCCGATGAGGTGTTGATGCTTGGCGCTTCCCTCGAGCAGGCCTCGCATCACGTTCTCGCCAGCGCCATCGTTCAGGCGGGCGCCGAGCGCGGCCTGAGCCTTAAAGTACCCGAACATGTGCGGGAATCCATGGGCTCGGGGCTGCACGGTGTGATCGACGGGCGGCATGTAGCTGCCGGTTCGTATGACATGATCTTTGCCGGCGGGCAGCTTGCCGGATGGGCCTTGCGGGCGATACGGCGCGGGTCCTGGCGATCAGCGCTTGTGGTCTTTGTCGCGGTCGAGGGACGGCCGATTGGCGCCCTGCTGCTCGCGGACGAACTTCGTTCCGATACGCCGCGGGCCATCCGGCTGCTGCGCGACGCGGGCATCGCGCGCATGGTCATGGTCACCGGTGACCGCGCCGCCGCCGCACACGCGATCGGCGCTGCCCTGGATTTAGATGCGGTGCTGGCCGACCGCGTTCCCTCCGACAAGGTCGATGCCGTTCGTTCCGAGCAGCGGCTTCATCCGACCATCATGGTCGGAGACGGCATCAACGACGCCCCGGCGCTGGCTTCCGCCGATGTGGGGATCGCGCTTGGTGCTCGCGGCGCCAGCGCCTCGTCGGAAGCCGCCGATGTGGTGATCCTCGCCGACCGCCTCGATCGGGTCGGCGAGGCGATCGTGATCGCGCAACGGGCACGGCGGATCGCGATCGAAAGCATCGTGGCAGGTATGGCGCTTTCGGCTCTGGCGATGCTGGCGGCTACCTTCGGCTGGCTGATGCCTGTGCCGGCGGCTATCGTTCAGGAGGTGATCGATGTTGCCGTGATCCTAAATGCGCTGCGCGCCTTGACGCCGGCCTATGGCCGTGCCGGCAGGAGCATGACCGCCGCGGCCGGACGCGAACTGCATCGCGACCACTTAGCGCTGATCGGCAATCTCGACCGGCTGCGGTCGATCGTCGACGCCCTCGACGATGCCACTCCCGAGAATGGCGCCGCGTTGATCGCGGAGGCGAACAGGCTGGTGCAGGAGCAGGTGGTCGCGCATGAGCGCGATGACGAGGGCAAGGTCTATCCGCGGCTCGCCAGGATTTTGCAAGAGAGCCACAGCCTATCCGCCATGAGCCGGGCTCACCGCGAGATCCTGCATCTCGCCCGGCTGCTCGCCCGCGTGGTCGAGGACCTGCCGTCGGAGAAGGTCGACCGCTATCTCATTCGCGACGCCCAGCGGATCATCGAGGCGATTGAGACCTTGGTACGTATGCATACGGCGCAGGAGGAAGACCTCTACGAGGCTGTGGCGGCGCCCACGTCGGTTTGACTTGACGGACGCGGAGCCGTTGAAAAAGGATGGTGAAGTCTACGCCTGCTTCTTCCTATAGATGATGCACCAGCCTTGCACAGCAATGGTTCCATCTACGTTTTTGCAGGACGAGGGGGCTTCAAACAGCTCGCAATTGTCGCAGCGTTGCTCCCCCTTCGGAGTGTCCTGATACTTCACGATCTTTTGTGATACCTTGGCAGCCTGCGCGGCCGTCGATGTGCCGATGACCACTGTCGCGCTTGTGATCGATGTCCCGACGGCGCCCGCCGCGATAGTCAAAGCCTGCCGCCGGGAAATTGCTCGTAATCCTGTCATGACACGTCGTCCTGCTGTGAAAGCTAATCAATAGCGTCACTTGTGAGTCATTTCTCATCGCGTCGCCTTGATCTGGCGCAACGGAAGTCCAATGCTTCAGCGATGATGTGGAATGAGTAGTGGTCCGGCGGAGACGGCGTCACTCCAGATAACTGAGATACGCCGCGACGGCTTTAACCTGCGCTTCAGTCAGGTTATGCGCGATCGGCTGCATGATGGCGGAGTTGTCCGGCTTGGCCTTGTCCTGACCTCGTTCCTTTTCCCAGTTCGTCAGTTTCCGGTAGATGTAGTCATGGAGCTGCCCTGCCAGACGAGGAAATGCGTCGGCGCCTTTGGCATCCTGCCCGTGACAGGAAGCGCATGGAGGAACCTCAGCACTGGGAACGCCTTCTTCATAGATTTTCTTCCCCGCGGCCACCAGTTCCTTTGGAGCTCCCCCCAACGGTTTGGGGTTGAGGTCCCTGAAATTCGTGGCCAGGGCCTTGAGCATTGGCGGGCTCAGAACATGCGCCACGTTAAACATGACGGGGTTGGTTCGCCTACGCTCGATAAACGCCTGCAACTGATTCTCGAGGTACTCAGGTTGCTGTCCTGCAAGTCGCGGCATCGGGAAAGATCCGCGAAAACCTTGCCCCGACACCCCGTGGCAGGTTTTGCAATAGTCCGTCTTGGCCTTGAGTTCATGCATCGAGACGGCGAACGCTCCCTTGTCCTCCGCGTGGGCCGCCACGGAGAACACGATGGCGACGACTGTCGTCAGCAACACTGATTGAAAGTTCATGGGCCCGCCTTTGATAAAGGCCACGTTACGCTTGGCCACGCAGTTTGATCCAGTGCAATTTTTCCGGAGCCATTTGATCGAGATCAATGCAGAGGCGCGAAACCGGACGCATATTGCAAGCGGCGGGATGCCACGCGTCATGTTGGCCGTCGAGCGACGAAACTAAATATTTCGACGCGCGTCGAATTGTTGCGTCTGCAACGATTGTTGCCAAAATGTCTCTCCAATCGCGAAATCGGATGCGTCGTTGCTATTGGCTTAGCCGCGCTCGCGACTCTTGCATTATCGTTGTTGTCGTAAGCGGCTCTCCATTCGGGGTTGTGCATTTGGAGTGCCGCGAACAACGGGATAGCGCGCGATGCGAAGTGACCGTTTTACTCGATCCTTAGGGAACTGCGGGCTGTTCACGGCGGTCGCGGTTGTTGTTCTGGCTGGTTTCCTGACAATTGGCTTCGCGCCATCGGCGCAAGCGCTTCCGAGTTTTGCGCGCCAGACCGGGCAGCCCTGCGGCACCTGCCACACCGACTATCCCGCACTGACGCCGTTCGGACGCAGGTTCAAGCTGCTCGGCTACACCACCGGCGGCGGCCAATTCCGCACGACGCCGTTCTCATCAAATGATGCGAGGAATGTGCAGGCGGAATACAACAGGCTTCTCGGCTATGCGGAAACCGTGAAGGTGCCGCCGCAGCCGCTCGTAGACGCGAACAGCAGGGACTGGGTGCCACCGATCTCGGCGATGGCGATCGTCGGCTTCACCCACACGCAGGCGGATCAGCCGTCGCCGCAGGACCCATTCAATCCCAACAACAACATCGTGTATTCGCCCTTCAGCGTGTTCTGGGGCGGTGCGATCACAAACAACATCGGCGCGTTCGCGCAAGTGACCTACAACGCGCCAGGCTCGGTGGCCCAACCCTCCCCGACCACCAGTCCGTTCCTGCATACGTGGACCTGGGACAACACCGATGTGCGCTTCGCGGGCACCGCCAGCATCGGCCCGCTTGATATCGTCTACGGCATTACGGCCAACAACAATCCGAGCGTTCAGGATTTGTGGAACACGACACCCGCTTGGGGATTCCCTTATGCCGCGTCGACGCTCGCGCCGACGCCCGCCGCCGGCACGGTGATCGAAGGCGCGTTTGCCGCGCATGTAGGCGGCGTCGGCGCCTACACCATGATCAACGACCTGCTCTATCTCGAGGTCACCGGCTACAAGACGCTCCCCTTCAGCGCGCAGAATGCCCTGGGCACCGATCCGTTTGGAGCGCCCGGATTGCTCGGCAACGTCTCGCCATATTGGCGCGCGGCACTCGAGCCGCACTGGGGTCGGCATACGCTGATGATCGGCACGTTCGGCATGTATTCCGAGGTCCATCCCTGGCTGAATATCGCGCCTATCAACTGGTCCACCGCTGTCGATACCCTGGCGGACAAGTTCACCGATATCGGGTTCGACAGCCAGTATCAGTATCAGGGCGACAATTTCTGGGTGACCTTGCGCGGCAGCTATATCCGCGAATTCCAGCGGCTCGATTCGAGCTTTGCAAGCATGGTCGCGTTCAATCCGACCAATCTGCTCAACAGCCTAAAGCTGCAGGCTTCCCTCGCGCTCGGCGCCGACAACCGCCTTGTGCTGACCGGGCAATATTTCAACATCTGGGGCAGCGCCGACGCCAATCTGTTTGGCACCGATCCCATCACCGGTGCCGCGCTAACTCCCAACAGCAACGGCTTCATCACCGAAATCGCCTACATCCCGTATGGCGCGAGCAAATCGTTCGGCTGGCCGTGGTTCAACGCCCGGATCGGCCTGCAATACATCTACTACAACAAGTTCAACGGCACCACGGTTGCAGCCCAGGACAACAACACCCTGTTCCTTCACGCCTGGGTTGCCTTCTAGGTCGGCCAGCCCGCATAGGGAGATTGCACGATGAAAAAACTGTTGTTCGCAAAGATGGTGGTTCTCTTCGCCGTATTGGCGGGAGAGGCTGCTGCCGCTGATTTCCCCGACGCTCCGGCGGTGCCGTTCGCCGCACGCTTCAACTGGACCGGCTGTTACGCAGGCGCGCATCTCGGCGGCGGCTTCGCCAGCAAGAACATCACCGACCCGGTGCTGCTGGTGCAGGATACGCTTATCGGAGCGGGAACAACGACCGGGATCACGACCGTAAGCCCGCAGCCCAGCGGGGTCGTCGTGGGAGCGCAGATCGGCTGCGATTACCAGTTCGCGTCGTCCATCGTCATCGGTGTCGAGGGCGCGGTCTCCGGCTCGACGATGAAGGGCACCAGGCTGGTCGCGCTCCCGGGCAGCCCGCCCGATACCGCGCTGGTGCAGGTCAACACCGATTTCCTTCCGAGCCTGACCGCGCGCATCGGCTACGCGTTCGACAATGTCCTGCTTTACGCCAGAGGCGGTGCTGCGCTCGCCGGCGACCAGTTCGAGGTCAGCGGCACATTGACTGGGATTGGACCCTTTGACTTCAGGGGGCTGGACAACCGGTTCGGCTGGGTTGTCGGCGGCGGCGTGGACTGGGCGTTCTCGCGGAATTGGTCGGCCTTTGTCGAATACGACTACTATCAATTCGGCACCACCAACGTCCTGATGACCGATCAAATCTCAGGAGTTGCGGGCCTCGTAAGCTTCCGCCAGCACGTCCAGGTGGTGAAAGCCGGCGTCAACTTTCACGTCTGGGGGCCAGGTTTGTGATGCGTGACCACGTTTCAACAGGCCGGATATCGTCGTGTCGGGGGCGCCGGGGCAGAGCATGAGAGTCATTGGCCTGGCTTTGCCGGTGGTGATGCTCACCGTGGCTTTCGCGGCGGCAGCGGACCGCGCGCAGGACGCAGTAAGAGCGGACCGAGGCGGCCTGGAGGCGAAGCTGCAGTATTGCAAGACCTGCCACGGGCTCTCAGGGCAAGGGTACTACGGCTGGTTTCCGATGCCGCGATTGGCAGGACAGCAACCGGAATACTTGGAGAACCAATTGCGCGCGTTCATCGAACGCCGGCGCACCAACCCGATCATGGCCAATGTCGCCCATGTGCTCAGCCCGTCGATGGTGTCGGCCCTGGCGTCGCATTTCAAGAACCTCAATCCACCGCCGATTGGCGGCGGGCCAAGGAGCACGACCGCGCTCGGCAAGCGAATCTATGAAGAAGGTCTGCCCGAATCCAACGTGCCGGCCTGCTCCGCCTGTCACGGCATGGAAGCTCACGGCCAGAATGAAATCCCGCGTCTTGCGGGCCAGCTCTATGCCTATACCGTGGGCCAATTGACCGGCTGGGGAAAAGTTCGCGGTCAGGGGACCGCGGTCGACACGTCAGCGATCATGGCGCCGACGGCGCACAATCTCACAAGATCCCAGATCGAGGCCGTCGCCGCCTATGTCAGTTATCTGAAATGAGTGCCGCTGCATCGGAAGAAGTGTGAGGTCATGAAGCGCATCGGATGGACAGTTGCGATTTTGGCGATCGTCGCCTCAGCGCTGCCCGCGCGCGCCGCGGAGTGGGACAGTGCCGCCGTGCGCAACTGCACCTGGTGCCACGGAACGTCGGGACAGGGCTACACGGTCGCGCCCAGGTTGGCCGGCCAGCGCCCGCTTTATATCGAGAGTCAATTGCGCGGTTTTCACGCGCACATCCGCGATAATCCGTTTTCCCAACAATATATGTGGGGCGCGGTCGCATCGCTCGGTCCGCGTACCGCGCATGATCTGGCGCTCTATTTCGCGACCATTGCGCCCAAGCCCGCAAATGACGGCGACTGGGTTCTCTCCGCGCGGGGACGAACCATTTACCTTGACGGAATACCGGAAGCGAATATCGCCTCCTGCTATGCCTGCCACGGTCCGAACGCTGAAGGTGTACGGGACATTCCACGTCTCGGCGGACTTGCCTATGAGTACCTGAAGTCCCGCCTTGAGCAATGGGGCCAAGGCTATCATTCAACACCGGGATCGCCGATGCCCATCGTTGCCCGAGAGTTGGGGCCACGCGAAATCGAGGCGCTGGCCTCATACCTCAGCTTTGTCAAATAAACCGCAAGCCGGTTTCACGAAAAGGGCACGAGTGGGCTGACATGCTCACCCGGATGACCTACGGCGGAGTCACATCGAGTTTATTAGATGCTGGCACAGGCACATCCGGGGCTTTGGGTTAATTTTAATTGAGTAACCGTCGTTCGTATCGCAACAAGAGCTTCTTGATCTCGGCCAAATTCATGAGGGTATCGGCAACCGTTAGTATTCTCAGCCGTTCCGGTCCTGTTTCAATCTGCATTGCCTGCGCAATTTGTGTTTCCGCGAGTTTTTTCAGCTCGTCGGGGCTCAAATGAGTACGTAGTGCAGGTCTTGCCATCGCAAACTTCCCACAATACCGAACACGAAAGTTACCTTTCCGAAAACCAATTTGTCTGCTCGGTGTCCGACGAATTAGAAGGCATATCGGGGCGAGCTTATGACTATCGAACCTCAAACGTCTGGCTGGTAACTTCTCCCCTTGACGAGAAGCGTCTGCTCCAGGCCGTTCAAGAAGACTCCTTTCGGAATGACGCGAATTACTTTCCGGTGCTCAAGCTTGGCGAGCGTGCGACTGACTGTTTCGAGTTTCAGACCGAGGAAGTCAGCAATATCCTGGCGCCGCATCGGCAGCGGCACAGTTTCCGACGATGCGGTGAGGCGCGCCAAGCGGTTGCGCCAGCTGACGAGAAATATCGCAACTTTTTCCTCTGCCGAGCCATTGCCGAGCAGAAGCAATTGATTCTGCACCATATCAAGCTCGCGGGTCGCAAATTCAATTAATCGTCGCATGATATTCGGCCTAGATTGAATGAATTTTGTCAGGTCGTCGCGTGAATACTGACACAAGTCAACCTCGCCAATTGCGTCGGCCGAAAAGTTATGGCGAGCAGCGAGCGGCATTCCAAGAAAATCGCCGGGTAGTGCAAATGCCAGAATCTGACGCCGGCCGTCTGGCAGCATTTTGTAAAGACGTACAACGCCCTGCGAGAGGCCAAAAACGCTATTTGCTCGCTCGCCTTCCGAGAAAATCGTCTTTCCCGCGGGAAAATGGACTTGGGTCGCGAGCCTTTGAAGGTCTCGAAGCTCAAGCTGATCGGAGGTTTCTCCGCAGAACAGAGTAGGGAAGCAAGCGCGCGGCATTCGCCACCCCCAATTATCGGCTTCCTGAACTCAACTCTGGAAGGATCGATGCGCATCGCACCCGCAGCTTCACGCTGAGAGGTGCTGGGCAAGGATGAAGCTACAACCATTTCTGCCGACAGCGTTTGAGCCAAATCAACCGGCGGCTGGTCTAGGCAAAAATTGAGCAATTCGTTCATACCTCAGCTTCGTTAATTACAAATGCAGAACCGATCAGGGCTGACATCTCATTCCGTCGGTGGTCGCACGCAGTGCGGATGAAAATTCGACTAGTTTCGTTCGGCTTCAGCCTCTTGCTCCAGCCGCACGATATGCGCTCGTAGCGCATCGAACCTCTCTTCAACGACATCGCTAAACAGCGGATCCTTATGACTGGTCACGGCCGAAGCGATCTCCGTCCAATCTTGAGGTTCCAACGCTTTGAGGGCGGCAGGAAAGAAATCACGATCTTCCATCATGATGTGACGCCGCTCATGCTCTATAAAATCGCGAACGATGTTGTCCACGTTTTGCCGAAGCATTTCACGATCCGCGAGAATACCATCGACCGCTTGAGCGACGCGGCGCAAACGGTCAGCTCCTTTTTGGTGCTCATGTGCGAGGTTGCCGACCTTTGCAGCCGCAGCAGGATCGCGAATTTTTAGCTTCGCAAAGACCAAGTCTTCCTGAGGATGATGGTACACCTCGGGGTAAACTTCGAAATAGCTAATAATCGCGCGAATAACCTCATAGTCTGGGCGGTCCCCGCGGTCGAAAATCTCTAGTTCGTGCTCGAGGACAGCGAGCAGCGTCTCAATATTGCGATGCTCCTGGCATAGGCGCTCAAAAATCATTGCAGCGCTCCACAGAGTATCCGATTAAAGTACAATCATTTTAAGCTCAAAATGGCCTCAACTTTTGCGCTAGATCAAAGTTGGGCCGAACAAGATCTGGCCACCCATTTTGCAACGATCCCGCTGAAATTACGGACTAGCGGCCCGCCACACGCCTGCTATAGCGGGCTTGCATAGGCCGATCTTGTCATAGATCAAATCGGCCGCCGAGCTTTCGTGGTTTAAGGGGCCACATGGTCCCTGTTTCTACCCAACAGCGAAAGCAATTTGGTGATAACTCAGCCTGCGCCGGAGATTGCTAAGCAAGTCATCCTCGTCGTTGATGACGACGAGGCCGTGCGGGATTCCCTCCAAAACATGATGAAGAGTGAGGGCTTCGAGGTGCGCGCCTTTTCCAATGGCCGCGACTTGCTCAACGAAGCGAGCCTGCCTGCGATTGGGTGCCTAGTCGTTGACTACCACATGCCCGCAATGAATGGACTGGAACTGGTCGGCGCGCTGCGCGGTCGGGGAGTTTCGATCCCGGCTATTCTCATCACAGGAAATCCAACCGAATATGTGCGCGACCGAGCCGCAGCAATTGCGGTTTTGGTCGTCGAGAAACCGTGGCTAGGAAGCTATCTGCTGGATTGCGTCCGTGAGGCAGTTGCGAAACATGCACAGTTGTTGTCGTAGGGCTTCCTGTATTCCGTTTCCTAATATAGCTGCTCAACTATTCGGATGCCAAGCGCGGAACTGTAAGGGCGTAAGTGCGTCGCGGTTTCCGGGCTGAGACGGCACCGAATTTGATCCGGATCAATGATTCCGGTCGATCTAGCTCTATGGTTTATAGTGAAGTTGATTGGTTCTATCGCACCGGTCAACTTGCGAAGCGAAGGAGCTGTCCATGATTCCTTCAAACGTGGGCATGGTACCTGCCGAATTTCCGCAAAAAAGAGATGTGATTGCCGACCGCGGCGCCCATGGCCCGATGTCACAGCAACGTGCTGATGACCCTCACGGCCATGAGATGCACCCGCAAAAGTTGGTGCAGTTAGTCGGCTGTCATCATCCACATGCGGGGAAGCACGAAGTTACTCATCGTCTGATCGCGCAGTTGTAGGCACAGTCCCCTCATTCTCTCAGTGGCAGGTCAATGCGCTCATCTGAGAATTCTGGTGGACCCGCTGTCAGCCTGCGTATGCGACGTTCGCGCTCTGTAATGGGAAGCGATGGATCGAGCAACCGGCTGATCTGCTCTACGGCCAAATCTTCAATTTCAACGGGATCGCGCCAGGCGGATCGGAAAGGAAGCCGCAACGCCTAGACCCAGCTCGACCAGCTGGCAAATGGCGTCAGAGCGAACCGTGTCATGAGCTTCCGCCCAGGCATCGACATCCGCGGTAAGTCTTTGCGACATTTTCACAGCGCTAATGGCATCGCGCCCCGTGCTCGGACGGTTCTGGTCGAGCGCGTGGATTGTCGGCGCATTGAGGCAATACTCCTCATAGTGCTGGGCGGAGGTACCGGCGTCGATGTCGCGGTCACACTGATGCTTTTGTTGGCATAAGGCGCAGACACGTGCCATGTCACGCAGGACAAGAGGCTGCGTGCGAGAGAGCGCCTTTTCATCAATGCCGAGAGCCGCCAGCAGTTTCGGCAGTTCATCGACCGCGCGCGGGCCTTGGCGGACGAATGTATCGAGGTCTGCGGGCGTAATGCAAAGTTCGTGTGCAATCTTTGCAAACTCGGCATTATCGAGGTCGCGGATCTCGCGGATTTCCTGCCTATGCTTGAGCCAGTTGCCAAAGACATCAATGAGCTTGTTGATGATTGAATATGATTTGATCTGCGGTGTCATCGTGTGCTCCTCCGCTGATGGTTTGGGCAACATCGTCACCGACGAGCGATGGTTCGGCATTGCGATAGATCAATCGGCCTAAGCAAACAGCGATTCGCTCTACTTGTGAACCTTTGACCAGCCTTGGAAGGCTCTTAGCATTGAGAGTGTTGCGGCATTCGGGCAATACTCCCGCCAGCAATGCCACAGGGGATCGGCAAATTTGTCTGCGAGGTCTAACGCGCACTGTCCGCGCTTCTCACACCTTGCGCAATGCTGCTGAAGTTCCCGGACCGTGAGAGGCTCTATTTGGACGACTTCGTCCGGATTGAGCGAAAGCGCTTCCATGCGGCGCTCCAAGAGACTGATTGGGTCGGGGCTATAACTTGAAACCCAACGTAGCTGGGCAACAGGAATACCCAGATAATGGGCCCTGCGCTTCAGTTCGTATTCGCTACAAACATCAGAATCAGCAAAGCTTGAACAGGCAACTTTCAAATCTCTCCAAGCCTTGAAAATCGACCAGTGGTGATTGTATGAGGCTGGCATCTAACCCTCCTCCGTTCGGTATCGGCGGGGCCGGTGCTGATCATCGATATTCGGTCGGCACCTGTCCGAATCGCCGAAGGATTTGCTTGGCGGCGAATTTGCCAATCTCAAAATCGCTAGTGCGGCTGAGTGCTATCGCACCTGCATGGCCAAAAGTTTTCCAAAGCCCTTGCGCACGCTGTATCGCGGCGGCAGGACTTGGGCATACAATAGGTTCACCAGCGACGACGCCGTCATTGACGTAATCGAAAGGCACGACCATGAAATGGGTAATCTCGGTCATACGTCCGCTTTCCCTTAGGTCACACCGCAACGCGCATGCGCCTCAAATGTCTAAGACGGAAACTCGGCTTCCATGATGTGAACACGATCAGCATGGAGGAACCAGTTCTTCACATTTTCGGACTCACAGAACTTGATCTTCGCCAATTCAGCGGCATGCCCCTTGTTTGAAGCTTCGATCTCAAGCGAACGCTGGCAAATCTCAGATTCGTGCCCGTTTTCGCCGAGGACACCTTTCATAAACCGAGCGATATAGCGTGCCATACGAGCCTCCTGACTGAATTACCTGGGGCGATTTATCCGAGTTGCTTCCGATGGATATCGAATCATTGTTCTCAAGCGTCCATGTTGCGTAGGCGCTGGCGATTGCGCAGTACGATCTGACGTGCGCCGGAAAATCCGAGCACGCCCTCGCCGTGGAGCTGCGAAAGTGCCCGTGAAACGGTTTCCAGCGTAAGCCCGAGATAGTCTCCGATATCACGACGACACATCGGCAGCGCCATCATGCCTGCAACCGCGAGGCGGCGATCCATCTCAAGCAGGAAGTTCGCGACACGCTCCATCGCGCTCTTTCGTCCGAGCAGCAACATGTGATCTTCCGCATGGCGAAGCTCGCCGGCTGTCATGGTCCAGAGTTTGCGCGCGACCTGAACGTCGCTTCCCGCCGCCTGATCAAGGCTGCGACGCTTTACTAGTCGGACCGTGGTATCGATAATGGCTTCGGCCGCGAGCCGGTGGGTCATTCCCGATTCGAGCCCAAAGACGTCGCCCGACAGATGAAACGCGCCGATCTGGCGCCGTCCATCAGAAAGCAGCTTGTAAGTTCGAACCGCGCCGCGGATCACCTGGTAGAGATATTCCGCCGGCTCATCCTCGCCGTAGATCTCCTCATCCTTCCTGTAGGAAAACTCGGTCGCGACGAGGCCCGCATGCCCGGTCAGAGCATAGAACTGGTCAGGGGAGTAGGTAACCGGAGCAACCTTGTTAACTGTAGTGGAAGTATCGAGCGATTGGGTGAGCATGAGCCATCTCCTCTGCGGCGGATGGCCAATTGCTACGCGAGCTAATCTGATCTGGAAATTTCGCTCGATATCTTAAGGCGAGTCCCTTAAGTAGTTTATCGGAGGTCCCAAGGCTCAACGGGTGTCCTGAATAGCTCCCCGAATGCGGCTTACAAGGCTCTCCTCGAGATGGGGCTTCAGCAGGACATGGTGTATGCCGGCCGCCGCGGCCTTTTCCAGAATATTCTTATCGGGATAGCCGGTAATGAGAATGATTGGGATGTCGGTGTCGCGGTTCCGCAACCGGTTCGCAAGCTCAATACCGCTCATCGCCGGCATTTTGTAGTCGATCACAAGGCAATCGACTTCATCCGTCATGGTCGCATTGAGTAAAGCTGCGCCGCTCCGGAACGTCCGGACATCGAAGCCGTCGCTTTCAAGCAGGAATTGCAGTGAGCCGAGCACGTCCGTGTCGTCGTCGACGACGTAGACAATGGGTGTTGTGGTCGGTCGGGGCATCACCAGCATCGCGCGCATTGAGGTGTCTGGGACAAATAACGCTCATTTCGGCGCGCATGGCTTGATTTAGCTCAATCCTTGAGCGCGCCGGCACGGATCGCAAGGCGGACAAGCTCCGAAAGGCTGCCAGCCTGCATCTTGGTCATCACATTGGCCCGGTAAACTTCGATGGTGCGGGGGCTGATGTCGTATTCCCTGGCAATCAGTTTGTTGGAGAGCCCCGCGATGAGGCCATCCATCACCTGGCGCTCGCGAGGGCTGAGGGTGGCTATCCGCGCGGCGATATCGAGCGTTACTGCTTCGCTTCGTGCACTGGATTCGGCCTGCCTGAGAGCCGCGTCGATCATTCCGATCAGACGATCATCCTCGAAAGGTTTTTCAAGGAAATCGACTGCCCCCAGCTTCATGGCTTCGACGGCGAGCGGGACATCGCCATGTCCGGTCATGATCACGACCGGGAACGCGCTATGGCTCGCCTTCATACGTTTCAGCAGCTCGATACCGTCGATTCCCGGCATGCGTACGTCGGAGACGACGCATCCAAAGTCGATGTTCGAAACCGCGTCGAGAAAATGATGGGCGGATTCGAACAGCGTGACGTGGAAGTCCGCCGAACCGAGCAGGAAATCCAGCGAATCCCGCATCGCCTCGTCGTCGTCGATGACATAAACGTTCCCCCTATCTGACATGGGTCAAACTCTCGCTTGATGCGGCGGGCAACGTAAAGCGAAACGTCGCGCCGCCCGAAGGATTAACCTCGGCCCACATTCTTCCACCATGGGCTTCGATAATCGAACGGCTGATGGACAGCCCAACGCCCATGCCAGTCTCTTTCGTAGTAAAGAAAGTCTGAAAGAGATTTTGCTTCACGTCCTCCTGGAACCCGGATCCGGTATCGGAAACCGCAATTTCGATCATGTCGTCGGCAATCAGGACATTCGACGCAATCAGTTCCCGTCGCGATGACTGCGCCATTGCCTCAAGCGCGTTGCGAAACAGATTGACCAGAACCTGCTGAATCTGGACTCGATCGACCAACACCAGATCGTGGTCCGGGTCCAGATTGAAGCGAAGCTGGACCCCTTGCTCACGAGCGCCGGTGAGGCCGAGCGCGCCAGCTTCTTCAATCAATTTTGAAAGACTTTCGACGCGCTTCTCGGACTCCCCTCGCGCAACGAAATCGCGAAGACGCCGAATGATTTGGCCGGCGCGAATGGCCTGTTCGGCGGCGCGATCCAGCGCGTTTTCGATCTTCGATCGGTTTGGATCGGCGCTGACAGCAAAAAGGCGGCGGCAACCTTTCATGTAGTTACTGATGGCGGCGAGCGGCTGATTGAGCTCGTGGGCGAGTGCCGATGCCATTTCTCCCATCGCGCTCAAACGCGAAACGTGAACGAGTTCGGACTGCAGTTCCTGAAGCCGTGCCTGGGTCTGCTGATGTTCCGTCAGATCGCGGACGAAGCCGGTGAAGTAGGGCATTCCGCCGGATTGCATCTCGCCGATCGAAAGATGCATCGGGAAAGTCGTCCCATCCTTGCGCTGACCGGTTACGATTCGGCCAATGCCGATGATATGCCGCTCGCCGGTGGCTCGATAGCGCGCCAAGTAGCCATCGTGGCGCGAACGGTCGGGGTTTGGCATCAGGATGCTGACATTTTGGCCGATAGCCTCCTGCTCGGAATAGCCGAATTGCCGTTCCGCGGCACTGCTGAAGAACTGCATGAGGCCATTGCCGTCGATGACAATCATGGCATCCGGAATAGTCTCAAGAATTGATTGCAGATGACGCTCGCGCGTTCTTAGCGCCTCTTCGAGCTGCTTCTCCTCGTGGATGTCGAGCACGATCCCGCTGAGATGACGAGGCATCCCGCCCTGATCCTTGACCAGGCCCCCACGGAGACGGACCCAGTGGGTGACGCCGGACGCCTTGCTCAGGCGATAGGAGTTATCGAAATAGCCGCCGCTTTCGACCGACCGCCGGATCGCTAGCTCTGTCCGCTCGCGGTCCGCTGGTTCGAACAGAGAGAGGAAGAGATCGTAGCTGATCGGATCTTCACTGGAGATACCGAAAAGTCGCCGTGTAGTCGCGGACCAGGTCAATTTCTTTGTAGATAGGTCGAGGTCCCACGTTCCGAGCCCGGATCCTTCGATGCCCAGCCGAACTCGTTCCTCGCGAACGAGGTCATCGGATGAGGTTGGAACAGTACTGGTCACGGCCTGGCCTTCGCTTCTGAATATCACCGATTATGACCCGAACGGCGGATATTGCTCAAGTGATGACCGACGGCCGATGATCGCCTACCGAAATTCGTTGATCTAGCTCATTTCGCTCTCCGGCTCCGAGCCTAGAAACACGGCTGGACCGTGGACGCAGGAGCGCCCGATGACGTATACGACAGTGATGGTTGGCCTCTCGATCGACCAGCCCAACGAGGGCCGCCTGGAGATTGCGGGGCAGCTGGCGGAGCGCTTCGGCGCCAGGGTAATAGGGATTACCGCAGCCGAATTCAGTCCGCCGCTCTATTTCACGTCAGGCGAACAGGCCCAGAAGCTGCTTGACCAGGGCCGGGCAGCGATCAAAAGCCGGCTAGCCGAGCTGGAAAGCGAGTTTCGCGCCGCAATGCAAAACCGCGTCACTGAGGCGGAATGGCGCTGCGCTGAGGATTTTCCATCGAGGTATATCGTTCAACAAGCGCGGGCTTCGGACATTCTCGTCGTTGGCCAAGCCAGCCGCGGCACCATTGCCGATCCGTTTGTGCAGGTAAGTCCAAGCGATCTCGTCATGCAGACAGGTCGGCCGCTGCTGGTCGTTCCCGACGCCTGCAGCTGGCTGGATCTGCGAAGCGTCCTAATTGCCTGGAAGGACACTCCTGAGGCGAGGCGATCCGTCGCCGATGCGCTGCCGATGCTTTGCAAGGCGACTGATATCACCATCGTCGAGATTGTCGATGAACAGGTCGATCGCGCGGCGGCGCTGTCCCGGGTCAAGGATGTCGCGGCATGGCTTTCGCGACACGGGGTAACTGCATCCGAGCAGGTGCCTGAGGAATGCGGCGAAGCAGGTGCACAACTGGAGAGGATCGCATCGGAAGTTGGCGCTGGCGTCGTCGTCGCGGGCGCTTACGGGCATTCACGCCTTCGCGAATGGATCCTCGGCGGGGTAACGCGGCGGCTCGTTAATCCTTCAAACCGCTGCTCATTGTTGTCGCGCTGAATTGATCTCAATCAAAATCGATTCGGGGAAGCGTGGTTGAATTAGCATTCATTCCCCACTGAGGGGCAGGGTTTGTATACTTTCATCGAACAAATCGTAGCAGACCACATGACGCGTGACGTCAAGAAAGTAACGCGGAGTGTTTCGCTGCGCGAGCTCGGCGATCTCTTTGAGAAGGACGACTTCAATGCCTATCCCGTCGAGGAAGGCTCGCAGGTGGTAGGCCTGGTCTCCAAGTTCGACTATCTGGCGTGCTTCATCTTTACTCCGGCTCACATGATACCGCGCTATGACGACCTGATGAAGCGAACAGTCGCTGATGTCATGACCTCGGAGTTCATCTATGTCGGGGAAGACACGAAGCTGACCAGGGTGCTGCAGCTCATGGTCGGCCATCGCCTCAGAAGCATTCCCGTGCTCAATAGCGACCAGCGGCTCGCCGGCATGATCTCGCGCGAAGACGTAATGCGCGCGCTGCAGCGATGCGTTTACGGCAAAGGGTAGCCTCAATTCCTCCTGACGAAGGCCGTTCGTCTGGATCAACCGCTGCACGCGGAATTTGGTATCGGCTCCTCAGCCGAAGCGCGTCACAGCAGCGCCTGTGTTCGGCTGATTTGCTCCATATGGTTTGGCTTCCACAATTGCCTTAGAAAGACGCCGATACAAATCGCGGCGTCGAGTGATCGGCCACCAATCGTATAGAAAGATTTCGAGCGGGCGCCAATTCGCGACCCAGCCCAGGATCAGGAAGCTCTCCTCGATGATGCGGCGGAGCAGGCTATCAATGATAGACTCGCCTGCTGCGTGGGCGATACCGGGGTCGGTTCAGGATAACTCGGCAATGCCACAAGAATATCTTTGAAGGCCATGAACTAACTCCGGTTCAGGAAGCTAGCTTACGTGTTCCCGGGCACTTGGCGTTTGATGCATCTCAAAAGCAGCTGCACGCGATTCATGATGCCAACAACGCGCCGATCTTCGCTGGATCAATATCTCTCCCCGTCAAATCGGACTATCTGGCCAAACATGGCGGCTGGGGCGCGATCAACTTGACTTTTGCCATATCCTCGTCTTCCGGGGAGTTCAGGTACATCCCGGACATCGTGTCGACCCAGCATAGATGATCGTGCACCTTCTTCACTCCAGCAACGCTCTCCGCCCCGACGATGGCAGCCTGCCGTGAGCGCTCCTCGGTAATGACGCCGCTCAAGTGAACGATGCCGTCGCGCACGATGACGCTCAGGCCGAACGGACACCAGTCGTTCTTCGAGAGAGCGTCGATGATGCGATTACGAATATGGTCATCGTCGGCGGTCGGATCCGGGATTTGGCGAGCGAGACTCGCTACCGCCTGCAACAAGTTAGCTCTCGACACAATGCCGACGAGCTGGTCTCCGCGCATCACCGGCAGCCGCTTAACGTGGTTATTTTCCATCAGCTCCACGATCTTTTCCAGGGTCGTGTCTTCGCTGATCGTTAGTGGCTCCTTTGTCATGATCTCGGTGATCTTGCGGCCGTGTTCGTGTACGAAATCGGTTGCCGCCTGGCCCGGGCCGAAAATGAATTTCAGAAACCGGCCGCGCTTGCGCTGGGTACCGATTTCACTGCGGCGAAGGAAATCGCTCTCCGAGATGATGCCGACCAGCTTGCCGGCCGCGTCGACCACCGGAAGTCCGCTGACGTGCCGCTGCAGCATGGTGTTGGCGGCTTCGACGATCGTGGTCTCCGGAGGGATGGTGATAACGGGCCGGCTCATGATCTGATGTGCGCGCATGTAACAACTCCTCAGGCTAGGAATTTGAAATCAGTTTTGAGAAGCTACGCAAGCCAGCGCACCAAGCTTTGACTCAGGTCAAAGGTAGGACTCGCCGAGACTGCGAGCGCCTGTTCAAGCACGTCAAACGGATGACTGAAGCCACCTCAAAGGCAAAAACGCGAACTCAAGATTCGCGGCGTATTTTCCATGCAACGGCAATGACTGCGATGGCGACAACCAAAGTGATCATCAATAGCGTCTCGATGATGCCGAAATTCAGGGCGTCGCGCGCGACAAACAGCGAGGCGATCGCCGCGGTGAGGATCGAGAGAAGGCGAAGCAGCCAGACCATTGATTTCATCAGCTCCCACGCAAACCCCAACGAAGATTTATCGACGACAGGTCAATGCGACATCAGGGTTGGCACTGTCATTGAATCTAGCATCGCGCGTGTAACTCCTCCCAAAATACGCTCGCGCAGCCGCGAATGGCCGTAGGCGCCCATGACGATCAGGTTCACACCAGTATCTGATGCGATCGACAGGATGGTCGGCTGGATATCCGCGCGATCGGCGCTTACGCGTTCGATATGTGCAGCAAGACCATGCCGCGCCAAATGGGCTGCCAAAACGGCTGCCGAGGCATTTGCGGGTGCGTCGTTCTCGTTGACGCTGATGATGGTGATGGCTTGTGCCCGCGCCAGGAACGGCGCTGCGTCACGAACGGCGCGCGCCGCCAGGCGGCTTCCGTCCCACGCTATGCCGATGCGCTGGGGCTCAACGGGGCCTTTATGGGCATGGGGGATGAACAGAACCGGACCGCCAGACTGAAAGAGGATTTCCACCGGAATGGTATTGTCGAATGTATCGCTATCGCGCTCGGGTTGCAGCACGACCGTTAAATCATGGAGCCGTGCCGAGGCGCTGATCGATTCGGCGGCTTCGAACGGGATGCTTGTGAGCGCCTGGAGGTTATAAGTGATCCCGGCGTTGCGAGCTTCGATTTCAAACACCGCAAGCGCGGCCTGGGCTCGCTCAGCCGCGCGTTTCTGCTCGATCTCGAAGACCGCCGCCACGGCCGCGCCGCCGCTCTCGAAGGCCAGTCCTACATTGGTGGTTTCATAGCCGATCGACACCGCATCGAGGTGCGCGGCGCGCGCTATCGCCAACGAGACCGCGGCATCTACCACCGGGCGTATCACCCGCTCGGAGGGAACATGGACGAGAAGATTTTTCAGCATGACCGGTCTCCGCCCTTTCGGAAGATGTGTGCGCGCTGCAGCGGTATCACCAGTAAAGATCAAACGCGCCTGCAAACTTTGATTCAGGTCAAGCCGCCGCCATCGCGTGGCGCATAGTTATTCTGGGCATCTCGGCGCATACCGCCTGCGTAGAGCTAAAGATCAATGGTGTGGAGGAGTTGAATTCCGTGAAGCCGATATCAACCCTGTCAAAAGCAGCCGCGCAAAGGTTGCCCTGCCGCATCCATGCGCTCAGTCATGGCAACGATCATAGTGAGGTCATCCGGACCGAGTTTTCCGTAGGGCGCGCTCTCGAAGCTCCTCAAGCCAAGCCGATGGAAGCCTATCAGGCCGACCGTGCCTTCCATGCAATGCTGGCGCGCCTGACCGGTGGCATATCGCCGGTTGCCCTGTCGCTTGCCTTTATCGACTGGGCTTCGCATTTGATGACGGCGCCGCAGCGGCAAATGGAGATCGGCCAGGACGCCTTGCGGAATGCGGGTAAGCTTTTCGAATCGGCGCTGCATTATTTCTCGCCTGGTCGGGGCCCTTGGTCTCTGATCAAGCCGCAGCCGCAGGACCGGCGTTTTGCCAAGCCGGAGTGGGAAAATCCGCCGTTCAACTTGCTCGCGCAAGCGTTTCTGCTGAACGAGCGGTGGTGGCACAACGCCACCACGGGTGTGCCCGGTGTGGCAGCGCCGAACGCGGCGATCGTCGAGTTCTCGGTGCGGCAGTTGCTCGACATGCTGGCGCCGTCGAATTTCACCGCGACCAATCCCGAGGTGTTGCAGAAAGCCTTTCAGAGCGGGGGCGAGAATTTCGCATTCGGCTGGCAGAACTGGTACAGCGACTGGGTGCGCTTGCTATCCGCCGGCAAACAGCCGAGCGGCGATCAGGATTTCGTCGTCGGCGAAACCGTCGCGACATCACGCGGCAAGGTCGTCTTCCGCAACGAGCTCATCGAGCTGATCCAGTACTACCCGACGACCGGCAACGTGCATCCGGAGCCGATCCTGATCGTGCCGGCCTGGATCATGAAATACTACATCCTCGACCTGTCACCGCGAAATTCGCTGGTGAAGTTCCTGACCGGTGAAGGCTTCACCGTATTCATGATCTCCTGGCGAAATCCGCGGCCCAAGGATCGCGATATTGCCTTCGACGACTATCGCAAGCTTGGCGTGGAAGCCGCGCTCGAGACTATCGGGAACGTCGTGCCGAACCGCCAAATTCATGCACTTGGCTATTGCCTTGGCGGGACGTTGCTGTCGATAACTGCCGCGGCGATGGCCCGAGAAAACGATGCCAGATTGAAGTCAATCACCTTGCTTGCAGCGCAAACAGATTTTACCGAGGCGGGCGAACTGACGTTGTTCATCAACGAGAGCCAGGTCGCGTTTCTCGAAGACATGATGTGGGAACGCGGGGTTCTCGACACCACTCAAATGGCGGGCGCATTTCAGCTGCTACGTTC
>WNFJ01442869.1_pt1 | contig 26437 bp, 22 predicted proteins | sample 5400461 | NCBI WGS metagenome assembly WNFJ01 (sample SAMN13153349, study PRJNA577476) | soil metagenome | isolation source: 115 cm saprolite on Douglas fir-dominated hillslope | place: USA:California | collected 2013-09-17
GACCGCCGAGCTGCGCGAGCTGGCGCAGTCGCAGGGCATGAAGACGCTCCGCCAGAACGGGCTCCTCAAGGTGCTCGAGGGGACCACGACCGTCGAAGAAGTGGTTCGAGTCACCGTCGCCGAGTAGCCGCTACCCGTTCGGCCGCGTCACGACCTCGCTCGTCCGCGTGTTCCGCGCGACGACCCTCCCGCCCTTGATGACGAGGAGCTTCTCCGCCTGCTCGGTGATCGCCTGCGCGGCGTCGCGCGCGTCGAGCACGACGAGGTCCGCGCGGCGGCCCTCGGCGAGGCCGTAGTCCGCGAGCCCGATCGCGCGCGCGGGGTTGGTCGTGATGAGGTCGAGGAGCCACGCGAGCTGGTCGAGGTTGCCGAGGTGGCAGGCCATCGCGGCAACGAGCGCCTGGCGGAGGAGGTCCGGGTGGCCGTAGGGGGTGAAGGGGTTGACGATGTTGTTCGTGGAGATCGCGACGTTGACGCCGGCGGCACGGAGCTCGGCGAGCCGGGTGACGCCGCGCCAGGTCCGTCGCGCGTCGCCGCGCCCCTTCACGTGGAGCTCCGTCGCCGGCAGGCTGATGACGTGCACGCGCGCCTCGGCGAGCCTCGCCACGACGCGCGCCCGGTGGTCGGGCTCGAGCGCGTCGAGCGTCGAGAGGTGGCCCAGCGTGACGCGCCCCTGCATGCCGCGCGCGATCGTCTGCTCGGCGATGTAGTCCGAGGTCAGCATCGCGGGGTCGTCGGCGCTGTCGGCGTGGAAGTCGAGGCGGACGCCGAACGCCGTCGCGGTCTCGAAGAACCAGTCGATGTGGCGGCGCTGGTCCCGGTCCATGTACGGGCAGCCGCCGAGGACCGCCAGGCCCGCCTTCAGCGCTTCACCTAACAGGTCCTGCGTGACGCCGTCGTTGAAGATGCCCTCCTGGGCGAAAGCGATCAGCTGGAGGTCGAGCACGCCCGCGAGCTCGGCCTGGAGCCGGCGCAGCGCCTCGACGCCGCGCAGCTCGACGTAGGCGTCCACCTCGACGTGGGCGCGCATCGCCGTGCAGCCGTGGCGGACGGCCAGCTCGAGAACGCGCCGCGCCCGGCGGTACACGTCGTCCACGGTGAAGGCCTTCTTCAGCTCGGCGACCAGCGTCTGGGCGCTCGGGCCCCCCGCGGAGAGCCCCTCGGTGCGGTCGGCGATGAAGGCCTTGTCGGGGTGGATGTGGCTCTCGACGAAGCCCGGGACGACGAGCTTGTCCGTCACGTCGAGCGTCTCCACGCCGCTCGCGGGGAGACCGGCGCCGATCCGGTGGATGAGCCCGTCGCGGATGGCCACGTCCTGGCGCCGGCCGGCGACGAACCCGCCGCGCAGCACGAGATCGCCCATGGCCGCGCAGTATAACGCCTCGCGGACGGGCGCGGCGCCTTGACCTGACGGCGCCCGCGTGATACGTCCAGCACACTGCCGCGCGCCGTCGAGGAGGTCACTTCGTGAGCACGTTGGCCGACCTGGTCCAATGGGGGTTGCGCGGAGCGTCGCGGTCTCCGCGGCGCGCCCTCGCGCTGCGCCTCTCCGCCGTGCTCGCGTTCCTCGCGCTGTGGAGCGCCGCCTCGGGGCTCGTCGTCGTTTTCAAGCTCTTCAACCCGATCTTCCTCGCGGGGCCGTGGCTCGTGCTGGGGAAGGTGCGGGAGCTCGCGCTGAGCGGCGAGCTCTGGGGCCACGTCGCGGCCACGCTCGAGCGCGTCGCCGTCGGCTTCACGACGGCCGCCGTCCTGGCGCTGGCGCTCGGCCTCCCGGCCGGGCGGTGGCGCGCGGTCCGGAACCTCCTCGAGCCGGTCGTCGAGATCCTGCGGCCGATCCCGCCGCTCGCGATGCTTCCGCTCTTCATCGTGTGGGTCGGCATCGGCGAGCCGTCGAAGATCGCCTTCATCACCTACGCGACGTTCTTCCCGATGTTCCTGACGACGGTCCACGCCGTCCAGCAGGTGGACCCGCTCCTCCTGCGCGCGGCCTCGAGCCTCGGCGCCCGGGGCGCGCCCCTCTTCTTCAGGGTCGTGCTGCCGGCGGCGCTGCCCGAGATCGTCACCGGACTCCGCCTCGGCGTCGCGCTCTCGTTCTTCGTCATCGTCATCTCGGAGTTCATCGGCGCCGAGCAGGGGCTCGGGTACCTGATCAACGACGGCCGGAACTTCTTCCTCGTCCCGCAGATGCTCGGCGCGGCGATCGTGCTCGGGCTCCTCGGCTACGCGGGGAACGCGCTCGTCGTGCTCCTCGCGCGCCGCTGGCTCCGCTGGGAGCGGCCGTCGGCGGCATGAGCACGGCGAGCGGCGCGCGGGTGCGCATCGAGGGCGTCGGGAAGGCGTTCGGCGTGGACGGACGCGCGACGCCGGCGCTCATGGACGTGAGCCTCGAGGTCCAGGCGGGCGAGCTCCTGTGCCTGCTCGGGCCCTCGGGCTGCGGCAAGTCCACGCTCCTCAACATCGTTGCGGGCTTCCTGCCGCCGACGCGGGGCCGCGTGCTGGTGGACGGCACGCCGGTCACGGGCCCCGGCCCCGAGCGCGGCGTCGTCTTCCAGGAGTACGTGCTCTTCCCGTGGCTCACGGTGGCGCAGAACGTCGAGTTCGGGCCGCGGCTCGCGGGCGCGTCGCCGGCGCGCCGCCGGGAGATCGCGGCGCGCTACCTCGCGATGGTCGGGCTCGCGGAGCACGCGGCGAAGTTCCCCGCGCAGCTCTCGGGCGGGATGAAGCAGCGGGTCGCGATCGCGCGGGCCCTCGCGAACGGCCCGTCCATCGTCCTCATGGACGAGCCCTTCGGGGCGCTCGACGCCCAGACGCGCGAGGTGATGCAGGAGGAGCTCTCCCGGATCCAGCGGGTCGAGCACAAGACGATCGTCTTCGTGACCCACTCGATCCGCGAGGCGGTGTACCTCGCCGACCGCGTCGTGGTGCTGACCCGCGCGCCCGGCCGGGTGAAGGACGTGTTCGCGATCGAGCTGCCCGGCCCGCGCGACCGCTTCGCGCCCGAGTTCACGCGCTACGAGAGCGAGATCACGCGCGTGGTGAAGGAAGAGGTCGCCAAGGTTCACGAATGATCCGCGTCCTGGCGCTCGTCGCGGCGTTCATCGTCTGGGCCGCGGTTGCCTACGGGAACCGCGCCGTCGAGCTCGTGATCCCGGCGCTCCTGCCGACGCCCGGCGACGTCGTCGCCGTCGGCGTGGCGCTCGCGCGGGACGGGTCGCTCGCGAAGGACGTGCTGGTGTCGTCGGGGCGCATCGTCGCGGGGTTCGCCCTCGCGGCGGCCGCGGCGCTCGGCCTCGGCGTGCTCGTGGCGCTCTGGACGCCCGCGCGGCTCGCCCTCGAGCCCGTCGTCGAGTTCGTGCGGCCGATCCCGCCGCTCGCGTTCCTGCCGATGTTCCTCGTCTGGTTCGGGCTCGGCGAGACGTCGAAGATCGCCTTCATCGCGTACACGACCTTCTTCCCGATGTTCGTCGGGATCGCCGCGAGCCTCTTGCGCGTGGACGTGATGCTGCTCCGCGCCGCCGCGAGCCTCGGCGCGACGCGGCGGGACCTCGTGCGGCGCGTCGTGCTGCCGGGGGCGCTGCCCGGGATCGTCGTTGCCCTGCGCCTCGGCTTCGGCCTCGCGATCTTCGTGATCGTCGGCGCCGAGTTCATGGGCGCCGACGCCGGTCTCGGGAATCTCATCATGGAGGGGCGGACCTTCTTCAATCCGGCCCAGATCGTCATGGGGGCCCTGCTCCTCGGGGTCCTCGGCTCGCTCGTCAACGCCCTGCTCGTCGCCCTCGAGCGGCGCGCGCTCCGGTGGCGCGCGCAGGGCTGAGGCCATTCACGCCGAAAGGAGTCGTACGATGCGATACGTGACCGTCGTGCTGGCGCTGCTGCTTCTCCTCGCGGGCTCGTCCGGCGTCGCCGCGCAGGGCCGGCTCGAGTTGACCGAAGTGGACGCCTGGCTCGTGCGCGACGCCCAGATGTCCTCGCAGTTCGCCGTCGCCGACGCGCTCGGGTACTTCAAGGAGCAGGGGATCAAGGTCAACCCGCGCTGGTACATCGCCGGCACCGACCTGCCGTCCATGTGGGGCGCCGGCAACATCCACCTGGGGACGGCGACCGCCACGATGCTGGTGCCGATCGCGGCCGCCGGGCAGGCCATCTACAACATCGCCCCCCAGAGCGACATCGCGGGCACCCAGCAGCTCGTCCTCGGCAAGCGCGGCCAGGAGCTCGTGCGCGCGCCGAAGGACCTCGAGAAGCTGAAGATCGGGATGCCGAAGGGCGCGTCCGTCACGATGGCCATCCAGGAGATGGCGAAGGATACCGGCGTGGACTTCGCGAAGATCCAGTTCGTGAACCTGGCGCCCCCCGACGCGGTCACCGCGCTCGCCAAGGGCGACATCGACGCGATGGCGTGCTGGGCGCCGTGGGTGTTCAGCGCGGTCAAGAACGGCGGCAAGGTCTACTTTACCGGCAACCGGAGCTTCATCCCCGGCAAGGAGGGCCAGGTGGACTGGCTCCTCGTCCACGCGGGCGTGGTCGTGAGCGGCAAGATGCTCAAGGAGAATCCGAACACGCTGAAGGCCATCCTCAGGGCGCTCGCGAAGGCGACGAACACGATCAACACCGACCGCGAGGCGGCGGTCAAGATCGTGGCGCGCGAGATGAAGATGGAGGAGGGCCTCGCGCGCGACATCATGGCGCTCAACGTCTACTCGATGGAGATGACGCCCAAGATCGCGAAGGGCATGAGCGAGTTCGTCGACTTCCTCTACTCGCTCCAGCGGATTCCACACAAGGTCGCGCCCGAGAGCCTCTTCTACACGAAGCTCCTCAAGGAGGTGGACCCGAAGCTCGTGAAGTGGGAGGCGAAGTCCGGGGAGACGCAGAGGTGAAGTGAGGGGAGGGAGGAGACTGCCATGCTCGATCTCGTGATTCGCGGCGGCGAGGTGGTGACGCCGCAGGGCGTCGGCAAGTGGGACGTGGCCGTCCAGGGCGAGCGCATCGCCGCCGTCGCCCTGCCCGACGTGCGGCAGGAGGCCGGCCGGGTCATCGACGCGACGGGGAAGATCGTCGTCCCCGGCGGCGTCGAGCCCCACACGCACCTCGCCCACTTCATCTCGATGCACCCGGAGGACAACCTCCACACGCTCGGCCCCGAGGACGATACACGCGGCATGGTCTTCGGCGGCACGACGACCCACGTGGACTTCTGCTTCGTCCGTCCCGGCATCGACATCCAGCAGGCGATCGAGACGCGGGCGGCGCGCTGGAAGGGCAACGCGTACGCGGACTACTCCTTCCACGTGGCACTCCAGGGCCAGCTCCCGATCAAGCTCTTCGATCAGATCCCCGAGGCGATCCAGGCCGGCTTCCCGAGCTTCAAGGTGTTCACGGTCGAGGTGCTGCCGCCGCATCCCAAGCGCCATCCCTACCGGCTCGACTTCGGTCGGATCCAGCTCGCGATGGAGAAGGTCGCGCCCCACGGCGGCATCATGGCCGTCCACGCCGAGGACCACGACATCGTGCAGTTCATGTACGAGAAGTTCCGCGAGGAGAAGCAGACCGACGGCTGGCTCCTCCCGCTCGTCCACAACAAGCTCTCGGAGCTGCTCGCGTTCCGGCGCACGATCCAGCTCGCCGCGGCCACGGGCGCGGGCGTCTACTTCGTCCACACCTCGGCGCGGGAGGGCGTCGAGGCCGTGGCCGAGGCGCGCGCGCAGGGGCTCCCGATCTACGCGGAGACGCTCCACCACTACGCCTGCTTCACCGCCGAGGACTACAAGACGCCGCGCGGCTTCTGCTATCACACGTATCCCTCGCTCAAGTATCCCGAGGACCAGGCGGCGCTCTGGAACGGCCTCGTGCGGGACGGCGTCTCGACGACGGCCACCGACGAGTTCCCGACCTCGCTCGAGCTGAAGCTCCGCGGCCAGGACCTCGAGAACGTGACCGGCGGCAACCTCGGCGCCGAGGCGCGGATGGGGATCGTCTTCTCCGAGGGCGTGATGAAGCGGCGGATGTCGCTCCCGCGCTTCGCCGAGGTGACGTCCACCAACGCGGCGCGGATCTTCGGCCTCTACCCACAGAAGGGCGTCATCGCGCCCGGCAGCGACGCCGACCTCGTGCTGATCGATCCGGCGATCAAGAAGACGCTCGCGCGTGAGGACTTCCACGTGAGCGACTACAGCCCGTGGGAAGGCTGGGCGGTGCAGGGCTGGCCCGTCACCACGATCCTGCGCGGCAAGGTCGTCGTGGAGAACGGCCGCCTCCTCGGCGACACGCGCGACGGCAAGCTCGTCCGGCGCAAGATCGGCCTCGAGGTCCTGCGCCGGCCGTCGTGCTGAGCGGGCGCGAAGTCATCGGAGGGGGCCTCGGCGGCCCCCTCCGGATACCCAATCTCATTGCCGTCCCGATGCCCATCCGAATCGTGAAACCGCAAGGCGTCGTATTCGAGACTCTGGGCCACCCCACATAGAGACTAAACAGTTGACAAGGTGTTCCCGATAGTGTGATAGAACTATGGCATCATGGTGCGAAGCGAGCACACGTCCGGCGCGCAGGAGACCCTGTGGGCAGAGGAGGATACGCCTTTGACGTCGCGCCGGGTCGATCGCACTAAGGGCATCGATCAACCTGCCCGAGAACCATTCCATCCGCCGGCAACGCCTTCAGAGACGTTCGCGAAGATCCGCAATTTCCTCGCGGGTCGTCACGTCGGTGCCACACGTGACAGCGCCCTCCTCGACCAAGTCCTGCTGTGTTTGTTTGCCAAGCTCTATCTCAATCAAATCGGCGTCAATGGCTCGGCGACCGAATCGCTACGGGATCGATACACCGCGGCGTTGCGCAAGCTAAAGGGTCTTTTGCCCGATTCGCTTCCTCACGTCACGTTGACGCTTGACGTCGATTCACTGCGTTTTGTGGATGTCCATCTTGAGCTACTTGACCTGCAGAGGAACGGTGCCGATCTCGTCGGCGACGCGTATCAGTGCTTTTGCGGCTCTGAAATGCGGGGCCAGGAGGGGCAATTCTTCACGCCAGTCGTGGCAATCAACCTACTCGTCAAGGTCATAGACCCGCAGCCGGGAGAACGGATTATTGATCCGGCGGCTGGGGCCGGGGGGTTTCTCTTTGCAGCCGCGAACCACCTACTCTCTAAGGGAGCCAAGCGGTACCATGTGGCCCAATCACTGTTTGGCATTGAGAAGGACGACCACCTGGCGCGGCTTGCCAGAATTCGTCTGTCGTTGGTTACGCTGCAGCGGTCAAGAGTGGTGGCCGGTGACTCGCTCGCTTGGTCGACCGGAGATCCAGACGCATTTATGGTGCGGATGCGATCAGGAGATTTCGATGTTGTTCTCACCAATCCGCCATTCGGGACAAAGATCGTTTCGGCTTCGGATGCCGTGCGAAAGCAATTCGCGTTAGCTCATCGGTGGGCGATGCACGCAGGCAATGATCGGCTAGAACCGAGTGATGAATTGATGCCTAGCACGCCACCACAGGTTTTATTTGTGGAGCGCTGTTTGTCGCTCGTTCGTCCTGGCGGACGTGTCGGCATGGTGGTTCCCGAAAGCATCCTGTCCGGGAAGAATTATCGCAGCGTTGTGGAATTTATCACCCGTGCCGCGAAGATCAATGCAGTGATCGGGATGCCTGAGGCACTGTTTAAGACGTCCGGAAAGGGCGGCACGCATACAAAGACGGCGCTGATCTGCCTCGAAAAAGTCAGCGCGAAGCCCCGAAAACCCCACGCGATTTTCATGGCTGAAGCCCAGTGGTGTGGCCACGATAGTCGCGGTCGCAAGGTGCCCAAGGATGACACCGTCGCGATCATTGCTCAGATGAAAGCCTGGCAACAGTCAAAGACGCTCCAGCCCAGCGCTGGCGGCTACATTGTCGATTCTGGCAATTTGCGACCCGGCATTTTGGCGCCGCGCGCTTATGACCCTGGTATCCAACCCTTGCTTAGGGATCTCGAGGGATCACATCAACTCGTCCGCTTCGGCGACCTGGCCTCGGCAGGTGCCCTCTCAATAACGACCGGTGATGAGGTCGGCAAGCTCGCGTATGGAACCGGGGACGTGCCCTTTGTTCGAACCTCCGACTTATCGAATTGGGAGATCAAAGTCGATCCCAAGCATGCGGTGAGTCGCGAAGTCTACGAAAGCCTAAGGGAAAAGCAAGACGTTCAACCCGGTGACATACTAATGGTGCGGGACGGCACATACCTGATCGGGACCTGTGCGATCGTGACGAAGTACGACACTGAGGTGGTGCTTCAGAGCCATATCTATAAGATTCGCGTACATTCAAACCCGTTGTTTGATCCCCACATCCTCCTCGCTGTATTGTCGTCGCCGCTTGTGCAGCGGCAGATCAAGTCACATTCTCAAACTCAGGACATCATCAATTCATTGGGGGACCGAATTAACGATTTGATCCTGCCGATCCCTCGGGACGAGTTGGTGCGCCAGGAGATTTCCCAACAGGTACGGCAGGTGATTGAAGATCGGGTGGAAGCACGAGAACTATCCCGCGAAGTGATGGAGGCGGTTGGACGACCTCGGGCTTTTCCGACTCAGTCTAAGTAGCGATTCACTAACTCACCCCACTCGATGTTTTCTTTCTGTCTTTGGAATTCCGCCATCTCGATGATGGTTTTGATGGTGTCGGCCAACGTCTTATCGCCCTGAATGCGGTTACCTAGGTCCGTGTTCCAGTAGACGTTCTCTGGCGTGTTCACACCGCCCTTGCCCTTTGGCCGAACATGGCCGACCTGGAATGCAGATCGGCCATGGGTCGGGTTGTCGGCGGCATCCTCGAGTTCCTCGAAGTTCATTCGCCGACCCGATACCGGGCACCGATAAGCACCGGTCACAGCTTCATGCCCCAACACGGCACGTGCGGCATCAGCGATGTCCTTGCCCAGCTTGGGAGCGGCATCGAACTCAAGCGTGGTCGCGAAAAGTTTGGCTTCGATCCGGCAAATCTGATCAGCGGCCGTGTAGTCGGGGTGCTTTGGATCGAGTGTCCAACGACACGCGCGATTCGTCTTCCACTTCCCGGTCTGACGCCGCGGAGTGCGCCGCACCTGTAGCTGTACCTTTCTGTAAATCCCTGGATGTTCCTCGCGAAAATAGTCGGCAAGAACACCCTCAGGTGAACCGCGCGTCGGGCGAACAGCGGCCCGGTTGCCTTTCGCCATAGGACAGGAAGTTTTTCACAAGGCTTGGCCTACTGCAAGACGGCGTCATGAGGCCGGTTACACGAGCACGCCGTCCAGACCCAGTCGCCCTCGACGCCCGCATCCACTCCACCGCAGCGTCGGTGTTCGAGATAGAAGGCGTCGAGTTCACTGAGCAACGTCGTTATCGCGCGTCGAGCCTGCCGTGCGCCTCGCCGGGGGAGCAAGTACGGAGAGCCGCTCGACGAGCTCGGCCATCGTCAATAGGCCCCACCGCCTTCGTCATCGCTCCGGGCGAAGCCCGCGCTCGAACGGCGCTTCCTCCGACGCGCCGCTAGGCCGACAGGAGCCCGAGCGCCGCGGCGACGCGCTCCGCGGTGAGCGGTAGCCGGGTCACGCGCGCGCCCGTCGCGTCGGCGATGGCGTTGGCGACCGCCGCGGCCGGCGGGCCGATCGGGGGCTCGCCGATCCCGCGCGCGCCGAAGGGGCCGAGGCCCTCGCCGGACTCGACGACGATCGGCTCCACGTCGGGGACGTCGGCCGCGCTCGGGATCAGGTACGAGGCGAACGAGGTCGTCAGGTTGATGCCCTCGTCCGCGATCACCTCCTCCATGAGCCCGTAGCCGAGCCCCTGCACGGCGCCGCCCTGGATCTGGCCCTCGACCGACTGGGGATTGATGGCGCGGCCGACGTCGTGGGCCGCGGCGTACTTCAGCACGCGCACCGCGCCCGTCTCCGTGTCCACCTCGACCTCGGCCGCGTGGGCGCCGAAGGTGTAGTCGGGGAAGACCTTGCCCGAGCCGGTCGCGAGATCCACCGGCTCGCCGGCCGGCGCGTGGTAGACGGCCAGGTGGCTCCGCGGCACGCCGGCCCTCGCGCACTGCCTGAGCACCTCGGCGAGCTCGAGCGTCCGCCCGTCGCGCGCGACGACGGCGCCGTCGGCGATGTCGAGCGTGGTGGCGTCGACGACGCCGAGGAGCGGCGCGGCGACGGCGAGGATCTGAGCGCGCAGCTCGCGCGCCGCCTTGAGGACGGCGTTGCCCGACATGTAGAGCTGGCGGCTGGCCGTGGTCGTGCCGGCGAGAGGCGTCAGCGCGCTGTCGGCGATGTGCACGGCGACGCGGTCGAAGTCCACGCCGAGCACCTCGGCGGCGATCTGGGCGAGCGAGGACGCCTGGCCGCCGCCGACGTCCGGCACGCCGCACCGCACGACGAGGCTCCCGTCCATCTCGAAGCCCACCCACGCGCTCGCCCAGTCGTGGAGCCAGACGATGCGGCCATAGGGCTGGAAGTTGCAGGCGAGGCCCCTCCCGACCCTGACGTGCGGCGCCCGCGGCGGCGTCGGCGCGCCGAGCGCCGCCCAGGCGCGCTCGGCCAGCTCCGGCAGCGCGACGTGGGTCTCGACGACCTGGCCCACCGGCAGGCGGTCGCCGCGCCGGAGCGCGTTCACGCGGCGCACCGCGACGGGATCGAGGCGGAGCTCGCGGGCGAGCCGGTCCAGCTGCGACTCGTAGGCGAACACGGTCTGCATCGCGCCGAAGCCGCGCATCGCGCTGGTCGGCACGTTGTTGGTGTACACGGCGCGCGCCTCCACCTCGATCGCCGGGACACGGTAGGGCCCGGCGGCCGTGACCGTCGAGTAGAGCAGCACGAGCGCGGAGAGATAAGCATAGGCGCCCGCGTCGGCGAGCAGCTCGATCCGCTGGGCGACGATCTCGCCCGAGGCGAGCGCGCCCGTGCGGTAGCGCATGCGATAGGGGTGGCGCTTGGCGCGCGCCAGCAGCGACTCCGCGCGCGTCCAGACCATCTTCACGGGCCGGCCGGTCTTGAGCGCGAGGAGCCCCAGGTACACCTCGACCGTGACGTCCTCCTTGCCGCCGAAGCCGCCGCCGAGGTAGGCGCCGATCACGCGGACGCGGTTCTGCGGGACCTGGAGCGCCTCGGCGACGTCGCGGAAGTGCTCGATCACCTGCGTCGACACGCGGATCGTGATGACGCCGTCGGCGTCGATCCACGCCACGCCCGCCTCGGGCTCGAGGTACGCCGCGTCCACGAGCTGCGTCGCGTAGTCGCCCTCGACGACGACCGCGGCGCACGCAAACGCCGCCGCGAGGTCGCCGCGCGCGATCCGCCAGTGGGCGAGCAGGTTGCCGGCCTCGTGGACGCGCGGCGCGCCTGGTGCCAGGGCCGCCTCCGGACTGAACACACCGGGCAGCGCCTCGTACTCGACCTCGATCGCCTCGGCGGCGGCGCGCGCCTGCTCGAGCGTCTCCGCCGCGACGAGCGCGACCGGCTCGCCCTGGTGGCGCACGCGCTCGTGGGCGAGCACGTGCAGCGTGGCGCGGAGCGGCCCCACCGACGTCGTCTGCCCCGGCACGTCGGTGGAGAGCGTGTTGCGCGGGACGTCCTTGGCCGTCAGGACGACGGCGACGCCCGGCATCCGCGCCGCACCCGCGGTCTCGAGCTTCACGATACGCGCCGAGGGATAGGGCGACCGGAGCACCGCGGCGTGCAGCATCCCGGGCATCGCCCAGTCCGCCGCGTAGGCGGTGGCCGCGGCCACCTTGTCCCGCGCGTCGTGGCGCGGGAGCGCGCGGCCGACGAGGCGCAGCGGCGTGTCGAGCGCGACGGCCTTAGCCACTGCCGTCGTCTCCCCGCGCGTAGGCCTCGACGGCGTCGAGGATCTTCGCGTAGCCCGTGCAGCGGCAGAGGTTGCCCTCGAGCGCCGCGCGGAGGTCGTCACGGCTCGGGCGCGGGCGGCCTTCCAGGAAGGCGAGCGTGGTGAGCAGCATGCCGGGGGTGCAGAACCCGCACTGCACGGCGCCGTGCCGCACGAACGCCTCCTGGAGCGGATGGAGCCCGCCCTCGCGCTCGAGCCCGCGGACGGTGAGGATCGCGCGCCCTCGCGCGGCGGCCGCGAGCACGAGGCAGCTCGACACCGGTCGGCCGTCGAGGAGCACGGTGCACGCGCCGCAGACGCCCTCGCCGCAGCCTTCCTTGACGTCGAAGATCCCGAGCGCGTCGCGCAGGACCTCGAGCAACGTCTGGCCGGGCCGGACGTCGAAGTCTCGCTCACGCCCGTTGATCACGAGACCCCGGCGCGATGAGTCGCGTGGAGATCTCGCTTCGAGCTCGGTCGGCGGCGGCGCGGCCGAGGTCCCGGCGGCCTCCGCGTGAGGGGCGGCAGCGCGCTCGGAGGAAATCGCGCGGGCGACGGCGCGTGATAGCGCGCGGCGAGTCAGCACGCCGGCGAGGAGCCGGCGGTAGGCGCGCGACACGAAGGCGTCCGACTGCGGGTCGAGCCCGTCGCGCGCGATCTCCGCGGCCCGGGCCACTCGCTCGGCGCTCGGCTCCTGGCCGCGCAGCGCGTTCTCGGCGGCCACGGCTCTGACGGGACGATCCGCGACGCCCGCGAAGGCGACGCGCGCGTCCTCCACGCGCCCGCGGCGGTCGAGACTCACGCCCGCGGCCACCGCCAGGACGGCGAAGTCGCCCGCACGCCGAGCGAACTCCTCCACCGCCCACGCCATGCCGCGTGTGACGGGCACCTCGATCTCGGTCAGGAGCTCGTCGGCGCCGAGGGCCGTCGAGAGGTACCCGGTGAAGAAGTCGCGCGCCGCCACCGTCCGGCGCCCCGACGCGGAGGCGAGCGTGAGGCGCGCGTCGAGGGCCACCATCGCCATCGGCAGCTCGGCGGCCGGGTCGGCGTGAGCGAGGCTCCCTCCCACCGTGCCGAGCGACCGCACCCGTACGTTGCCGATGAGCCGCGCGACCTCGGGCAGCAGGGCACAGACGCGAGCGATCTCGGCGGAGTCCTCGAGCTCGTGATGACGCGTCAGCGTGCGAAGGCGCAGCGATCCGCTCGCGACGCGCACGCCGACGAGCGGCACGTCGTTGATGTCCACCACCAGGCGAGGCCGGGCGAGGCGATAATTGAGGAGGGGCACCAGGCTCTGCCCCCCGGCCAGGACCTTGGCCTCGGCGCCGTGCTCGCGTAGGAGCGCCAGCGCCTCCGGGAGCGTCTCGGGCGCCGCGTATTCAAATGGATACACGCCTCGATCTTCTCCAGTGAGCGGCTTATCAGTTCCGTTGTACTATGACCACGGAGGTTGCATCACATGGCAGGCGTCGAGTTCGTCGTTCACAGCGACCCTGAGATCCTCGGCGGCACACCTGTCTTCCGTGGAACGCGGGTACCGGTGAAGAACCTTCTCGACTACCTGGCGGCTGGCGATAGCCTTGATGAATTCCTGGACGCTTTTCCATCGGTGAAGCGAGAACAGGCGATCGCTGCTCTCGAAATCGCCCGAGACCTATTGATCGCCGGTGCGCATCCTGCTCGATGAATCCCTCCCCCGACTCACTCCGCTGCTGACCATTAACTAGACCCTCGAGCATCAGCAGAACCTCGGTGCGCTCCCGATCATGGTTGTCGTACTTGTCGCATCCACTAATTGGATTGAACCCACTCGACGATTGCCACCCACCCTGCTTCCTGAGACCCCGCGAGTTGATCCACGTTACCGCCTGACGCCTTCGGCGTGAACCGCCGAGCAGCGGTCGGCTGGCTGCCGTCGTTGGGCGACCCTGATCCTCTCGACCGATCATGTCTATGGCACCGTCGTCTCGCTCGCCAGGTTGGTTAGAGTGGCCGATCCTAACGCCTTGCTAGCGACTCCGAGTCGCCCGTATCGGCCGATCAAGTCTCTCAGGTAGAGCAGCTCCACCTGATCGCCAAACCACTGTCGCAGTCTCTTCTCACATCCACCCTTGGCCCCGGGGCCGATGATGAAAACGAATTCTGCCTTCCCGACGAGCCTCGATTTCCGGTGCCTCGGGCCATCGACCTTCAACTTCTGGCCGACCGAGTCTTCGACCTCGATAATCAGCGGAATTTTGCCTGGACGTTCGGCGTACACGTCAGGACGTACGTCACCATTGATCGAGGAATCCTGGAGGCGCGGCTGGATGTGAACTTGCGTGGCGCCCCTCTCTTCGGCTAGTCGAATTGCATAGGGGAAACCGATCCACTCGCCTCGAAGAAAGTCCATCGCAGCTTCCCTCCTTTCTCCCACCGCGCGTCGCCCAACGCTCAGGCTGAACGGCTGGAATCAGCGTCAGCCTGGTGTTAGGCAGCACAGTTGTCAAACTCGGCGCTTCCAGAGCCTGGTCGTACGGGAAACGACGGACCAGAAAGCGGCGGAGGCGTTTCGAGAATCGGTGACCGATCTCGGGGTGAGCTGCGATCGTTCGCGCAGCGCTGCGAACCTCGAGGACAAATTCCAAGCCGAGACCGTCAGCCTGGGTCTCGTAGAACTCTCCGGCGGCGATAAACTCTGCTTCAGCGTCCGGATGGAATCGGACGCGTTTCACCGAAGCCTGGATCGAGCCTTCCTGAAGACACTCTCAGCTGGTCTGCTTGTTACGGTGCCGGAGCGTAGTTCCTCAAGCCGTCGCTCCGCCTCCTCGACCCAGAGTTTCTCAGCGTCCGGATCCGTCTGATCGTCAAGGCTCGAGAGGAGTCGCTCCGCCAGTCGCGCGCGCTCGCGCACCGGTAGTTTCAGAGCCTTCGATTCGAGCTGCCGCGCTGGACTTCCCATCGCTGATATTCCTATCACACGTTCGTGGCGGGTGCCCACAGCTTCTGCTGACGCCTTCTTGCTGCCTGGCTGTATTGTTGCGGCTACATGGCAGGTGCGCAGGCAACCCTTCCTTTGCCCGACGCCGTGGCCAACCATCAGAAAGGCGAATGAGGCCTCAAACATCCCAGCCGCCGTCCACCGTCACCGACTGGCCCGTCATGTTCTTCGAGGCGTCGGAGGCCAGGAAGCACACGGCGTTGGCGATGTCGTGCGCGGTGGTGACACGGCGGAGCGCCATGTCCTGCACGTACTCGTCGTGCACCGCGGCGGGCGAGGAGCCGCGGGCGCGCGCCTTCTCGCGGCAGAGGCGGTCCATGCGGTCGCCGGCCACGATGCCGGGGTGGACGGCGTTGACGTTCACGTTGTAGGCCCCGACCTCGAGCGCCACGGTGCGCGTGAAGCCGCGGAGCGCCCACTTCGAGGAGGAGTACGCCGCGCGGTGCTTGTAGCCGCGCAGGCCCGAGGTGCCGCTGATGTTGACGATCTTGCCGTAGCGCTGGGCGATCATCGTCGGCAGCACGTGCTTGGTCGGCAGGAACGTGCCCCGGAGGTTCACCGCGAGCACGTGGTCCCAGTCCTCGCTCTTGATCTCCCAGACCGGTGTTTCGATCGGCCCGGTGACGCCGGCGCCGTTGACCAGGATGTCGATCCGTCCTCCGAACGTGGCGAGCGTGCGCTCGACGAGCGTGCGCACCGCGGCTTCGTCGGTGACGTCCGTGGGCTCTGCGAGCGCGCGGCGGCCGAGGGCCTCGACTTCACGGGCGAGGGCCTGGAGCGGCCCGGCCTCGCGCGCGGCGAGGACCACGTGCGCGCCCTCGCCGGCGAGCGCGAGGCAGATCTCGCGGCCCATGCCCTTGGCCGCGCCGGTCACGATCGCGATCCTGTCCTCGAGACTCCGCGTCATCCGTCGGCCTCCCGCCGGTCCCGCTCGCGCGCCTCGGCCGGTCGCCCCGCCGGCGGGCCGTAGCCGCCGCCGCCGCACGTCTCGATCAGCACGAGGTCGCCCTGCTTCAGCGTCGCCGTCGCCTTGCCGCCGAAGTCGCGCGCGTGCGGACCGGGATTGATCGTGATGCGGAACGGGAGGGCGTCGGCCCCGCCCGCCACGCCCCACGGCGGCACGACGCGGCGGTCGAGCATGCTGGTCAGCGTCACCTCTGGCGCGAGCACGCGGTACGCGCGACGCAGCCCGAGCCCGCCGCGGTGGGTGCCGTCGCCCGCGGAGCCGGGACGCAGCGCGTGCTCCTCGATCCGGAACGGGTACTCCGCCTCGATGACCTCGGTCGGCGTGTTCATGACGTTCGACATGTGCACGCGGATGGCCGACGCGCCGTCGCGCGCGGCCGTCGCGCCCTCGCCGCCGCCGTGGACCTCGTAGAGCACGGTGAAGCGCCCGTCGGCCGTCCGGGCGCCGAAGATGAGGACGCCGGACGTCGTCGACCCGCCCGCGGAGACACGGTCCGGCAGCACGGGCGCGAGCGCCTTGAAGACCGCGTCCACCACGCGCTGCGACGTCTCGTGATTGCCGCCCACCACGGGACGGTCGGGGTCCGGGTGGAGGAGCGTCCCGTGCGGCACGGTGACGTGGAGCGGACGGTAGCAGCCGTCGTTCGGCGGGACGTCGGGCGCGACGAGCGCCTTCATCGCGTAGTACACGGCCGAGCAGGCGATGAAGGTGGTCGTGTTCACGGGCCCGCGCGCCTGCGGGTCCGTGCCGGCGAAGTCGAAGGTCGCCTCGTCGCCGCGGATCTCCACGCGGACTTTCACGCGGAGCGGCCGCGCGTCCACGCCGTCGTCGTCGACCCAGTCCTCGCCGTCCCACGCGCCGTCGGGGAGCGCCCGGAGGGCGGCGCGCATCTGCGCCTCCGATTCCGCGTGGAGCGCGTCGAAGCACGCGCCGAGCGGCTCGACGCCGTAGCGGGAGACCAGCTCGCCGAGGCGCCGGGCCGCGACGTCGTCGGCGGCGAACTGGGCGAAGACGTCGCCCTCGCGCTCCTCCGGCACGCGGAGGTTCGCGAGGACGAGGTTGATCGCCTCGCGGTCGGGTCCTGCGGCCGAGAAGAGACGGATCGGCGAGATGCGCAGGCCTTCCTGATAGCACTCGGTCGCCCAGGGCACGTAGCTGCCGGGCACCGCGCCGCCGATGTCCGCCCAGTGCGCCAGGTTGATCGCGAACGCGACGAGCCGGTCGCCGGCGAAGACGGGACGGATCGCCTTCACGTCCGGCAGGTGGTTGCCGCCGACCTCGGGGAGGTTGAGGAACCAGACGTCGCCCTCGCGCAGTCGCGCGGCGGGCACGCGCTTCAAGAACTCCTTGACCGTGAACGCCATGACCCCCATGTGGATGGGGATGTCGCGCCCCTGGGCGATGAGCCGCCCCTCGGCGTCGGTGAGCGCCGAGGAGAGATCGCCCGCCTCCTTGAGCAGCGGCGAGCGGGCCGAGCGCATGAGGATGACGCTCATCTCCTCCGCGATGGCGTAGAGGGCGTTGCGGACGACCTCGAGCGTGACGGGATGGACGGCGCGGCTCATGGGCCGACCTCGATGACGAGATTCCCGAAGCGGTCGGCCGCGCAGCGCTGGCCCGGGTAGACGAGGGTCGTCGACCACTCGTCCACGATCAGCGCCGGCCCCGCGACCGGGCGCTGCGGCACGAGCGCGGCCCGGTCGTGCAGCGGAAGCCGGACCTCACCCGTCTCGGGGAACCACGCGCGCTGGGCGCCGACCGGCCCGGCGTCGCCCCGCGGCTCGAGCTCCGGGAGGGCGGCCGACGCGTCCCGCGCCCGGGCCACCACGCGGAGGTTCACGCACTCGACGCTCTCGCCGGTGGCGTAGCCGTAGAGCCGCCGGTGCCGCGCCTCGAAGCCGTCGCGGAGCGCGCCCGCGTCGCTTCGCCAGGGGACCTCCAGCTCGTAGTTCTGTCCCGTGTAGCGCAGGTCCGCGCTCCGCGCGAGCGCGATGTCCGCGGCCGCGATGCCTTCGTCGAGCAGCGGTGCCAGACAGCGCTCCTCCAGCTCCCGGAACCGGTCCTCGGCGGGCTTCGGGTCCCAGGCGTCGAGCCGCGCGCGCCAGGTCTGCACGGCGTCGTAGCGGAGCGGCGACACGAGGCAACCGAGCGCCGAGAAGGCTCCGGAGTGCACCGGCACCACGATGCGGGCGATCCCCGCCTGCCGCGCGAGCGCGCCGGCGTGCACGGGCCCGGCGCCGCCGTAGGCGATCAGCGCGAAGTCGCGGAGGTCGTAGCCGCGCTGGACGGAGACGAGGCGGAGCGCCCGCAGCATGTTCGCGCCGGCGACCTCCACGACGCCGTGGGCCATCTCGACGGCCGAGAGCCCGAACCGGCGGCCCAGCGCCTCGACGGCGGCCGCGGCGCGTCCAGGATCGAGGCGGATCGCGCCGCCGTACACGCGGCCCGGATCGAGGTAGCCGAGGACGAGGCCGGCGTCGGTGACGGTCGGCTCCGTCCCGCCGAGGCCGTAAGACGCGGGCCCCGGCTCGGCGCCCGCGCTGCGCGGGCCGACCTTAAGCGTGCCCGCATCGGCATAGGCGATGGAGCCGCCGCCGGCGCCGATCGACTCGACGGCGACCATCGGCAGGCGCACCGGGTAGCCTGCGAGCTTGCGCTGCGCGGAGGTCTCGGCGATGCCGTCGGCGATCAGGCAGACGTCGGTCGTCGTCCCGCCCATGTCGAACGCGAGCGCGCGTGCGAGCCCCAGCCCGCGCGCCAGGTGCGCGGCGGCCGCCACGCCCGCCGCCGGGCCCGACGCCGCCATCGCGAGCGGCCGGGCGCGCGCGGCCTCCGGCGACATCATGCCGCCGGCGGAGTGCAGGAGGTGGAGCGCGGCGCCGGGCGCCTCGCGGCCGAGCGCCGCGACCAGCTCGGCGAGGTAGCGGCTCGTGAGCGGCATCACGGCGGCGTTGAGGACCGTGGTCGAGGTGCGCTCGTACTCGCGGAACTCCGCGTTGATCTCGCTCGAGACCGAGAGGTGGGCGAAGTGCGGGGCGAGCGCGGCCTTGAGCGCCCGCTCGTGGGCCGGGTTGGCGTAGCTGTGGAGCAGGCAGATCGCGACGCTCTCGACGCCCGCGCGCGCGAACTTCTCGGCGACGGCGGGGAGGTCGTCGAGCGCCAGCGGCAGCAGGACCGCGCCGTCCGGTCCCACGCGCTCGCTGACCTCCAGCCGGAGCGGCCGCTCGACGAGGGGCGGGGGCTTCGGGGGCAGCCGGAGGTCGTAGAGGTGGAGACGGCTCATCCGCTGGATCTCGAGCACGTCACGGAAGCCGCGCGTCGTGACGAGACCCACCCGAGCCCCGCGCCCCTCGACGATCGCGTTGGTGACGACGGTGGTGCCGTGGGCCACCGACGCGGGCGGCCCGGCGGCGGCGCGCACGGTCGCGAGCCCGTTGAGCACGCCGCGCGCGAGGCTCGCCGGCGTCGTCGGGACCTTGCAGGCCCGGAGGCGCCCGGATCCCTCGCGCGCCACGAGGTCCGTGAACGTGCCGCCGACGTCGACGCCGACGCTGCTTCGCATGTTCCCTCCCGGAGGGTCCTCACACTAACACGCCTTCTGGATCCCTTGACAGCGCATGCCGCCCGCAGTCTCATGGCGGCACGCGGGGGTGACCGATGCGATCCGATCGCGTGCTCTCGACCATCGACTTCCACACGGCGGGGATCGGAATGCGGCTCCTGACGAGCGGCCTCGGGCGGCTGCCGGGGAGCACGATCGGCGAGAAGCGCCGCTGGTTCCAGGAGCATCTCGATCATCTCCGCACCGGGCTCTGCCTCGAGCCCCGGGGGCACCGCAGCCTCCTCATCGCGGTGCTGACCGAGTCCGTCACGCCCGCGGCCCACTTCGGGCTCTTCTTCATCTATCCGGGCGGCTACTACGTCTCCTGCGGCGAAGGCACCATCGGCGCGGCGACCGTGGCCATCGAGACCGGCATGGTGCCACGCCAGGGCGCGGAGACGCCCATCCTGATCGACACCGAGGCGGGCGCCGTCGAGACGATCGCGCGGTGGGAGAAGGATCGCGTCAGCGAGGTCACGCTCCGCTGGACGGCGTCCTTTGTCGCGCTGCCCGGGCAGGCCGTCGAGGTCGAGGGCGTGGGCGAGGTGCCGCTCGACATCGCGGTCGGCGTCGGCAACGTGTTCGCCATCGTCGAAGCCGGCCGGCTCGGCGTGGCCGTGCGCCGCGAGGCGGCGAAGCGGATCGCCCAGCGCGGTGTGGCGGTGCGTGAGGCGGTCAACGCCCAGCTCCGGGTGGACGTGCCGGGGCTCGGCAAGACGAGCGTGGACAACGTCCTGGTCCACGAGCTGCCGGACCGCGACGGCGTGTCCCCGAACGCGCTCGTGTGGGGTCCGGGCCAGGTGGACGCGGCGCCGTGCGGATCGGGCACGTGCGCGCGCATGGCGCTCTTCCATCACCGCGGGCTCATGCGGGTCGGATCCACGTTCGTGAGCCGCGGGCTCCTCGGGCTCGACTTCACGGGCCGGATCGCGGGCGAGACCGAGGTGGAAGGGCGCCGCGCGATCCTGCCCGAGATCACCGGCACCGCCTACCTCACCGGCATGAGCCAGTTCCTGTTCGATCCTGACGACCCGGTTCGCGCGGGTTACTTGCTAGAGGCCTGAGCCTCCCGTGAAGACGCTCGTCCTCGGCGGGGGTGTCGTCGGCGTCACGACGGCATACTTCCTGGCGAAGGCCGGCCACGAGGTCACCGTCGTCGAGGAGAAGGACGGCCTCGGGCTCGAGGCCACCGCCGCCAACGCGGGGATCATCGCGCCCGGCCACTCGTTCGCGTGGGCCTCGCCGCGCGCGCCGCTGATGCTGTGGCAATCCCTGCGAGGCGCGGAAACGGCCATCCGCGTGCGGCTCGGCGCCGACCCGCGACTCTACACGTGGGGGCTGCGTTTCCTCCGCGAGTGCACGGCGGAGCGGGCGCGGCGCAACACCCTGATCAAGCTCCGTCTCTGCCAGTACAGCCAGGCGGTCCTGAACGACGTCGTCCGCGCGGAGCGGATCGACTACCACGCCGTCACGAAGGGTGCGCTCTATCTTTACCGTGATTCGGCCGAGCTGGAGACGGGGACGAAGAAGATGGCGCTCCTCGCGGAGCACGGCCAGAAGCAGGAGATCCTCGACGCGGCCGGCGTCGCGAGGCTCGAGCCCGCCTTCGAGCCGGTCAAGGACAGGATCGCGGGCGCGATCCGCGACCTCGGCGACTCGAGCGGCGACGCGCACGTGTTCGTGGAGAACCTCGCGCGCGTCTGCCGCGACAAGCTCGGCGTGACGGTGCGGCTCGGCGTGCGCGTCGCCGCGCTCCGTGCGGCGGGCGATCGGATCGACGCGGTCGTCACCAGCGACGGGACCCTGATCGCGGACACCTACGTGCTCGCGCTCGGGGTCGGCGCGCCGATCGTGGCGCGCACGGTGGGCGTGCGCCTGCCGATCTATCCCGCGAAGGGCTACTCCTCCACGTTCCCGCTCAAACCCGGCGGTCTCGCGCCGACCATCCCGGGCGTCGACGAGCGCTGGCTCGTCGGCTGGTCGCGCCTCGGCGACCGGCTGCGTCTCACGTCCACCGCGGAGTTCGCCGGCTACGACTGGGGCTGGACGCCGCGCGACTTCAACAACATCCTCCGCCTCACCCGCGACCTCTTCCCCGACGCCGCCGACTACGACCGCGGACAGTACCGCGCCTGCCTCAGGCCGATGACGCCGGATGGGCCGCCGATCCTCGGGCTCGGCCGCTACCGGAACCTCTTCTTCAACTGCGGCCACGGCCACATGGGCTGGACGATGGCCTGCGGCACCGCGCGGATCGTCGCCGACGTCATGACCGGGCGCATGCCCGAGATCGACCTGGAGGGCCTGACCGTCAGACGCTGACCAGGACGGGCCGCCGGATGACTAGCGTTCTCAGGGAGCTTCCGCTCTCGTACGCGGCGCTGTTGGAGGAACGCCGGTGCGGATCCGCGTCCGCGGTCCACGAGCCGAGCCCCGACGGTCCCCGCGCCACGCCACGCCGGCGCTTGTCCGAGTTTTCCAGCCAGCGGGTACGGCTGCATCTCAAGCCGGGCCAGAAGGGCACGGAGCAGCTCCTCGCGCAGTACGGTGACCGCCTCATCTGCGTGCGCTATCGCTACGACGCGCAGCGGAAGAAGCGGTTCAAAACCGTGGAGCTCCTCGTCGCCAAACGCGATTGGGAACCGCCACGGCCTCGCCTCGCCCACGACCAGATCGTCGGGTTACGCGTCGCCTTTGCCGACATGATAGTCCGCAACCGGGTGAAGCAGGCCGGTGGGACGTGGAATCCAAGAGAAGGGTCTGGCAGTTGCGCTACGACCGCGTGGTCGCGCTCGGCCTGAACAGTCGCATCGCCGACGAACCCGCATCCACTGGTGGATGCCCGGGGCGGAGCCGAGAGAATCTTCATGCAGATGCCGGGACGCCATCCAGGTAGAGATGCTCGTATCCACCGTTGGATGCCGGCATCCCGTGGCAGATGACGGCGTTGCAGTCCAATTGTAGTTAGGCAGAGTTTCACCGGAGTGGACGGAGGTATGCTGGCAACAGCGGTGATGGCAAGAAAGCGTTTTTATCTCCTCGACACCCCAAACGAAGGGAGAACTGCCATGAAGCGGGTGGGCAAGCTCACTCTGGGCACTATGGGATTGTTGTTTCTGGGAATGGTCCTGGCCGCTGGCGACGCCTTCGCTCAGACCGCCAAGGACTTCGTCGGAACCTGGACGCTCGTCTCCGCCGTAACCGAGCAGGGCGGGAACAAGACCGACACGTTCGGTCCAAATCCGAGAGGCATCCTGATAGTGGATGCCAACGGTCGCTATGTGATCGCCTTCTCGCGTGCCGATCTTCCCAAGGTTGCCTCCAACAACCGCACAACAGCCACTGCGGAGGAAAACAAGGCGATCGTCGGGGGGAGCCTCGCCCACTTCGGAATCTTATCCGTCAACGCGGCGGACAAGACCTTTACCTTCAAGATCGAGACCGCCACATTCCCCAATTGGAGCGGGACTGAACAGAAGCGGCCGTTCACCATCGGCGGTGACCAACTGCGGTACACGGCCGCGGCCGCGTCGGGCGGCGGAACCGCGACGGTGGTCTGGAAACGCGCAAAGTAGGCGCGGCTGGAGGACAGCAGTCGGTGAAGTCCTTCATCCCATTCTGGGATGCGAACGGCGAAACATTCGGGTCGTGCTCGAACCTGCAAGTTGGCCCGCCTAACTTCGCAGTAGAGCGGACGCGCTTCGCGCGCCGCTCACCGCGGCGTTAGGCGTCTTTAGGTCAAACTGATGTGTCGGAAGAACGTCTTAAACGCTCAGACCACCACTTCTTGGGCGGGTAAATGCTGATCCCGGTCATAGTGTTGTTGTGCTCAGGAGCCATAGTTCTCCTGTACCGGTTCTTCAGCACGAGACGTGGCGCGCGTGCTCTGTGGCGTTCAAGTGTTGCAATAGGATCTTCGGTCGGCATCATGCGTGCGGTTTTGGCGTGCGTTGGGTGGTACGGGGTAGAGCACGCGGGCGGTCCGCTTCAGATCCCAGCATTCGCGTTGGCGATGTTGGCTTGGCCTGAGGCAATCGTGTTCGGCAGGCATCGAGGCCCAGTGCCGCTGAGCTTCTATCCTTTACTCGCTCTATTACTAGTCGCGACATCGATGCTGATGGTCAGTGGAGTGGCTCTTGCGGTACAGGTTTCACGCGTTGAGCGCGACGCCTAACAACCGGCTTAAGCCGGCGGCGCGCAGGAGGCCCGCGGCGGATGCATGGTTGCGCACGCGCGCCGCAGCTTAGCCGGCGCGTTCGGCGGATAAGGTGAGGTACACGGTAGGCCTGAAGAAGGAGAGAGATATGGCAGGGAATCACGCCGCTGATCACGGCCGCCGCAACTTTCTCAAGCTTGCCGGGTGCGGGCTCGGCGTGGTCGCGCTCGCCGCTCGGCCGGCTCGCGCGAGGGCCCAGGCGACGACCGCGCCGCCGCTCAAGATCAGCATGGTTGGGGCCGGGCGCATGGGCGGCGCCGTCGGCGCTCTCTTCGTCAAGGCCGGGCACCCCGTGATGTTCTCGTCGCGCCATCCCGAGAACCTGAAGGACCTCACGACGGGTCTCGGGCCTCTCGCCCAGGCCGGCCCCGTCGCGCAGGCCGTCGCCTTCGGCGACGTGGTGGTGATGGTCGTCCCCTACGCGGCGCTCGAGGAGATCGGTAAGGCGCACGGCCGCGCGCTCGCCACCAAGCCGCTGGTGCTGGACGTCTGCAACCCCATCGCGCGGCGTGACGGTGCCGAACTGGTGAAGTGGGTGAACGAGCAGGGCGGCGCCGGGCTGGCCAGCGCCAAGTTGCTGCCGGGGGCGCGCATCGTGCGGGCGTTCAACGCGATCAGCTATCGGAGGGTCGGCGTGATCGCCCACCGCCCGGGCGGCCTCGTCGGTGTGCCGATCGCCGGCGACGATCCGAAAGCCATCGCCCTCGCCGAGGGACTCATCCGCGGCATCGGCTTCGAACCTGTCCTCGTCGGAGGCCTCGCCATGGGCAAGTTCCTCCTCCCCGGTACGCCGCTGGCTGAGGAACACACGCCCGCGGAAATTCGACAGATCGCCGCCGGTCTGCGTTGAGTCGAGGCGTGGGCTCTCCCAGAACCGTTCTTGAACATCGTCGAACATGGATCGAGAATCGCTCGCACTGAGTCGATACGCGGAGTTTCTGGAACTCATTGCCTGTTCGCGCGCCGACTCGCCGCGGGCCGGACCATTGCATTAGCCGAGATGAAGGGCGCGTGCTGCCGAAACGGTCGCCGAACAAGCGCATGCAGCCGACGGCGCGCAGGACGCGCCGCGGCTGATACGCGACGTTCGCCATACCGCGGACGGACCACCTGCGAGGTTATACTGCTGCCATGAGTAAGCGTGGCCTTGACATCGCATCGCTGACACCCGAAGAGCGGCTCGACCTGCTGGAGGAGCTGTGGGACAGCCTCGCGGCTACGCCCGGGGCGATTCCGCTCACGGAAGCTCAGCGCGCAGAACTCGACCGGCGCCTGGACGATCTGGAACGCGAGGGTCCGGTCGGCATACCCTGGGACGAGGTTCTTAGCCGAATTCGCAGCCGGGGTCCGTGAAGCAAGTCATCGTCAGGCCAGCGGCTGCCGCTGACATCGAGGACGCCTATCAATGGTACGAGTCGCAACGGCCGGGTATGGCTCGGAGACCGCCGCCGATCTCCCGCCGGCCACGGAGCGCCTCGAGCAGGGCGCCCCGTCGCCTACTTCTCCCCGAGATAGGTCTTGCGCACGAGGTCGGAGCGGAGGAGCGCCGCGGCGTCGTCGTGGAGCACGATGCGCCCGGTCTGGATGACGTAGCCCCGGTGCGCCACGCGGAGCGCCATCCGCGCGTTCTGCTCGACGAGCAGGATCGTCGTCCCCTGGCGGTTGATGTCCTGGACGATCGCGAAGATCGTGTCGACGAGGATCGGCGAGAGGCCCATGGACGGCTCGTCGAGCAGGAGCAGGCTCGGCCGGGCCATGAGGGCGCGGCCGATGGCCAGCATCTGCTGCTCGCCGCCCGACAGCGTCCCGCCCTTCTGCGTCACGCGCTCGCGCAGGCGCGGGAAGAGCGCGAACACGCGCTCGAGGTCGGGCGCGATTCCCTCGCGGTCGGGCCGCGCGAAGGCCCCGAGCTCCAGGTTCTCGAGCACCGTCATGCGCGGGAAGATCCGCCGGCCCTCCGGCGACTGCGCGATCCCCAGGCGCACGATGCGGTCGGTCGTGAGCGCGTCGAGACGTCGGCCGTTGAAGCTCACGGCGCCGCGGCGGGGCCGCACGGTGCCGAGGATCGTCCGCAGCGTGGTCGTCTTGCCCGCGCCGTTCGCGCCGATGAGCGTCACGATCTCGCCGGGCGCGACCGAGAGCGAGATGCCCCGGAGCGCCCGGATGTTGCCGTAGTACGTGTGGACGTCGGCGAGCTCGAGCATCCCGGCTAGCGTGCGCGGTCCCGCGCGGCGAGGTCCTGCTCGTAGCCCCGGCCGAGGTAGGCCTCGATCACCGCGGGATGACGCTGGATCTCGGCCGGCGTGCCCTCGGCGATGCGCGTGCCGTAGTCGAGGACGGTGATCCGGTCGGAGATCCCCATGACGACCTCCATGTGGTGCTCGATCAGGAGCACTGACAGTCCCAGCTCCCGCCGCAGCAGCTCGATCAGGTCGGTCAGCGTCTCGGCCTCGCGCGGGTTCATGCCCGCCGAGGGCTCGTCGAGCAGGAGGAGCCCCGGCTCGGTTGCGAGCGCGCGGGCGATCTCCAGGCGCCGCTGGTCGCCGTAGGGCAGGTTCCGCGCGAGGTCGTCGGCCTTGCCGCCGAGGCCGACGAAGTCGAGCAGCTCGCGGGCCTGGGTGCGCGCGCGGGCCTCCTCGGCGACGACGGCCGGCGGCCGGAGCACGGCGCCGGGGACCGTGGCGTGAAGCCGGCAGTGGCCGCCCACCAGCACGTTCTCGAGCACGGTCATGTTCTGGAAGAGCCGGATCGACTGGAACGTGCGCGCGATGCCGCGGGCGACGATCGCGTTCGGGCGGAGCCCGACGAGGCTCGCCCCCTCGAACGCGATGCGGCCGCC
>WNFJ01254429.1_pt2 | contig 26391 bp, 20 predicted proteins | sample 5400461 | NCBI WGS metagenome assembly WNFJ01 (sample SAMN13153349, study PRJNA577476) | soil metagenome | isolation source: 115 cm saprolite on Douglas fir-dominated hillslope | place: USA:California | collected 2013-09-17
CCTGCTGGACCCGCCGGAGCTCGCCGAGGCCCGCAGCTGGTACACCCGCGCCGCCCAAGCCGGCCACACCGACGCCCAGTTCGGCCTGGGGGTTGTGCTCGCGGACCTGCTGGACCCGCCGGAACTGGCCGAGGCCCGCACCTGGTGGACCCACGCCGCCCAGGCCGGGCACACCGACGCCGAGTACAACCTCGGGGTGCTGCTCGCGGACCTGCTGGACCCGCCGGAGCTCGCCGAGGCCCGCAGCTGGTACACCCGCGCCGCCCAAGCCGGCCACACCGACGCCCAGAACAGCCTCGGGATGCTGCTCGCGGACCGTCTGGACCCGCCGGAACTGGCCGAGGCCCGCACCTGGTGGACCCGCGCCGCCCAAGCCGGGGACGCCCGCGCCCTGTACAACCTCGGGCGGCTGCTCGCCACCCGGCTGGACCCGCCGGAACTGGCCGAGGCCCGCACCTGGTGGACCCGCGCCGCCCAAGCCGGGCACACCGACGCCCAGTTCGGCCTCGGGGTGCTGCTCGCGGACCTGCTGGACCCCCCCGAGCTGGCCGAGGCCCGCACCTGGTGGACCCGCGCCGCCCAGGCCGGGCACACCGACGCCCAGTACCAGGCTCGACCCGCCGGAACTGGCCGAGGCCCGCACCTGGTGGACCCGCGCCGCCCAAGCCGGGCACACCGACGCCCAGTACAACCTCGGGGTGCTGCTCGCGGACCTGCTGGACCCCCCGGAGCTGGCCGAGGCCCGCACCTGGTGGACCCGCGCCGCCGAGGCCGGGGACACCGATGCCCAGCTCAACCTGGCTGTGCTGCTCGCGGACCGCCTGGATCCGCCAGCACTGGCCGAGGCCCGCACCTGGTACACCAAGGCCGCCAACGCCGGGGACACCGATGCCCAGCTCAACCTCGCGGTGCTCCTTGCGGACCGGCTCGACCCGCCAGAACTGGCCGAAGCCCGCACCTGGTACACCAGGGCCGCCGAGGCTGGCGACACCCGCGCCCAGTATCGCCTCGGGCGGCTGCTCGCCACCCGGCTGGACCCGCCGAAGCTGGCCGGCGCCCGCACCTGGTGGACCAGGGCCGCGGGCGCCGGGCACACCGATGCGCAGTTCAATCTCGGGGTGCTGCTCGCGGACCTGCTGGACCCCCCGGAGCTGGCCGAGGCCCGCACCTGGTGGACCAGGGCCGCCGAGGCCGGGGACACCGATGCCCAGTTCAACCTCGCGGTGCTCCTTGCGGACCGCCTGGACCCGCCAGAACTGGCCGAGGCCCGCACCTGGTACACCAGGGCCGCCGAGGCCGGGGACACCGATGCCCAGTTCAACCTCGGGCGGCTGCTCGCCACCAGGCTGGACCCGCCACAACTGGGCGAGGCCCGCACCTGGTACACGCGGGCCCGCCAGGGCCGGCGGGATGACGCGGGAGATTTACACGACCAGTTCGGACATGGTTGATCGTGCCAACGCCATCACACCGGTGCGCGTCTCTTCTGTTAGTACTCGTGACGAACAAGCGGTTGAGGGGAACAGGATTGAGCGGGCTGCACGCACTAAGGAACCGCGTCGTGGACGCACCTGGCTCGCTCGGAGAACGCAAGCGGGCCCGGCGATGGGAGTGGCTGCAGGAGACATTCCCCGGAATCGGATCGATGTCCGTCATCGATCTCGGCGGAACGGTCGAGGCGTGGCAACGGGCACCGCTGCGCCCCGCAGCCGTCCACGTGGTCAATCTGGAGCAACCGCCGACAGACATCCCCGGGTGGATCAGCGCCGACCAGGCGGACGTCTGCGACCTGCCCGATCACATCGCCCGCCACACCTATGACCTGGTCTTTTCCAACGCGGTCATCGAGCACGTGGGCGGGTACGCGCAGCGGCTGAAGTTCGCCGCGGCCGTGCACAAGCTCGCGCCGCGGCACTGGATACAAACCCCCTACAGGTACTTCCCGATCGAGCCGCACTGGCTGTTCCCCGGCTTCCAGTTCCTGCCGCTGACGGTGAGGGCGGAGATCTCACGCCGCTGGCCGCTGATGCACACGCAGTCGGCCAGCCACGCCGAAGGCGTCCGCACCGCCCTCGGTGTGGAACTGCTCGGCCGCACCGAGATGATGTGCTACTTCCCGGACTCAAAGCTGAGACACGAGAAGGCGATGGGCATGATCAAGTCGCTCATCGCCATCAAGACTGGCTGAACGGGACCGCACCGCTGGCAGGGCCGCCCACTGGATCGGTCCCAGGAACATCCCTTGCCGCCACGGGCTGCTGGTTCCCCCGTACCCCTTAACGACCGCGAAGCTGGTGGGAGTAGGCCCGGCACTCCTTGTAACCGGGCAGCAGCCCGGCCCGCTCCGCCTCGGCCAGGGTGGGCGCCGCGGCGTCCTTGTCCGACAGCACGGGCGCCACGTCCGCGGGCCAGACGATGCCCAGTGCCGGGTCGAGCGGGTGAATCCCGTGCTCGCGACCGGGAGCGTACGGGGTCGAGCACAGGTACAGCACGGTCGCCTCGTCGGTGAGCGCCATGAATCCGTGCCCGAGCCCTTCCGAGACGAACACGGCGGGCCGCGCCTCGTCATCGAGGCGTATCATCTCCCACCGCCCGTAGCCGGGCGAGCCCACCCTCAGGTCCACGACCACGTCGGCCACCGCGCCGGCGACGCAGGTGACGTACTTCGCCTGGCCGGGCGGGACGTCGGCGAAATGGATACCCCGGAGCACGCCGCGGCGCGAGACCGAACAGTTTCCCTGCGCGAGCCCGAAGCCGTAACCCGCGGCACCGGCGAACTCCCCGTCGCGGAACCATTCGAGAAAACTCCCGCGGCCGTCGGTGTGAATACGCGGGGTCATGACCCAGGCACCCTCGATGCCGAGCGGCTCCATGTGTCTCCTGCCTGCCGAGCGCCACTGCGTAGCTGCAGGTTAGCCGCTGCCGGGAGAGGCCTCAGAGCCGGCCGCCCACCGGCCGCACCGGGTGGGCAAATAGTGCCTTTAGGCAACACGGTGGAAATATAACGAAATAATAACGGATGTCTCCTATCGGTCGTCGGCCGCGGCCAGGCAGGCGTCGTACAGACAGCCGGGTTGCTCTCGGGCGTTACCTCCGGCGAAGCGTAAGGGTCCGCATACCGGGCGGGCGGTGGGGTCGCGTGGAGGCGGGGATTGTCTATGCCCATCGCGCACGGGGTGACCGTGGATGACGGCGGCGCTCCCAGCGCCACGTCGGTGTTGCCATGACGCCGCGATCGTCACGGCTACTGCTCGTGGCCGGGCACGACGGGCCGAGCGCGGACGCGCTCGACCGCCTGCTCGCCATCGCGGTCCGCGGGCTGCCGCAGACATTCCGCGGCGGCGAGTTCGTCTTTACTCTGCGCGGTGAGCGCAGGTCAGACGGCTCCTGGCGGGCGCGCCCGGTCGGCCGGAGCCTGCGCTACGGCGCCATCACAGCGCTCGGCCTGCAGCATCTTCCCGAATCCGCGCAGCGCGGCGTGCTGACCGGCGAGACGTGCTACGACCTGGTCGGACGGCTGGCCAAACGGCTGGACGAGACCACGAGCACCGGCGACGTCGCCCTGCTGTGCTGGGCGGCGGCCGACACCGGACATGCCGAGCTGCCCCGCATCCTGGCGCGCCTGGCCGAACTCGACCGCGGCGAGGGCAGCCGGGGCGCACCCGCGCCCAGGTACGTCGTGGACGCCGCCTGGGTGGTGTCCGCGCTCGTCGCGGCCCGCCCGCACGCGGACGTCGAGCCCGACCTCGCGCGTGCGCGCGGCCGCCTGCTCGCCGCCCGCTCCGGCGCCCTCTACCCCCATGTGATCGGCGGGGGCCCTGGCTGGTACCGCGCGCACGTCGGCTGCTTCGCCGACCAGGTCTACCCCCTGCAGGCACTCGCGCGGCTGCACGCCAGCGCCGACGACCCCGAGGCGCTCGCGGTGGCGAGCGCCGTCGCGGCGGGCATCGTCGCGGCGCAGGGTGAGGCGGGTCAATGGTGGTGGCACTACGACTCGCGGACGGGCGACGTCGTCGAGGGCTATCCGGTCTACAGCGTCCATCAGCACGCGATGGCCCCGATGGCGCTGCTCGACCTCGCCGACGCGGGCGGGCCGCACCACATCGACGCCATCTGCCGCGGTGTGCGGTGGCTGTCCGGCCCGCCGGAGACCGCCGAGCAGATGGTCCTGGACGACCCCGCGATCACGTGGCGCAAGGTAGCCCGCGCCGATCCGGGCAAGGCGGTGCGCGGGCTGCGCGCGGCGTCCACCCGGATCCGGCCGGGCGCGCGGCTGCCCGCTCTGGACCGGATCTTCCCACCGGGAACCGTGGATCACGAGTGCCGCCCGTACGAGCTGGGCTGGCTCCTACTGACCTGGCTGTCATGACTTTCGCTGACTCTGCCCGCTTGCTAGCCGAGGAGAGAACATGGAAACCGGAACTGCCGTCTCTGCCCCCCACCCGCGGCACGACCTTTTCGGGCTTCCTTTCGACGCGCTGACGATGACGCAGGCGATGGACCGGTGCCGGGCGGCGATCCAGGGTGGCGAGTATCTGTCCGTCGGCGTGGTGAACGCCGCCAAGGTCATGACGATGCGGCGGGACAGCCAGCTCCGAGAGGCGGTGACCGGCTGCGAGATGGTGCTGGCGGACGGCCAGTCCGTGGTGTGGGCGAGCCGGATGCTCCGCGCGCCGCTGCCCGAGCGGGTGGCCGGTATCGACCTGTTCCTCGAACTGCTCGCCGAGGCGGCACGCAAGGCCTACCGCGTTTACTTCCTCGGGGCGCGGCGCGATGTCCTCGCGCGGATGCTCGAGGAGATACACCGCCGGTTCCCCGGGCTGCAGGTCGTCGGCGCCCGGGACGGTTATTTCGGACCGGGCGAAGAGCCCGCGGTCGCCGAGGAGATCCGGATGTCGGAGGCGGATCTGCTGTTCGTGGGGATGTCCTCGCCGAAGAAGGAACTCTTCCTCGACCGGTGGGGCAAGACGACCCGCGCGCGGGTCGTGCACGGGGTGGGCGGCTCGTTCGACGTGCTCGCCGGCCTGACGAGCAGGGCGCCGCTGTGGTGGCAGCGACGCGGCCTCGAATGGCTCTACCGCGCCCTGCAGGAGCCGCTGCGGCTCGGCCCCAGGTACCTGAAGACCAACTTTTCCTTCATCGCCCTGGTGGCACGCGAGGCCCTGCGCCGGCGCACCGACCGTGGAGCGCCGGGAGACAGCCGATGAAGCGGGTGGTGATCGTCGGCCTCGGGTATGTCGGCCTGCCGCTGGCCATGCGCGCGGCCAAGGCCGGCCACCAGGTCGTCGGTTACGACGCCGACGCCGGGCGCGTGGGGCTGCTCGAAGCGGGCGAGTCCTACATCGAGGACGTGCCCCCGGCGGAACTGAAGACCGCGCTCGACGCCGGCACGTTCCAGCCATCGTCACAGGCCCGGTCCTGCCGGGGGTTCGACGTGGCCGTCGTCGCCGCGCCGACGCCGCTGCGCGACGGGCTGCCCGATCTCAGCTACATCGAGAACGCCGCGCGCACGCTGGCCAGGTACCTGCGCCCCGGCGCCTGCGTCGTCCTCGAGTCCACGTCCTATCCAGGGACGACGCAGGAGCTCATCCAGCCGCTGCTCGAGGAGGGATCCGGCCTCGTCGCGGGCGCCGACTTCCACCTCGGCTACAGCCCAGAGCGCATCGATCCCGGCAACGCGACCTGGACGCTGGTGACGACACCCAAGATCGTCTCGGGTATCGACGAGGCCTCGCTCAAGGCCGTCCAGACCTTCTACGACAGCATCGTGGACACGACCGTGGCGGTCTCGTCGCCGCGCGAGGCGGAGCTGGCCAAGCTGGTCGAGAACACCTTCCGCCACGTCAACATCGCGCTGATCAACGAGCTCGCCGTCTTCGCGCACGACCTCGGCATCGACGTCTGGGAGGCGGTCGACGCCGCATCCACGAAGCCGTTCGGGTTCATGCCGTTCACCCCGGGGCCGGGCGTCGGCGGCCACTGCCTGCCCATCGACCCGTCCTACCTGTCCTGGCGCGTGGAGCGCGCGCTCGGGCAGAGCTTCCGCTTCGTGGAACTGGCCAACGACATCAACAACCACATGCCGGACTACGTGGTCAGGCGGCTCATGATGGCGCTCAACACGCGCGGGCGCACGGTCAACGGGTCGCGCGTGCTGCTGCTCGGGCTCGCCTACAAGAAGAACACGGGCGACGCGCGGGAGTCGCCCGCCGTCCGCGTCGCCGAGCTGCTCAAGACCATGGGCGCGGACATCCGGGCGGCCGACCCGCACGTGGTGGAGACCGCTGCGGTCGACGCGGTGGTGACGCGCGTGGACCTGACGCCCGCCGAGCTGTCGGGCGCGGACGCGGTGATCCTGCTGACCGACCACGACGCCTTCGACTTCGATCAGGTCAGCGAGCACGCGGGTTACGTGCTCGACTGCCGACGGGTGCTGAGCGGCAGCAACGTCGAGACGCTGTGAGGGGCAGGACTCGTGCGGGTCATCTGTGTCGCGGGGGCGCGGCCGAACTATATGAAGATCAAGCCGGTCATCGACGCGCTCGCCGGCCACGGCGCCGACGTCGTCCTCGTGCACACCGGCCAGCACTACGACACCGCCATGAACGACGTGTTCTTCGAAGACCTTGGTATCCGGCAGCCGGACCACTTCCTCGGCGCGGGCTCAGGGAGCCACGCCACCCAGACGGCCCGGGTGATGACCGCGTTCGAGCCCCTGGTCGAGCGGTTGCGCCCCGATGTCGTCGGGGTGGTCGGCGACGTGAACTCCACGGTGGCGTGCGCGCTCGTGACCGCGAAGTCCGGCGCCCTGCTCGCGCACGTCGAAGCGGGCCTGCGCAGCAGGGACTGGTCGATGCCCGAGGAGGTCAACCGCGTCGTTACCGACCGGGTGAGCGACTACCTGTTCGCCCCGTCGCCCGACGCGGTGCGCAACCTCGAGGAGGAGGGCTACCGCGACGACCAGATCCACCTAGTGGGCAACGTCATGGTCGACACCTTGCTCGCGAACCTCGACCGGGCACTCGAATCCGATGTGCTGGCCAGGCTCGGGATCTCACCAGGTGAGTACGGCCTGGTCACGCTGCACCGGCCGGCCAACGTGGACGACCCGGCCATACTGGCCGGGCTGCTTTTCGCGCTCGACGAGGTGGCCCGCATGTGCCCGCTTGTGCTTCCCGTCCATCCAAGGGCCGCGGAGCGGCTGCGCAACGCGGGCATGTCCCGCCGGGTGCGCGTCATCCCGCCCGCGGGTTACCTCGACTTTGTCGCCCTTGAGGCATCGGCCCGGCTGGTGCTGACCGACTCAGGCGGTGTTCAGGAGGAGACCACCGTACTTGGCGTTCCCTGCCTGACCCTGCGGGACAATACCGAACGCCCGATCACCGTGACGGAGGGCACGAACCAGCTGGTCGGCCGCGATCCGGGACGGATCGCCGCCGCCGCACGTGAGGTGCTGGAAACCCCGCCGCCACGACGTGCTCCCACCCTGTGGGATGGTCGCGCGGGTGAGCGGATCGCGGCGGCGCTGATCGCGGGCGGCGGCCCCGCTGGGCATTCCAGGCCGACCGACCAAGCTCGTTCCCTCGTCGGTCCGGCACAACCATGACATGGACTGCGGCACCCTGGAGATAGCGATCAGGGCGCTGTGCCGTCATGGCCGTCGTGTGTCGCGTCAAGCGGCGCACCGATCACGTTGGACATGACCTCCAGGTTCGTGAGGAAGCCGACCGTCGCCGCATCCGTCGTGCGGTCTCCGGACAAAAGCTGCGTCAGCCAGTTAGCATCGACCAGCCCGGTTCCGGCCAGGCCGTCCAGTAGCTGCGGCTCCGCCCGCCAGTGAGCCAGGACCCGATCAGCGAGCAGCGGGGTCCCCGCGCCGGGTCGGCCGGTGTGGACGAGTCGCTGACGTACCTTGCCGGCCACTTTGCGACACGTCACCAGGCCAGATCGCAGCCGCGCTTTCATATTTCCAGCTGCCAGCTCGGCGGGTATGTACCGCGACTCCAAGGGAACGCGTGCGAGCCGCGGATCCAGCTCCTGCAGCACGCGCGCCACGAAGCGCGAACCTCGCTTGTCCGCCGGGGGGCAGCCATGGGCGAGCGCCACGAACTCTGGATGCAGCATCGGACTCAGGAGTGTCCGTTCTACGCAGGCGACTGACAACCCGGTGCCCACCCAGCGGGCCATGCGCTGACGCACGTAGAACTCGTCCGTGGCGGTGAGCCAGTCGCTGCCATACTCAGCGAATATCTCCCTGAGCTGGATGAGCGCCAGGTCGCGCGCCCGAGCACGCAGGTCAGGCGCAAGGCACGCGGATTCGATCGCATCGTTGGCGAACATCCGCCACCGGGCCAGCCGATCAACCAGGGCAGGCTGGGCATTCTTGTGCTGCCGCTGAAATGCGTAGTAGAAGCCACGGGCGATTTCTCCGCCGAACCCGTGCATTCGCGGTCCGGCCCCAAGCTGCTGCTCGGCCCAGTCCAGCACGCCTTGCGCGACCGGCTCGCCACTGCAGTCATACCTCATTGCGGCCCGCGTGACCAGCGCGTGGGCGGCCGCTGGATCCAGTTCGGCGACGGGATCCAGCGCGAACGCCCGATGGTCGAGTTTCTCCGCTTCGGCCAGCTGCCGCGCCACGCCGATATCGGCGCTGCCGCCTTCGTACAACGTGAGGACTCGTAGCCCGGGACGAAGCGGCGGTGGCACCGCGGCGAGTTGAATCCGGGAATCCAGGCCGCCGGAGAGCTGCAAGACGAGGTCCGGATGTTCCTCCACATGACGGCCGACGATCTCGCTCATCAACTTGGCCGTCGAACGGACACGATCAGCAAGAGGCTGCCCGTCCGGGCCTGAGGGAACATCGCCATACCGGCCAACGTGCACGGTACCGTCGGCGAGGACGCAGACACCGGCCGGCCCCAGCTTACGGACGCTTGCGAATGGTGTGGCGAACCCGAGATGGAAGCCAAGCAGGCTACGGGCGGCCAGGCTCGCCAGGTCGGGCTCGGCACCGGCGCAACGCGCCAACGCAAGGCTGGACGTCGACAAAGCAGCCCAGCCATCGCCCTGGTACCAGTAAAGCTGCCGATAACCTAGATGATCAGTCACCGCCACGACCGGGGCGCCCTCTCCGGCGCACGATGCGGCCGCGAAGGGCGGCACCAGTCCACTGAGCATGCGGGCCGACGTCGCATCGAGAACGGGTGGTTGCCCGGCTGCGACCCGGAGCATGCGGCCGATCTCAGATGGCCCGAACATCCCGCGCGGTAGCCGGCTCAGCAGGCAGCTGAAGTACCCACCTGACACGTCGAGGACATTCTCGGGCCCTGCGCACGTGAACCATGCCCGTGTGGGTCCGCCAGGCGGCGACAGGGCACGAGCCCTGAGCATCGCCGCACCCGCACGCACCGTCCGTTCCCCACCCGGGCCGTCAGGATCCGGCATCGAGCCTGCCGCATACGAGACCGCAAGGAATGCGATCGGCAGGTATGCGCCATCGTCAGCGGCACGCATCCGCATCCCCGCGATAACTCATCAGACCTTCCCCTTCACTGCTATTGTTATAGGTTAGCGTAGGTACCGGTAACGAAGGCGCGTACCGGCGGGATCGTATTAGATTTAGCAGTTCGTCGCTCACAGCCACGTCAGAAGATCCGTGCGCACAGTCCCTGTAGCAACCGGTCCGCCCATGTGTGGAGAGGAGGAGAAATCCGTTCGTCTCATCCGCTGCTGCGAAACGGGGGGTCCACCGCCGTGTTGGCCTCGCTACGCCATGTCGCGCTTGTCGCGCTGACGGCCACCGGAATACTCGCTTTCACCGGGTGCGCCGCCACTTCCCCGCCCACCGCCGCTGCCAGGCCCAAGTCACTGGCCCCGACCCAGGTCACGAAGGCGCAGCCGTCCCCAGTGACCACGCCGCAGTTGGTGCCGCCGCCGCCCACCGCGTCCCGTCCGCGGCGTAGTCAACACAATAATCAAATCGTGGCTGGTTTCCCCGGCCCATCAAACACAGGTGTCCGGCCGGGCGTGCAGCTCAGGCCTTTCCATGGCGCCTTTCTCGCCGACATACCAGGCATGGTTATCCAGAATCTGGAGATCTATGGCGTGATCTCCGTTTCGGTCCCGAACGTGACAATCAGGAACGTACGAGTGCTCTGCGATGATCCGTGGTTCGCGGTTCACCAGGAGGACACGGCTCCGAACCTGACGATAGAAGATACCGAACTCGCTGGTACCACTACCAGATGCCAGGACGGCGTCTTTGCGACCGCCGAAGGCACCACTTTGTCACGGGTCAACATCCATGGTGTCTCGGATGGGTTCCAGCCTGGCGGAGGGGCTGTCGTGGAAGACTCCTGGATCCATGATCTAACATTCTTTCCCGGCGACCACGTTGCCGCCATCGGCTTCGACGGCGGCAACGTCAAGCCGATTGTGATACGGCACAACAACCTGTCCGATCCGAACGACAGCTCGAACAACCTGATCGCTACGTACTCCCAGAACGGGCCCATCGCGGATCTGACCGTCGAGGGCAACCTGCTCGCCGGCTCCGGCCACGAGATCTGGGCGGGATCCCTGTCGGGCGACGGGACGCAATCAGGTGGATGTCACGACGTGCGCATCGTGGGCAACCTGTTCTCGACGCGTTTCTGGCCGCAGGGTGGATCCTGGGGACCCGTCGCGGGCTGGTCGCCGACCGCGCCTGGCAACGTGTGGCAAGACAACAAGTGGGCCGACGGGCCCCAAGCGGGCAAGCCCGTGGTCCCGTAGGCCCGTAGGCCCGTAGGCCAATCGCTTCACCGCGGGTGATTGAACACAATCGAATGGTGAGAGTGCTCGCGGGCTAGGTTGGCTTCGCTGACGTCTCGCGCCACTGCCGTGACCGAACCAGGTGCCGTACAAGGCGACGGAGCCGGACCGGGTACCGGTCAAAGAATTTCGCCACCATAACCACCGCCACGATAGTGAGCAAGGCCAGGCCCGCGTAGGTGCGTTTCGGTGAACCCGACTGCGCCACGGGTCCGGTGTCCCCAATTATGTGCGCCCCGATGCGGTGGATTGGCGCGGTGCCCTCTTGAGCCTGCAGCGCTACGAGATCACCAGCGAACAAGCCTGACACGACTGCGAACGTGCGGTGCGCCTCCGCCGGATCATTGCCAGTTGCACTTACCGTGACATACGGCTCGCTGTAGTTCGGATACTGCTGGTTGTAGGTGTTGACAAGCGCTACGTTGAAGGCGCTGGTCGCCCCGGCTGCGCGAGCCTTCTCCTGGCCCCGCGGGCTCATCATCGACAGGACGACGACGTCACCGGTGTCGACGAGCGCGCGGCTGTATGACTGGACAAATGGGTTGGGATTAGCGGTGGATTCCGGCGCGGTAAGGATGACGGTGGCGTTTTCCTGGTACCTGGGCGGGGTGCGCTTCACGGTATAGGTGAAGCCCACAGCCAGGGCGAGCACCACCAGTACGGCGATCACGTGTCTCCGGGCAAGCTGCCCGAGCTCATGTGGGCTCACCAGCGTCGCTCCATCTCGCCCTCCCGGATCTGCCCTCTCGCCCAAGTCCCCGTGGACAGTGGTGGCCGGGCCCGCTACGAACGATACATGCAGCAGATATGCTTCGGTAAACTCAGTCGGCTGTGCCCGGTCGCCGTAAAAGAGTCCATGCCGGAATCCCTGGGCAGATGAGCGGATCTTGACCGGGCCGAGACCGCATCAGGCATGTCGCTGACACTAGAATGTGACTAACGCTGAGGGCTGGGCCAGGCCCGCGCCCGGGTGTCGACGGAGGCGCTGCCGGGTGGGCACCAGACGCAGGCGCCGATGCCACAGGGTCTCGACAGTAGGGTGGGCGGATGGACCTGATGGAGTCGTTCCGGACTCTGCGCAGGCGTTGGATCTTGACGTCCGTGCTGATTCTGCTGACGCTGGCCGGAACTGCCGCGGCCTTCGTCAAGCTGCCGTCGACCTATCAGGCCGAGTCCATGACGGTATTTCTCTCGTCCAAGAACGCCGCTAGACCGGCTGGTGACAACCCGTATCTGAGCTTCGCCGATTCGCTCACCCTCACCGCGGACATCGTCAGGCGTGAGGTCATGGATCCGCGTATGGCCCTGGACCTGAAGAACCGCGGTTACCGCAGTACCTACCTGGTCGTGGCCGCACCCGACACCGCGGGTCCAGTCCTGCTGATCACGACCACAGGCAGCCACAGCAGCCAGGTGGAGCACACCCTCCAGGGCGTGACAGACCAAGTCGCCACGCAGCTCCTTCAGTTGCAGACCAGCATCAGCCCGAGCAACCGGATCAGGGACATGGTCATCTCCATGACCCCAACGGCGACGTCAAAACCTTCCAAGAAGGCCCGGCCTCTCGCCGCACTCCTGGCCATTGGCCTGGCGTGCACGTTCGGCATCCCGCAGGTCGTAGACGCATGGGCCACCCGTCGAAAGAGCGTGCACGAGATGCCGGGCCCGGCCCCGGCTGGTCCCCGGGCACGCCCGGCCCGGGCTGGTCCCCGGGCACGCCCGGAGCCGGCTGGTTCCCGGGCGGACCTGCTCGCCGACGACCGAGCGGGCAGCCACGACGGCGTCGATGCGGTCCGGCCCCGCATCGAGGCGCGGACGAGGGCTGATCGTTCCATGGACCGTGGCCCCGTGTTCGATCCGGACGATCATCCCGCACCCGCCACCCGCAGCCGGTTCCGGTGAAATGCTCCGCACACCCTACGCCGGGAAACTCACCATCCTTCCTCCCCCATGGCCAGAGAGGTCGGCGCGTGCCATGAGTACCTGTCAGGGGTGCCCGTGTGCCTGGACGAGGCGTCCGTGCTGCCACCTCGGTCTCACCGGGCGGCCGATTGAAGGACGGCATTACCGAAAACATCGTTCTCAGCACCCACAGCGACATTTTCAGTACGTACCAGCCGCCACATTGCTCCCACACACCCCAGCAGCAAAAAGGTAAGGCCGGCCCCCATCGGGAATGAAAGTGCGTCGTAGGTCGCATAGGACACGGCGGCGCACGCCACGGAGGCGGCCATGCACTGCGCGAGGTGACGGCTCTCCGGATCGTTGCTCACGCGGCGCGCGTTTCGGGCTGCGAGCCAGCCGGTGACGAAGAGCGCCAGCAGGACAAGGAAACCGATGATGCCCGTTTCAATGAGCGAGCCGAGGTACTGATCGTCGAGGAACCTGTAGGTCTGCGGCAGGAATGTGCCGAAACCGCGGCCAAACCATGGGTGCTGGCCGACGAAGACCGCGGCCGCCGAGAAGGCCCCGGTCCTGGACGTGGTGCTCGTGTCGGAGCCTGCGTTCACGAAAAGACTGGTGATAGTACCAACCAACCCGTGAACCGTTGCCCAGACGGCGGCGGATGCGAAGAAAATGACCACATATGCGACTCTCCGATCCCGCTTCGGCCAGGTGGGCAGGATGACGACCATGGCGATAACGAACCCGAGAATCGCGGAACGCGACACGGTCATCGGCAGCGCCGCACCAATGACGCCCACCTGCAGCCACCGGCGGCGCCGCAACCCGGGCAGCGCGAAGCGTGCCTGGTGGATCGCGAGCGGCAAGCTGATCGCGAGGACGGCGCCAAACTCGATCGGGTGGAGCGCCGTCGCGGACGGCCGGTGGAACTCCGCGCGGCTGAGCAGATCGCTGAACGGTATCTGGGCCGTCAGCCCGGGGATCCTTATGTACTTGGCGGCATCCAGCCCGGTGAAAAATTGCGTCACACCGAGTACTGCCATCGCGGAGGCACCCATCACCATCCGGCGGATCAGCGTCCTCAGCCGGTCCATGCTGTCGATGCCGTCTGCTCCGAGGAGCAGTACGCCGAGCCATGAGGACGTGAAGATCAGGCCACGGTCGGCGGCGTTCAGTTCGAGGAACGGCATGGCGTGCCTGGTGGCCGATACGTATGCCAGGGCGATGGAACAGGCAAACAGGATGCCAGCGAGCCTGATCGGCTGGCGCCCCTGGTCCAGCGCCAGCCTGGGGTGGAGCCAGGCCACCAGGCAGACGCCGAGGAGGGCGGCGCCGAACAGAGTGGCAGGACCGCCTGCGGCGCCGAAGGGCGCGACGACCAGCAGCGAGGGAATGGCCAGGAGCGAGAGCGTGTAGAAGCTCAGCAGCGTGACGGCGTCGATCTTGGGAAGACGGGGACGCTGTGCCGTGGAAACACCGGCTTCTAGGCTCACTGCGGCAGCTTACTTCGTGCCCAGCGCCGCGATGAGCGCGGACGCCACCCGCTCCTGTTGTGGCGCGGTGATCTCGGCGAACAGGGGGAGGCTCAGCAGTTCGCAGGCGGCCCGTTCGGCCACGGGGAAAGCGCCCTCAGCGTATCCAAGCCCGGCGAACGCGGAGGTGAGGTGAATTGGCACCGGATAGTGGATCCCAGCGCCGATACCCACCGCATGCAGTTCCTTGAGCGCCATATCGCGGTCCGGAATGCGTACCACGTAGAGATGCCAGACATGCTCGTTACCGTCAAGCACACGTGGTCTGACGATTTCGTCGTGCTGAGAAAACAGTGCGTCGTAACGCATGGCTGCGGCCTGCCGGGCGGCATTCCACGCAGCCAGCCGACATAGCTTCGCGGAAAGCACGACAGCCTGCAAGGTGTCCATTCTGCTGTTGACGCCGAGCACGTCGTGTTCGTACTTCCGCGCCGAACCGTGATCGCGGATCATTCGCATCTGCGTCGCTACCTCATCGGAGCCGGTGAGCGCTGCCCCGGCGTCGCCGTACGCACCCAGGTTCTTTCCCGGGTAGAAGCTTGTCGCGGCAGCGTGCCCGAGCGCGCCTGCGCTCGTACCGCACCGGCGGGCGCCCTGGGACTGCGCCGCGTCCTCCACCACCCGGGCACCGATTCTCTCCGCCAGCGGGAGCAGCCGTTCGACCGGGGCAGCCTGGCCGTACAGGTGCACAGGGATGATCGCCCGGGTACGCGGCGTCACCGCGGCCTCGACGGCATCCGTGTCGATCAGGTACGTTCCATCGTCGGCGCAATCGACGAGCACTGGTGTCGCGCCTGCCCTGGAAACAGCCTCTGCCGTCGCGATGAACGTGTTGGCCGGCAGGATGCACTCGTCTCCCGCGCCGACACCGAGTGCACGCAGCGCGATTTCGATCGCGTCTGTTCCGTTCGCCACGCCGACGCAGTGCCGCGTCCCGATGAACGCGGCGTATTCGCTCTCGAATGTCCGAACCTGCGGGCCGCCGATGAATGCGGTTTGGGCCAGCACACTCTGCCAGCCCGCGGCCACCTCTTCGGCGACTTCTTCGCGCTGTGCGGCCAGATCGACTAGCGGTATATTTTGCATTCCGTACCCCCTGCGCCCCGGATCGCGGACAGCGCGTTGAAGTCATCCGTCGCGACGGTTCCCCGCCACCTCTGCCACTTTCGGGCGACCTTGTACCTGAACACACCGACTCCGGTACGCAAGGCGTCCGCCGTGACGCGGGCGGCGCGCAGTTGGCCCGAGTCCCGCAGGGCGGCGTCGTACACCTCTTCCTGTGCGATCGCGGCGCGATCCAGGCTGAAGCGCTCAACCACCAGGGCCCGGCCATACTCCCCGAGCCGGGCCCGCCGCGCAGAATCGTCCAGGAGGCGACGCAGGATCTTCTCCAGCCGTACCGCGCCCGCTGCCCGGCCATCTGTGTCGGAGCCGATGCCGAACCAGCCCTGCCGAAGAAACGTTGGCGCAGAGTCGGGAGTGAGCAGCTCCCAGAATCCCAGCTCGCCCTGGACCACGAGCGGCTTGCCGAACGCGAGTCCACGTACCGCGGAACCGCCCATGCCGAGAATCATGTCGGCTGCGGCGTAGGCGGGACGTGGATCGTCCATCTCGCCCGCTAGAGCAACGACTCGTCGCCCGGCGCGCGCGTTTGCCGCGGCTGCCGCCTCCTCAACCATCGGGCGGGCCGGCCCATCGCCGACCACGGCGAGTTGTACATCTGTGCCTGAAGCGACCAGCTTGCCCACGGCATCGCAGGCGGCGAGCAGTCCCTCGAGCTTGAGCTCCGCCACGAGGCGGCAGACCATTGCCACCAGCGGTGCCGCGTCGAATCCGAGCTTGGCGCGGAATTGTCCGGGGTCGTGGCCCGGCGTGTTGGCTCGGGTGTCAACTGGCGGTTCGAGCACCGTCACTGAAATGTGGCCCGACTCCACCGCACGCCGCCGGATCTCGTCTGTGCCCACGATCAGAGGAATGGTGTGAGGCAGGAAAGGCGCCACGGCCATCGACATGACCGTGCACACGACCGGTAGGCCGAGCTGGAGCCTTGGACCGGCGAACGCCTCCACCGCGGGCGGCCACTCATAGCCGTGCACGATATCGACCCCACTGTCCCGGGAGAGCCGAGTGAGCTGCGCCGCGGCATGTGGCGAAGGCACGCGCCGGGCGCGGGGGTCCAGGGGCACATGGCTGAGCCCGAGCCGCCGTACCGATTTGAGCAGCGGCCCTGGCCTGCTTACCACGGTCACCTCGTGTCCGCGATCGCGGACCGCCGCAGCGATCTCAAGTGCATTGAGCTGTGACCCCCCGATCTCCATCGCGTGAGGGTAGACAAGCACCTTCACGGATGGCTCCCCACGAGCGATGATCCGGCCGCTGTCTCGATGGCTGCGGCGAACGCGTCGGCGCGGCTCCACCATGAGTGCCGGGCAGCGAAGGCCCTGCACCGGCCGTCGATGGCGCATTCACGATCGGCCACGGCGGGTTTGCGAGGACCTCCCGCGGTTCGGCGCAGGGCCGCGACGAATGCCGAGCGATCACTGGCGATGGCCAGGATCTGGTCCGCGGCGGCAGCCTGGCCGCTCTGGGCAAGGTCGTCACGCAACCACCGAGCGGCCGGCAGGTCGGTGCAGACTACCGGCCGGCCCGCGCCGAGGTACTCCAGCGTCTTGAGCGGGAATGAGGCTCGGTTGAACGGGCTATCTTGGTATGGAGTGACGCCAACGTCCATGGCTGCGAGGTATGCCGGGACCGCTTCCGCCGGCACCCGCCCGGCATAATGCACAAGCGGTCGTGCGATCAGCGCGGCGAAGCGTTGAGGCTCCCACCGGGGGTCGTGTGGACCGACCAGGAGCAGCGAGAACCCTGCGTCAGCGATGGTTTCGAGGACGTTCAGGTCGATCCGTTCTGACAGCCGGCCGACCAGCCCGACTATCGGCCGCGGCAGTGCAAGCGCGACCGCGGGAGACGCGTGCTCGCTGGTATTGGCCGGATAGCACCCGTTGGGAATAAGGACAGGGCTGGTGCCGAAGGAGGCCCACCGTTCAACTAGCTGAGGTGAGACCGCTGCCACCAGGTCCGCCCATGCCAGCGCACGCCGCTCCTGGGCGCGCAGTCGGTCAGCCGACAATCCCATGAGGTCTGCGCCTGCCACATAGTCGTCAGTGGCGTACAGTGCGTTCACCACGCCGTCCCCCCAGAAGCCAAGCACGCCGTCCAGGTGGGTAGCCACCACGCACCAAGGTCGGGTGCCCGTTTTCCGCAGCGCCCAGCGGACCTGGGAACGGACGAGTGGGGCGGTGGTGGACCGCACCCACGGACGGCTCATGCCGGGAAGCGCTGCCGGCGTCAGCCGAACGACTCTGTCCCCCACATGCGAAAGCAGCGGTCGGACTGTCCGGCCTATTTCGCCACGTAGACGCGCCGGAGTAAGCGGCGAGATCGGAGGATCCACCCACAGAATTCGGCCGTGGCGCGTCATGGCGGTCGCCATGTGCCAGTCGGTGCCGCGGATACCGTCCCACGGCACGCCTGCCATCCAGACCAGATGGTGGGTGTTGGCGGTCAAGGCATCTCCTCGAGGGTGAGTTGAGAGGCAACATCGGCGGCTCGGAGGTAGCGCGCTGGGGCACCGACCCATACCTCGCGTGCAGGAACATCGCACGTGACGACCGCTCCCATGCCAACGAGCGCACAGGCTCCGACGCAGCTCTCCTCCCGTACCAAAGCGCCGGCGCCCAGGTAGGCGCCCCGTCTGATGCGGACCCCCCCGCCGAGGCGGACGCCCGAGGCCAGTGTGACAAAGTCCTCTATTACGTCGTCGTGTGTCAAGCTCACGTGGGGCATGATCGCGACATGCGAGCCGACCTGGATGGCGGCGGTGAGCACGACGTGCGCGAGCAGCACGCAGCCTGGCCCGATTGACGACGACGCGGAGACTGCGGCGGCGGGATGCACGATCGTCGCGTAGCGCTCGCGAGGAAGACCGAGTCCGCCGACAACACGCGCCCTGCTGGCGTAGTCACGGGGACTGCCGGTACAGACCACGACGGATGCATCGGGAAGCCGCCGGATCTCCTCGCTGCCGCCAAGGACGGGGATTCCGTCGACGCGCCTCCCATGCTTGGCCGGGTCGTCGTCGAGATAACCGAGAAGGCGCCACTGGGCACGACACTCGTTCAGAGCGTGTACCGCTTGGGCAGCTTCGCGTCCGAAGCCGCCCGATCCGATGATGACGAGATCCCCCCCGCCGGGGGACCGGGCGCGATCACCCGTCATGACCGTGCCCTTGCTGCCAGCGGGCGGAAACTCGGTCGCCGTCGGGGGGATCGACGGTGTCAGGCGGCAGAGTCTTGTCCTGTGCTCCCGTGGGCATGGGATCGCCGTGGCGCCCCCCGAGCCACGCGGCACCGGCGCGGCCCGCGCCCGGACTCCGCGGCGTGGGCCGGGCGAGATGATCATGGTAGGTGGGCATCATGCCCGTCATGTCCCGGTAGATCGGCAGCGGTCCCGCACTGTCCTGGTAGATCGGCATCGGGATGGTCTCAGCAGAGGCAATCAAGTTCACGAAACCCCGCTGCCCGCTGGCAGGCTCGCGGATGACCGGGATTGGCACGGTCCTGTCCGTGGGCGACGACCCGGCCTCCTGCGCACTCATCCGCGGCGCACGCGCGCCTGGCGCTGGTGTCAAGGTGGCCCGCTCCGCGGGTGCGGCCGGCTCGGCCGGGAAGGCATCGGCTGCGGCCATGGCAGTGCCCGGCTCGTTCAATCCGGCAAACATGGACCGCACCATGGCAAGCTCGGGCTGTATCTGGTAGAGAAGCAGGGCGATTGTCCCGAGCGCGACCACACCGCTGATGATGAGCACCGTCAGATCTTTCGCAATCCATCCTCGCAGGCCCACCGCGAAGAGCCCTACTCCGGCCGCCCCCAGGAGCGGCATCCATAGTTGCCCGATGACCGCGCGCCGCCGGATGCCCACCTTGCTCAGCTCGCCCAGGTACCAGGGGAATACCACGCAGGCGGCGACGGCGACCTCCGCCATGCCCACACCGAAGATGCCGTATTTGCGCGCCCCGGCGATGACCGCGGGGATAAGCACGAGAAGCCAGGCAAGCTGAATGGTGAAGATGACACGGGATCGCGCGAGAACAACGAAGTAGTCGTACACAAGCTCGAAGAGAATCCGCAGCCCGCCGAGCATGGCGAGCCACAGCAGCGCATTTGCCGCGGGGAGCCAGCGCGGACCGTAGAGGAATCCGATCAGTGGGATGGATGCTCCGCTGATGAGCAGGCATACCGGCAGTGTCACCGAACCAAGCGAACTGGCCGTGTACAGGAAACCGGTGCGCATGGCGGCCGGATCATGCTGAAGCCGGGAGAAGACGGCAGGCGCCACGCTGCGCACTGGCTGGGAGAACATGTTGACCGGCCAGCTCGCGAGATTGAACGCTAGTACATAGAAGCCAAGAGCCGTGGCACCAAGCATATGGCCGACAACCAGTTGATCCACATTGGTGACCGCGAACACGACGAGACTCGCTCCTGCGAGCGGCATCCCGAACCGGAGCAGCGCGCGGGCCTTAAGCCGGTCAAGGCCGAGGCGATACGGCAGCGGGGAGTACACGATGAACAGGACGCCTGCGACAACCGCACCCACGATCCGGCCGAGCGCGAGACTCATCGCCCCAAACCCGGACACGGCCAGGGCGATGGACAGGCCGGCCCCAAGCCAGTTGTTGACCTGGTCGGCGATCATTTTGCGGTCCTGGCGAAAATACCGCTGCAGCAGGGCCGCCGGCGTCGCGACAGCGCCGTCCACCACCACATTCAGGGCGAGCACCCGGATAACGGTCGTCGCGGCCGGTGCGCCCATTGCCGAGGCGAACGCGGGCGCGCCGACAAAACAGCCGACGTAGATGACGATGCTGGCGACGAGCGAGAGGGTCGTGACGGTCGGCGCGATCTCGGCCGGATCCCTTTGCCAGCGCACAATGGCGAGGCTCACGCCAAGCTCGTTGAAACTCAGCACGGCAAGCAGGGCGACCAGCGCCACCGCGAACGTGCCGAATGCGTGCGGCCCTAGCAGCCGGGCAAGCACGACCCCAATGGCGAGGGTGCCAAATCTCGACCCGGCGTTGCTGATAAAACTCCAGCTCAGCGCCCGGGACGCCTGGCCCATCAGGCTGCTCTTGTCCCCCAGCGGAATCTTCACCGGGTGCCACCGCTGGTCAGGCTGCGAGACGGCGGACTGCGCAGGTGGGCCGCGCGGGCCCCCATCCACCTCGCAACAAGGCAAACCATGTCCGCGAGCACCGTCACATGACCTCGACGGGGGAATCTGGGTGGGCAGCTGCGCGCGAGGGGGATGGCAGGATCTCGTTCCTCGAGCTTGCGGCGGCCCGGATGACCGACACCACCAGATCCTGTTCATCCTTCGTCAGATCGTGGAACAGCGGAAGAATCAGCGATCGGGCCGTCAGCCGTTCTGTTACCGGAAGCGTGATGCGCGGACGATCATCGTAGGCGGGCTCGAGATGGGTAGCCATGATGCCGCGCCTGGCCGAGACGCCAGCGTCCGCGAGACGGCGCAGCAGTGCGTCGCGGGAAACCGGGAAGTCCCCGGGCAGCAGCACCCAGAATGACTGGTAGTTCGTCGTGCCAAACGCCGGGTCGTCGATGGTGCGCAGACCGCCGGCGCCGGCGAGCAGGCGCTGGTAACGCTGCGCGAGCTCGCGTCGCCGCGTGATGAGCCGACCGAGCCTGGTGAGCTGGACGAGGCCGATCGCCGCCTGCACATCGGTCATCCGGAAGTTGAAGCCCACCTCGGTGTAGCGCTCGATCACCGGCTGGCGGCTGGCATGACGCTGCGCCGCGCTCACGTCCATGCCATGTTCCCGCAGCCGGCGCAGCCGGGCCGCGACCTGCGCGTCAGGCGTGACGAGCATGCCGCCCTCGCCTGTCGTCAGGAGCTTGCGCGGGTGGAAGGAGAAGGCGGCGAGGTCCGCCCCAGCGCCCACGGGCCTGCCACGGTAGACCGAGCCAACCGCGCAGGCCGCGTCCTCGATGACCATGATCCCCCGCGGGTCGCACAGGGCCCGCATGTCGTCGAGATCGGCCGGGACGCCTGCCTGGTCAACGAGGATGACCGCGCGGGTGCGACCGGTCAGGCCCGGCTCGACCGTCGCGGGGGTCAGATTCTGGGTCGCCTCGTCAACGTCGGCGAACACGGGCACGGCACCGACGTACCTGGCGGCATTCGCGGTCGCGATGAAGGACAGCGACGGGACGACGACCTCGTCACCGGGGCCGATTCCGGCCGCCACGAGCGCGAGGTGCAGCCCCGCGGTGCACGAGGAGACGGCTACCGCGTGGCCCGCGCCGATCGCCGACGCGAAGGCGGCCTCAAACTCCGCGACCCGCGGGCCCTGTGCCACCCAACCGGAGGAGACCGCCGCCGCGGCGGCGGCGGCTTCCTCTTCGCCGAGCCACGGCCGCATCACAGGAATCATCGGACCCGATCTGGCCGTGGCCGCAGCGCCGTCACGGAGCCCGTCGCCAGGAGATTCGCCCGTCGTCACATTCCACCTTCCGCCCGTCCCTGCGCACGCCACCATGCCACCAGCCGCCGCAGACCCTCGTCCAGGCCTATGTCCGCCTTCCACCCAAGGCGCTGCGCGGCGAGCGACACGTCCGCCAGGCGGCGTGTCACCGCGTTCACGCCACGCGGCGGCCCGAACTCTAGTGGCAGGTTACTGCCCATCGCGCGGAGCAGCGCCTGCGCGAGCTGCGTGAGGCTCGTCTCGGTCCCGCTGCCGATGTTGAAGACCTCGTCGGTCACGTCGGCGGAGGCGGCGAGCAGATTCGCGCGCGCGATGTCCTCGGTGAAGACGAAATCCATCGTCTGGGTCCCGTCACCGAGGATCAGCGGCGGCTCCCCCGCCTCGATCCGCTCCATCCACCTGATCAGGACCTCCGTGTACAGGCCGTGAATGTCCATCCGCGGGCCGTAGACGTTGAAATAGCGGAGCGCGACGTAGTCGAGGCCGTGCATGGCGTGGAAGCTGCGCAGCAGGCCCTCGTTGAATGTCTTGGCCGCACCGTAGAGCGTGTCGTTGGCGTACGGATGGTGCCGCTCCGCGGTCGGGAACTCCGTTGCGAGCCCGTAGACCGATGCCGACGACGCGGCGACCACCTTGCGGACACCGGCGTCCGCCGCGGCCTCGACGATCTCGTAGGTGCCGTCAACCAGGACCTCGAGCGCGAGCCTCGGCTCGGTGGCGCATTGCGTGATCCTGATCGCGGCCTGGTGAAATACCAGGTCAACCCCGGATATGAGGGTCTTGACCAGCGCACGGTCGCGGATGTCGCCCTCGACTATCCTGACCTTCCCCGAGCCGACGGCCCCGGCGAGGTTCGCCCGCCGGCCCCGGACGAAGTTGTCAAGGACAATAACCTCGGCGGCGCCCGCGGTGAGGAGCTGGTCCACGATGGCCGAGCCGATGGTGCCCGCACCGCCGGTGACGACGCAACGCTGTCCCTTGATCATCTACTTGCCTCCGTCCGCACCGGAATTCTGGTGCCTCCTTGTTCAGCGCTGCACGACGCGGCTTCCAGAAGAGCGAGCACGCGTATCCCGGCCCGGGCATCGGTGAGTGCGTGGCGGCGCTCGGTTATCGCCGTCACGAACTCGGCCATTACGGCCATGAGCGCCTCCTGTTCCGGGAGTGCGGGCACACGGATGTCGCCGATCCGGTAGGAGATGAGCGCCTGCCTGCGGTCATCGGGCGCTAGTGAGCCGGCGGGCACCCGGTCCACCCCGCGATCGTGGATCATGAGCCGGGCGGACGGGTTCATGTCGTCCCATACCACGGTGCGCCGTGAGCCGCCGAAGACCGTCGTCCGGATCTTCGTGGGGCTCAGCCAGTTGACGTGCACATGGGCGAGGGCGCCGTTCGATAGCCATACTGAAAGGTAGGCGAGGCAGGCCCGGCCGGCACCGATCGGGTCGGCCGTGTGGGCCGCGACCGCCACCGGAACGACATCGGCGGGAAGCACGAAGTCCAGGATCGACAGATCATGCGGCGCGAGGTCCCAGAGTACGTCCACGTCGGGCTGGACGAGCCCGAGGTTGATCCGGACCGAGTCGACGAACTGCACCTCACCGATCTCCCCGCCCCTGATCAGCTCGCGAATCCGCCGTACTGTCGGCGTGAAGCAGTAGGTGTGATCGCACATCAGCACCAGGCCTGCCCGCTCCGCCGTCCCGGCCAGCTTCTCTCCCTCCGATACCGACGCGGTGAGCGGCTTTTCCACCAGGACGTGCTTGCCCGCCTCCAGCGCCGCGCGCACGAGGTCGAAGTGCGTGGCCGCGGGTGTCGCGATCGCTACCGCGGCGACCGTGGGGTCGGCGAGAACCGTCTCGTAGGACGTAGTGGCCTTGACCGTGGTGTAAGGGCCGAGGACACTCTGTGCCCGCTGCTCGTCAAGATCGCACAACCACTCCAGATGGAGAGCTGGAGTGGCCACTGCGGTGCGGACGAGGTTCGGCCCCCAGTAGCCGGCGCCGACAACCGCCAGCCCGATGGGCGACATGAACAGACTCCTCCTCAGGGTCTAGGGAGCGGTGGTCGTGAACACCACGTCCACCCAGTAGTTGGACGTGCTCCCCGTTGCCGGGAATCCGCCGCTTGGATTGTAGAGGTACACGCCATCCGGGCCGTTCACGCCGGATTTCAGCGCGTGCAGCGGAGGGTTGTCGACGCCCGTGTTGGCGAACGCCCCGGCATCGGACGCATAGCCCCCGCTGGGTGCGAAGTAGGAGGCGACGTATGTCGTGCCCGCGGTCACCGGGACCGGTGTGGCGAAACTGACCTGCTGCCAGCCTGCGACGGACTCGCCGGTGAACGCCGCGTGCGCGAGCAGGTTGCCACTTGAATCCCACAGGCTGCCTACATGAGTCCCCGTGTTGTCCGGGCCCTTGTAGAAGCGGATCCCGGTAATCCAGCCGTTTGTGTCGGTCGTGAACTTCACGCCGAGCTCGATCGCACTCTGGTCTGGCCACGACGCCACGGACGGCTCGGCGGCGTCCGGCCAGATCGAGCACGGGCACTGCCCTGCGGGCGGCGTCGCCCGGGCCGTCGTGAATGTCCAGCTATACGGGCCGGTCATCGTGATTCCTGATGTGTCCTGCGCACCGGACACGGTGGCGGTATAGGTCGTCTGATTCGCGAGCGGGCTGGATGGGATAAATGTCGATTTGTTCGACGAGGAATCGTATGTGAGGCTGCCGGGGATCGAGGTGTTGCCCGGTCCTGTCAAGGTGAACTGGACCGTGCCCGGCTGCACCGCCTTGTTGAATGTCGCGGTCAGCGCGCCGTTCTGCGGAACACTCGTCTGACCACTTATCGGATTCGTCGAATCCACTGCGGGCGGGATCGTGTCCGGGGGCTGAGTGACCCAGAAAATGGGATCCACCCAGTAATTGGTTGCACCATAGGAGGATTGCGGGAATCGAGGGCTATTGCTGTACGCATACACGCCGTTGCTGGCAGAAACGCCGTTCTGCGGCGCATGCAGCGGCGAGTTGTCGTAGCTGGCGGCGGAGAAGAAACCCCCATCGGCCGCATAGTGCCCATTGGGGGCATGGTACGACGCCACGTAAACCTGGCCGGCGGTCACCTGCACGGGGCTCGCGAAGGTCAGCGTTTGCCAGCCACTCGTGCTCTCATTCGTGAACGTCCCGTGCGCGAGTTGGGTACCGCTGGAAGACCACAGGCTTCCCGTGTGCGCTCCGTTGTTACCGGTGCCCTTGTAGAACCTGACACCCGAGATCCAGCCGTTCGTATCGGCCGTGAACTGCATGCCGAGCTCGACCGAGCCCGTGTCGTTCGTTGCCTGGTTGACGGGAGTTGCGTCGCTCGGGAACACGGTGCACGGGCAGGCCGCTGCGCCGGAGGTGGTGAACGACCATGCGTACGGGGTTGTCATCGCGACCCCGGACCCGTTGATGGCCCCGTTGACGCTCGCGGTGTAGGTGGTCGCACCGGCCAGCGCGCTCGCAGGGGTAAAGGTGAGGACGGTGTGCGTGCCGTCGAGCGACGTCGTCCCAGCGACGGCGTGGCCGGTCTGATCGACCAGGGTGAGCGCGGGCGACCCCGGCTTGACCTGCTTGTTGAAAGTCACCGTGATGTTGGTCCGGACCTGCTCACTTGTCCCACCGGCGGACGGGCTTGTCGAGCTCACAGCAGGCGGGTTCGGGTCGGGATTTGGCTGGTAGGCCACGTCCACCCAGTAGTTGCCGGCGTTGTATGAGCTGGTCGGGAACGTGCTCGCCCCGTACGCGTAGAGACCGTCCGGGCCATTGTCGTTCGTGCCCAGCGCTGTCAGTGGCCCGTTGACGATATCCGACGCGAGGCCGGCCGAGGTGACTGAATAGTGACCCGCCGTGTGATATGACGCCACGTAAAGAGTTCCCGCGGTGATGGCTACCGGGGTGGCGAAATCTAGCTCCTGCCAGCCTTCTGTGCTTTCTCCGGAGAAGGTCCCGGTCGCCAACTTGGTGCCGGTCGCGGTCCACAGAGTGCCGGTGTGAGTGCCGGTGTTGTTGCGGTTCTTGTAAAATCTGACGCCGAGAATCTTGCCGTCGGCGTTGGCCTTGAATTTCACACCGACCTCGATCTGGCTTGCGTCGCCAGAATCCGAAACGGCCGGCTGAGTGGCGTCGGTCCAGATGCTGCATGGGCAGTTCGCCGACGAAACCTTTGCGGTCGTGAATGAATACGTGTACGGCGATGCCAGAGGCTGGCCGAACTGGTCCTGGGCCCCGCTCATCGTCGCTGTGTACGTGGTCCCCGAGGCGAGCCCACCCGCGGGCGTGAACGTCGCGACCGTGTGGGTCGTGTCAAAGGACGTGGTGCCGGCGACCGAGATCCCGCCGGAGTCCTTGAGAGTGAACGATGCCGTGCCCGGAACCACCGGCTTGCTGAACGTGATCGTTGGATCCGCGGACACGGGGTTGCTCGAAGATCCTGGGTAAGGCTCCGCGTCGGTCACCGCAGGCGCCGCACCCGGTGGCTGTGTGGTGTCGAAGATGACATCGACACCGTAGCTGGATCCTTGGAACGAGCTGGTCGGGAAGCCC
>WNFJ01500486.1_pt1 | contig 26385 bp, 22 predicted proteins | sample 5400461 | NCBI WGS metagenome assembly WNFJ01 (sample SAMN13153349, study PRJNA577476) | soil metagenome | isolation source: 115 cm saprolite on Douglas fir-dominated hillslope | place: USA:California | collected 2013-09-17
GTCGAATACGCTCAGGGGCCTTAGCGATTCGCCGATAAACACAGCTAAAAGATCGGGGACACTTGGCTTAGGCCGAATCTGGCAATGAGTTTGCTGCGAGTGCCCGTGGACTGTCGGATGTGGCCGGAAGCAAAATGTCGATGCGCTTCGCGGCTCGGTCGATGGCGGTAGAAAGTGTCAGTTTGAAATCATCTGAGAAGACTTCGGCATCCGGATAAGGGCGTCTAGCGGACTTCAATCGGAATAATGAAGCTTCCATGAAAGATTCCCGTGCCGAGGTGAGTTGCAGAGAATATTGCCAAACGATAGAACTATGACGGCGGCGCGACCAAGAAAAAAACAACTGGCCCTGTGAGTCTGGACGGAGTGGTCGAAGCCAGTTCGACGGGACAGTCCCATGAGAGAACACCTTAAGACGAATGCCGTCGATTCCGATCGGCTGAAGATTTTCCTTCAGTACCTGGCAGATGGATCTGAAATCGGCGCACCTTTCTAGCGACCGCGAAGCCTGGCGAATGCATCGTTCCGCATGGGCCATCTGCCGGCGCCTCAGATAGACTCGCAGACCCAGCCAGCCTCCGGAAAATTCGCGATATCGAAGCTGCTGGACGCCCAGAAAAATGCCGAGCCCCGCCGCTCCCAGCACGGGAACGAGCATCTTCTCCTCACGGATCAACAGAATACTGGCCAATACGAACGCGGCGGTGACGCCATAGAGCAGGAGTACGGCGTGCTGCTGGGAAAGGCCCCGCTTGAGGAGTTTATGATGAACGTGATCGGCATCGGCGCGGAACAGAGGTTGCTGCTTAAGAAAGCGTCGCGCCACTGCAAGAGTGACATCCACTATAGGCAATCCGAAACACAGAATCGGCACGGCTATGCCCATGACGGTCGGCCGTCCGCTCCAGCCGTTCAGGGAGAGCGCTCCGAGCGCGAAGCCGATGAACAAGCTTCCCGAGTCGCCCATAAAAATGCTTGCCGGATGGAAATTGAAAGGCACAAAACCGAGTAAAGTGCCAAAAAGAGCGCAAGAGAGCATGGTCATGAGATCGTTGTGCCGCACCAGTGAAGTGGCAATCACTACGATTGCGGAAAGGAGCGCCGAACCCACGGCCAGCCCATCCAGGCCGTCAATCAAATTAAAGGCATTGGTGATCAATAAAATCCATATGACGGTGAGCGCGAAGCCCACCAGGTTTCCGATGGCACGCCCCCCAATGGAGAGGCTGACATCGTGAATTCCGAACCCGGTGAAATACAAGAAAACAGTGGCGCCGAATTCCAAGATGAGCTTCGATTGAGGACGGATGGATTTTAAGTCGTCATATGCTCCCATCAAGAAAATCGCGGTGGTGGCAATCAGGAATCCGACCAGCGTGCGAGGAGCAAAGATTTGCTCGCCCCACTTCGGTATGGCGCAGAAGGCAACGACGGTAATCAAGAACGAGAGATAGATGCCTACGCCGCCGATGCGGGGCAGTGGTTTGGTATGCAGGTGGCGGTCAGAAATTGGGGGAACTAACAAGCCGCGCGCAACGGCGGTTGTCTGCACCCAAAATGTCATGACCATGGAAATTGCCAAAGAGACGATAAAACTCCAAACGAAAAGGATCACAGCTAGTCCCTCTCCCTGTTTTCCAGTCGCAGACTCTGCGCGGGGGAAACCAAGTATTTACAGATTTATAGGATCACTTGTCGTAAGTCATCCTAGCGAGTCACACACGCCGTTTGGCGCGACCTGACCACTCGAGCTGGGAGATGGAAGGGAATTTGAAGAGTCGGCTTCGAGCTTCGCGGGCTCTCGTTCGGCAGCAAAGAAGCAATCCTTCAGTCGCGGCCGATCGATCTTTCCATTGGCATTTTTGGGCAACGACGGGTATTGCATCCAGCGGACGGGCAACATGTAGGCTGGCACAAGCTTTTCCAAATGTTTGCGCAAGAAGGCTTGGGTGAGCGTGGCTCCGTTGCGGGGCACATAAGCGCAGCAAATCATCCATCCGCCGAAGCTTTCAGCCTGGATGGCTACCACCGCGCCCTCCTGGAGGGCTTCGCAGGAGTTCAGGGCAGTCTCGATCTCGCCGAGTTCGATGCGATAGCCGCGCGATTTGATCTGAGTATCGGCGCGCCCTACGAAATAAACGCAGCCAGACTCGTCCTGCCAGGCTAGATCTCCGGTTCGGTAGAGCCCGCTGTTTTTATTCGAAGGGGCGGGCGCACTCGAACCGCGCGGATCGGGAAGAAAGACGCCAGCCGTTTTTTCCGGATCACGCCAGTAGCCGGGACTCAAGCCTGCGCCGCCGATGTACAAATTTCCCATATGCCCCGCTGGCAAGGGATCCAGATCCTCGTCCAATACGAGCAACTCTTCGCCTCCGCAAGCCTTGCCGATGGGGATTTCTTCCTGCGGATTCTGCGGACATGCCGGCACATCATAGTAACTGCTGGCGATGGTCGCTTCGGTGGGGCCGTAAAGATTCGTGAATCGCACATGTGGGAGCCGCTGCATCCAGTAAATCAAGGCAGGCGTGGGCAAAACTTCGCCGCACCACAAAACACGGCGCAGCGCTGGGAAATCGTCCTGGCGAAGTGCGTTGAATTTTGCAATGTAGTTCAGTACGGACGGCACCGAAAACCATTGCGTGAGCTGAGAATTGCGGATGAATTCGACCAACTTTGGGGGTAGTAAAGCGACTCCCGTCGGCACCAGGTGAAGCTCGGCACCTGCCGCAAACGTTCCAAAAATATCAAAGGTAGAGAGATCAAAATGAAACGGCGTGTGTCCGGAAAAGCGGTCCGTGTGGTCGATGCCGAAATGTTCGAGAGCCCAGGTCACAAATGCAATCACATTGGAATGCGTGATCACGACGCCCTTGGGAGTTCCGGTGGAGCCGGAGGTGAATAGAATGTGCGCGGGATCGCCCGGCTCGCATTCCTGAGGAATTGAACTCGCTGGGGCAGATTGCAGATCGTTGCGCAGGAACGCAGGTTGAAAGATTTTGGACTCCAGTTTCTCAGAATCCAGCGATCCCACGGAAATCTTTCCGCGAAATCTCTCATCGGCCAGCAATTCCTCGAGGAGAGGCGTCACTGGGCCGGCCGCCAAAATCCATCGGTTCTCGCAGCATTCCAGGATGCGGGCGACGCGCGCGGCGGGACTAGCCGAGTCAATTGGCACGTGCATACAACCAGCCTTAAGCGCGCCGATCATGCTCAAGATGGCCTCAGGCGACTTGGGCATCAAGATGCATACCCGGTCACCTTTTCGGCAGCCACCTTCACGCAGCAGATGCGCGAGCTGATTGCTGCGGTGCTCCAGGTCTGCGTAGGTGAGACTCTCGTTCCCAAAGACGATGCCGCGCGCCTCGGGACGAGATTCGGCCTGTCGCGTTATCCAGTTCTGCAGCAGTTGGTTCATAGAGCTACGGCACGCGAAGCGTGCTCGAATGCCGCGTGGACGTGATTCAATTCTTCGCGCGCCGGCGGAATATCCAAGATGAAAGTTTGGTAACCGCTCCGGATATAGCGAGAGAGCTCGTCAGCTACTTCTTCGTAGTTGCCTACAAGATACGGACAAAAGGTCTGGTAATTCTCAAACGGCCACATCCAGTAAACGCCCTGCACGTCTCCATTTGCCTGGGCCATTTCCGAAAGTTGCTTGTGCCACACCGAATCCGAGAGGCGCATGGCCATCTGGTGTGCGAGTTGCCCTCTGCGGTCCCCCGGAAATCTTTCGATGGCCACACTCCATGCTTCGGCGCTGGTCGGTCGCGCGATGATACCAACGCGGATTCCCGCCTTATCGCGGTTCGGCGGCGCGGACTCATACTCTTTGGCAGGCTTCGGATATTGGACGGGCGTGGCGCCGATCGCTTTCGCAGCAGCAAGGCCCGCTTCCGAGGAGCCGGAGATCAGCAGGCCGGGAAATAGCTCCGGGGCCAACGGCGGCGTCATACGCAGCGCTTGTACTTTGTAATACTTGCCCGAAAAGGTGACCGGATCGGGACTCGAAAGAAGCTTTCTGATGATCGTGGTGTACTCGATCAATCGAGTGTAACGGTCATCATGTGGCGTGTTGTCGTCCAGCGCAATGAGATCGTTTTTGAATCCGCCGGCGACGAGATTGAGGTAGATACGGCGCCGGTACAGATGCCCGAAAGTAGAGACCATCTTCGCCACCGTGTAAGGATGCATGTAGACAGGCTGCACGGCGACCAGAGGGCAGAGTTTCTGGGTGTTCTGAATAATGATCTGCGAGGCCAGCCAAGCGTCCACCAGCGAGTTATCCGTATACACCAAAATGGCCGTGCATCCGGCCTCTTCGCTCCAGCGCGCCACGTCGATAACCTGCTGGACATAGGTTTCGCGCGGGCGGTCCTTCGATTGAGGGGTGGTGGAGAAGATCTCAATTTGTAGCTCGTCGCTCGCAGGCATCGTTTGTTTTCTCCGCCTATAACCCTTTTTTGACGTTCGAACGATACTTCGAGCCGCGCCGGCAACACATCAGTGAAACACCTGCATCTGACGTGGGCGGCTACCGGAAGTCCCCGATCTGTTCCGGTGATCCCCCGTGTTAGACTGCGCGGCCCGTCTTTACGGACACCATCCATGTACAAACGTAAATGTCGAGGATTTTGGCTTTTCGCCGTATTATCGCCAGCTCTGTTTGTAGTAGCGCCTCGATTGCGTGCCCAATCCGGCCCCGTGGTTTGGGCCGTCCCCTCGCTCACTCGAGTTGCACGTGACGAACCTGCTGGAGGCCACCATGAAATGGCTCTTTGGGCTGCGCGCGGCGAATACGAGTCTTTCCAGGTGGTGGTACGCGCGCCCGCAGGCGGGCTCAAAAACGTAAACGTAGCCATTTCCGATCTTACGGGCGAGCGCGGCCGCATCACTAAAGCAAGCCTGACGCTTTATCGCGAGCATTATGTCCAGATCATGCGCGGCAGTCCGGATCGGGGCGGCACGAATCGACCACTCGGTCCCGGTTGGTATGCTGACGCACTTATTCCCTTTAAGACGACTAGCGGCGGAACGTTGAAACCGGCTACGTTGCGAGCAGTTCCTTTTGATCTGGCGCCATCCACCAATCAGCCCATCTGGATCGATATCTTTGTCGAACGCGAAACATTGCCGGGCCGGTATAGCGGCACGGTCACGGTAACGTCGGACGAAGGCAAAGCCGCGGTTTCGGTAATCGTCAACGTCTGGAATTTTGAGTTGCCGCTTCGTCCCTCTCTTCTTTCCGCTTTCAACGTATCGAACGATAGCAACAGCAATCCGCGCATTTTTTATGGCGACGAGAAGCAGAATCAGGAAATGTTACTCCGGCATAAAATCATGCCTGTGTCCGTGGATCCGAAATACGAACGGCAGTTTATGCAGCAATATGGGCTGAGTATTGCGCGCATCGAATATTTTCAGCACGCGAGTTATGGAAACTGCAAACAGCCGCCGCCCCCCGCGGCAGCAGATCTCTTGTCGCTCAAGGCCAAGCATCAGCCGGACCTTACGCTCTACTTGCATCTCGCTGACGAAGTTTCAGACTGCCCGAATATCTTTCCAATCCTGAAGCAGTGGGCACGGAATGGGCGCGAAGCGGGTCTCATCACTCTCTTGACGGCCATACCTCTTCCGGAACTGCGCGACGATGGGTCCGGCAGCGGCCGTTCCGTGGCTGATATCTGGGACTTGCTTCCCAGGCAGTATGTATCGAATCCCGCGGACGTTGCCGCAGCGCTGAAAAAGGGAGACCGCATCTGGTCGTATACGGCAATCGTTCAGGATAATTTCTCGCCCAAGTGGGAGATCGATTTTCGACCCATCAACTACCGCATTTTCGGGCTTCTCAACCAGAGCGTCGGCGCCACGGGATTGCTCTATTGGTCCGTGAACTCCTGGGCCATTGGCCCCACCAATGATCCGTGGAACAACATGACCTACATCGAAAACGGAAAGCCCACTCCTCCGGGCGAGGGATGGTTGGTTTATCCCGGCGCCCAGGTGGGCAGCGAGGCATTTGTGCCTTCCATGCGACTGCAATGGATACGCAAGAGCGTCGAAGACTTTGAATATGTAGAAATCCTGCAAAAGCTTCACCGAGGAGATTGGGCGCTCGGCTTGGTCAAAACCGTCGCAGCGGATTGGTCCCATTGGTCGCAAGATCCCGAGGCCGTGGAAACGATCCGGCGGCAGCTTGGAGCGGAGATCAATCGCATCTCCACAGACCCAAAAGAGCCGAGCGGCGTGACTTCGGGAAAACAGCATTAACTTGCTTCGAGCCGGACAGGGATCGAGCGTCGGCGGAGACCTGAGAACGACCTTCGAAAAACACTTCGCCGCACGGCCGTTTTCAAGGCGTCAATATGGCCGCAGAGCGCCGGGCCGGAGCAGGCGCATTGGCGAATGCGGCCATCAGGTGGCGGTCCAATTCATCTTTGCAGACCGGCGTCCCGCACAGCTTGAGGAACTGTAAGTTGGAATATCGAGCATCCCGGTAATCGGAGATGAACTTGCTTTCAAAGGCTCGCTTGATTTCCCGGATGCCATCCTCGAGAGTCCACCGGCACTCAAAGCCGATCTGATTGTAGATTTTTTCGAAGGAGACCCGATAATTTCTCCGATCGGAGTTTTCAATGTATTCCACGCGGGTGGACGGAAATTCGGCCAGCACCCTCTCGGCGAGCTGCGCCAACGTAAAATTCATGCGGGAGTCGCCAAGATTATAGGTTTCGCCGCTGACGACATCGAGTGGAGCATCGAGCGCCTGGCAAATGCCGTTGGCCACGTCCTGCACGTGAATGAAGGGGCGCCACTGCGTCCCGTTGAAAATGGTGATCGTGCCTTCAGAATAGGCTTTTGCGGTCAGCAGGTTCACGATCAAATCAAATCTCGTGCGATAGGAGAGGCCAAAAACGGTTGCCAGCCTCAGTATGACGGGATGAAAATCCGGCGACCGTGCTTCGAGCAGAGCCTCTTCGGAGTCCACCTTTGTCTGCGCATAGAGAGATATCGGCAGCACATTCGAATATTCATCCATGAGCAGGTCGGTGGCGCCGTAAACGCTGCAACTCGAAGAGAAGATCAGACGGCAGTTACCGTTGCCTTTGGCCACTTCGATGAGCATGCGCGTGGCGGCATAGTTGATTTCGCGCGATGCCTGGGGGTCGACTTCGCAGGCAGGATCACCCACAATAGCCGCAAGATGAATAATTGCGTCGGTATTCCTGACCGCGGCGACCAGGTCCTGCAGCTTTCGGCAGTCACCCACCTGTAACTGAAGGTTCGGATGACCAAGCACGTCGTGCAGCGAATAATCTCCGTAGATCAGGCTGTCCATTACGCGGACTTTTCTTCCCGCTGCGAGCAGTTTGCGAACGAGGCAGGAGCCGATGTAGCCGGCGCCTCCCACGATCAGCACGGTTCCGTCCGAGGACGGCCGTCGCACGATGGCGGCAGACTTCCCTTGAAATCTCCTCTGCAAGGTGGCTTTGACCACGCGCGGAAGCGCCAACGAAAATATGGCCAAACCGCAAAAGAGCGGAATGTAACCCTGCGGTATCTGCTGCCGCCGATATAGCGCAAAGCTAACGATGGAAAAAAGCAAAAGGCTGAGGGCAACGCCGCGGAACAGGCTTACCATCCTGGGCCCGTCGTGCCCATGAGGATGGGTGTACTGGCCAGTCAGCAGAAAAACTCCGGGAAAGAGAAGTGAGAGAAACAGAAAGACCGAAACGTAATAGTGAACAGCGTCCTCGGGGCGAAGCTGCATTCGCGCCGAGATCAGGCCAGGGTGCAGTACACTGATGGCCAGAGCGGCGATCATGCAGACGTGAATGCTGGTGAGATCTGCGAGCACACGTGCAGCTACATGGGAGAGCTTTAAATCGTCTTGGACCATGGCTGGACCGATCCTCTTTTAGTTCAGGAAGCTTTACGCTCGCGTGCGGAGTGAACGATGTGTTGGATAAGTTCGGCGACCTTGCATACGGTTTCGTCAGACAAGGATTCATAAATCGGCAGACTGAGAATACCGTCGGCTATAGATTCGGTTGGCGTCAAGTCGTTCGCACCGCGATCATGGAACCGCGAGTAAAGGAACTGTTGATGCAGCGGTGGATGGAAGTATTTTTTGGTTTGAACATTCTCGACACGCAATGCTTCAGCCAAGTGTTCGCGGTTTAGCCCCAGAATTTGCGGACTCACGTGAATGGAGTAGTCCTTGTAAGGATGAGTGTCGGCCTGGTGGACTTTTTGAAAGCGGATTCCCGGCAGCGACGATAGTGTTTCCGTGTACATCTTGGCAATGCGGTTCCGCCGCCGGACTTTGGCCTCCACCAATGGAAGCCCGCTCAGAGCGAGGGCAGCATTGAACTCGGTCATTCGCGCATTAACCCCGAGCCACTGCGGGTTATATGCGCCCACATCGCCATAGTTGCGCATAGCGCGGATGGCGGCTGCCAGTTTCGCATCATTGGTGGTGACAAGCCCGCCCTCACCCGCTACGACCAGTTTGGTGGGAGAAAGTGAAAATACCTCCGCGTCTCCGAACGAACCGATCGGGATGCCCCGGTATTCGCTTCCAAACGCATGGGCGGCATCGAAGACCAGCTTGAGACTATGCCGGCGGGCGATCGCTCCCAATGCCGTAACGTCGCACGGATTGCCGTATAAATGCACGGCCAGAATGGCCGAGGTACCATCGCTGATCTTCTTTTCTATGTCGGCCGGGCTGATATTCCAGCTGTCCGTATCAGAATTGGCGAACACCGGCTTCAATCCATTCCAGAGCACGGCGTGGCCCGTAGCAAAGAACGTGAAGCTGGGCAAGATGACCTCGCCTTGCAGGCCGAGGGCGCGCAGGACCAGCATCAGTCCGCTCGTGCAGCTCGAAACGGCAACGCAATGCTTTACGCGCACGCGTTCGGCGACCGCCGATTCCAGGCGGGCAACTAGGTCAGCATTCGTAAGGACGCCATTGCGATACGCAGATTGATATTCAGCAATGACTTGACCGAGCTCTGGTAGGGTCGGCCGCATAAAGGGAAACGGCTCACAAAAGGCTCCATTACCGGAATGGCCTATATTCGAGCCATGGGGCTTAGACTTCATTGTCACGGACATAGTGAATGTTCCTCGTAAGACGACTCGCGAAATCGACCTGGATGTCGCTAGTCAGGAGACCGAAGTTCGCCAAGAAAATCGATTCAACGTGACAGCACGCGATGTGTCAGTGGTGAAAATTCCTGCTCAGATTGAAGCCGCGGAGATCATGCGGTAACGCTTCACCCTTCCATAAGGCTTCAGCTCTTTCGGGATCCAATCCTCATTGATTAGCTTCAGCCCGGTATGAAGGAGGATTTTCAGATCCATCAGAAGAGAGTGATTCCTAGCGTACAGCAGTTGAAGAGTAATTTTGGTAGGACGGATGAGCTCTTCATAAGCTTTCTCAGGATCGCGGCTACCTTCCAGTACGGCTGCCTCGTTGGAATTCCAAATGGAAGCCCAATCGGTGATTCCCGGGCGCACGCTGAGAATCGCTTGCTCTTCGGGCGAGTAGAGGCCCACATATTTCTGTACCTCGGGTCGCGGGCCCACCAGGCTCATATCGCCGGCGAGCACGTTGAGCAGTTGCGGCAATTCGTCGAGTTTGTAGCGCCGCAGGAATTTGCCGATAGAAGTGAGGCGCTGGTCGTCCGCGGGGGTCGCGGAACCCCCGAGCGATTCAGCATTCACGACCATGGTCCTTAATTTCAGCATGGAGAAAAGCTTCCCGCCCAAACCGACGCGGGTCCCGCGGTAAAGCGCTGGTCCAGGCGAACGGAGCTTGACCATCAAAGCGATCAAAGCCAGCGTAGGCGCCAGAAGCACCAGACCAATCGCGGCGACGATGATGTCGAAGAATCTTTTGGCCCAGTCTTTCTTAAGCGCCGTTGTGACGCTCGGCATTCACGATCTCCCTTGCGATCGCAATTGCGCCGGCAACGCTGAGTCCTGTATCGCGCGCAGCTTCCCCGTTGCGGTCGCGGACGCTTGGCTGGGAGCGGTGGGGCCGAGCGAGGCGGCTCGCAGCAGATCGCGGTATACCGCCATGAATTGGGCGATGACCAATTCCTGCGAAAACTCCTGGACGGCGACCTGTCGGTTGTTGTTACCCATGGCAATTCTTACTTCCGGATGCTCGATCAGATAACGCAAGGCATTGGCCAAGGAAAGCGTATCTCGCGATGGCACGATGATGCCGTTAACGCCTGGCCGAACAAGCTCGCGGCAACCCGGGGCATCCGTGGTCACAATCGGGCGGCCGGAAGCGGCGGCTTCGATCAAAATACGAGGAATCCCCTCACGATACGAAGGCAGACACACGATATGTGACCTGGCCAGCACACCCGGCATGTCCTGAGGCGCCTGGAACCCCCACCATTCGATCTCTCCGGATTCGTGCCAGACTTCCAACTGTTCGTACGGGATCGCGGCCGGATTATCGGGATCAGGCTCTCCTGCCAAAGCAAATCTCGCCTGCACGCCTTCACTTTTCAGAATTCGCGCGGCTTCAGCGAATTGGGCCACGCCCTTGTCCCAAAGCATGCGCGAAGCCAGAATCACTACGGGCAAGCCCTCCCGCTCGGGTGACGGCCGATACACCGAAAGATCCACGCCGGAGCCCTTGATCACGGCGGCTTGTTCGCCCGTGATGATGCCTTTGCGAAGGAAAACGGCGCGATCATCCGGATTTTGGAAGATCACCCGCAGGTTGGGGTGGCGAAATGCACGACGGCAGCCCATCTCCACCCACTTCCGCACGGGCGCTGTTTTTTCGGACTGATCGGTGAAAATGAATCCCAGGCCTGTGAGCGTATTCACCACCGCGGGGACTCCCGCCAGGCTTGCGGCCAGGCTTCCATACAGCACAGGTTTGAGGCGAAGGTGATGAAGCAGACTTGGGCGAAGACTTCGATACAGTCGCAGCAGAGCGAGAACCGTTGCCGGTTCTTTCCACATGCTGGTGCCCTTGCGGGTCATCGGAATAGCGTGAACCGCGAAATCGTCGCTCCTGCTTTCCGACGGGACACGGCCACGCGGGGCGGCCACGTGAATTTCCAAACCGAGGTCACGGGCGGCGTGCACTAGCTGCATACGGTCCCGGCGAAACGCGTCGAGGCTGTTGTCGACAAACACGATTCGGGGCTGGGCTTTCATACTCGCTGCCTCCGCACGATCCCAAAAAAGGATGAATGGTCTCTGGAAGAGGTTGGGTTCAATTGGTCACCAACTTGAGTTGAAGAGTGATCGTTTTCCACGTTCGCACGTACTTAGGCTTACGAGGACTGACTGGTTACCGAGGCCTCGGGCTTAGCCAAAGAGATCTTCTGATGGCCGCAGATCCCGTTTCCGACATTCCGATACAGCGACTGGTACCGCTGGGCGAACTGCATCACGCTGAAGTGAGTCACGACGCGTTCACGGGCCGCCTTGCCCAAGATCTGGCGAGTTTCCGCTCCCGCTTCGATCAATTCCCGCCAGGCGGCGGCCATCGCCGCGGGTTGTTGCGGCGGCACGATGCGACCGGTTTCGCCCACGATTGCCGGTGAATCCCCAACTTCGGTCACGACACAGGGAATGCCACAGGCCATGGCTTCGCCGACAGCCAGCGGAAAAGCCTCACTCAAAGAGGAGTTCGCGGCGATATCGAGTCCGGAGTAAAACGCCGTCATTTCACGCTGTTGTCCCATGAGATGACAGTAGCCCTGCAGGCCGTCGGCAACCTCAGCGGATAGCTTGGGATTTTCTGCCTCGATACCTTCGCCGCAGAGAACGAAGTGAACGTCCGGAAAGTCACTGCGCAGCAGACGGGCGGCGGCGAAAAAGTTCCTGTGATCTTTATGCCGGTGCAATCTTCCGGCCATACCGATCAGCAAGGTCTCTGGGGGCAGTCCCAGACGCGACCGTAGCGCCAGCCGGGCCTCAGGGTCGGGACGGAAGTGTTCGCTGTCGATCCCGTTATAAATGACCTCCATCTTTTGGGCGTCGAATCCTAATTGGATATGAGCTAACTCCGAAGCGTGGGCGCAGCAGATAATGCGAACCGGCAATTGCTTGGAGAACCAGGCGCAGGCGCGAACGGTCCACACTGTGAAACGCTTGGTATCTCGAGAATCGATCTTGGAGTGGTGAATCCCCCAAATTACGGGGATTCCTCCGGCAGCCTGAGCGGCCAGCCCCCCCAGCAGATTGGAGTGATACATCCAGGTCTGCACGATGTGCGGCCGCGAGCGGCGCAATATCTTGGCGATGCGGCGAATGGCCAGCGGATTAGGCACGCTGCGCATCATGGCCAAAGCCCGAACCGGAACGCCCAACCCCTCGATTCTGGCTGCCGTGACCCCTCGATCCGTCAGGGAAATGACTTCGTTCTGATACTCCCGGCGATCCATTGAGGCAAGCAGGTGATAGAGTGTGGTTTCCGCGCCGGCTGCAGCGAGCCCCGTAATGATATGTGTGATTTTCATGCAGGCACCGATTCCTCATGTGTTGAGCACGCGATGGTCTTCTGCGTTTCAGTTCGAGGAAGACGAAATCCTGCGCGGACCATGTCCGCGACGCCACTCATGGAAAGGGAACGCATCCCGTAGCGCTCCCGGGCGAATGCAAATGCCTGAAGAATCGCCTCCAGAACCTTTAGGTTCTCTTCCATGTGGATGCCGAAATTGTGCGGATGAAACCAGATATGGAAGATGGCATCTTCCAGCGCCGCCAATTTGACCTGATCGATCGTTCGTTTCAGCCGCTTCTCTTCAAGTCTTTTCAAGCCAGGCCTGTAGGGCCACAGAAAACGGCTCGCGCGGATATTGCAAAGGCCGCTGGGCTCGAGGACTTTGTCCCAATGTACGGTCCTCTTTCCGGAAATGTCGATGTATGTATCCGCGATGCGCGCCAACCGCAAACGGAACGTCCGTTCCTGGCGGGTGATTCCGCGATGCATCCATCCGTGCTCTGAGCCTCGATAGCAGATGATTCCCGCATCAAGCACCGCTTGGGTGTAGTCCGGATTCACCTGGTTACGGGGAAAGACGATCGAGCGAAATCGAATGCCCCGATCTGCCGCGATGGCGATGGCGCTGTTGAGATCGGCCTTGAAACTTTCGACTGTTTGCCCTGGCTCCCGGCAGAAGTGATGCGAAAACGTATGAGTGGCGATTTCCTGGTTCGGGGAGCGATGTATCTGCTCAATCAAGCTCGGCGCGAAGTGCAGCGGATCATCCTCTTCCCCCTTGCCCAAGGGCTCGGCATAAGGATCGAGGGACTTATCGTAATAACCAGGACGAAGTGCCGGTTCGAACCTCCGCTGTTCCTCCGGCGAAGCGGCAAAAAGGAAACCGACGATCGCCCAAGTGCCGGCGATGCCATAGCGTTCGAATAGCTCCAGCAGGCGCGGAATCGCTTTGCGCGTGCCGAGCAGGTTCTGGCGGTAGGGGCCGTGCGTCGGCTCGTGATCGCGAACTCCCCAATGGAGCTCAAAATCCAGGGAGATAACGAATGCCCCATAGCCCGGCCCTGCCGGCGTTGAGTTAGCCCTCATTGGGTCAGTTTTGTCCTTCTGGAGATTACCCAAGCTTCAGCCCAGGGATTACTGTTTGTCATCTGTCCCGAGTGGGGAGGCAACTGCAGCACGCAGTTCTGGGACGCAGGCGCGCGCCCCGCGGAGGTTATCGCGGATGGGCCGCCCAATGCGAATTCCCAATTCCAGAAGCCTGTTGGCGCCGTGATGAAGCCAATTGCGGCGATGCTCACGATATGATTTGACGACATCCGCGACGGCCGTGAAGTGCCGGCGGTACTTTCGCAGGTCCTTCCGGAAGCGATTAGTTTCGCCGACCGTCCACGCGTTGAAATGGCAGCAAATCGTCCACACGCCGAAGGGTAGTTTGCGGAATTTCCCAAACTGCTGGGGAATCCAGGTTATCCCTTCCGCATCCTGATAAGGATAGATCGCATAGCCGTCGCTGATGATTCGCACGCCCAGCTTTGAAAGAATCCCGACGGTTGTGGCATCGAAAGAATGCGCCGGAGCCACCCACACTTCCGGCGAGACCTGCTGTTCGCGGAAGATGCGAGTGGCGTTGCGCAGCTTGATCTCCTGAATTTCGTAGGGTAAGCCCGCGAACTCGCTGCGTGGCATCCTGCCATACATGCCGGCGGCGTTTGTGAGATACCGATGCTGATAGCCATGCAAACCAATCGTCCACCCGCGCTTTTGCCAGGAGCGCACACTATTCCAGAAATCGTCCACTCCGGGCGCGCTGACCATGAGACTTCGATCGCGGTTGTCCGGAATAACCGCCATGAGCGGTTTGATGTTCAGTTCGTACAAGTCGTGTTCGAGCAGACGCCAGACTCGCCAGTTCATGGTCGGGCAAATGTCGTCGAATCGCAGGATGAATCGTGTTCGCATGGGCTCTCTCGTTAACATGCCGAAGTGAAAGCCGACAGCATTTTGAATGGAGACCGAACCAGCGTAACGATAGGTCGGTTAATTTATGCGACTACTCTTTGCCTGTACTCTTATGGAGAAACTTTAGAAGCTGATGACTGCAGATCCGCTCGGCCTTGGGCGCCAGAGTGCCACCGCCAAGCGGTTTCAACGATTGTTTCCAGCGATGAGTATGAAGGTTCCCACTGCAGCATCCGGCGCGCCATTTCGGAGCTGGCCACCAGGATTGGTGGATCCCCCGGGCGGCGCGGCGCCGCTACGCTGGGAACTTTGCGGCCGGCGACGGTTTCCACCATTGCAATCACTTCGAGCACGGAGGCACCCGTGCCTGTCCCAAGGTTAAAGGCGCGGCTCTCGCCGCCCTTGTTGAGAAACTGCAGGGCACTGATGTGCGCGGAAGCCAGATCGGTGACGTGAATGTAATCACGAATGGCGGTGCCATCCGGTGTGGGGTAATCGGTGCCGAAAATCTGCAGGCGCTCGCGCTGTTTCAGCACCGCCCCGATGGCTAAGGGAATCAAGTGAGTTTCGTGCTCGTGCTCTTCGCCGAGTTCGCCGTCAGGGTCCGCGCCGGCGGCGTTGAAATAACGGAGAGCTACCCAGCGAATTTGCCGCGCCAATCCCATCCACTCGAGCATTCGTTCGATGGCCAGCTTTGATTCGCCATAAGGATTAATGGGTCTCTGAGGCTGGTCTTCAGTAATAGGTACGGCAATCGGCATTCCGTATGTAGCGCACGTGGACGAAAAGACAATGTCTTTCACTCCCACATCGAGCATGGCTTGCAACAGGCTCATCGTTCCGCCAACATTATTCTGGAAATAAGCCAAAGGCTGGCTTACCGATTCGCCAAGCAACGCGCTGCCTGCAAAGTGAACGACGGCCTCGATCTTATGTTCTCTTAAGGCGCTACGAACGGCGGCGGTATCGCTAAGGCTCGCCCGAACCAGCGGTCCCCACTTCACATTGTGGGTGTGCCCGGTAGAGAGGTCATCGATTACGACCGGCCGATAGTGGCTCCCTACTAAAGCCTTTGCTGTGTGGCTGCCGATATATCCAGCGCCACCAGTGACCAGGATATTCATCGGACGTCAGGCTCCAACGTCCTCTCCTGCCGTCGATTTGTCGCGGAAACGGAAGTGTCTCCACGCTTGAGAAGGACCGGATATTTCATCGTAGAGCTCTTCGTAGGCTCTCACCATTGCGGAGACGTCGAACTTTTCTTTGGCGCGGGCAGCAGCGGCAGCGCCCATGGTCCGCCGTAAGTCAGCATCCTTCAACAAGATCGCCATCGCTTCAGCAAGCTGCTCAGCATGGCCTGGCTGCACAATAAAGCCTTGTTTGCCGTTTTGCAACAGCTCCGGCACACCGCCTGCGGCCGTACTTACGATTGGTAACCCCGCTGCCATCGCCTCGATAACGGAAAGGGGATTGCCCTCGTAATCGGAGCCAAGCGCGAAAATATCCGCGGCGCCCAGCACGTCCGGGATATCCATTCGCAGTCCAAGGAAATGGACGCGATTGGTCAGGCCCAAACGATTCACGCGCTCTTGCAGTTGCGCGCGCAGGACGCCCTGGCCTGCCAGCACCAGATGTGCTTTGGGACCGGAAGCGGCTCCCTTGGCAAATGCGTTGATGAGTAAGGCATGATTCTTCTGCGGCGCGAATCGCGCGACGCATACAAACAGGACGTCCTCCTCCGAAAATCCCTGCTTGGCGCGCCATGCTTGGCGCGAAGTCTGCGGCGATGCGTAGAGATCGGTCGGGATACAGTTCCAGACCACGCGAGAATTCCCGATTCCATACAGCCGCTCCAGACTAACGGCGACCTCCCGCGCGACAGCCACAGGGATAACGCCTCGCCGGTAAGCAAGCCGCTGCAGCCAGCGAGCGCGCGGTTCGATTTCGCGTTCCGCGATGTTGTTCACCGTATGCACCATCAGGCGCGGCTTGAAATACACCAGAGATGGAAACGCGTAACGCATCACGTGGACGTGAGTGTGTACGATATCCGGCCGAAATTCCTTGAAAACACGGTGCAGACGATAGTAGGTACGCCACTCGAAGCCGGGGCCCTTGCCGAGAAACCACGTTTTTACGCCGGCCATATCGAGTTGCTGCTCCAAATCTGATCCGTAACGCCCGCTGAACGCGACGATCGCGGGTTCGAAGCGCTGCCGATCTAGACCCAGGACGATGTGAACAGCCATTCGCTCGGCCCCCCCGGCGCCAAGATTCGCGAGGACATGAAGAACACGGTACTTCATGATGAGAATCCTTGAGATCTGGAAATTTCAGCAGCTAGAGGGGCTTGTCGATAAAAACCGGAAGGCTCACCCGGAAACGCGCGTTTCCATGAGGAGCGTGCTTCGGGCGCGAGCTTTGTGGCGGCCACGGCAATGAGCAGGCCGAAGATGACCCAGGTTGGTTTGCGTTGCTCCCACGTCAGGTCAGAAGCGCCAATAGCCCAGGTGAGCAGGATACATAACCAGAAGATCCGCTCCACCCGGGGAAGCTTCCAGGCGGAGAGCATCAGCGTAAGAAGGAGCACGAAAAAGAGCGTGAAACCGATCGCCCCTTGCTCAACCAAAATCGAAAAGAAAGTGTTATGCGCGACGAGACGACCAACCTGGTCTCCCGACTCTGTGCCACCGGCGTCAGATGCCAAGCCCAGTGTGTGTTCCACGGCAGGCGCATACGCGCCGGCGCCTACACCCTGGAAGGGAGCTTTGCCGAATACTTGCCAGCCGACTTGCCAGATCATGGTCCGCTCGTTCAGCGTGCCCGAAGTTATTTCCGACCCGATCGTCGATAACCGTGACCAGGAGCTTTCTGGCATGAATAACCAGGATCCAATTCCAGCGAGCGCCAGGAAAACCAATACAACCAGGTTGCGGCCCCATCGCAGTTTGGGGAATAAAAATGGGAACATCAGGAGCGTTGGTGTGCAGGCAATCAGTGAGCCTCGTGAGGCAGTCAGGACGATGGCGCAAAATGCCAGCACGGTCGCTGCTCCAGCGACCCATACCAGGATTTTTTTGCGCTCCTGCACAGCCAGGTACAGGGATATCGGAATGGCCAAAGCGAGGATGAAGGCCAAATCGCCGGGATTAAAGTTCAGCCCGGAATAACGACCGCTTTGTGGTCCGGCTTGCTTAAAGAAACCTGTCAGCGTTGACACTGAGGAAACGATCGAACCAAGACTGTATGCGCGGAGAAGAAGCAATTGTTCCCTGCGCGTCTGGGCAAATTCCCAAATGAGCCAAACCATGGTGAAGAGCTGAACAAATGTGTAGATCGATGTGACGGTCGATGAAGGCGCAAAGCTCCAGAAATAGGTTAAGCCGCCCCAGATCAGGAAAAAGAGCATGATCACTTGCTGTAGGGCCAGCGCGCGAAGAATTCCGCATTCCAGGATCGCTAGCAGCGCCATGCCGAAGGCGGGAATGCCCACCACCCGGCTGAGCGTGCCGAAGCTGTGTATGACAACGCCGTTCTCCCAAGGTATGACGAACATCAAGATCCAGAGAAAAAAGAACGCGGCCTTGCGGAATATCCCCTCTCTGCTGGCCTTCATGGCGGAAATCCTTCGCCGATCGAAGCCCATCACCGGAATCGGAGCAAAGGAGTTTGGCGACGAGAAATGCCTCTCCATCCAGGGCGTCTGCTGTAGCTCTCTGCCAGAATTATCAAGCAAGGCTGCTCGCCTCCTTTCGAAGCTCCGGAGGGTTGACGAGCCCGTAAGCGAGGACTCCGGCGCTCGCAAGGAGCTGCACCATGATTCCAGCCATGCTTGCGACAATGGCGCCTTGCAAACCCATTCGCGGAACGAGCCAGTAGCTTCCCACGGTGATCGTCAGTACGCCCACGGCGAAAAGCGGAATCTGATGCACAAACAGCCGCGCCGAGGTCATGGCGCAGCCCAGAAATTGACCTAGATAGCCCACCCACGCAACGACCATGAACCAAACCAGGAGATGCGATTCAGCTGCATATTCCGGACGATAGATAATGGCGAGAAGTCTGGCAGCTGCGATCCAGGCCACGACAATTCCGCCCATCCCCAGCACCGTACCAACCGCGAGCAATTTCAAAAGCACAAACGCGAATGCGCGCCGCCGGCCTTCCGCATACAATCTGGCTAGGCGCACAAAGACCGCCTGTGCGAGTGCGCTCACCAGCAAATTGCCCGCAGACATCAAGAACGCCAGCGCCGAATAAATGCCCAGTTCGCGTGTTCCGAGTCTCCACTGGATGAAATAACGCGGCACATTGACGTTGAGGTTCACTAGCATGGCGACGATTCCCAGCGGCAGCGCCAGCCACAAGATGCGGCCCATCTTGCGCAGCTCCCATTGGGGCCGCAGGATTTCTCTCAGGTGTTCGGATGCGAGCCGAGATTCCAGCGAATTCGATTCCAGCGGCTCGGAAGATTGGGTTTGAACACGCAGGTCGTATCCGAGAAGGATCGCGGCTCGCACCAGAACCATTGCAGCCACTCCCCAGCTCAGCCGTCCGGTAAAATAAACTCCCAGGCCCATGGCCAAAAGAGAGAGCGGCGCGCGCAGGATTTGAGACTTCGCGATGCGATCCATCCGATCGATGGATTGCAGCCGTGCGTAGTAGACGTCACTGATATTTTCGATCGCCAGCGACAATCCGACGACGAAGGTAAGAAGTGTCATTAAAGGTCCGCTATGCAGGATTAACGGGATGGCCAGGATGATGAGCATGGCAAGCCCGACCGAACAAAGGCGAAACCCAACGTATTCTCCGAATTTGTAGGTCTCCTGCACATCGGAAGCGATAACCGACCTCATCTGCAGGCCTGTCAGGCTGATGATGGGCATGGCTATGGCCACCGCGAGCGAATATTGTCCGACAATCACAGGGGATGAAAGTTTTGCCAGCGCCACCAGCGCTCCCCATTGGCACGCCGAGTAGATCGAGTTTCCGACGAACGTCCAACTGAAATTCGCGCGCAGCGAAAGGCCGCGAGCGGCAGAGCGTCCGGCCAAAACGGTTTCCGCCATGTTTCGGTTTTCTCTATCGATTTGACAGCTCAGGCGATGAAATTGGTCATCTGGCCGCTTGCAGGCGCGTCTGAACCACGCTGATTCGCTCAGACGCGCCCGGCAAGCTTTCGCCGTCTATACCGCGTTGTATTTGTATGCGTCGCTGTATGCGTAAGCGTAAGGTGAACGGAAGTTCTTCAGGTCCCAGCTGTTGAGGATTGTTCCCAGCACGCAGGTGCCATCTTCGTCGAAGCGCTGGCGAGCCAGCATGGCGGCATCGCGCTTGGTCTGACCTGAGCGCAGAACCAAAATGACGCCGTCGGAATGCCGGCCGAGCACGCGCGCGTCCGCGAAATGCAGCATGGGTGGGGCATCGATCAGGACCAAATCGAACTCCTTCGCTACGCGCTGCAGGAACTCCGTGACTCGCGGAGAATAAAGAAGGCTGGAGAGCCCGTCGGTTGTGGGGCCGCTCGGCACAAGGAAGAGGCCCGGAATTTTGGTCTGCCGAACCAACTGGTTTACGGGAATTTCTTCCAGCGGTGTCGTGATCCTCAGAATATCGGTGAGGCCGAAGCTATTCGGGATTTCGAAGAGCCGATGCAGGCGTGGCCGGCGTAAATCGGCATCCACCAATAAAACGCGACGGCCGATTTCCGCTGTGGCCATGCCCAAATTGCTGGTCACCGTCGTCTTGCCCGCGCCCGGATCCGGACTGGTAAGCACGAGAACGCGGGGACCTTCTCCGTGCAGCGTGGGAAGAAGTATCGAAGTCAGCGTGGCTCGGTAAGCCTCAGCCAAATTGGCATGTTCTCGAGTTGTGTCATTTTGCTCATTGCCCTTGAGCTGGAGCGGCACCTTGGTCGATGCCGGGAACCATGCAAGACGCCGGGAGGCCAGCTTCGCCGCCGGAATCACGCCAAGCTCAGGAAGTCTGAGGTACGCCTGCGAGATGCCCGGAGCTTCGATATTCCGGTTGAACCGATCGCGCATGAGCACAAATCCAACGCCGACGAATAGACCGGTCACCAGCCCCAACGCTGTGTTCATGGGGAAATTAGGACGGTACGGCAGAACCGGCGGTTTTGCTTTATCGACCACCACCACGTTGCTCGAGCGCATGGCAGCGGCCAAGCCAGCCTGTTTGATCCTTAGCAGAAGTCGTGCCGAAGATTTTCGTACTGGATCGTTTTGCCGGCCATATCGGAAACGCTCTTGGCCTGATCGTCGTAAGCTGCTGAGAGCAGCTCCTGACGCCTGTGTGCAGCTTCATAGTCATCCTTGGTGTGCCGCAGGATGTTGGCGCGCTCGGAATCTACCGCCTTCTGCAAGTCGGCAATTTGGGCCTCCAGCTGTTGCACCTTGTAGTGTTCCGGAGTGTAAGTCGCCGAGAGATTGGCTAACTGAGTCTTCAAATCAGCCATTTTTATAAGATAATTTTGCAGCGCCGGATTATTCAGTGTCGGCGACAACGATTCTATGGGCGTGTTCTTGAAAGTCTCGTAATCCGCCTGTTTCTGGGTTCTGTCCGCTTGGGCGCGAGAAAGTTCCTCTTGGATTTGCTTCAACTTATCCTCGGACACGTTATGCCCAGCGACGTCCTGCCTGTCCGAGCTCAGGATAATGCCCGTGGAACGCGCGAATTCCTGGAGTTTGGCTTCGGAGTTTTGCAGGTTCTTTTCCAGTTCTTTCAGATGGCCCGCGAGCCACTCCGCGGTGTTCTGAGTGGAATTCCAGCGAATCTCGCGGCTCTCGTCGATAAAGGTCTGCACCAGTGTATTCGCTACATCGGAAGCAAGCCGCGGATCAGAATTGTCGTAGAAAATCTCCGCTGTCCGTGCTTCTCCCCAAGCTTGAACGGTAAGATTTTGTTGAATGCCGTCGATCACCTGCTGCCGCTGAAGAGCCTGCTGAAGAACGGGATCCGGATTGGAGTTGCGATGAAGCCAGCCCGACCAGAAATGCTGATGCGGGGCCATTCGCTGCATGAGGTTGAGTTTGTCGATGACCAGTTCGATCATCTCCCGGCTCTGTAGAATCTTGACCTGGGTTTGGAAATAGGATTCCGCTGACGGAGCCTGCGCTGTGGGGTCTGAGTCCTTCAGGTTTTGGAAGTTTTCGTTCAGATCCTCAACTTCGAGGCTGGTATGAGCGCGGTACATGGGCGTCTGAACAAAACTCAGTATGAGCGCGCTCATGGCTCCCGCGACGACGAAGGCGAAGATTACAAATTTGTACCGGCGAATGGCGTCCCAGTAGTCCATCAGGCTGAAGCTGGGATTCTCATCGACTGTGTCGGCAGGTGTCCACTTGGCCGGGACAGCCGGGATATAGCTCGGCGGGACGAGTTGGCTCGCAGCCGGCAACAACGGCACGCTCTTCGCTGGGCTGTTATTTGCATCAGATGAATTCATCGCTCACGTCCTCTATATCTTTGGATTTTTACGGCGATTCGCCTGGCTAGAATCGCCAGATGGCCAGCCCGGTGGCCGTTTGGATGGCGGCCTCCACAGTCCTGAGTCCGGCCTTCTTGCTCAGGCTGCCGGGCACAAACAAGATGTCGCCGCCGTCGAGCGGGAGGTCTTGTTGCTTGCCGGCGAGAATGAGTTTTACGTTGACTGGTGTTTCACTGCGCAGTTGGGGGTCCGCAGCATGGTGGATGATGCGCGAATGTTTGGAGTCGGAGGTTCCGCTGACCCCCTCAGCCATCGCCACCGCCTGTAATACGGTCATGTTCTTGTGTTCGCCGAGCAGAAAGCCTCCCGGCTTATGAACATCACCCACGACATAAACTGTGTCGGAGACGGGAATGGTGATCACGTCATTGGGCATGACCAGGATATTGAGTTGAGGAGTCTTCTCTTGCAGCAACTCGGGAATGCTGATTTCGGCGACGCTGTACTTGCCTGTTGGGTCGGTTGTGGCGTTGGGCAGAGGAAGGGGTCCCCATTGGAGTTCGCGCGCGATGCTAAGCGTGTTTCCCGCATCGGTTCGGAATCCGCCGACCATGGAGATCACTTGCATCAGCGTCTTCTTTCCTTGCAACTGTTGCGCGCCGGGCTGATTCACGGCTCCCACCACGGAGATGGGCTGGCTGTGAAACTCCGCCACGCTCGCGACAAGCTGGGGGTTGCGAACGTATTTCGACGCGGCGCGATTCAGTTCTCTCTCAAAGTCACCAATGGTCAAGCCTCCAGCTTTGATTCGGCCGAGCATGGGCAGGCTGACGTACGCGTCAGGGTCGATGCGATATGGCCTGTTTACAATTTCATCCATTTCCGGGCCCTGGATAATGATCTGATCGTCCGGCCCCAGCAGATAAGTGGAAGGCGTCGGAGCCGCCGCAGGAGCTGCGGACGGCACGGCTTGCGATGCGCCGAGAGCACCCTGAACGGGAACGGGCTGAACCGGCTGAACGGATTGCACCTGTGTATCTGCTCGCTGGGCCGCCCAATTGATGCCGGGCAGCAACAGAACGATGAGAACCCCTGTGCCTAGAGCTTTTGCCTTTTGCATTTTCCTCACCACCATTTTCTCTCGCCGGCGAGCCGGGCTCGAAAGGGCCTACCGGCGGCTCAAATCAAATGTCAACAACCCTGGAGATATAACGACGCTTCAAGCTGCGAGGATGGAGCTGGGGCCACCCACCGTACGAATCCAGTCGGAATCCACTTGTACTGAGATGGATCTTTGCAGGAGTGTCACATTCACGAAAACTCTGTGTTGATCGGCGATTTTAGCCACGACCCCTTCGACCCCCCGAAGTGGCCCGCGCTCCAGATGAACCTTTTGGCCGACAGCAACCGAAGGCCAGGGCAAAGCAGGAATACCAGAACGCACGACTGATTGGATCGCGAGAATTTCTCTTTCGTCCACGGGTTCCGGCGTCTTTCCAGTGCCCACGAGGTACAGAAAGCCGGGCGTCGTCAAAAGCGGCAGGCGCCGATTCAGATCCAGACGGCAGAAAAGATATCCGGGGAAAAGCGGAAGATCGATTATTTTGATCCGATCCGACCACTGGCGCCTGGCCCGGTACGTGGGCACAAACTCCTCAAAGCCTTTACCGCGCAGGATGGCCGATACCGGTTTTTCGTAATTGGACTTCACCCGGAGGGCGAACCACGGCAAATGTGAGTTCAGGACAATCGCCTTGCGTTCGTCGCCAACCACTGTTGGATTCAAGTTCATGGATAGGCTACCGCCCTTTGACTCCCAGATTTTCCCTTTCCACAACTCCCTGCACTGCTGATCAAAAACGTTGGAGCGTGTATTTCGGCCGCGCGCGAAGCGCCTCTTGCGTGCATTCTCCCGCGCCCCTGACAACGACCTTGCCCAACCTGAGTTTCGCTCGGATCTCTGCTAAGCCACTCTCGAACCCTGCTGTGCGCCGTTATTTCCATCGAGCACATGCTCGATCGACTCTCGAATCAGGACGGTGCGATTCAGGGTCGCAAATCCGCACACTTGAGCCAGCGATCCCTGATCGATACGGATCACGTGTCCCTTCGCATGAATCTCTGCCGCGTGAATGTCGTATGCGGGCTGAGGCAGGAACACATTCATCTCCACGGAAGTTCCCACCGGAGGCGCCATTTTCGTTCGCACGTAAACACCCCGGCTGCTTATGTTGCAGCTGGAGCCTTCGCCGCTCTGCACCATCCCCTGTGCATCGCGCCAGGAGAACACCACTGCGAGCCGCAAACGAAAACGCCTCGATCCTCGTCGCTCAGTTGTGCTTTCTTTCATAATTGGCAGCTTTATCTTGCACACCCACTATTCCGACACGATCGCGTGAATCGTGCGGGCAACTGCGACTCTACGCAGGCGCGCAAAACTGTAAAGATGACGATAGTGGAATGCGACGAAGGACCTCGAACTACAGGGTTCTCCAAATCTAGCTCGGAGTAGGACGCTTTACTCTGGAGTTAAGGTAGACAAGTCTCTATCAAATGATGCTTCTTCAGGGGTTCTCCGCCCTCGTCTACGGGAGTTCAGCAGGCCCGTCCGGGCTGGCTCGCGCCGGACTTTCGTGGAGGCCGAGTTTCGTAAAAGAGAGGTTGGTCGCCAGAGGGTGCGGTTCTCGTCCGTCTTCGCAGTCTGCAATCGAGGCTAAGGTAGGTTCGATCCTTAGGCGAGCAGATACTGGGGTACAAAGGATGTGGTGAAATGCGGCTCGGAGAGCCTACGTGTAAAGCCCTTCTACGGGCAAATGCCCCTCCTAATTAACGGCAAAGCCTTAAAGCACAATCCCCCCAGACAGCTAAGGTGAACACGTTATTGTGCCAATACGCCGTCCCCTTAGAATGGGACCCGACCCGAACCAACATGCGAAATCAGACGGCTATAATCATTCCTGAGCCGAACAAACGGAATCAGGCGGCTGCTTTGGTACCAGATCCAGTGAGACGGACGCAAACGGCCTCACCGGAAGCTGGCAAGAGAACTCAAACAACGGTTCTTATCTCCGAACCTAACAAGATGTATTGCGACCTTCTAAAGAAGGCCTTCTATGTCGTGCGTAATCGATTTCAGGTGGTTGCCTCCGCCTCGACGACCGCTGAAATCCTCGCCGGCATCGAAGAGACTCGCCCGCAGGTCGCTATAGTCAGCGCCAATCTGCAGGACGGCCCGCTCACGGGCATTCGCCTCTTGCCCGAAATACGTCGAATTAACTCGGAGACGCGGACCCTGGTGGCCCTTGAAGCCCCTGAGCCGGATCTTGTTATTGAAGCGTTCCGCTTCGGCGCCGATGGCGTGTTTTGCCGCAATAGTCCCTTTGACCTCCTGTGCAAGTCCGTTGAGGCGGTTTCCCAAGGACAGATCTGGGCCAGCAATGACGAATTGCGATATGTGCTCAACGCCTTCGCGAAGTCTTCCAAGCAGCGCAAGATGGATTCGAGCGTGGAAAGCCGCATGACCAAGCGGGAGACGGAAGTCGTTCGGCTGGCCGTGGAAGGTCTTTCCAATAGAGAAATCGGGCAGCAACTCGGACTTACCGAGCATACGGTGAAGAATTACCTCTTCCGCGTGTTTGACAAGCTCGGGGTTTCCAATCGCGTAGAACTGGTGCTCTCCTGCCTGCGGCAGGAGGAAGATGTGCGGGAAGACATCGCCACCGAGCCGAGAAACGTGGCTCCGCCCCGCTAACGTTTCGTTAGCTCGAAAGTTCGTCGCAGATCAGCACAAGAGATCACCACACAGGATGGGAGTTAATGAGCCAAGAGCAGCTGCAGCAGGCGGTTATTCAGTGGATCCAAGCCAATAAGCGCACTTCCAATCGCGTGGAAATCTCGCCCGACACCGAACTGCTGGGAACCGGGATTCTGGATTCTTTCAGCTTCCTCGATTTGATCATGCACATCGAGAGCACGACGGCGCTTCAGGTCGACCTCGCCGATGCCGATCCCAGTGAGTTTGCCGTGGTACGCGGTCTTTGCAATCTCGCGCTGAAAAGTCAGGCGGTCCAGCCATGTCCACAAGCGTAAATCCCGCAAGCCCGGTCAATCCGATTGTCGACACCTATTCGCGATTGGCGCGCGAATACGACGAAGAGGCCAATTTCCTCTCGTGCTGGGGTCGCGCCTCGGAAAGGGCGCTGTCTGCCATCCGCTTGCGCGAGGATTACGGGGTGGTTGTCGATATGGGTTGCGGGACCGGCAGGGCGGTCCACGCTTTGGCCTCCGCGGCGCCTCCGCACACCCAGTTCATTGGTATCGATCCCGCCGAGAATATGTGCCGGATAGCCGCTCAGAGGGCGGCCGCACAGAAAGCTGTGCAAATTCGGCAGGGAGCGTTCGAGAAAATTCCGGTGGAGAGTGAGTCCGTTGATTATCTCTACAGCATTCTGGCCTTTCATTGGGTGACCGATTTGGCCACGTCCGT
>WNFJ01261110.1_pt1 | contig 26378 bp, 27 predicted proteins | sample 5400461 | NCBI WGS metagenome assembly WNFJ01 (sample SAMN13153349, study PRJNA577476) | soil metagenome | isolation source: 115 cm saprolite on Douglas fir-dominated hillslope | place: USA:California | collected 2013-09-17
CCGCTGATGCCGGGGATCTGCTCCAGCAGGCCGGTGATCTGCTGATCCAGCTGGGTGATCTTGGCGGTCAGGTCGTCGGTGAGTTCCAGCAGCATGCCGGTCTCGACGGCGTGGATGTCGCGGAACCGGCCGGTGAGGGCGGCCTCCAGCTGAGCCGGGGTGGCCCTGAGCCGGTAGTCGCCCAGCGCGGCCAGCGCCCTGGGGCCGCGCTCGCCGTCCACCAGGGCGTCAAGGATCCGCCGCCCGCTGACCCCCATCAGGTCAGAGATCACGCTGGAGATCTTCAGCAGGGCGTCTTCGAGGATCTTCTCGATGCGGTTCTGGTGCCGGGCGCAGTCCTGCACCAGCCGGGTCCGCAGCCGGGTCAGCGCCCGCAGGTCACGGATCTGCCCGGGCGGCACGAACGAGCGGCGCAGCATCCCCCACTCATTCAGCTTGCACAACCACACGCAGTCCAGCTTGCCGCTTTTGGAGCGGCCCGGCAGGTGCTTGACGTCCCGGGCATTGACCAGCCACACCTCCAGACCGGCCGCCTCGGCCAGGTAGTACCAGATCCGCCAGTAATCGGAGGTGCTCTCCAGCACGAGCCGCTGGATGCCCTGGCTCCGCAGGTGATCCATCAGCGTCACCACGGCGGCGAACGTCGCGGTCACCTCCCACACCCGCTGGGTGCGCCGGCCCGCCCTGGTGTCACTGGGCAGCCGCGTGCACACCATCCCCGAGCCCTTGGCGACATCGATCGCCGCCGCCCGGTCCACCACCTGCACCGGGGCGTCGATCACCTCCACGCCCCCGGCGTCCGGACCGACCTCACCTTTCCAGAATGCGACACGGTGAAGCTGCCCGGGGAACATAGACGGGGGAAATGCCGAATCTGATCGGCGTGCACGAAGCGACAGTACCCAAACCCGCGAGATCGTCCCCAGCGCCAGACTGTATTCCGGGCACACAGGCACCAAGCGAAAACCGGCGACACGGGCAGCACGCCTCAAGCGTGCCGCAGCCAGCCCGGCCGCCGGCGCCGAACCCGCAACATCAACCCCGCCCCGGCTGGACACCCGCCCACCCGCTCCGGCACGCTTAAGGACACGCCGCGGCCGGCCACGGCGATGCGGGCAGCACAACTCGCACAGCCGCCACGGCCGCGGCGCTGCCACACCCACGGCACCCAGCCCTGCGCGAGGCCGCAGAGCCCGCACCACATACACAGCCCAGCCCCGCGCGGAACCCACACCCCGTCTATGGCACCCGGCCCGCGCGGGGTGATGCCGGCAGTTTCGCGGCTACCTCGCGCCGCCAAGACCTACCGACTGTATTGGCCCGGGGGGACGTCTTACCCTCCGGGGACACCCCGGACCCCGATGGCCCGGAACCCGCTGCCCCGTACCGGCGCCCCCCGGCGGAGCCGTCAAGGCTGTATTGGCCCGGGGGGACGTCTTACCCTCCGGGGACACCCCGGACCCCGATGGCCCGGAACCCCCCGCTTGCGCCGTGCCCGGCGCCACCCTGCGGAGCCGTTAGGTAATAATGCCCTGCCACTGTGCGGCCGCGGCGTCTCAGCCGGCCAGGTGGCCGGTCAGCAGCGCCCCGACGGCATCTGGCGACTCGATGTTGGCCAGGTGCGCGCCCGGCACCACCGCGGTTCGCGCACCGGGGATCGCGGCCGCGATGGCGGCGCCGTGTTCTGGCGGGGTCGCCGGGTCCGCCGCGCCGGCGATGACGAGCGTGGGTGCGCGGATCTCGCCGAGATCGGGCCGCAGGTCCATGGCCGCGATCGCCTCACAGCACCCCGCGTAGCCCTCCGCCGGTATGGCCGCGAGCATGTCACCGGCCCAGCGGGCAGTGTCGGGATCGCGGCCGCGGAACGCCGGGGTGAACCAGCGCCCCATCATCAGGTCGCGGACGGACGCGGTGCCGTGCGCCCGGACCTGCGCCGCCCGCGCGGTCCATCCCTCGGCCGGCGGCAGCCACGCCGACGTGCAGCACAGGACGAGCCGGTCGATGCCGTGCGGCGCGTGCGCGGCGAGCCACATGCCCGCCATCCCGCCGAGCGACAGCCCGCAGCAGGAGGTCTTCGTGATCTCCAGCGCGTCGAGCAGGGCCAGCAGATCACCGCCGAGGTCGCCGATGGTGTAGGGCCCCGCGGGGACGTCCGAGCCGCCGTGGCCCCTGATGTCCGCGCGCAGCACGCGGTACCCCGCGCTCAGCCCGGGCAGCTGCGGGTCCCACATGGCCATCGTCGTGCCCAGCGACCCGGCGAGCAGCAGCACTGGGGCTCCGGCGGGCCCGGAAAGCTCGTAGTTCAGCCGCGCAGACGTCACCGGCGCTGCCCGTCTTGCTGCCCGTCTTGCTGGCCGTCTTGCTGCCCGTCTTGCTGGCCGGTGGGCCGGGCGCGAGCTGTGACCGACGCGTGCCGGGCCAGCGCCCGGCTGACGAACCGCCCGGCGGAGCCGAGGTAGGACGCGGGATCGAGCGCGGCGTCCACCTCTGCGGCGGTCAGGTGCGCGGTCACCGCGGGCTCGGCGAGCAGCGCGTCGCGAAGCGGCGTGCCGCGGGCGGCGGCGTCCGCGCTCACGCGGGTGACGAGGTCGTTCGCGGCGGCGCGGCCGAGCGCGGTGGACAGGCGCGTGGCCACGCTTTCCGCCATGATGAGCCCGTTGGCCACGCCGAGATTGCCGCGCATTCGCGCGGCGTCGAACCGCAGGCCGGCCAGCATCTCGCGGCCGTGCCGCGCGGCGCCGCCGGTGAGCCGCAGGGCCTCGGTGAGCGTCTCCCATTCGGCGTGCCAGCCGCCCGCCGCGCGTTCATGCTCCTGCGCCATGGCCGCGAGCAGGGTGGCGGCGAGGCCAGGCACGCGCCTCGTGCACGCGGTCACGAGCACGGCGCCGACCGGGTTGCGCTTGTGCGGCAGCGTGGACGAGCCGCCGCGGCCCGGGCCGCCCGCCTCGCCGGCCTCGGCCACCTCGGTCTGCGCGAGCAGCACGACATCGAGCGCGATCTTCGCGAGCGACCCGGACGCGACCGCGAGCGCGCAGCCCGCCTGCGCCACCCGTGTGCGGTTGGTGTGCCAGGGCAGGACGGGCTCGGCCAGGTGCAGGTCATCCGCCATCGCCGCCATGACCGTCAGGCCGGCTTCGCCGGCCGATGCGAGCGTGCCCACGGCGCCGCCGAACTCGACAGCCAAACGGCTGCCGCAGACGAAATCGAGGCCGTCCGCCGCCTCGTCCAGGGCTGTGAGCCACCCGGCGCACTTGAGCCCGAACGTGATCGGTGCCGCCTGCTGCAACAGGGTCCGGCCGGCCATGACGGTGTCAGCCGCCTGCTCGGCGAGCTCCGCGCACCGGCCGGCGGCGGTTCGCAGGTCGGCCAGGATCGGGCCAAGCGCGCGGCGGGTAACCAGCATTGTCGCGGTGTCGAGGATGTCCTGGCTGGTCGCACCGTTGTGCACGTAACGCGCGGCCTCGGCGGGGACGAGTGCGGTCAGGTCGGCCACGAGCGGCACCACCGGATTTCCCGCGGCAAGCCCGCGCCGCCCGATGCTGACCGCGTCGAAGCGGCCGGCCAAGCAGCACGCCGCGATGGCGCGGGCGGCCGATCCTGGCATCAGGCCTGCGCGTGCCTGTCCCGCCGCGAGTGACCGTTCGACGTCGAGGAGGGCCTGCAGCCACGCGCGCTCGCCGGTCTCCCGGTCCACCTCCGGGCTGCCGAAGAGCGGGCCGAACAGGGCATTGTCTGGCAACTGCTGCCTCCCGCTCCGCCGCCTCGCTCGGCCGGCCCGCTGCGCCGGCCCGCTGCGCCGGTTTGCTGTGCCGGTTTGCTGTGCCGGTTTGCTGTGCCGGTTTGCTGTGCCGCCTTGCGCCTCGCCCCGGCGCGGCCCGCGCTGGTCGGCCGGGCGGGGAATCCACGACACGCCGGCGGGCCGCCTTGGGCAGGGCCGCCCGTCGTTCTACGATTCGATTATGTGTTCGATCCGGGCGCCGCCAGGCGCCGCAGACGAGCGGATAGCGACCGCTGGCGCGGTGGCCGTGGCATCACGGCTGAGGCCGCATCGGCATACGGTATCTCAGCCGGTACTGATCGGCCGGGATGACGATGTCGCACGTCTCGACCGGCCGGTCGCCAGCCAGGTGGGTCCGCTCGATGTGCAGTACAGGCGTTCCCGACGGGATCGCCAAAGTGGTGGCCTCCGCCGTAAGCGGCGGCCGGGTTGAAATGTCCTCAATTACCTGGTCCACGCCTATACCGATTGCTCCCATGCGCGCGGTCACGCCGCGCCCCGCGAGCGGCCCTTCTTCTGGCAGCAGCACCGGGGTGCCCGCGGTGATCTCCATGGGCTCGTAGCTTGTCGCCATCTGGACCGGGATTCCGTCGGCGCGGAGCACATACCTGGTACGCATGACCCGGTCGTCGGGCTGTAGCCTCAGGCGCCGCGCGATATGCGGCGGCGCCTGGGTTCGCTCTGAGTTGTGGTCGAAGGACAGCCGCCGCGCGTGCCCACGCTCGGGCGCCGCGGGGAGGGTGGACTCGTCCAGGCCGAACGGCGAACCGGGGATCTGCGGCCGGTCGTGATCGAGGCGCCGCATCACCGGCGGCTGCCGCACATATGACCCGGACCCGGGCCGCGGCTCGATGAGCCCCTCCGTGGCGAGAACCGCAAGCGCGTGCTTCGCGGCGGTTTCGCCGACCCCGTAGCGGTTCATGATCGCGGCTCTTGACGGCACGCGGGCACCCGGGGCGAGCGCGCCCTCGCGGATCTGGCCACGCAGATCGTCGAGGACTCGCAGATAGACCGGGTCGGTCGAGGCGCCCATCGGATCGCAACCTCCCTGGGCAGGCGCTGCAGGTCGCAGCCATTGTCCCCGATTCCCCAGACAAGCTGTGACCACAGCGCTATGTTGTGGTCACAGCTTCACGCGTAGTGATCGATTTTCTCGGCCGGAGGTTCCTAGTGGATCGCTGGAGCTGGACGATCTCAATTCCGGGCTTGACCTCAATGGTGCCAGCCGCGCGCGCGTTCGTCCGGGCCTTCCTGGACGGCCATCCGCTGGCCAGGGACGCCGAACTCATCGCTTCTGAGTATGTGACGAACGCGATCCGCCACACCGCATCGGGGGACGGCGGGGTCATCCACGTCACCGTGACCGCGACGTCCCACGCCGTGCGGATCGAGGTGACGGACCACGGGCAGGCGGCCGCACCCGAGGCCGGCGCCCGGGCCGCGGCCGCGCCGCGGCCCGGCGCGACCGCGGACGACGACGAGAACGGGCGCGGGCTGCTGCTCGTCGACTTTCTCGCCACCCGGTGGGGACACTTCGGTGTGTCCGGCGGCCCGGTCACCGCATGGGCCGAACTCGGCGAGGATCCCGGCGGCGGCGGGTCCCGCTGAACCGGGCGGCGCGGGGAAAGGCGCGGCGCGGGGAAAGGCGCGGCGCGGGGAAAGGCGCGGCGCGGGGAAAGGCGCGGCGCGGGGAAAGGCGCGGCGCGGGGAAAGGCGCGCCCGGGGAAAGGCGCGCCCGGGGAAAGGCGCGGCGCGGGGAAAGGCGCGCCCGGGGAAAGGCGGCCCGGGGAAAGGCGGCGGAGTGCGCGGCGTGCGGCGCTATTTCCGCCAGGCGAGGGTGAGGCCGTCGCCGATGGGCAGCAGCACCACGACGACGCGTTCGTCGCTGACCGCGTGCTCGTTGAAGGCACGCATCGCCACGGCGCGGTCGCCGTCGTCTGATTCGTCGATGACCCGGCCGTGCAAGAGCGTGTTGTCCACCAGGATGGCGCCGCCGGGCCGGATGTGCGGCACGACCTCGTCCCAGTAGCCGATGTACCCGGTCTTGTCCGCGTCGATGAAGGCGAGGTCGAAGGTGACACCCTCGGGCAGGGCCCGCAGGGTGTCAAGACCCGGGCCGATGCGCAGCTCGATGCGATCGGCGACGCCGGCCTTCTCCCAGTACCGCCGGGCGACCGAGGTCCACTCCTCGCTGACGTCGCAGCAGAGCAGCTTGCCACCCTCGCCGAGGCCACGGGCCACGCAGATCGACGAGTAGCCGGTGAAGGTGCCGATCTCGATCGCGTCGCGGGCGCGCATGAGCCGGGTCAGCAGGGTCATGAAGGTGCCCTGCTCCGGGCCGATCTGCATGCCGTCCTCGCCGGGAAAGCGCGCCGCGGTCTCGCCGGCCAGTTCGAGCAGGACCGCATCGGGCGGGCTGGTGTGCGCGGCGATGTAGTCGTTGATCAGCGGGCTGACATGCTCGTTGCTGCGGGCCACACGACCACGCTAATCCCTCTCGCGGTGGGGCAGGCCGCCGGAGACCAGCGCCGGCGGCCGGCGTCGGCTGGCACCGGCGGCCGACACCAGCGGCCGGAGTTGGCGACCGCGGACGGCCCGGCGGCCAAGCTTTGTGTCACCGCGCACAGCCGTTCGGGATCATGGTTTCGCCGCCTGGGCTTTCCTGGCTTCTGCGCAATGCGCCGTGCACACCGGGGCCGTGCGCGCCCAGGATATGACCATGCAGCACAACGCCGCGATCGTGAGCAAGTACCTGGCCCGACGGCTCCGAGCCGCCCGCCCTGCGGCCGTCGGAGATGTCCTGCCCGGAGAGCACGGCGGAAGGACAGCCCGCGAACGACCGCGCCATGGCCGCGTCGGTCCGCGAGTGGGCGGTGGCGACCGCGCGCTGCGAGGGGGTGACGTACCGGTTCGAGGTGCTGAGCGACTCGATCGTGGACGCGCTTAACAGCGGGTCGCACCGCACCCGCAGGCGGGTGACCGAGCCGATCGCCACCGGGACCGCCACCCCGGCCGGCCAGATCAGCGCGTGAGGCCCGCTATCCGTTGGGGGTCCCGGGTTTGGCGATGAGCACGACCCACACCTGGCCCGTGGCGAAGGTCAGGGGCTTACCTGACGCGGCCGTGAACGTGGTACCGCCGTAGGCCAGCGGCCGCGACCAGCGGCCGGTGTAGGCCCGGCCGCCGCGCAGCACCAGGACGGCGCCCGAGCCCGTGCTCTCCGCGTACGGCGGCGGCACCCCTTCCTCGAGGAACCGTGAGGTGCGCACCCTCGTGTACTGGATCACCACCGTGGGCGCACTCAGCTGCCCGTCCTCCGTGCTGAGGGCGGGGGAGCCGTCCATGTACACCAGCCATCGCGATTTTCGCCCGGACCAGCGGAAGGAGAACGACGCGGCCGGATACGCGACGGAAACCCACCTGGTGATCTTGCCGCCCGGGGGTGGCGGGCCGAACCGGAATCCGATGTCGTGGGCCTTGCTCGCCCCGCGCGCCGCGGCGAGCAGCTTGCTCGTCGTCGCGTACAGGTTGTGCGGGATGATCCGGTTCGGGTCGCGGAAGTACGGGCCGGGGACGGTACCCGCGTAAAGGTCGACGGTGCGCGCGCGCTTGACAACGGGGAGGAGGTGACTCTGCGCGCCCGAATACGCGAACGCCGGCCGGCCGAACTGGCGCAGCAGCTCGATGTCGTCTTCCCTGGTGCTGCGCACGGGGCCGATCACGCGCGGAAAATGCGACGAGAACACGGCGAAGATCCGGCTCAGGCCGCCCTCCACCGGCAGCAGGTACACGATGTCCGCGTGCGTGAGACCGGTCGGCGGCCGCGCGTCCACCACATTGTCGATCTTCACGGCGAGAACGGGCCCGAGCGCCTTCACCGGCTCGCCGGTGAACGGTGAGACCAGCCGCTGCGGTTTCCTCGGCGGGGACGGCGTCGGCCTGGCGGACGCGGCGGGCTTCGCGCGCTTGGGGCTGCCGCCGAGGAGGAAGATCCCCGTCATGATGATGGCGGCCGTCGCGACCGCGGCGGACGCCCCTATCACGATCTTGCGCCGTTGAGGCGCCAAGCCCACACCTCCGGGCGATTCCTAACGATGGGCCAGGTAGGGTCCCGGATCGGTAACGCGGACCAGCCGGACGCAGCCGATCGGGAAGCGCTGTGCGTCAATCTGGACGCAGATGTCAGCGATCTCCGCCAATGCTACCCAGTCGGTGCCGACCGTGAGGACGCGAAAGTAAACCGCGTCCCTGTCCACCGGGATGACCGCGCGCCGCCACCCGAACTCGCCCGAGCGGTACTGCAGTCGCCGCGCGACGACGGCCTGGTCGAAAGCCTCCCGGTCGCCCTCCTGAAGCAGCGGCCAGGCCAGCCGGCGGAAGAAGTTGCCCGCGGCCATGGCCTCGAGGGTCTGATAGCCCGTGACCCGGTGGGACGCGACGTGTAAGCGCCCGCCGTCCGCGGCAACATGGGTCAGGCCGAGCGCGGCGATCCACAGCGGGCCGCCCGGGCGGGTGAGCATCCCGAATGGCCCGCTCCGGCGGACCGCCTGCCGCCCCGCACGCTGCCCCGGGCAACGCTGTCCGGCCCAATCCCCGGGCAGCCCGTACAGCGGAAAGCCGGTGCCGGAATACCAAAGGCGAAGCGCGCGCCGGTCACGCCGTGAGGTTCGCCGCGGCGCGGGTGCGGAACCAATGCCGCCGCTGCCGTTGCCGCGGGCCTGGGCGTGGCGCGGCAACCCGGCGGATCCCGGCGGCGGCGCCTGGCCCGCACGCAACGCCGGTTTTTCCTGCTGCCCTCGTTTTGTCGTTTTTGATGTGCGGAACACCCAACCGAGTTCAGCCGGTGATACCCGCGGGTGTCAATCAGTAGAGGGTGAGACTACTGTCCGTTGCGCGATAGCCTCCTCGGCAATGACTACCGATGCGGCCGGGCGGCCTGCCGCGCGTCCTGGTGTGCGCATGCCCGCGCTCACGCGCACCGCGACGGCGGATTCGCCCGGCCGCCGGGGCTCGGTGAGCTCGGTGCACCGGGCCTGCGTCGCCGCGATGACGGTGACGGCCGCGGCGCTCTACGCCGGATTCGGGCTCCGGCAGCAGGCGACGTTCCGTACGACAACGTATGACCTCGTCATCTTCGACCAGGCGGTACGCTCCTACGCGCATTTCCAGCCGGGAATCGCGATCGTCAAGGGAATCCACAACGGCGGCGGCGCGCGGTTTTCCGTCCTCGGGGATCACTGGTCGCCCATCCTCGCGGCGCTCGGGCCTGTTTACTGGCTCTACGACGGCCCGCAGACCCTCCTGGTGGTGCAGGGCATCGCGTTCGCCGCCGCCATCCCCCTGATCTGGATGTTCGCGCGCAGGCTCGCCGCCGCGCCGCTGGCCGGACGCGCCCCGGCCGGCGCCGCCGCCGCGGTCGGGTACTTCGCCGCCGCGGCCTACGCGCTGAGCTGGCCGGTGGCCGAGGCGTCCGCGTTCGGCTTCCACGAGGTCGCGTTCGCACCCGCACTGACCGCGGCATTCTTCGAGCGGATGCAGGCGGGCAGGCCCCGGGCGGCGCTGCTCGCCGCCGCCGCGCTGCTCCTGGTCAAGGAGGACATGGGGCTGCTTGTCGCCGGGTTCGGCCTGTGGCTGCTCGTGGCCCGCGCCATGGTGTCAAGGCAACGGCTGCTCGGCGCCGCGATGATCGCCGCGGGGGTCACCGCCACGTTCGCCGCCACGCTCGTGCTGCGGCCCGCGTTCGGTGGCAGTGCCATGTACTACTGGCACTACGGCGCGCTCGGCAGCAACGTCCCGCAGGCCGCCTGGCACCTGATCGCCCACCCGCTCGGCGCCGCGCGCCTGCTCATCACGCCACAGGTGAAGCTGGACACGGTGGCGTGGCTGGCCGGCGCGCTGGCATTCCTGCCGCTGCTTTCACCGATCTCGCTGGCCGCGGTCCCGTTGCTCGCCGAGCGGATGCTGGCCAGCTCGACGCCTGACTGGTGGGGCCTGCCGTACCAGTACAACGCGTTCGTGGTCGCGGTGTTCGTCTGCGCGGGCGCCGACGGTGCGGTGCGCCTGAGCCGCTGGGTTCCGGCGCGGATCCCGGCCGGCCACACCCGCGTCCTGACCGCCGCCGCCGCGCTCTGCTGCGCGGCCGCGGTCGCGATCGTCCCGTTCTTCCCGTTCGGCCAGGTTCTGCGTCCCGCCTCCTACCGGCTCACGGCGCGGGACGCGGCGGCGGCCGCCGCGGTCGCCGCGGTGCCGCCGGGAACCACGGTCGAGGCGGCCAACGACATCGGCCCGCAGCTCACGCGCCGCGACACGGTCCTGCTGTGGGACTGGACGCCGCGCTGGGCACCGTGGGTGGTGGCCGACACCGGCCGTCAGGCGTTCGGCTTCCCCAGCCTGCGGGCGCAGGCGGGCAGGGTCTCCTTGCTGCTGCATAACGGCTACCGCGTGGTGCTCGCCAGGGACGGCTACGTCGTACTGCGCGCCGGCGGCGTGGGTGCGGCGTCAATGCCAGGCCGGTCACGCGGATCACCGTGAGGCGGCGATGACACGAGTTACGCTGCTCGGGTTGTTATCGAGCGCGCAGCGGGTACGTCCGGCTACTGTCGGTGTACCTACGAGGGGAGTCATCGTGCTGCACCGCGTTTGCGCCGCCGTCGTCGCAGCCATCGGCCTGTGCGCCCTGCCCGGCTGTGCGGCCTCGCATGCGGCCGCGCCAGGCCCGGCCGTATCCGCGTCGAGCAGCGGCGCGGCAAGCAGCGCGGCCGGCCGTATCGTCGTGGACGAACGCGACAACCACCGGGTGGTCACGGTCGCGCGCGGATCGACGGTGACGGTCGCGCTGCACAGCACCTACTGGCAGTTCGCCGCGCTGCCCAGCCGGCGCGTCCTGACCCAGATCGCGGCGCCACGAGTGTCGCCGCGGCCGCCGCACACCGGCGGCTGCGTACCCGGCCAGGGGTGCGGGACGGTCACCGCCGTCTACCGGGCCGCAGGCACGGGCACCGCCGTGATCCGGGCCAGCCGCCTCAGCTGCGGCGAGGCCATGAGGTGCACCGGGGGGCAGGGCCGCTTCGCCGTCACGGTCGTCGTGCGGCCCTGACACCAGACGCCGTTTCGTCGATATACCGACATGGCGCCTTACCCCGGACCGGGGTTTCCGACGCCCGCAGACGGTCCCGGCTGCGCGGTACCGCTCAGGCCCGCCCGCGGGCGGCGCTCACCGCGGGCTCGGGCGTGGCCTGCCCGCCGCCGGCCCGCTCACCGTGCTCGCCGCCGTCGCGGCGGCGGGCCCGCCACCAGTCCTGGCCGCTGGCGGGCAGCATGTAGATGGGGTCGTAGTAGGCGTACTCGCGGCCGAGGGCGAGCGGGTCCTCCGCTTCGACGGCCGTGCGGTAGTTCTTCGTCCAGTAGGAGATGCCGCGTTCCGTGTCGTACCTGGTCACCTGGTGCACCCAGCGCTTGCCCACGTACGGCACGTCGCAGACGATCCGTGGTGTGGCGAAGCCCGGCAGGTAGCCCATGAGGTGATGCTGCAGGTGCTGCGCTTCGCCGACGGTGAGCCGCCAGTGCTCGCTGCCGGGGATCATGTCGCACATGTAGAAGTAGTAGGGCATGATCTGGGCGCCGTCGAGCAGGCGGAAGCACAGGTCGAGCAGTGCGGCCGGGCTGTCGTTGACGTCGCGGAGCAGGACTCCCTGATTGCGCACGTCGCGGATCCCGGTGTCCAGCATGGCCTGGGCGGCCCGGGCGACCAGCGGTGTGACCGACTGGGCCGCGTTGACGTGCGTGTGGATGGCCAGCCCGACGCCGCGCTTGCGCGCCGTGGTGGCGAGCCGCTGCATGCCCGCTCTGACCTCGTCCTGCAGCCAGTGCTGCGGCAGGCCCATGAGCGCCTTGCTGGCCAGCCGGATGTCGCGGATGCTGTCGATGCCGAGCAGCGCCCCGACGAACTCTTCGAGGCGTGGCCAGGGCAGGTTCGCGACGTCGCCGCCTGAGACCACGACGTCCCTGACGCCAGGAGACCTGCGCAGGTAGTCAAGCATCGCGCCGAGCCGGTCCGGCCGGGCGAGGGCGAACTTGTGCTTGCCCGTGACCGCCGTGGGGTTACCGACCAGATCCATGCGGGTGCAGTGCCCGCAGTACTGCGGGCAGGTCGGGAGCACCTCGGCGAGCACCTTGGTCGGGTAACGGTGGGTCAGGCCCTCGACCGCCCACATCTCCGCTTCGTGCAGCGAGTCGCGCTGCGCGTACGGATGCGACGGCCAGTCTTCGCGGCGGTCGCTGAAGACCGGGAGCATGTACCTGCGCACCGGGTCGGCGTAGAACGCGTCGGTGAATCCACGTTCGCCCGGTGCGGTGGCCGCCGCGATGGTGTTCAGCATCTGCGGCGGTAGGAGCATCGACATGGTGGCCCGTTCGCGCTGGTCGCGGTCGAGGTCGGCGTAGAACCGCTCGTGCAGGCCGTCGCCGATCACCTGGCGGAGCTGCCTGATGTTTTTCACGCAGTGCGCCCGCTGCCACTGCGCGGATTCCCAGTCCTGCTCACTCACGCCCGCCCATCCGGGGAAGCGCCGCCAGTCGGGCTCGGCCAGCTCCACACGCCGGTAGCCGTACGGCTGGTCGATCATGTCGGCCTCCTCGCCGGTGCGGTCCGATGATCCGGATGAATGTGTCTAATTGTCCATCGATGACGGAAGAACCTATTGTCATACTAGCTTCTAGCAAGAAATCTTCTTCTCCTGGCGCGCCGCGCGCGGCGTGCCGGGCGGCGGGAAGGATGGTAGGCGTGGTACCGATCCATGCGTCCGCGGGCGACGGGCGGGCCGCCACGCACACCGCGTGGCACCCCGGGCAGGAGCGCCAGCCAGCCTGGCCGGCGTCCGGAGGCTCGCCGTTCGGCCTGCACCGGGTCGTGGCGCCCGCGGGCGTACTGCCGCAGGCCGCGCTCCGGCTTGACACCCGGCCGCAGATAGGCCCCGACGAGGTCCGCGTCGCGGTCGAGCGGCTTAACCTGGACGCCGCCTCCTACCGGCAGCTGCGCGATGCGCACGGCGGCGACCCGGCCGCGATCAGGGCGGCCGTGCTCGAGATCATCCAGACGCGCGGCAAGATGCACAACCCCGTGACCGGATCGGGCGGCATGTTGGTGGGCGTGGTGGACGAGGCCGGGCCGGCCTCACCGCTCGGCCTGAAGCCCGGGGACAGGATCGCGACGCTCGTCTCCCTCACCCTGACCCCGCTCGTGATCACCGACGGTCTGGCCCGCTGGGAGGGCGCCTCGGAACAGGTGCCGTGCCAGGGGCACGCAATCCTGTTCGGCCGCTCGGTCGCCGCCGTGCTGCCCGACGATCTGCCGGTGCCGCTCGCCCTCGCCGTCCTCGACGTCTGCGGAGCCGCGGCGCTGACCTCCCGCGTGGTGGCCTCGTACGCGGGTGCGGCCGCCCCCCAGGGCCGTGCGCCCGCGTCTGGCACTCCTCCCGCGGGCGTCACGGTCGCGGTCATCGGGGCGTCGGGCAAGAGCGGCAGCCTGTCCGCGGCGGCCGCCCGCCAGGCCGGCGCGAGCCGGATCATCGGGGTCGTGCCGGACGGCGCACAGGCAGCGCTGGTCCGTACGGCGGCCCACACGGTACCAGGAGCGGCACCGGGCCCATCGGGCGCGCGGCCGGGCCTGGCCGACGACGTCGTGATCGCCGATGCTCGTGATCCGGTGGCGCTGGCCGACGCGGTGACGCGGGCCGGGGGGCCGGCCGACGTGACCGTGGTCTGCGTCGACGTGCCCGGCTGCGAGGGCGGTGCGATCCTCGCGACCGCGCCGGGCGGCACTGTGATCTTCTTCTCCATGGCCACCTCGTTCACCGCGGCGGCGCTCGGCGCGGAGGGCCTGGCCGCCGACGTGACCATGCTCATCGGCAACGGGTACACGCCCGGCCACGCGCGCCTTGCCCTTGACCTCACCCGGGCCGAACCGGCCGTGCGAGCCCTCGTCGAGCGGCGGGTGGCACAGTGACACCGATGCCGCGCGTGACGCCGAAACTCGGTCTTGACCCCGCGCTGGTCAGCGAGGCCCGCGCGCTGGCCGAACGGGCGGGCGGCCCGATCGTCGACCTGGCGCGTACGCACACGACGGTGTCGGTCGAACGCGCCGTGCTCAGGCTGGCCGGGCTGGCGGGCGCGGACGGCGACGGCATGCCGTGGGTCAACCGGCTCACCGACGCGGTCCGCGAGCAGACCGGGCTATCCCACGGCGTCGCCCTGCCCGTCTGGGACGCGCTGCGCCGCGGCGGTTACCCGGATCTGCGGGCGCTCGCCGCCGCGGCCGCCGGCGGCACAGCCAGGTTCCGCATCGCGGACGGCAGCGACGCCGAGGCGGCGCGGCAGGCGGCCGCGCGCGCGGTCGGTGCGGGCATCGGCGTGATCGACGCGCGCCGCGCCGAGCGCGCCGCGATGATCCGCGACACCGCGGAGCCGCCCATGCCGTGGATCTACCTGATCGTGGCCACCGGCGACATCTACGAGGACATCCCGCAGGCGCAGGCCGCCGCGCGCGAGGGCGCCGACATCATCGCGGTGATCCGCTCCACCGGTCAGTCACTGCTCGACTACGTGCCGGCGGGCGCGACCCGCGAAGGGTACGCGGGCACCTACGCCACGCAGCAGAACTTCCGCCTGATGCGCGCGGCGCTTGACGACGTGTCACGCGAGCTGGGCCGTTACGTGCGGCTCACCAACTACGCGTCCGGCCTGTGCATGCCCGAGATCGCGGTGCTCGCCGGGCTCGAGCGGCTGGACATGATGCTGAACGACTGCATGTACGGCATCATCTTCCGCGACATCAATCCGCAGCGGACCTTCATCGACCAGCGGCTGGCCAGGCAGATCCACGCCCGGGCCGGCATCGTCATCAACACCGGCGAGGACAACTACCTCACCACGGCCGACGCCGTGGACGCCGCGCACACGGTGGTGGTGAGCCAGCTGCTCAACGAGTACTTCGGCCGCGAGGCGGGGCTGACCGACGCCCAGCTCGGGCTTGGGCACGCCTTCGAGATCAACCCGGCCGTCCCCGGCTCGTTCCTGCTCGAGCTCGCCCACGCGCAGCTGGTGCGGGAACTGTTCCCCGGCGCGCCGCTGAAGTACATGCCGCCGACCAAGCACATGACGGGAAACATCTTCGCCGGCTACCTGCTCGACGCGTTCTTCAACCTGTGCGGGCTGATGACCGGCCAGTCGATCCTGCTGATCGGCATGATGACAGAGGGCATCCACACCCCGTTCCTTTCCGACCGCGACCTGGCGCTCGAGAACGTCCGCTACGTGCGGGAGGCGGCCGGGCGGCTGGGCGACGACTTCCGTCCTGGCCCGGACTCGCCCGTGACCCGCCGCGCCCACCAGGTGCTGAGGGAGGCGGTTGACCTGTTGCGGCGCATCGGCGCCGACGGGCTGCTCCGCGCGATCGCCGACGGCACGTTCGGCGTGACCAGGCGGCCGCCGGACGGCGGAAAGGGGCTGGACGGGGTGGTACCGCACGCCGAGGACTACTTCAACCCCGCCACGGAGATCCTCGAAAGTCCCGAACGGCTGCCGCACAACACCTCGCCCGCGCCGGCGTCATGATCACGGCGCCGCCGCGGGCCGTCCGCCCCGCGCTCCCTCCACTCAGGGCCCACCCACTCAGGGCCCACCCTCCCAGAGGGGGCGTTGCCCTACTGCTGATTTTTCCAGGCTGTCAAGGGGTGGGGGAGGGGTGAACGGGATTCTGTGGATAGCTTTCCGGTTGTCCCCAGGCGTTGCGGAAGGAGAGTCTGGTGAGCGTCGTCCGGCCGTATGGTGACACGACGGGGGACGGCAGGGTACAGCTGTCGTTCACGCTGCCGGTGCCACTGGGTACCGCCGGCGAGCGGGCCCGCGCCGAGGGCGCGGCGCTCCAGCTTGCCGCCAAGATGGGCATGGATCAGGCGATGGTGGTGCACGCCAAGGCCATGAGCCCGGACTTCACGTTCTTCATCGTGTATGGCCGCGTAAGTCAATTTGTTGACTTGTCGGCCGTGACCGTGGTCGAGCGCGAGTTCCCGCTGCTCTCGCCGCAGGAGGTGAACCTGCGGATCCGTTCGGCGCTCGGGCGCAAGCTGGTGGTGGTCGGCGCGTGCGTCGGCACCGACGCGCACACCGTCGGGATCGACGCCATCCTCAACGTCAAGGGGCACGCGGGGGAGAAGGGACTTGAGTACTACCGCGAGATGCGCGTGATCAACCTGGGCGCGCAGGTCGATGTGGCCGAACTGGCCGGCCGGGCGCGGCGTGAGCACGCTGACGCGGTGCTCGTCAGCCAGGTGGTGACGCAGCGCGACGCCCATCTGGCCGGCGCGCGTGCGCTCGCCGGAGCCTTTGCGCGGCCGCCCGGGCCCGGCCAGCCCGGGGGGGCGACCCCCCGGACCCCCCCGGAGAGGCCGCTGCTCGTGGTCGGCGGCCCGCGGTTCGACCCGGCGATGGCCGGCGATCTCGGCGTGGACAGGATCTTCGGCCGCGGGACCACGCCCGGTGAGGTGGCAAGCTACCTCGTGTACGCGCTCGCCACCCCGAGAGCAGGCGGCACCCAGCGCGGCGGAGACCAGGCCAACGGGAACGAGGGCGGCGGGAACCAGGCAGCCGTGGACGTGCCCACATGACCGGCGAGGCGCTGGTGGGCGCCACCGTGACCCACCGCAGATACGTGCCGCACAGCCACGCGCACTATGGTGGGAGCCTGGTCGACGGCGCCTACGTCCTCGGGCTGTTCGGCGACGTGGCCACCGAGCTTTGCGTCCGGATGGACGGCGACGAAGGACTGCTCGCCGCCTACTCCGACGTCCAGTTCCGCGCCCCGGTGCGCGCAGGCGACGTGATCGAGGCGATCGCGACGGTGCGGCGGGCCGGGGCCCGCAGCCGCGAACTCGCCTTCGAGGCGAGAGTGGTGTGCCGGGCCGACGCGGGATCGGGCCCTTCGGCCGCGCGGGCGCTTGGCGAGCCCATCGTGGCCGTCACCGCGACCGGCGTCGTGGTCGTGCCGCCACGCGGCTGACCAGGCCCGGCCGGTCAGCAGGCGGCCCTGGCCGGACGGCCGGGCGCGCTGCCGGGCCGACCCGCCGCGAGGTTGACATCGAGGCGAGGGGCGGTAAGTTGCTGCCCAGTCCAGCACCGGGCTAACCGGCCGGGTCGCCGTCCCGGCCACTTCGCGGGCTGCGCCACGGACGGGGGCTTCGATCCTGCCGTCTTCTTGCCAGGTGCGGAACACGGAGCATGGCCGCGCCGCGGTCCTGGCTGGGCGGGGGGTTGGACCCGGAAAGGGTCCGGGCACCCAGTAGACAACGGAATGTGAGCCCGTTGCCGGCGGGACATGTTCCGGTCCGAAGGGATGTCCGGGCCCTTTTCCATGCGGGGTCGCCGGCCCGGCCGCGGGCCCACAGGCCGCCTGCCGCGGCCGGGCCGCGGGCCGCGCTGCGCGCATCCCGGATCGGTTACAGGATCGGAAAACCGGCGGGTGCGTGACCCGGTGCGCTCGGGGAACGGGTAACGTGCCTGCGTGGAAGCCAGCGCTCCGCGGACCACACCGCAGCAGGGCTCCGGGCCGGAAACCGGCCCGACGGCGCCCGGCAGCGCTGTGGCGACGGACGGCGCGGCGCACGCGGGCCTCCCGGCTGGCACCCGCGGCGGCGACGGCCAGACCGGGCCAGATCGCCTGCGCGGGGCGGCGCGGCGGCTGTGGCCGGCCGCGGCCGCGATCGCCGGTGGGCTGCTGCTCACGCTCGCCTTCCCGTCGCCGGGATGGTGGCCGCTCGCGCCCGTCGCGGTGGCGCTGATCACGATCGCCATCTGGCAGCCAGCCGCGGCCGGGCCGCGCCGCGGCATCGGGCTCCGCAGGAGCGCCGCACTCGGGTTCGCGGCCGGCGCCGCGTTCTTCCCCGTACTGCTGTCCTGGCTACACGTCATCGGCCCGGACGCGTGGCTGGTGCTCGCACTCGTGGAGGCCGTCTATTTTGCGCTGCTCGGCATCGGCATCGCGGCGGTGGCGCGGCTGCCCCTCGCCCCGGTGTGGGCCGCCTGCCTGTGGGTAGCCGAGGAAGCGCTGCGCGGCCGGCTCCCGCTCGGCGGATTCACCTGGGGACGGCTTGCGTTCAGCCAGTCGGCGTCGCCCTTCGCCAGGTACGTCTCGGTGGGCGGAGCACCGTTGCTGACCTTCGTCGTCGCGCTGGCCGGCGGCCTGATCGCGACGGCCGCGATCAGGACTGGCCGCCCCGGCCGCGGTGGCAGTGGTGGCCGCGGCGCGGCCAGGCTGGCGGCGGCGATCGCAGTGATCGCGCTCGCCGCCGTGGGGCCCGCCATCCCGCTGCCGCACGCGAGCGGGCGCACTGTCACCATGGCGGTCGTCCAGGGTAACGTGCCGCGGCTCGGCCTGAACTTTTTCGGCCAGCGTTCGGCCGTGCTCGACAACCACGTCAATGCCATGCACAAGCTGGCCGCCCTGGTCAGGCAGGGCCGGCTGCGCCAGCCGGATCTGGTGATCCTGCCGGAGAACTCGAGCGACCTCGACCCGTACCGGGACCTCGACGCCTACGCGCTGATCAGCTCGGCGGTCCGTGCCGTCGGCGGGCCGGCGCTCGTCGGGGCCATGACCCTCACGAGCGACGGCCGGCACGTGCAGAACCGGGGCATCGTCTGGTCACCGGTGACCGGCCCGGGCGCCTTCTACGTCAAGCAGCACCCGGTGCCGTTCGGTGAGTACGTGCCGATGCGGTCGGTGCTCACCAAATTCATCAAGCGGCTGCAGCTCGTGCCCTACGATCAGGTAGCCGGCCACCGGCCGGGCGTGCTCCGCCTGGGCCCGGTCACCGTCGGCGACGTGATCTGCTTCGAGGTCGCCTACGACGGCATCGTCAGGACCGCGGTGACCCGTGGCGGCCAGGCGATCGTGGTGCAGACCAACAACGCGGACTACGGTCGCACTGACCAGCCCGCACAGCAGCTCGCCATATCACGGCTGCGTGCGGTGGAACACGCGCGGCCGGTGCTGATAGCGGCGACGAGCGGGATCAGCGCCATCATCACCCCAGATGGGCGGATACTCACCCAGTCAAGGCAATTCACCCAGGCGATCCTGGAGCGGCAGATCCGGACCTCGACCGGGCTCACGCTCGCCGACCGGCTCGGCGAACTGCCCGAGTGGATCCTCGCGGGCGCGGGAACGTGCGCGGCGGCGCTCGGGATATGGGCAGCCATCCGCGACGAGAGCAGGCGAAGGCAGGAAACGTGACCGGAGCAGACGCGTTCACCGGCCGTGTGGTCGTCATCATCCCGACCTACAACGAGCGGGACAACCTGCGGCCCATCACGGCGCGGGTGCGGTCCGCCGTCCCGTCCGCCGATGTGCTCGTCGTGGACGACAGCAGCCCGGACGGCACCGGCGAGGCAGCCGACGAGCTCGCCGCCGCCGACGACCAGCTCCACGTGCTGCACCGCGGCGTCAAGGCGGGCCTTGGCGCAGCCTACATCGCCGGCTTCCAGTGGGCGCTCGACCGGGGCTACGACGCCATGGTGGAGATGGACGCGGACGGCTCGCACCAGCCCGAGGAACTGCCCAGGCTGCTCGCGGCGCTTGACGACGCGGACGCTGTGATCGGCGCCCGCTGGGTACCGGGGGGCAGGGTGACGAACTGGCCGAAATCCCGCGAGATGCTGTCCCGCGGCGCGAACACCTACGCGCGGATCATGCTGAGCATCCCGCTGCACGACGCGACCGCGGGATACCGCGCCTACCGCGCCACGACGCTGCGGAAGATCGGTCTCGACCACGTCGAGTCCCAGGGCTACTGCTTCCAGATCGACCTGTCGCTGCGCGCCATCCAGGCCGGCCTCAAGGTGGTCGAGGTCCCGATCACGTTCGTCGACCGCACCAGCGGCGCGAGCAAGATGAGCAACGCCATCGTCCGCGAGGCGTTCTGGCGCGTAACCCAGTGGGGAGTTTCCAGCCGCCTGCACAAACACCGCCGCGGCTGACCGATGATGGAAGCATGGTGTTCGCGTCGCTCCTCGCGGTGGTCCTGCTCGCCGCGGCCGAGATCTACGTCATCATCACGATCGCCCATCTCATCGGCTGGGCGCTCACGTTGATGCTGCTCATCGCGTCCACGGTGGCCGGCCTGTGGCTGGTGCGCATCCAGGGCCGGCGGGCCTGGGGCGCGCTGCGCGGGGCGGTGGCCAGCGGCGTCGTGCCCGACAAGGAGCTTGGCGACGCCGCACTGATCCTGGCTGGCGGGGCGCTGATCGCGGTGCCCGGCTTCGTGACCGACGTACTCGGCGTCCTCGCTGTGGCTCCGCTCACGCGCTCGGCGATGCGCCGCATCTTCGGAGTCATCTTCTTCCGCCGGGCCGCCGCCGTCGGCATCCGGCTGGGCAGCCGCGCGACGCGGGCGCGCGCCAGGGGGCGGGCACAGGCCGCGCCGCCGTCCCAGCCGGGCAAGACGATTCCTGGCGAGGTTATCGACGACAGCGCCGCGACGGGCAAGGGCGCGTCTTAGCACCCCGGCTTATGGGCGCTGGCCGGGGGTGTTGTCGAAAGGGGCCTGGTGGGCCTGGCGCGGTTCGCTAGGCGCTCTTGAGCCGCGGCTGCTTGCCGCGCTCGGCGCCCCGGGGGTCGGCGCGGTCGGCGCGGATGACCGCGAGCCGCTCCGCAAGCACTTCCTCCAGGTCTTCGATGGACCGCCGCTCGAGCAGCATGTCCCAGTGCGTCCGGGGAGGCTTGGCCTTCTTCTGCGCGGGGAGCTCTCCGGTCACCGTGATCGCGGCGGCTCCGCAGACCCGGCATTCCCAGGTCGTCGGGATCTCCGCCTCGGCCGCGAACGGAACGGAAAAATGATGACCGTTCGGGCAGTCGAACGAGACCTCCTGGCGCGGAGCCAGGTCGGTATTGCGATCGTTCTCGTAGCTCGTCGCCCCGAGCCGGGTGCCGCGAAGTGCGCGTTCCGCCATAAGTTATTGCCTCCCGGGCGCGTAGCCGTTCACTAAAGCCAACGCTGAGTCACCCGGACAAGATTCCCGCTCTGCCCGAATCCAACCGCCCTTGCCCTGGACATTGCGAACACGGCGCCGGCGGCGCTCCCCGGCGGTGCGGCCGCGCCAGGCTCAGCCGGTGCCGCCCGCGCCGCGGCCGCCGGTGCCCGTTCCCGTGCCGTGCCACTGCGCGCGCTCGGTGAGCACGTCACGAAGCGCCACGGTGTCGTCGGTCATGATGCCGTCCACGGCGAGATCGAGCAGCCGGCGCATCAGCGCGGGCTCGTTGACCGTCCAGACGTGGATCTGCAGGCCGGAGCGGCGCAGCCGGCCGAGGAACGCCGGTGTCGCGAGCCGCGCGGGAATCTGCGCGCAGCGGACCCCGGCCCGCGCGAGCCGCGTGGACATCCCGCAGGCCAAGGCGCCGGAGTGGATCGCGGCCAGGCCCAACGGTGACAGCGTGGTACACACCTGGCGGTCGACACTCTGCCGGAAAGCGTGCAGCCGCCGCGACGAGAACGAGGTCACGCACACCCGGTCCCAGGCCGCGGTGCGCCGCAGTACCCGCACCAGCGGCGCGATGGCGGACTCGTCCTTCATGTCGATGTTGAAGCGAGCCTCCGGCCAGGCGCCGAGCAGGTCCTCCAGCAGCGGGATCGGCTCCTTCCCGCCGATCCTGGCCGCGGCGACGACGCGGTAGGGCATGCGGGCGATCCGCCCGGTCCGGTCGGTGACCCGGTCCAGGGTGCGGTCGTGAAAGGCGATGAGCATGCCGTCCGATGTCGCCTGCACGTCAGTTTCCAGGTAGCGGAAGCCGAGGTCGACCGCACGCTCGAATGCGGCCCATGAGTTCTCCGGCCCGTGCGCCGCACCGCCGCGATGCGCGAACGCGAGCGGGCCTGGCTGGTCGAGGAAGCTAGAGAGCATGCCGTCGAGTATGCCCGCCCGGGGCCCGGCCCGCCCGCTCACCTGGCTATCCGCGGCCGGTCCACTCACGCCGCCGCACCTCGGCCAGGGCCACCGCCGCCGCCACCGCGACGTTCAGCGACCCGACCCTGCCGACCTGCGGGATGTACGCGACGGCGCCGGCCGCGGCGAGCAGCGCGGGCGAGCAGCCGTGGTCCTCGTTGCCGAACGCCAGGCAGATGTCCCCCTCCAGGGGAGCGTCGTGCAACGCGGCCGCGCCCTCCGCGAGCTCGATCGCCACGACGCGGAAGCCGGCCGCGGCCGCGGCCTTGGCGGCCGCGGCGGGTGACGGCTCCGCTTCGAAACTGACCAGGCGCTCGGTGCCGAGGCTCGTCTTGCGCGCGGCCGGGTGCGACGCAGGCGCGGTGTTCCCGGTCAGCCACATCCGGTCCACGCCGAACGCCGCCGCCGAGCGGATGATCGAGCCCACGTTGAACGGCTGGGTCACGGAATCGAGCAGCAGCGCGAGCCTGCCGGTCGTGCGGCGCCGCCACTGCCGGTTCAGCCTCTTGATGTCGGTCGGGCGCAGTTGCCTTGGCGCCCTGGGCGGCACGCCGCCATTCACCGGGTCACCTCAGCGGGCTGGCCGCCGGTGTGCGGCAGCCGCGGTGGGCCGGTGACCCGCAGCACACGGTAGGCGGACCGCGAGGTGATCCTGGCTGCCGCCCAGCCCTCGCCCGCCAGCCAGCGCTGCAGCGAGTCCGCGCCCAGGTGCCGCTGCGCGACCAGGTAGGCCGCGCCTGCCGGGTCCAGCCGGCCCAGCCACCGGGTGAGCAGGTCGTGCAGCGCCAGCTTGCCGATCCTGATCGGCGGGTTCGACCAGATGGCACCGAACGTCACGTCCGCGGGTATCTCCTCCGGCCTGACCGCGCGCACGTTGCGCAGGCCGGCCGTTGCCGCGTTGCGCTCGCACAGTTCGAGCGCGCGCGCGTTCACGTCGACCGCCCACACCGTCGCGCCCTGGGCACCTGCCGCGGCCGAGCGTGCCGCCATGACCAGCGCGATCGGGCCGTACCCGCAGCCAAGGTCGAGCACGTCTCCGGACGGTGGCGGGGCGGGCACGGTCTCGAGCAGTACCCGGGTTCCCGTGTCGAGCCTGCCCGGCGAGAACATCCCGCTGTCCGTCTCGAGCCGCAGGTGCAGGTCGGGCAGCACGACATGGACGATCCCCGGGCGATGGGCCGCGGCGCTTTGCTCGGTGAAATAGTGCTCGGGCACGCCGCGATCACGCCTTCTGCGCTGCCCCGGCCGTCTCGGCGGCTGCCGCGGCGAGCTTCGCTGGCGTCAGGAACCGCCGGGTGACCCAGCGCTCGACCACGAAGGTCATGACCGGGATGGTGCCCGCGAGCAGCACGATGAGCGTCTGGCCGAGCGACATCCGCAGCCGGCGGGCCAGCGAGTAGGCCGTGACGAGGTACACCAGGTACAGGATGCCGTGCGTGGTCCCCACGTAGTTCACGATCGCGTTCTGATGGGCGAACACCTGCAGCGGGATCCCGGCGAAGACAAGCACGACGAGCAGCACGCCCACGATGTAGGCCATGACGCGGTAGCGGGTCACGGCGGCGTTCAAGGATTCACACCTCCATGTGCGGTGGTTTGCCTGGTGCGGGCCGCGGCGGGGGCTGGCCCCGCCCTCCGGCCGGCCGGCCGGCCCAGCTGGCGGCCTGGCGGCGCGAAGCGCGCCCGGTGAGCCAGCCCCCGGTCCGGCTCGCCTCCGCGTTCAGCCGGCTCAGATACGCGTTGTAGGCCGCAAGTTCATCGTCGTCGCCGTCGGCGCCGTCACCAGCGCCGGCGGGGGAGTCCCGGCCGTCCCGCAGGCCGGCCGGGAGGGCCATGCCGGCCCGGGGGGGCGACCCCCCGGAACCCCCCGCCGTGGTGCCGGCCCGGGGGGATGACCCCCTGGATCCTTCCGCAGGATCGTCGGCGGCCCGCGCCTCGCGCAGTTCGTCCCGCATCGCCTTGATCCAGAAAACCACCACGAACCCAGCGAACAGCGGCCATTCGAACGTGTAGCCCCAGCTCAGGGCGTTGCCACCCTCGGCGCGCCGAAGCTGCCACCAGCCGAGCTCAAGGAAACCGGCCACGATGACGATCATCGCCGTGTGCAGGCCCAGCCAGCGGAGGGACACAAAGCGGCGCATGCTGACGAGCTTAGTGTCTGCGCTGGATGCGCCGGCTCGGCCCTTGGGCCGCGATCGGCCCGGCGTCTGAACAGGACGCGCCGCAAGCGGGGCTGCCCGCACCCGGGGCAGGCCAGGCCCCCCGCCGGTCCGGGCTGCGTGAGCGCAAGAAGGCCAGGACGCGCGCGGCCATCAGGCAGCACGCGCTCCGGCTGATCCGTGAGCAGGGCTACGCCGCCACCACCGTCGACCAGATCGCCGACGCCGCCGAGGTCTCGCCGAGCACGTTCTTCCGCTACTTCCCGACGAAGGAAGACGTGGTCCTGCGAGATGACGTGGACCTGTTCGCCTTCGAGGCCTTCGAGGCGCAGCCGCCCGGCCTCGGCCCGATCGCGGCCATGCGGGCGGCGATCGCGATGGCGTTCAGCCAGCTGCCCGCGAGCGAGCTGGAGCAGTTGCGCGAGACGACGGCCCTGACAATGTCGGTGCCCGAGCTGCGCGCGCGTGCCCTCGACGAGTTCATCGGGGCGGTCCAGATAATCGCCGAGGCGATCGCGAAGCGCACCGGGCATGACCCGGGCGAGTTCACCGTGCGCAACTTCGCCGGCGCCCTCGTCGGGGTCATGCTGTCCGCTTCACTCGCGCTCGCGGACGACCCGTCGGCGGATTTCGCCACGGTCGCCGACGCGGCCCTCGCGCATCTGGAGGCCGGCCTGCCGTTGTGAGCGGGCGCGACGCGGCCGCTGTCTGCTCAGCGGCCGGGCTCGGGCTACGCCCTAATGGCCGATCAGGTGACCGGCCGCGCGCAGGCCCGCGGTGACCGCCGCGGCGGCCGCAAGCACCACGATGAACGGTGCGCGCCCGCGCAAAGCGGCGACCGCGGCCGCGAGACCGGCGAGCCTCGGGCCGTCGAACGTCAGCGACTGCCCGGCTGCGAGCGCCTGCGCCGCGCACAAGGCGGCGAGCAGCGCGACGGGCAGCAGCTCGGCGCATCGCCGCAGCTTCGGATGATCAAGTAACCGCCGGGGCACCGTGAGCCCGGCCAGCTTCAGCGCGTAGCAGCCCGCCGACGTGGCCAGCACGGCCAGCCAGAGGCTCATCGCCGCACCCCCAGGGCGACGGCGGCCGCGGCGAGCATCACCGGAATCCCCGCAGGAAGCAGGGGAGTGCCGGCGATGGCGATCGCGGCACCCGCGGCTGCCACCCGCCGCTCGGCGGCCCCGGCCGCCAGCCGCGGCCACAGCAGCGCGAGGAAGGCCGCCGGGCCGATCACGTCCACGCCGAATGTGGCCGGACTGCCCAGCCTGCCCGCGCCGAGCGCTCCGGCCAGGGTCGAGGCGTTCCAGACCGCGTACAGCGCGCCGAAGGTCGCCGCGAAGCCGGTCCGCGCGGCGCCGGGGCCAGGCTGGGCGAGCGCCATCGCCGTCGTCTCGTCGATGACCGCGTGCGCGGCGAGCAGCCGCCGCCCGCCACGCACCCGGAGCACGCCGGCGAGCCTGAGCCCGTACAGCGCGTTTCTGCTGCCAAGAACCAGCGCGCCGAGGGTGCCCGCGAGCAGGCTGCCGCCGCCCGCGACCGCGGCGGCCAGGGCGTACTGGGACGCGCCGGTGAACGCGAGCAGGCTCAGCACGCATGCCTGCGGCACGCTGAGCCCAGCCGTCACGGCCGCCGCGCCGAAGGCGATCCCGGACAAGCCGACGGCCACCCCGAGGCTCAGGCCGTCCCTGCGGGCACGCTCCCGCGACCGCGCGTCATCGTCTCGAGCCGCGGCAGCGGCAGCCTTTGGTGCGGCACCCTCCGGTGCGGCGTCAGCGGCTGCGCCGTTCTGCGCGGTGGGGCCGTCCTGTGCGGTGGGGGCGGCGCCCGGGGGGCCGTGCGGTGCACCGCACGGGTTTGGTGCCGTCTGCCGAACGTCCGCCGAGTTCTGCCGCCTGAGGCGCCGCCGAGCAAGCATGCGGCCGAGGCTAGGCGGCCCCCGGGGCCCCGTCTTGAAGGTTCTTGCGGCCGCGCTGGTACGCGCCGGGCGGCACGCCGACGATCCGCTTGAAGTGCCGGGTCAGATGGGCCTGGTCGGCGAAACCCACCCGCGCCGCCACCTCCGCGGGCCGGACGCCCCGGCCCAGCAGGTCGCGGGCGAGGCGCACCCGGCGCTGGTTCAGGTACGCGTGCGGCGGCAGGCCGGTCGCGGCACGGAACGCCCGCAGCAGTGAGAACGGGCTGGCGCCGACCGCCGCCGCGAGTACCGCCAGCCGTGGTGGATCGGTGAGCCGCTCGTCCAGGATCTCCCTGGCCGCTGCCGCGGCGCGCAGCGCCGGCTGCCGCGGCAGCCGTTCGGGATAAACAAGCGCCTGCCGCCGTCCCTCGGGACCTCGCGCGCCTGCCGCGTGCCGGGCCAGCAGCGCGGCGACGGCCGTGTAGAGGAAGCTGGAAGCGGTGAGGCTGTCGCTGGTCTCCGCGGCCAGATGAGCCTCGGCGAGCAGGCGCCGGCTGAC
>WNFJ01156117.1_pt5 | contig 26343 bp, 31 predicted proteins | sample 5400461 | NCBI WGS metagenome assembly WNFJ01 (sample SAMN13153349, study PRJNA577476) | soil metagenome | isolation source: 115 cm saprolite on Douglas fir-dominated hillslope | place: USA:California | collected 2013-09-17
GAGACCGAGGCGAGCTGCTCGCCGGACTCGAGCTCGATCAGGGAGGTGACGACGCTCGTGGTCCCGATGTCGACGGCGAGCCCGAACTTCATCAGCGCCGTGTCGCCCCGCTCGACGCCGATCACGGTGGAGCCGAACGTGGTCACGGTGACCTCGCCCTCGCTCTCGCGTAGCGCCGCCGGGAGCTGCCTGAGCAGGTCGGGGTGCACGTCGGCCGGCGCCCGTCCAATCGCCTCGAGGAGCTGCTCGAGGTCGGAGGTCTGGTGGTGCTCCTCCCGCGGCAGCGCCACCTTGACCACGTGCTTGACGACCCCCGAGTCGATCGGGATCCGGCCCGCGACGCCGGCGCCCGCGCCGAGGATCTGGAACGCGCGCTCGTCGAGGGGCGGCGCGAGTTCGACGGTGATCGGTTCCGTCACCCCGCACTGGCACGAGAGCCGGTAGCCGTCGCGCACGAGGTCGGCGCCGAGTTGGAGCTCATCCATGATCGTCGGCGGTGGGACCGTGCCTTCCATGAACTTCACCCGGCAGGAGGTGCACCGGCCCCGGCCGCCGCAGGTCGCGGTGATGTCGACGCCGGCCGCGTGCGCGGCCCTGAGGATCGTGGTGCCGGACAGGACCTCGAGCGTGCGGTCGTCCGGGAGGATCCGCAACGCGATCGCCATGAATCACGACTCTATCACGCGGAATCTCATGACGCAGTGTGCCCGTCTCAACATAGGGAGGAGATGGGGACATGCTTGAGACACTGAGTGCGCTCGCGTTTGTGGGGGCGCTCGTCGCGGCGCCCCTCGCCTGGCGGGAGTGGCGAGACCGGCGGGAGGCGCAGGGGCTCAGACTGCAGGCCGACGTGCGGGACGCCGTGAACCGACGCCTCGAGGGCGAGTCCCTCGTGTCGGTGCGCGTCCGGCCCGGGGCTCTCTGGCGTCCGGGTCGGGTGGAGCTGTCGACGCCGTCGGGTTGGGAGTGGCTGATGGAGCAGGTTTGGCTGCCAGTGGTGGCGCGGATCCCGCCGGACTACGAGCTCGTCGTGCGGCCGGCGCGCCGCAGGGTTCCGGTCCGGGCCTCCGGCCCGGAATGGAAGCGCGCCGCATGAGCGCGCCGGGCGCTCGCGCCTGACCGCCCGCCCCGCTTGAGCCGCCGGGCCCGACCGAGCCCGGCGGCTTCGTTGTTTTTTGAGCGCCCGCTCGCCCGACCCCCTCGACTTGGCTCCGGCGGTCGTCGAGATCGGGAGCGTGTGCTATGCTCCCCGGGATGGCGGAGCTCAACCCCGGGCTCATGCGCCGGATCGCCGCGCTCGCCGGCTACGACTGGACAGAAGAGGAGCTGCGGGCGCTCGCCCCGGTCGTCGAGCGGTCGCTGGCGCTCCTGGAGCGGCTCGAGTCTCTGCCCCTTCGGGACGTCGAGCCCGGCGTCTTCTTTCCCATGGCCTGAGCCCCGCGCCGATGGACGACCTCGTCTGGAAGTCGCTCGGCGAGCTGGCGCGGTTGGTCGCGTCGAAGCAGGTTTCCCCCGTCGAGGTGGTCACGGCCCACCTCGACCGGATCGACGCCCTCGACCCCAAGCTGCGTGCGTTCATTACGGTGATGCGGGACAGTGCCCTCGAGGCCGCGCGCGTGGCCGAGGCCCGGGTCCTGTCCGGAGAACCGCTGCCGCCGCTGCACGGCGTGCCGATCGCCCTCAAGGACCTCTACAACACGAAGGACGCCCCGACGACCGCGGGGTCGAAGATCCTCGCGGGCTCCAAGCCTGCCGAGGACGCAACCGTCGTGAGCCGTCTGCGCGCGGCCGGCGGGATCATCCTGGGCAAGCTCAACATGCACGAATTTGCGTACGGCCCGGAGGGGCTGAATGCTCACTACGGCACGGCCTGGAACCCGTGGGACGCGCGCTCCCATCGGATCGCCGGTGGGTCGTCCTCTGGATCGGGGGTGGCGGTCGCGGCCGGCCTCTGCCCGGGCGCGCTCGGCTCGGACACGGGCGGCTCGATCCGCATCCCGGCCTCGCTCTGCGGCATCAGCGGCCTGAAGCCGACCTACGGCCGGGTGAGCCGCGCCGGCGTCCTCCCGCTCGCCTGGTCACTCGACCACGTCGGTCCCATGGCGCGCTCGGCCGCGGACTGTGCGCTGCTGCTCCAGCCGATGGCCGGCCACGACGCGAAGGATCCGACCACGGCCACGCTCCCCGCGGCGGACTACGCGGGGGCGCTCTCGGGCGAGATCAACGGGGTGCGGGTCGGCCTGCTGCGGCCGTTCTTCCTCGAGGCGGCGGGCCTGGTCCTGCGCCAAGCCATCGAACAGGCCGTCCGCGACCTGGTGAAACTGGGCGCGCGGGTCGACGAGGCGAGCCTCTCTTACGCCGAGCACGCCCACGCCGCGTCGTTCGCGGTGATCGCCTCGGAGGCGCTCGCGTACCACGAGGTGTGGCTGAAGCGGCGGCCCGGCGACTACCAGGCCGACGTCCGCGAGCGGCTCAAGGGCGGCGCCTTCGTGAGTGGAGCGCAGTACCTGCGTGGCCAGCGTGCCCGGCGGCTGATCCGAGACGAGGTGGACCGCACGCTCGAGAGGTTCGACGTGCTCATCGCGCCGACGACGCCGATCGTCGCGACCTCGGTCGGCCAGACCGAGGTCACGATCGAGCACGAAACCGTCGAGGTGCGCTCGGCGCTGACGCGCTTCACGCGGCACTTCAACCTGTCTGGCCATCCCGTCTGCTCGGTGCCGTGCGGCTTCACGACGGCCGGGCTGCCGATCGGGATGCAGATCGTCGGCCGGGCGTTCGACGAGGCTACCGTTCTGCGGGTCGCCGACGCCTACCAGCGGGCGACCGACTGGCACACCCGTCGCCCGCCAGTGGGCGCTCCACCGGCGGCGGCACCGGCCCCACCGGCCCCCGCGGCGTCGGCGACTCCGACGAACGCAGGCTGACGGGGGGCGGGCTCCTGGGAGGGATCGAGATGGACCAGTCGGTCGCGGAGCGGCTTCAGGCGCTCGAAGCGCGCTTGGCCCGCATCGAGGCGCTCTTGGAGCGGTCGGCTCCCGACGCGTGGGTGACTGAGTACGTGTCGCTGCGGCTCCAGCAACTCGTGCCCGAGACGTGCGAGCACCCGCCGGCGCCCGGGGTCGTCGGGGGGCCGGTGCTACCCGGCACCTCGGTGCGGTGCACCGAGGACGTGATCCACCGGCTCGGCCGGATTCCGATCCCGTTCGTGCGCCAGATGGTGACCCAGAGGGTCGCGGAGGCGGCCCGAGCCGAGGGGGCACCAGTCGTCGACGTCGCGTTCTTCGAGCGCGCGGCGACCTTCTGACAGTGCAAGCTTTCGGGGGAGGATCTCTCGAGCTTCCGACACTGGCAGACGCACCTCCTGGCGGGGCCGACCTTCTAGTCGCGCGGCATGCCGTGGAGTCCCCCGAGCCGGTCCGCATCCCGATCGAGGACGCGCTTGACCTGCACGCCTTCGCGCCCAAGGACGTCGCCTCGGTCGTCGACGACTACCTCCGCGAGGCGCAACGGGCGGGCTTCTGCGAGGTGCGGCTGATCCACGGCCGCGGCTCGGGAACCCAGCGGGCGATCGTCCGCGCCCTGCTCGCCCGGCACGCCCTGGTGACGGGCTTCGCCGACGCCCCGCCCGACCGGGGCGGATGGGGCGCCACCGTGGTCACACTGCGGTCGCGGACCACCCCCGGGCAGGGGCACCCGCCGGCCCGATAGCGCGTCCGGGATTTCGATCTGCCCACCGCCAGGCACGGTGCCGCCCAGAACCGCGTGGCAGCGCAAAAGTCAGCGCCGCCGACGGAGCGAGGAGTCGCGCCCGCGAACGTCGACCGCAAAAACGAAGTCGCCACGATAAGAGATAGCCGCCCAGGGTTTTTGGTCATCTCGGGGTCTACAGAACGGCGGCCCGCTTCAACCACCCGCGCCCTCCAACTCCGGGGACAATTAGGTAAACGCCCGGAAGGGACGACAAAGAGACGGCCGCGCGGACGCAGTGACACGGGATTGAAGGAGGGTCGCGCGCCGCGCCCTTCCTTTATACGGCTCGGCTGCGCCGGAGCGCCCCGACCCGATGCCCGATGATGTCTCGCCCCGATGCATCGTGGCGCCCTCAAACGTCGGGTCCTCCTCCTCTGCCATCACCCCTGGCTATCCGTAGGGGATCCCCCTAGGCCTCGATGCGGTATTTTCCGGATAGCGTCGGCCCCCTCTCGCCCCTCCAATGGCGTTTAGCGGAAAGAAGGTCCTCAGCCATGGTTCACACGGCAGTGTGATGCGCGGCTTCAGGGACGTGCCGCGGAGCGATTCGCCTCGACTGGAGCGTCGCGCTGTGGACACTCTGCCGACGCTAGATGCGAACCGGCGTTGACGACCAGCTGAAGACCATATGGAGGGAGCCGCGATGTCTGCCTTCCCGGTCCTCTGTCGGCGTCTACTCAGGCTGCGGCATCCGACGGTCTGCGCCGCGGCGATCGGAAGCCTCGCCTGCGTCCTGATGGGCGTGACGGTGGTCGGTGCCCAGGTCGCGGTCCTGACGTACCACAATGACAATGCGCGAACAGGGCAGAATCTCAATGAGACCGTCCTGACCACGGCCAACGTCAATCCCGCCACCTTCGGTCGACTGTTCTCCTACCCCGTGGACGGCAACGTCTACGCACAGCCGCTCTATCTGCCGAACGTGAGCATTCCTGGTCAAGGCGCCCACGACGTCGTGTTCGTCGCCACCGAGCACGACAGTGTGTACGCCTTCGATGCCGACGACAGCGGCGTTGGGTTGCTCTGGCAGGTCAGTTTCATTAACCCGGCGACTGGCGTCACCACGATTCCGCCTGAGGACGTCGATAGCCACGACATCGTGCCCGAGATCGGTATCACCGGGACGCCCGTCATCGACGACGGGAGCGGCACGCTGTACGTCGTCGCAACGACCAAAGAGGTAGCGGACGGAAGCCCCCACTACGTGCAGCGGCTCCACGCTCTCGACATCGGGACGGGGGCCGAGAAGTTCGGCGGACCGATCGTGATCGGAGACACCGTCTTCGATGGAAGCTCCACCATCTACGTCAGCGGGCCCTCCGTCCCCGGTACAGGGGACGGGAGCGTGGACGGCCAAGTCTTCTTCAATGCGCTGCGCCAGAACCAGCGGCCCGGCCTCTTGCTGCTGAACGGCGTGGTCTACATCGGGTGGGCTTCGCATAGTGACATGTCCCCGTATCACGGCTGGCTCCTCGGCTACGATGCCCAGACCCTCGCGCAAGTCGCCGTCTTCAATACGACGCCGAACGGCGGTCTGGGCGGCGTCTGGATGAGCGGCGGAGGCCTCGCGGCGGACAGTAACGGGTCCGTCTACCTGTCGACCGGCAACGGGACGTTTGATGTCACGGGTCCCCAGACTCCGGCCTACGGCGACAGCGTGCTGAGGCTTTCGACGGGCAACGGCTTGACGGTGGCCGACTTCTTCACCCCGTGGGACCAAGACGCCCTGGCGACCGAGGACCAGGACCTTGGGTCAGGGGGAGTCCTTCTGCTGCCCGACCAGGCAGGGGCATACCCGCATCTCCTGGTGACCGCCGGAAAGAAGGGCACGATCTACCTGAACAATCGCGACGACCTGGGCAGGTACCAGCGGTGCGGACCGAGCTGTGACGACATTGTGCAGGTGCTGTCGCAGACCATAGGCAGTTGTTACAGTACGGCCGCGTATTTCAACAATCAGGTGTACTTCCTATGCTCGTGGGATGTTCTAAAGGCGTTCCCGCTGTCCAACGGACTTCTTTCGCCCACTCCGCTCTCGCAGTCGAGCGCCCCGGTCGATTTTTTTGGCTCGACCCCCAGCATCTCGGCCAATGGATCCAGCAGCGGGATCGTGTGGACGTTGCAGGCGGAGGCGTACGGTCCAGCGATCCTGCACGCCTATGACGCGCTCGACCTGTCGCACGAGCTCTACAGCAGCGATCAGGTGCCGGCCGATCAACTGGATGGCGCCGTGAAATTTGCCGTGCCGACCGTCGCAAACGGCAGAGCGTATGCCGGCACGCAGAGCAGTCTCGCCGTGTTCGGGCTCCTGCCGTCGGCGACCCAGACAACCTCGAACGATGGATATGACCGAGCAGTGGCACTATGACATAGTATTTCAGGTGGATACGCCGCTCGAGCTGATACTCGGGATTACCCAGCAGGAGAGGCCAGACCGCGCCTAGTCCTTGCGGGCGCGGAGCAACACCATCCCGTCACTGAAGGACTCGATGCGGTCGCCCGAGATCTTGAACTCGAAGGCCGCGCGGGTCGCCGCCGGCGCGCCGAGCACGAAGCGCTCGAGCCCCGCCTTGGCCGCGGCGGCCATGCGCGTCATGCCCGTCCATTCCTCCCAGGCCCGCACCCGGCGCATACTCGCCCGGTTCGTCACGGTGAGCCCGGCCGCCGTGAGGTAGGCGGTCCACTCGCTCGCCCGATAGGCGCGGACGTGCGAGGGATCGCGCCGTCGCTCGACCTCGGTGATGAAGGCGGCGGCGTCCGGATCGTCGTGGCCCAGGATGTCCTCGAGCAGGAAGAGTCCCTCCGGCCGCAGGACCCGGGCGACCTGGCGAACCGCGGCCGGGACGTCGGTGAAGTGGTGTGGCGCGATGCGGCAGGTGACGAGGTCGAACGCGCCGTCCCGGAAGGGCAGCCGCTCGGCCTCCGCGGCGAGGAAGTCCACGTTGGCGGCGCCCGCCCCCCGGACGTGGCGGGCCGCCGCCCGCAGCATCGGCTCCGTGAGGTCGACGGCGGTCACCCGGCGCGCCAGGCCCGCGAAGGCGAGCGCCGTGTGGCCGCCGCCGGTGGCGACGTCGAGCACGCGGCCGGGCCGCGGCGTCCGGCCCCAGGCGGTGAGCTGGGCGAGGTCGTCGCCGGTGGCGAAGCCGGGGCAGGCGACGTAGGCCTCCGCCGCGGCCCCGAACTGCGCCTGCACCTTCGCCGCCTGGGGCTCGGTCATGCGGGCTTGGGGCGCGTGGCGAGGTGACGGATCAGGAACTCCTCGTCGAGCGGCGTGAGGTCGAACCGCTTGCTGGCCTCGTCGACGAGCCGCAGCCGGTCGACGTGCGGATCGTCGCGCAGCCGGTCGTCGATCCACCGGACGGCCTGCACGAGTGGGGCCTCGCCTTGAGCCATGGTCCCTCCGCGGCGATAATACCGGACGCGACGCCATGGCGCGACTCTTCGACGTCGTGACCTTCGACTGCTACGGGACCCTCGTCGACTGGGAGCGCGGCATCGCGGAGGCATGCCGCGCGGCCGCCGCCGCTGACGGTGTCCGGCTCGACCCAGCGGCGCTCCTCGCCGCCTACGCCGAGATCGAGCCGCAGGTCGAGGCCGAGCCCTACCGGCGCTACCGCGACGTGCTCGCGGAGACGGCCCGCCGGGTCGCCGCGCGGCTCGGCTGGCGGCTCGCGGACGCCCGCGCGGGCTTTCTCGCGCTGAGCCTGCCCGCGTGGCCTCCGTTCGCCGACACGAACCCGGCGCTCGAGCGGCTCGCGCGCGCCGGCTACCGGCTCGGGATCCTCTCAAACGTCGACGACGACCTGCTCGCGGCGACGCGGCGCCACTTCACGGTCGGGTTCGACCTGCTCGTGACCGCGGAGCAGGCAGGCGCCTACAAGCCGGCGCCCGCCCACTTTACGCTGGCGCAGCAGCGGATCGGCGGCGCCCGGTGGCTCCACGCGGCTCAGAGCCACTTCCACGACGTGGTGCCCGCCTGCGCCGGCGGCATTCCCGTCGCCTGGATTAACCGCGCGCGCCAGGCGCCGTCGAACGCCGCGCGGCCCGCCCGCGAGTTCCCCTCGCTCACCGCGCTCGCCGACTGGCTCGCGCCCGACTGACCGAGCGCCGTCAGAGCGTCAGGAGCGCGATGCCCGTGACGCCGAGCGCGGCGCCGACCGTCGCCCGCCAGGTGACACGCTCACCGCGCACGACGAGCCCGATCGGCAGCGCGAAGAGCGGTGAGGTGGACGAGAGCACGGTCGCCACGCCGACGTCGGCGTACTTGAGCCCGGCCACGAACAGCACCGCGCTGGCCGCCGTGAGCACGCTCAGCATGACGATGGAGAGCCCGGTCGTGCGGGCGTGGGTGCGGATGCTCGCCGCGGTGCCGCGCGCCCACGGCGTGAGCCAGAGGACGGCGGCCGCCACCGGAAAGCGCACCGCCTGGGCGGTCACCGGATCGAGCTCGCGGAGCGGCGGCTTCATCAGGAGCGCGTTCCCCGCCCACGCCGCCGCCGCCGCGAGCGCGAGGCCGAGGCCTCGCGCGCGGCCGCGGCGGGCGTCGGCGACCGGCGCCCCCTCGGCGACGATGACCGCGAGCCCGGCGATCGTCACCACGGCGCCGGCGGCGAGCTTCGGCGTGATCGGTTCGCCGAGGAAGACGAGGGCGAGCGCGGCCGCGATGAGGGGATAGGCCATGGAAATCGTCATCGCGCGCCCCATCCCGAGCACCTTCGTGCTCTCGAAGAAGGCCGTGTCGCCGAGGCCGACCGCGATCACGGTCGAGACCGTGAGGTAGCCCCACGCCTCGAGCGTCAGCTCGCCTAGCCTTCCCGAACCGCTCCACGCGAGCACGACCGCGGCGAGGAGCAGGCCGCCCGTGGCCGATCGGATGACGTTGATGGTGACGGTCGTGAAGTAAGGGGAGAGGGCGCGGACGATCAGGCTGAGGAGCGTCCAGGTGAAGGCGGAGCCGAGCGCGCAGAGCGCGCCCGCGGTGGCCGCCGTCATCGTCCTCGGCGGCGCGGCCGCGCTCGACTCATCGGCTCGGCGCGCCGCCCGACCGCGCCGCGCCCCGCCGTCTCACGCGGCCTCGAGCGCTCGGATCCGCCAGTACGCCAGCGCCACCGCGGCGGCGCCGAGCCCGGCCGACAGCGGCACCGCGCCCAGTGCCCAGCCGAGCGCGCTCCCGCCCGCGGCGGCGGCGAGGGCGGCGCGGCGCGCGACCCAGCCCATGAGGGCGACGTACGGGAGGCAGACGAGCGTGAGCGCGAGGCCGCCGCCGCTGGTCGTCAGGAACTCGGGATTGGGCTCGCGGAAGTTCGGCCAGTCGTGGTCGTCACGGCCAACGTCATCACGAGCGCGGCCGCCACCGCCCCCACCGCCGGGTCATGGACGAGACGGAACGCGCCGAGCACCGCGATCGGCACCACCACGAGCGTGAGCAACGCCCCGTAGACGAGGAGCTTCGCCAGGAAGACGCGGAAGATCGGGATCGGGCTCGAGAAGAACAGCCACGCGGCCCGGCCCTCGAGCGACATCGCCGGGAAGACGAAGCGCAGGCCGAAGGCGGTCAGGAAGTAGCCGGCGGCGACCACGTCGAAGAGGAGGAGGCGGGCGATGGTCTCGGGCGTGGCCGCCGCCGCGCCGAGCGGCGCGACCACGATGAATGCCGTGTAGAGGACGAGGAGGAAGCCGAGGAAGGCGGCGCGACCGAGCTCGCTCGGGCTCCGCGCGATGGCGAGGAGGTCGCGCTCGATGATCGCCCCGACGGGGCCGTGGAGCCGGCGCGGGAACGGGCGCCGGCCGCCCGACCCGGCCGGCGCGCCCGCCGCGAAGCCGAGGCCCTCGGCGAGCGCGGGGAGGGTGCGCGCGTAGAGGCGCCGTCCGAGGGTCGCCGCCAGCACGAGGCTGGCGAGGGGTGTCAGCCAGAGGAGGGTTCGGGACACGGCCGACCCGGCCCGGCCGCCGGTCGCGACCGCGTACAGCTCGGCCGCGAACGGGTGGCTTGGCCAGAGACCGAACTTCGCCTCGATGAATTTGATTGCCGAGGGTTTTCCGTCCAGAATGCCCGGCTCGAAGATTGCGTAGAAGTCGGACGTCGAGGGGATGACGTTGCGGCCGACGAGGATGGCGAAGCCGGCGAGCAGGATGCACACCGCTCCGGCGATGCCGACGCGCGTGCGGGCGTGGCGGAAGGCGGCACCGGCGGCGGTCGTCAGCACCACGGCCACGCCGCCGGCCAGCGCGCCGAAGAGGACGAGGATCAGGGCGCCGCGCGCGTAGAAGGCGGCCGGCTTTCCGTAGGCCGCGCCGAGCGCCGCGAGGGCGGGCCCGCCCAGCACCGCGAGCGCCCATCCCGTCTGGGTGAAGGTCTGAATGCTCCGCAGCAGGTAGAGACCGCCGAGGGGGAAGGGTGCGGCCATCAGCAGGCGGGTGTCGTCCGCGCGGTAGAAGGCCCAGAGGCCGGCGGCGACGAAGCTCACGAGGAGGATGATCAGGATGAGCACGAGGAAGCTCTCGAGGAAGTAGAGGGTGAGCGGCGGGCCGGCGTGCTGGAGCGCGGCGAGGGCCTCGAGGGCGCGCCGGAAGACCGTGTACTCCGCCACCATCACCGCCGCGAAGAGGAGCCCAAACGCCACGACGACGACCAGGCGGGCGCGCTCGGTCGCGCGGAGGAACCGGCGCAGGGTGCCGAACTGCCTCAGCAGCAGCTTAAGGACGAGCCGCGAGGCGGAGATAGAGCTCCTCCAACGAACCCTCCGGCGCCCCCGCGAGCCGGCGCAGCGCGTCGAGATCGCCCTCGGCGGCGAGCCGACCTTGGCGGAGCAGGCCGACGCGCCCGCAGACGGCCTCGGCGAAGGCCAGGGTGTGCGTGCACAGGAGCACCGCACCGCCGCCCGTCGCGAAGGTCCGGAGCAGGTCACGGGCTCGGACCGCGCTCTCGGGGTCGAGGCCGACGATCGGCTCGTCGACGACCAGCACGCGGGGAGCGTGGAGGAGGGCAGCGATGATCGCGAGCTTCTGGCGGCTCCCGCGCGAGTAGCTCTCGACGTAGCCGTCGAGGATGGCGCCGATCTCGAAGAGCGCCGAGAGCTCGTCGATCTTGGCGGCGCGGGCAGCCAGGGGAACCCCCCACAGCTCACCGACCAGGTGGAGGAATTCCCAGCCCGACATGCGCTCGTACACGAACGGCTCGTCGGGGATGTAGCCGAGCAGGCGCTTGGCGCGCACCGGCTCGGCGTGGAGGTCGATGCCGCCGACCAGGACGCAGCCCGCGGTCGGGCGGTAGAGGCCGGTCGCCATCTTCACGGTCGTCGTTTTGCCGGAGCCGTTCGGGCCAATCAGACCGTAGATCTCGCCCGGCTCGACGTCGAGCGACAGCCTGTCGACGGCGAGCCGGGCGGGGAACTGCTTGGAGAGCCGCTCCAGGCGGAGCAGGGGCGCCCCCAAGCCTACTTCTCGGCGTCCTGCTCGTACTTCGTCTTCCACTCCTTGTTCAGGTCTTCGATGCCCGGGATGTACTTGATCGTGCTCCAGGTGGCGCGCGCCGCGCCGCGCATCGCGTAGTAGAGGGTCTCGCCGATCTCGTCGTCGGTGGCGCCGGCTTGCTTCGCGGCCGCGAAGCGTCCCGGCACTCAGGAGGTGCAGCCGGCGGCGGCCATCGCGGCCAGCGCCACCAGCTGCACGGTCTTCGGGTCGAGCGCGCCCTCTCGGTAGTACACGCCGGCGAACTCCTTCATCGCTCCCATCGTGGCACCTCCGTAGACGTGGGTGGTTCGGGTCGAGCTTACTTCACCTCGCGCGTGTCGCTACGCGTCACGACGTCCTCGTCGCCGGGGCCATCCCGATCATTGTTGGTCGCGGTGACCGTGATCGTGTAGGTACCGGGGGTGTACGGGACCGCGACCACGTTCGTCCCCGCCGTGAGCGGCCGCGCCGGGCCGTTGTTGATCTGGTAGGCGCCGCTGGCGTTCGGGCTCCTCGGATCGAGGATCGAGATCATCCACACGCCCGGCGCGAGTTGCGTCCCCCGGCCCGCGTACTCGATCGTGAGCTGCGGGGGCTCCGGGTCGTCGTCGACGATCGTGCGCGTATCGTCCAGGGCGAGCGCGCCCGGACCACGCAGGGCGATGTGATGGGCGCCGAGGGCGGCCGGTACCGGGACCCGGGTCTCGCCGGCGGCGTAAGGATAGGGCGACCCGTCGTCGACCGCGTAGGTACCCTCCGTGTCCGGGCCGACGCCCGTCAGTCGGATCGTCCACGCCCCCGGGTCCTTGTCGGTGCCGCCGCCCGCCCAGTCCAGGCGGAGCTCGGCCGCGCCCACGCCCGCCGGCGCGAGCAGGGCCAGGTAGAGGCCGGCCGCGAGCCGGCGGAGCACGTCAGCGGTGGGCGTGGGCGTGACCGTTGCGGGGCAGGCTCGCCCGCACGCGCTGTGCCGCCCGCTCGCGTTTGTAGACGGTGAAGCCGATCTTACGCGCGAGTCGGTGCTCGGAGTACAGCCGGGTGGCGGCCCGGAAGGCGTCGTGGCCCGATCCCCGGAACAGGAAGGTGAAGAAGGAGATGTCGACCAGCATCGACTGGATCCAGTCGATGTCGTGCGAGTAGCCGGCGAGGAACTGGGCGCGCGTTTCCCAGAGAAAGCGCCGCGCGATCTGGCGGGTGACGAAGCGACAGGCGCCGAAGATGAAGCCCTTGCCCTCGGCGTTGGCGGACGCGGTACGCCGTAGATCTTGCCGTCGCCGCCGTGGGCGGCGATGTAGCAGTAGCCGAACCGCCGGTCGCGCACGAAGTCGTGGAGGAGCAGCCGCAGGTCCTCCTTCGCGTTGAACTGCCGGTAGACCATCGAGACCCCCATCGCCTCGGTCATGCCCTGGAAGAACGGGTGAACGGAGATCTCGGGACGGAGGTACTGACCCTTTTCATCCCAGGTCGACTCGAGGATGAGGAGGCGGCGGCCGTTGGTCACGATGGCCGGATCATAGCACGCGGCGGCCGCCCCCGCGATTGGCCCGGTGGGGACCGTACCAATTGGCACTTTACATTGCCTCAAATTCGTCGAAAATGGCTCTACGGAGAAATGGCGGTGCAGATCCCGATCGACCGGTCGAAACCGATCCCGCTCCCGCGCCAGATCCAGGTGCACCTGGAGCGGCTGATTCACGAGCGTCTGCTGGCGCCCGGGGTCAAGCTGCCGGCCACGCGGGAGCTCGCGCGCGAGCTGGGCGTGAACCGCGCGACGGTGTCCTTCGCGTACGAGGAGCTGGTCGCCTCCGGCCTGGCGCGCGCGCACGTCGGGCAGGGCACGTTCGTCGCCGGCCCCGTCGCCGGCGAGGCGGAGCCAGCCGACGGCGCGGGCCCGGGCGCCCCGCCCGAGGCGATCGACTGGTCCGGGCTTCTCTCGCGGAGCGCGCGGGTCAGCCTCGGCGAACGGGAGCGGCGGCGGCTCGGAGCCCTCCCCGGGCGCCTGCCCCCGGGGCTGATCTCGTTCGCCGGCGGCATGCCGGACAGCGCGATGTTTCCGACGGACGCGTTCCGTCGGGTGCTGAACGCCGTGATCCGCGAGGAAGGCGAGGAGCTGCTCCAGTACTACCCCGGCGCCGGCTACCCGCCGCTCCGCCGGTTCCTCTCGGGGTACCTGCTCCGCTTCGGCGTGGAGGCCCGGCCCGACGACATCCTGATCGTCAACGGCTCGCAGCAGGGTTTCGACCTGATCGCGCGCACCCTGCTCGACCCGGGCGACGTGGTCGCCATCGAGGAGCCGACCTACCCGCGAGCGATGCAGGTGTTTCGCGCGTTCGGCGCCCGGCTCGCGCCGGTCGCGCTCGGCGAGGACGGCCCGCGGCCGGACGCGCTCGAGCGCGTCATCGAGCGCCACGCCCCGAAGTTCTTCTACTGCCAGCCGAGCGCCCACAACCCGACCGGCCTCACGATCAGCGGCGACGGCCGGCGGCGGCTCCTCGAGGTCTGCGCGCGTCGGCGCGTGGCGATCGTCGAGGACGGCTTCGACGGCAGCCTGTATTACGACGCACGTCCCCCGGCGCCGCTCCGGGCACTGGACCGGCGTGGACTCGTGATCTACATCGGAACGTTCTCGAAGATCCTCTTCCCCGGGTTGCGGCTCGGCTGGCTCGTGGCGCCGCGCCCACTGCTCGAGCGCCTGGAGGCGGCCAAGCAGCTCGCGGACCTGCAGACGAGCGCCCTGATCCAGGCCGCCGTCTATCACTTCTGCGAGCGGCGGCTCCTCGAGCGGCATCTCGCCCGGATCGCCGACGAGTACCGGCGCCGACACCGTCGCCTGCTCGAGTCGCTCACGCGACGGATGCCCCGGGACGTCAGCTGGACGGAAGCGCGGGGAGGTTTCTCACTGCTGCTCACGCTGCCCGAGGGGTTCGACGCGACCGCCCTGCTCGCGCGCGCGGTGGCGCGGGGGGTGGCCTTCACACCGGGGCCGGCGTTCTTCGTGGAGGAGGGGGGCGAGCGGGCGATGAGGCTCGCGTTTTCGGCGGTGCCGGCGGCCCGGATCGACGAAGGCGTCCGGCGGCTGGCGGACGTGATCCGCGACAGCCGCCGTCGTCCACAGCCCCGGGCGGAGAGCGAGCGCGCCGCCGTGCCGGTCGTGTGAGGGAGGGCGCGCGGCCGCGCGGGGATTCCGACCACACTACCTAAAAAGGGAGGCAGTCATGACCGGGACCAACGGGCTCAGAATCGCCGATCGCAAGCACATCGGGCTCGCGGAGATGCTGAAGGGCGGCGTGATCATGGACGTGACGAACGCCGAGCAGGCGAAGATCGCCGAGGCGGCGGGCGCGGCGGCGGTGATGGCGCTCGAGCGCGTCCCGGCCGACATCCGGCGCGACGGGGGCGTCGCCCGCATGGCCTCGGTGAAGAAGATCAAGGAGATCCAGGCCGTGGTGACGGTCCCGGTGATGGCCAAGGCGCGGATCGGCCACTTCGTCGAAGCCCAGATCCTTGAGGCGCTCGGCACGGACTTCATCGACGAGTCCGAGGTCCTGACGCCCGCCGACGAGCACTTCCACATCGACAAGTTCGCGTTCCGGGTCCCGTTCGTCTGCGGCGCCCGCGACCTCGGCGAGGCGCTGCGCCGCATCGGCGAGGGCGCGGCGATGATCCGCACGAAGGGCGAGGCGGGGTCCGGCAACATCGTCGAGGCGCGCGCGGTCGTGTCCGGGATCAAGCGGCTGGCGACGCTGGGCGCCGAGGAGCTGATGACCGAAGCCAAGACGCTCGGCGCCCCCTACGAGCTCGTGCGGTGGGTGGCGGCGAACGGCCGGCTGCCGGTGCCGAACTTCTCCGCGGGCGGCATCGCGACCCCGGCCGACGCGGCGCTGATGATGCAGCTCGGGGCCGAAGCGGTGTTCGTCGGCTCGGGCATCTTCAAGTCGACCGACCCGGCCGCGCGGGCGCGGGCGATCGTCCAGGCGACGACGCACTACAAGGATCCCGACGTGCTCGCCAAGGTCAGTGGGGAGCTGGGCGAGGCGATGCCGGGCATCGAGACCTCGAAGCTCGCCCAGAGCGAGCTGCTCCAGACGCGGGGCTGGTAGGGCGAGCGGTGGCCCACGGGTCGGGCCGAACCGCGCGGGCGCGGCCGTCGTGAGCCCGCGGGGTCGTGGGGCCCGGGTCGACCGAGGCGGGCCGGGTCGATGACGGCGCCCGCGCGCCAGGCGCCCGTCCGGATCGGCGTGCTCGCGCTCCAGGGCGACTTCGCCCTGCACTCGCAGGCGCTCGAGCGCTTGGAGGTGGACGCGGTCGAGGTGCGCAAGCCCGAGGCGCTCGCCGATCTCGACGGACTCATCCTCCCCGGCGGGGAGAGCACGACGCTGCTTCGGCTGATCGACGAGTGGCACTTCGTTCCCGCGCTGGAGAAGTTCCACGCGACGGGCAAGCCCGTCTTCGGCACCTGCGCGGGGCTGATCCTCCTCGCCCGCGAGGTCCTGCATCCGGTGCAGCCGTCGCTCGGCCTGATCGACGTCGCGGTCGAGCGCAACGCCTACGGCCGGCAGCGGGAGTCCTTCGAGGCCAGGGGCTCCATCACCCTCGCCGGGCGGGCGATCCCGGTCGACATGGTGTTCATCCGAGCGCCCCGGATCCGACGGGTTGGCCCCGAGGTCGAGACGCTCGCCACGCACGCCGGCGCCCCCGTCATGGCGCGGCAAGGCACGGTCTTGGTCGCCACCTTTCACCCCGAGCTCACGGACGACCTGACCGTGCACCGGTACTTCTGCGACCTGGTCCGGACGGCTCGAGCGAGGACACCCTGATGGCGTGGACAGCTCCGCCGGCCCGCTCCGGACATCCCTACTACATGCACGACGCGATCTACGCGCAGCCGGGCGCGCTCCGCCTCGTCGTCCGCGACAACGCCGAGGCGCTGGGGCGCACGGCGGTGCGGCTCCGGCAGGAAGACCGCACGATCCTCGCGGGTATCGGGACCTCGTGGCACGCCACGTTGGTCGGCGAGCTCCTCCTGGCGCACGTGGGGCGGCTCGGCCACCGGGTGCGCGCCTTCCACTCCTTCGAGCTGGTCGGCTACTGGCCCGCGCTGGGCCCGAAGACCGGCGTCGTCGTGGTGAGTCATCGCGGGACCAAGCGGTACTCGCTGGATGCGCTCGCCCGAGCCAAGGCTGAGGGGGGTGTCGCGGTTGTGATCACCGGAAAGGGCAGCGGGGACGGGCTCGCCATCGCCGACCATACGCTCCGCACGGTGGACCAGGAGAGCTCCGCCGCGCACACGATCAGCTACACCTGCGCGATGGCGCTCCTGGCGGCGCTCGCCGCCGATCTCGGCGGCGACGACGCGATCCGGCGGGCGCTCGACCAGATCCCCGATCACCTCGCCGCGTTGCTCGGGCAGAAGTCGTGGGCGGAGCTGGCGGCGCGCTTCGCCGAGCGCCACCGCTACTACTTCATCGGGGGCGGCCCCAACACCGCGACGGCGTACGAGGCCGCCCTCAAGATGAGCGAGGCGAGCCACGCCACCGCGCTCGGGTTCAACTGCGAGCAGTTCCTCCACGGCCCGTGGAGCGCCGTGGACCGGGCGGACGTGGTCGTCCTGGTCGCGCTCCCCGGGCGCGGCTACGAGCGCTGCCTGACGGCGGCGCGGGCCGCGCGCGAGATCGGCGCGGAGATCGTCGCGATCGTCGCGGACGGCGACCGCGAGATCGCGTCGCTCGCGGCCGAAACGATCGTGGTGCCCCCGGTCCCCGAGCTCTTGTCGCCGATCCTGGCGATCGTGCCGCTGCAGCTCTTCACGTACCATCTGGCGGTGCAGCGGGGGGTGAACCCGGACACCATGCGCGCGGACCAGCCGGACCACGGCCGGGCCCGGGCGCTCATCGCCCTCTGAGTCCCTGCCGACGATGACCCGAACACCCGCGCGCCCCGGCCGCCGATATACTCGCGCCGTGGTCTGGTGGGGCTGGCGGACGGCGGTCGGGGTGGCGCTCCTCGCGCTCGCGGGGTGCGCGCTGGCGTTGCCGTCGGCGCGCTCGGACGCGCCGCCCCGCGTCCGGTGCCTGGGCCAGCCAAGCCCGGGCGAGCCGAAGCCGGACCCGGGCACGCGGCCGCTCTTCTTCCTCTTTTGCATCCAGAGCCCCTGAGACCGGCGCCCGCGCGCGGGCCCACGGCAGAGACAGGGGCGCATGGCCTTCCTCCTCGACCCGGCGTTCTGGGCGCGCTGGCTCGGGATCGTCGTCATCGACCTCACCCTGGCCGGCGACAACGCCCTCGTCATCGCGCTCGCGGTGCGGACGCTCCCGCCCCGCCAGCAGTTTCTCGGGCGCCTCTGGGGAACGGGGGGCGCGGTCGCCCTCCGCCTCCTCTTCATCGCGGCCGCGACCCTGCTCCTCTGGATCCCCCTGCTCCACCTGCTCGGGGGGCTCTTGCTCCTCTGGATCGCCGTCAAGCTCGTGAGCCAGGATGCGACCGACGAGGCCCACGTCCGCCACGGTGCCTCGCTGGGCGAGGCGGTCTGGATCATCCTCATCGCCGACGTGGCGATGAGCCTTGACAACGTCGTCGCGGTCGCGGCGGCGGCCCGGGGGGACCTGCTCCTCGTGACCTTCGGGATCTCACTGTCGATCCCGGTCGTCGTGTGGGGGAGCGGGATCCTGGCGCGCCTCATGACGCGCGCCCCGTGGATCGTCTGGCTCGGGGGCGGCGTCCTCGGCTACGTGGCCGGCGAGATGGCGCTCCGCGACCGGATCGTCCAGGGCTGGCTCGGGGCTCGCGTCGCGTCCGCCCTCGAGCGCCCCGTGCCCCTCGTCCTCGGCGTCGCCCTGACGGCGCTCGGCTGGTGGTTCGACCGCGCCGCGCGGCGGACGGACAGCGACTAGGGGCGCATTGTCTCCTTGCAATCACGGAGCTCATCCGCTATAGTCCGGGCTACGTATGGGTCACGTGACTAGGCGGACGCGTCTGCTGGCCATCATTATCCTGGCGCTGCCGGGCCTGCCCGGAGCATCCGTGCCTTCATAACGAAGGCGGATGCCGCGGGCAGGCTCAGGCCCGTGGCTCCGCGAGATCTCAAGGGCCACGGGAGAGTACCCCGTGGCCCTTTGGTTTTTGGGGGGAGTCCAGACGCGAGGCGGCGCGAGGGGTCGCCGGCGCGGCGTCCCTGACGCTCGGGGTGGGAGCCCTTGCGGATCGAGCGATGGAGCGGAGGCGAGTGACGGGCGTTGACACCACTGCTCGCCATCTGCTAGTGTCAAAAGACTTTTTTGATAGTCCGAGGCAGGGTGCGGGCTCCATGACGAAATACGTCTACTCTTTCGGGGCGGGCAGGGCAGAGGGCTCGTCCCTCATGCGCAATCTGCTCGGCGGCAAGGGCTGTGAGCTCGCCGAGATGACCAACCTCGGCATTCCTGTCCCGCCCGGGTTCACGATCACGACCCACGTCTCCCCGAGGGGCTCTGGGAGCAGGCCCAGGCGGGCCTCGACAAGCTCGAGCACGATGCCGGACTCGGGTTCGGCGATCCCCGGCGGCCGCTCCTCGTCTCCGTTCGCTCCGGCGCACGGGTGTCGATGCCCGGCATGATGGAGACCGTCCTGAACCTCGGGCTCAACGATGCGACCGTCGAGGGGCTCGCCGCCCGCTCGAGCAACGACCGCTTCGCCTGGGACTGTTACCGACGGTTCATCACGATGTTCGGGACCGTCGTGCTCGGCATCCGGCGCGAGGCGTTCGACGAGCACCTGGAGGGGCTCAAGACGCGCCTCGGCGTCAAAACCGATCCCGACGTGCCGGCCGACGACCTGCGCCAGCTGACGCAGACCTACAAGGAGCTGGTGAGCGCGCGGACGGGCAAGCCCTTCCCCCAGGAGCCGAAGGAGCAGCTCCGCCTCGCGATCAAGGCCGTGTTCGACTCGTGGTTCGCCAAGAAGGCGACCGAGTACCGGCGGATCAACGACATCCCCGCCGACTGGGGCACCGCCGTCACCGTCATGGCCATGGTCTTCGGCAACCTCGGCGAGACGTCCGGCACCGGGGTCGGCTTCACGCGCGATCCGCGCACGGGCGAGCGCCACTTCTACGCGGAGTTCCTCTCCAACGCGCAGGGCGAGGACGTCGTCGCCGGAACCCGGACGCCAGACCGCATCGAGGCGCTCCGCGAGCGGATGCCGCGGATCTACGACGAGCTCCTCGCCATCGCCGAGCGGCTCGAGCGTCATTACAAGGACATGCAGGATATCGAGTTCACGGTCCAGGAGGGCACGCTCTACCTCTTGCAGACCCGGTCCGGCAAGCGCGCGGCCCGCGCCGCGGTGCGGGTCGATCAGCACACGGCGCTGCTCCGGGTACCGCCGCGCGAGATCGGCAAGCTATTTCGGCCGGGGCTCGACCCCGCGGACAAGGAGCGGGCTCTCGGGGAGGGGCGTCTGCTCGCCCGGGGCCTGCCGGCCGCGCCCGGCGGGGCGGTGGGCCACGTGGTCTTCGACGCCGACCGTGCGGTGGAGCTCGCGCGCGATGGCCAGCAGGTCATCCTCGTCCGGCCGGAGACCTCGCCCGAAGACGTCGCGGGCATGTACGCCGCCGAAGGGATCGTCACCGCGCGCGGCGGCCGCACCTCGCACGCCGCGGTGGTCGCGGTCGGCATGGGCAAGTCGTGCGTCGTGGGTGCGAGCGACGTCGTGGTGCACGAGGACCGCCGCGTGTTCGAGGCGGGCGGCCGCATCATCCGCGAGGGCGACCAGATCTCGATCGACGGGGATACGGGCGAGGTCATCATCGACGCGGTCAAACTGCTCCTCCCGGACCTGAGCGACGAGGTCGAGGAGTTCTTGTCGTGGGCGGACAAGTACCGATCGCTCGGCGTCCGGGCCAACGCCGACACGCCGGAGGACGCGCGCCGGGCGCGGCGGTTCGGCGCGGAGGGGATCGGGCTCTGCCGCACCGAGCACATGTTCTTCAAGCCCGACCGGATCCCGATCGTCCGAGACATGATCAGGGCGGGTGACGCCGCGACCCGCCGCGCCGCGGTCGCCAAGCTCCTCCCCTTCCAGCGTGACGACTTCAGCTCCTCGACCCGCCGCTCCACGAGTTCCTCACCACTCCCAAGGAGTACCGGGAGATGATCGAGGAGCGCGCGCGGCTCGACGCGCTCGGCGTCAACCCCGAGCGGCAGCGCGCCCTCGAAGAGAAGATCGCGAAGATCGAGTCCCTGCGCGAGGCCAACCCGATGCTCGGTCACCGGGGGTGCCGGCTCGGCATCACCTATCCCGAGATCTACGGGATGCAGGTGCGGGCGATCATGGAGGCCGCCTGCATCGTGCGCGAGCAGGGCGTGCAGGTCGCGCCCGAGATCATGATCCCGCTCACGGGGACGGTCGGCGAGATGAAGCTGACCTACGAGAACACGAAGAAGGTCGCCGACGGCGTCCTCGCCGAGATGGGGGTGCCCGTCAAGTACCTGATCGGGACGATGATCGAGCTGCCCCGCGCGGCGCTCATCGCCGACCAGATCGCGCGGGACGCGGAGTTCTTCTCGTTCGGCACCAACGACCTCACCCAGATGACCTTCGGCTATAGCCGCGACGACGTGGCGAAGTTCCTGCCCGACTACCTGCAGAAGGGGCTTCTGCCGCACGACCCGTTTTCCGTGCTCGACCAGGAGGGGGTGGGCGAGCTGATCCGGATCGGGATCGAGCGGGGGCGGCGCACGCGCCCCGACCTCAAGGTCGGGATCTGCGGCGAGCATGGCGGGGAACCCTCGTCGGTCGAGTTCTGTCACCGAGTGAACATGACGTACGTATCCTGTTCGCCGTTCATGATCCCGATCGCACGCCTCAGCGCCGCACAGGCGCGGATCAAGGCGCGTCACGCGTCGGAAGGGACGACCAATGCGTAGCTGGGAAGGCGTCTTCATCCCGATCACGACGCCGTTTCGCGGCGACGACGTGGCGGTCGACGGGCTCGCCGCCAACATCGAGCGCTGGAACCAGACCGCGCTCGCCGGCTACGTGGTGCTCGGCTCGACCGGCGAGTTCCCGATGCTCTCCGAGGCCGAGCGCGAGCGCGTGCTGGCGGCGGCGCGCGCGGCGATCCCGCGCGAGAAGGCGTTCATCGCCGGCACCGGCACCAATTCCACCCTCCACACGATCCGCCAGACACGGCCACTACTTCACCAAGGGGTTCTCGCAGCCGGCGGCTCAGATCCGCCACTACCTGGCCGTCGCCGACGCGTCGCCGGTCCCGATCCTGATCTATAACTTTCCCCTGAACACCGGGATCAACCTCGAGGCGAGCACGGTCGCGAAGATCGCGCAGCATCCGAACGTCTGCGGGATTAAGGACTCGTCGGGCGTGATCCCGCAGCTCGCCCAGGTCATCGACCAGACGCCCAAGACGTTTCACGTCCTGGTCGGCGCGGCGTCGGCCCTGCTGCCGGCGCTCGCGATCGGCGCCGCGGGCGGCATCCTGGCCCTCGGCGTCATCTCGGCGCGGGAGTGGTGCGAGGTCTACGCGCTGGCGAAGGCGGGGCGGTGGGAGGAGGCGCGGGAGCTCGCGGGCCGGATGATGCCCGTCGACCGGGAGGTGCCGGGCCGGTACGGCATCGGTGGCCTCAAGGCCGCACTCGACCTGCAAGGGTTCTTCGGCGGCCCGTGCCGGTCGCCGCTCGGCACGCCCGACGGCGACGCGATCGAGGACATCAAGGAAGTGCTCGCAACGGGGGGGCTGCTGTGAAACTGTCGGGCGCGCGCATCTTCCTCGAGTGCCTGAAGCGGGAGGGCGTCGACCTGATCTTCGGCCTGCCCGGCGGCGCCGTCCTCCCCATCTACGACGCGCTCTACGACTTCGAGGGGCTCCGGCACATCCTCGTGCGCCAGGAGGCCGCCGCCGGTCACGCCGCCGAGGGCTACGCCCGCACGACGGGCCGGGTCGGGGTCTGCCTGGTCACCTCGGGTCCGGCCGCCACCAACCTGGTCACCGCGCTCCAGGACGCCACGATGGACTCGATCCCGATCGTCGCCTTCACGGGACAGGTGCCGACGCACCTGATCGGCAACGACGCCTTCCAGGAGGCCGACAACGTCGGGATCACGCGCCCCTGCACGAAGCACAACTTCCTGGTCAAGGACGGCAAGGACCTGCCGACGATCGTCCGCGAGGCGTTTCACATCGCGGCGACGGGGCGTCCGGGGCCGGTACACGTCGACCTCCCCAAGGACGTCTTGGTCAAGGAGGCGGAGTTCGTCTGGCCGGACAAGGTGTCCCTGCGCTCCTACAACCCCACCTACGAGGGGCACCCCGGCCAGATTAAGCGCGCGGCGAGCGCGCTGCTGCGGGCGCGCCGGCCCGTGCTCTACGTCGGGGGCGGCGCGATCTCGTCGGACGCCCACGCCGAGCTCCGCCGGCTCGCCGAGCTGACGGAGATCCCGGTGACGACCACGCTCATGGGCCTGGGCGTCTTCCCCTCGGAACATCCGCTCTCGCTCGGGATGCTCGGCATGCACGGGACCTACACCGCAAACATGGCGGTCCACGACTCGGACTGTCTGATCGCGGTGGGGGCGCGGTTCGACGACCGGGTGACGGGCAAGGTGGAGCTGTTCGCGCCGAATGCGGAGATCATCCACATCGACATCGATCCGTCCTCGATCTCCAAGAACATCAAGGTGGACGTCCCCATCGTCGGCGACTGCCGCCGGGTGCTGGCCAAGCTGATCGAGGCGATCGACGACGAGGCCCGCGCGAGCGTCCCCTCGCTCGTCCGGGAGGCGCGCAAGCAATGGCGCGCCCAGATCACCGAGTACGAGTGGGACGACGACGTCATCAAGCCCCAGTACGTGATCCAGGAGATCTCCAACCTGACGCACGGCGACGCGCTCGTCGTGACCGGCGTCGGCCAGCACCAGATGTGGGCCGCGCAATATTACAAGTTCAAGCACCCGCGGGCGTGGTGCACCTCGGGCGGCCTCGGCACAATGGGCTACGGTCTGCCGACCGCGATGGGCGTGGCGGCGGGGAACCCGGGCAAGCTCGTGGTGAACATCGACGGCGACGGCTCCTTTGTCATGAACAGCCAGGAGCTGGCGACGTGCTACGAGTCCCGGCTGGCCGTCAAGACGGTCATCCTGAACAACGGCGGCCACGGGATGGTCCGGCAATGGCAGGAGATCATCTACGGCGGCCGCTTCTGCGCGATCGACCTCTCCGCGAGCCCCGACTTCGTGAAGCTCGCCGATGCCTACGGGTGCGTCGGCATCCGCGCGACCAAGCCGTCCGAGGTCGTGCCGGCGCTGGAGAAGGCGTTCTCGACGCCGGGGCCGGTGGTGGTCGACGTCGCGGTCGAGAAGGACGAGTGGGTCTTCCCCATGGTGCCGGCCGGAGGGGCCAACAAGGACATGATCCTGGAGCGCCCGAGTCGCGCCGCCAAGGACCGGGCGGCCAAGGCCCAGACCGGCTTCTGAGGCGATGACCGTGAACGACGGCGACCCGCGGAAGCACACGATCTCGGTCCTCGTCGAGAACAGGTTCGGCGTGCTCTCGCGGGTCGCCGGGCTGTTCTCAGCGCGCGGCTACAACATCGAGAGCCTGTCGGTGGGCGAGACGCTCGACCCGTCCGTGGCCCGGATGACGCTCGTGGTGCGCGGCGACGAGTTCGTCATCGAGCAGGTGATGAAGCAGCTCCACAAGCTGATCGACGTGATCAAGGTCAACGACCTAACGGACGAGAGCCATGTGGAGCGCGAGCTCGTGCTGATGCGGGTGAACGCCGAGCCCCAGCATCGCGCCGAGGTGCTCCGCACGGCCGACATCTTCCGCGCCCGGGTCGTCGACGTGACGCCGATGAGCTTCACGCTGGAGGTGACGGGCGACGCGGAGAAGATCGAGGCGATGATCGAGCTGCTGCGGCCGATCGGCATCCAGGAACTCGTGCGGACCGGGAAGGTGGCGATCTCGCGCGCGCCCAAAGGCCGGGTGAAGAGGGTGACGGAGGAGCGGCGGCGGGCGCCGCAGTCGCAGGACCCGCGCGTCGTCGGTTTCGCCGACTGAGATCATACAAGGGGGGGGACCGGCCGGGGCGCGTGAGCCGGAGCCTCGCGGTGGTGACAGTGCACTGGCCCGTGTCCACACGGGTGAAATGACGAGGGAAGAATGCCGGCACGGATCTACTACGACCAGGACGCGGACCTCGGACTGATCAAGGGCAAGAAGATCGCCGTCATCGGCTACGGGAGCCAGGGCCACGCGCACGCGCTCAACCTGAAGGATTCCGGCCAGGAGGTGGTGGTCGGCCTCTACAAGGGCTCCCGGAGCTGGGCGAAGGCCGAAAAGGACGGGCTCCGAGTGGCCACCGTGCCGGAGGCGGCGGCGGGGGCCGACATCGTCATGATCCTCCTCCCCGACCAGAGCCAGCGGCACGTGTACGAGGAGCAGATCAAGGGCGGCCTCTCGAAGGGCAAGATGCTGATGTTCGCGCACGGTTTCAACATCCACTTCAACCAGGTGGTGCCGCCGACCGACGTCGACGTGACGATGATCGCGCCGAAGGCGCCCGGCCACATCATGCGCGACCTGTTCACGCAGGGGCCCGGCGTGCCGGCGCTCGTCGCCGTGTTCCAGGACGTGACGGGCCGGGCCCGCGACCTGGCCCTCGCCTACGGCAAGGGGGTGGGGTGCACCCGCGCGGGCGTGATCGAGACGACCTTCAAGGAGGAGACCGAGACCGACCTGTTCGGCGAGCAGACCACGCTCTGCGGCGGGGTCTCGCACCTCATCAAGGCGGCCTTCGAGACGCTCGTCGAGGCCGGCTACCAGCCCGAGGTCGCCTACTTCGAGTGCATGCACGAGATGAAGCTGATCGTCGACCTCTTCTACCAGGGCGGGCTCGCCTACATGCGCTACTCGGTCTCCGACACTGCCGAGTACGGCGACTACTCACGCGGGCCACGCGTGATCAGCGAGGCGACCAAGGCCGAGATGAAGAAGATCCTCGGCGAGATCCAGACGGGGGCCTTCGCGCGCGAGTGGGTCCTGGAGAACCAGGCCAACCGTGCCGGCTTCCTCGCGATGCGCAAGCGCGAAGCCGACCATCCGATCGAGGAGGTGGGGAAGCGTCTGCGCGCGATGATGAGCTGGATCAAACCGCCCCGGATGGGCTGATGCGGGCCTGGGGCGAGAGGGAGCGAGCATGAAGGTCGCGCGGGAGGGATGGCCGTTTGTCGCGGTGCCGGGAGTCATCGCCCTTGGGCTGCTGGTGGTCGGCCGCCGGCGCTTGGCCACGCCCTTCGCCGCCGCGTCGCTCGCCTCGCTCGGGTTCTTCCGCGACCCCGACCGGACGCCGCCCGCCGGGCCCGACGCCGTGCTCGCGCCCGCCGACGGGCGCGTGGTGGACGTCGTCCGCGTCCAGGATCCGTTCGTGGGCGACGCGTTCCGCGTCTCGATCTTCCTGTCGCCGCTCGACGTCCACGTCAACCGGGCGCCGATCGCGGGCCTGGTGGTGGCGCGACGGTACGAGCCCGGCCGCTTCTTCGCCGCGTACCGGCCGGACGCGTCGGAGCGCAACGAACGGTGCGTCCTCCATCTCCAGGGGGAGAAGGTGCGGGTGGCGGTGACCCAGATCGCGGGCGTGCTCGCCCGCCGGATCGTCTGCCGGGTCTCACCGGGCGACAAGCTCGAGGCGGGCGAGCGCTACGGGCTCATCCGTTTCGGTTCCCGCACCGACCTCACCGTCCCCCGCGACACGCAGATCCAGGCGCACGTCGGCGAGCGGGTCAGGGGCGGAGAGAGCGTGATCGGGGTGCTGCGCTGATGCGCCGCCGCGGTCTCGGCCCCCGCCGCCGCCGGTGGCAGGAGCTCCGGAGCCAGCGCCGCCGCGGGATCTTCCTGCTGCCGAGCCTGCTCACGACCGGCAACCTGTTCTGCGGCTTCCTCGCCATGATCCTGAGCGTCCAGCTCCGGTACGACCAGGCGGCGCTCGCGATCTTCGTCGCGATCGTCATGGACATGCTCGACGGGCGGATCGCACGCCTGATGGGGGCCACGAGCCAGTTCGGCGTCGAGTTCGACTCGCTGGCCGATGTCGTGTCCTTCTGCGTGGCGCCGGCCTTCCTCCTCTACACGACGGCGCTCTCCTCGCTGGG
>WNFJ01071616.1_pt6 | contig 26329 bp, 27 predicted proteins | sample 5400461 | NCBI WGS metagenome assembly WNFJ01 (sample SAMN13153349, study PRJNA577476) | soil metagenome | isolation source: 115 cm saprolite on Douglas fir-dominated hillslope | place: USA:California | collected 2013-09-17
CACAACCAGCGCTCGCGCCCGTTCCGCCTCCTGCGTCGACTCTTCCCACCGCGGCTACATCGACCGCCCAAGAGAGCCCCACGCCGTCCGCTGCCATGGCGAGGTCCGCTCAACGGTCCGCCACGGCGAGCTCCACGCCCTACGCGGCGAGTTCCTCTGCCCCCGACGTCAACTGGACTGCCCCCACATCGAGCTCCGCCGCCCCCACGACTCCGCACGCCGCCGCCGCTGCGCTCGCGCCGACGAACACCGACCCGAACGTAGGGACCGTGCTTCTCCCAGCGTGGACCCGAGGCCGCCGCGTCTACGTCGACGGCCACGTCGTCGGCGAAGGACCAGAGCCGCTCCACCTGCGTTGTGGATCGCACATCCTTCGTTTAGGAAGCGCAGGGGAAGAACAGACCGTAGAAGTGCCCTGCGGCGGCTCGGTCCGCGCCGGGCCCTGACTATTTAAAAACCAGCTCCCCGACGCGCCCGCGCGCGGTGGAACGGCAGTTGACCATCCGCGTCGCCGAGACCTCGACGAGTTCGAAACCACGAGCTTCATAGAGATGGCGAACGCCCCGATCGGACGAGTTCGACAACAAGACGTGAACGCCGCGCGTCTTCAGCGTGAGAGCCACGTCACGCAGACGCTCCTGCTCCCGCCTTCCAAAGCCCTCCGACGTGTACGACGTGAACGAAGACGTCGCCGACAGAGGAGCGTAGGGGGGGTCGAAGTAGACGAAGTCGCTCGGCTTGGCCCGAGATACGACGGCTTCGAAATCCTTATGGAGAATCGTCGCGCCGGCCAGAGCCGCCGAGCACGAGCGCAACGTCTCTTCGTCGCAGATCGTGGGGTTCGCGTAGCGACCGAACGGTACGTTGAAGCGGTTCTCGCGATTGACACGATAGAGGCCGTTATACCCAGTCTTATTCAGATAGATAAACCACGCGGCGACTTCTTCGTCCGTGCAAGAGTCGATGTCCACGTTCCGAATCGAATAAAAGAAACCTTCGTTGTGATTCTGCGCGTAGCGTCTGAGCCGGCCAATGACCGCGTCAACGTCGTTCTTTACCGCCCTGTAAGTGCGAATCAAGCGCTTGTTGGAGTCCGCTATCGTGGCCTTTCGTGGTCGAAGGGCGAAAAACAGGGCTCCTCCCCCAACGAAAGGCTCGAAGTAGCGGGAATAGTCTTTCGGAAGGTGAGGCAAAAGCTGGCTCAGGAGTTGCCTTTTGCCGCCGGCCCATTTCAAAAACGGTTTCCGCCCTTCCCCGCTGCCGATCGCGACTTTTCGCCTCACCTTCATGCTCTCCGCCGACGCACGAGCCTATCGCGCACCCGGCAGCCGACGCCACTATTCGGCGGCGCGAGAAACGCTCTATGGTGGCCCAGACCCATGATGTCGATCGATGCCTTCCTCTCGGAGCTTGACTCGCAAAACCGCGCTTCGTTGGACCGAATCGCCACCGCCACGGCGTGCGCGCCAGGGCCCGACGTGACGATCCAGCGCTTGCTGATGCTCGCGCTCAAGAACGAGATCGAAGCCACCGAGTGCGCGGCGTCATGGATCCCGACGACTCGCGAGGTCGAAGTGAAGCTTGCGCTGGCCCGCCAAGCGGGCGACGAGGCAAAGCACTATCGTCTCATCGAAAAGCGCTTGGGCGAGCTTGGGGTCGATACAACCGGGTTCGACCCCGCTCCGCGCTCGCCGATGCTCGAGTACCTGATGTCGCTGGCGACGACCGTCGAGAGGGTCGCCGCGGGGCAATTCACGCGCGAGGCGCTCGCCGTGGTGCGCAATGACGAGTTCATGCGCTTCTGCACCAGCCGCGGCGACGACGCGACCGCGGCTCTTTACCGCGACGTCATCCAGCCCGACGAACGCCACCATCATGAGCTTGGGCGGGGTCTGCTCGCGAAGCTCGTGACGACCGCCGACGCACAACATGCGGCACGCCGCGCGGCGCAGCGCACCCTCGAGCTCGCGGAGGAGCTGCAAGAGATCGCTCGCATGAAGTTCGGCGTCTCGCGTGCCCCAGGGTGTTGAGAATCACTACCGCGCAAGGATCTGCCGAACGCGCGTGATGAGCGTTGCCTGATCGAATGGCTTCTCGATTGTAACGTTCGGCAGCCGATCGAGAAAGGCCTGTGCACGCGCTGTGAACGCGCCGCCCGTCAAGAACAGCATCGTCTGCGCCTGCTTCGGCGCGATCTCGAGCAAAGTCTCGTAGAGATCCATTCCGGTGACCTGCGGCATCATGAGATCGCAAAGAATCGCGTCAAACCGCTCCCCTCGCCGGATTCGATCCAGAGCCGCGCCGGCATCGAGCTCGGAAGTCACGTCGTGCTCGACCAGGAGCACGTTGGTGATGACTTTCAGAATGAGCGGCTCGTCGTCGATGACGAGCAGGCGCGCGCGCTTTCGCGACTGGGGGCTCTCTTTGCCGGAGGGCTGGGGCTTGGTCTCCACGTGTTTGGATGCTGGGGGTAAAAGGACGCGAAATGTCGTTCCCTTGCCCAATTCGCTGGCGACCTCGATACGCCCGCCGAGGTCGGTGGCAATGGTATGACAGATTGAGAGTCCTAGCCCAGTGCCAACGCCGATGGCCTTGGTGGTGAAAAAAGGGTCGAATACACTCGGGAGCACATCGGCTGGGATCCCGACGCCGGTGTCGCTCACTTGCGCCTCCGCCCATCCCTGCGCCGTGGTGCGCGTGGCCACGCGAACCTCATTCTTTTCTACGTCCCCTTCCGGAATGGCCTGGGCCGCATTGATCACGAGATTCAAAAAGAGTTGCGCGACACGGCTCTCCTGTCCCCAGACGGGGGGGACCGCAAGCAAGTTGCGCGTGATGTGCGCACGATGCCGAATTTCGTTGTGAGCCATGTGCAGGGCCGCTTCTATGGCCGTTCGCACGTCGACCACTCCGGACCGCGCTTCTTCCTCGACACGGGAAAACACCTTTAGGTCGCGCACAATCGAACGCATGCGCTCGACGCCCTCGCGCGCATCGCGCACCCGCTCGTCAATCGCTCGCAGTTTCTCGTCGGATGCCTCGGTGCCCGATCCGATTTCGCGCGCAATGAGATCCAGGCTCCCCAATACATACGACAACGGATTGTTCACCTCGTGCGCCACTCCCGCGGCAAGCAGGCCAAGTGAAGCGAGGGGCTCGGTCTGTGCAAGCCGCGCCTGGGTCTTCTGTCTGGCTTCGTTGGCTTCGGCCTCGAGCGTGATATCGAAGAACGCGATGGCGATGTAGGCGATTCGTTCCGCGGCGTCGAACATAGGTTTGGCGAAGGCGCGCACGTAGACGCGCCGTCCGTCGCGCCGGTGAATCACGATGTCATCGACAACGACCGCTGCACGCGCTCTGAGCGCCCTGACGAAGGGCAGTTGGTCCTCGGGGTAGGGGCGGCCATCACGCGTGCGAATGCCATAAGGCTGCGAGAACTCACCCACGCCGACGTTCACGACCGGCCCCATGCCCATTATCTCTTCGAAGGCCTGGTTGGAGTAGACGAATCGCCCCTCGGGCGCGGTGGCTACCCACACTCCGGCAGGCAAGCCATCGGCGATGGTGGCAATCAGCTTCAGCTCTTCGGAGGATCTCATGGGCCTTACGAATGGCAGAACCCGAGATAGTACATGAGCCGTCCAACGGTTGAAGCTTGTTCGCCGCGCAACGCAAGCAACCAGCATAGGGCCCCGACCGACAAGGCGGCATGACGCCCTTCGGCCCGTACTACCCCCTCGGCCTCGACGCGGTGATGCGCCACGCGGAACGTTTGACGGAACTACTCGCGCTTCGCGAGCGCGCCCTTTCCCAAGGCGACCCTGGTTGGCCATGGCTGATCGGCCGCGCGGCTGAGCTTCGATGCGTTGCGTCCGTGCTCGGCGCCGATTGGCACAAGGGGCGGCTCTCGGCCGACGTCGCCGCGGTGGAGCTCGCTCAATACGTAAGACACCTTCATCAGGGGCTGGCGGAGCAGTTGGGGATTCGCAAACCTGCGTGCTGTTACATCGGATGGCTCGCGCAACTGGTGGTGGCGAGCGTCCTTCCCGCGATGGTCGGCGCTTGCGCCAGAGGGTCCGTCGACGGCTCCTTTGACCTGCCGGCCCCGATCGAGGCGAGCGTATCTTCCTTTCCCGGGTCGGCGGCGCGTGGCGAACTTGGCCGCGAAGCCAGCGCCTCTGCTGCTCACGAATTCGTCCTTGAAGCCAGCGCTTCTGGCGCACGCGAATTTGCGCCCGAGGCCAGCACTGCTCTGGAAAGCGGCGCCGAAGCAGCCCCGACCGACGCAAGCGCGGCCGACGCGAGTGCGACCGCCACGGTCTCGGACGCGGTGCCATCGCTCTCGCCGGCGGACGCGACCGCAGCCGAAGGAGGAGCGACTCTCTTGACGACGCACGCGACGGATGCGGCGCCTTCGTACGAAGGATCCGAGACTGCAACGGGCGCCGATGCGAAGGACACCTCCGACGCCAGCGTGACTGTCGATGCCAGTTTCGGACAGACGGCGGACGGAGCTCAGGCTGCGCCCGACTCGCCGCCCGAGAGCACGGCCAGCGTCCCGAGCCCGTCCCTCCCTCAGCTTGGGGAGCTGCTCATCACCGAAGTCATGTTCGAGCCTTCCGGCCCAATCCCCGATGCGGAGTGGTTCGAGGTCTTCAACTCGACGGACTCGCCAAAACTGCTCAGCGGTCTGACCATTCTGGATGGGTATCTGGATGCGCACGTCATCGCCTCAAGTCCGCCCGTCGTGGCGCCCGCGCATCGCTACGTTCTCCTCGCCCGCAACCGTAGCGCCGCCATGACCAGCGGCGTGCCTAGGGCGTGCATCGTCTATGAGTACGGCGCCGGGGCCTCTTCGTTCACCGGGATAGAGCTCGGCGGCTTGAGCGGCGAAGTATCGCTCTGGAACGGCAACACGCAATTGGCCGACGTTCCGAATGGACAGTGGACGCCAACGCCCGTCGCGCAAAGCATCGAGCTCGGCGTGCTGCAACTTGTCGGAAGCGACGTCGCAAGCAATTGGTGTCTCGCCCAGCACCCGTGGGGGGCCGGCACCGACAACGGAACGCCGGGAGCGCCAAATGACTGTTGGTAGAGTACTCGTCCTACACCTTCAGCGTCGAACCCGGCGATTCCATGCGAAGGCGTGGGTCGAGCGCGTCGCGGGCTGCCTCGCCTATTAGATTCAGCGAAAGCAGCGTCGCCAGCAGCGCAGCGCCAGGAAAGACGATCAGCCACCAGGCGCCGGCGTGCCCGCGCGCTTCTCCCAAGGCCTCGCCCCATGAGGCCATCGTGTCGGGCGGACCCACACGCAGGAAGTCGACGGCCGCTTCTGCCAAAATGATCGACGCGATGCCGAAGGCCGCAGCCACAATCGCCGGTCCGACCGCGTTCGGCAGCACGTGACGCCGGAGCAAGCGCGAGGGCGAAGCCCCGAGCGCACGAGCCGCCGTCACGTAGTCGCTGGCCAAGACGAGCAGCACCTCGGCTCGAACGAGGCGCGCGAGCTCTGTCCAGCGGGTGAGGGCGATGGTCCAAATTAGCGTCGCAGCCGTCGGGTGCGCGACCGTGGCACCGACGACGAGAACGAGAAGAAGAGTCGGGATGGCGCTCAAAGCTTCCACGGCACGTGTCACGATGCTGTCCACCATTCCACCGACGAATCCGGCGAGGGCTCCGATCGCGACACCGAGCGCAACAAGGGCCATCGCCCCAGCAAGCCCGAGCCCGAGCGCGGTGCGGGCGCCGTGAACCACTCGCGAGAACAAGTCGCGTCCGAGAGCATCGGTACCAAGAAGATGACCGGCCGTCAGAGGAGGGACCAAAACGTCGGCCGAAACTTGCGTCGGGCTCCTTGCCAAGAAATCGGCACACATGGCAAAAAAGACGATAACGGCAAGCACCGCGGCCCCGGCGCGCGCGAAGCGGCTCCGCGCGAGAAGGCCAAGTGCAATGCGGGCCATCGTTAGGTACGGCCCGGCGGTTCGCCCCACACGGCCCACCGACTTGCGAAGAGCCGGCGGCGCGATGGATCCCTTGCGCCTCGTCAGATCGAGCGTGGCGCTCGGCTGAGGAGTTTCTTCCGAGAGGGGTTCCTCGGTCACCGCGGCTGCCTCTCATGGCGAGTGCCCAGCACTTCGCGCACACGCGGGTCAAGCGCGCTGCAGGCGACATCGCTGGCCACCAGGCCCAACGTCACAGCGATCGCTGCCGCGACAAGCACAGCGGTGAGCCACGCGCCATCGTGCGATTCGATCGCGCGCATGGTCTCGAAACCGGCGCCGCGCAAACCGAAGACCTCCTCGACAACAATGGCGCCTCCCAAAAGAGCGGGGAGATGCAATCCGGCAACCGTCACCATGGGCATGAGCGCGTTGCGCAGGGCGTGCACCACGAGTACGCGCCAGATGGGCATCCCTTTTGCGCGCGCTGTGCGCACGAACTCCTGCCGAGCGATGTCGAGCATCGCGGTCCTTTGCCAGCGCGATAACATCGCCAGCGATCCCGCTGCCAGCGCACTCACCGCAAGCACAACGCGCGCCTCGCCGAATGCCTCGGTAGTCGCCAGGCGACGAAGGACCTCTGCGACCGCGAAGGTCGGCGTTGCGTACAGGATGAACATCACCACCGAGCTGGCGACGTCGAACGCGCGCCCTCGCCACCACGCGCCGACCGCGCCGATCGGCACGGCCAAGGCAAAGCTCACCAACATCGCAAGGGCACATAAGAGCAGTGTGATCGGCGCGCGCGCACGCAGCTTCTCGGTGATTGGTTCCCCGTCGATAACGCTAACGCCGAGTTGTCCGCTGGCGAGGCGTTTCAGCCACTTTCCGTAGCGCGTGTCCGTGATGACGGCCAGCACACGGTCGGCCCCATTGAGAGCCACAAAGTCGGTTGAGTTCACGAACCACCACTCGCTCCAATCGCCGACCGCGCGCCGCGCTTCCTCGCCGCTTGCCTCCGTGCTGAGGGGCGACCCCCTTTCCGATGCGTGGCCTGCAATTTGAGTGAGGCGGGCCAGAGTCAGAGGATCGGTCGTTCTTGCCATCGCACCGATCACCGCGGGGAGCGCTAGCGTATCCAGCACAATGAGGTCGCTCTCCCGCAGATCAGTGCCATGTTCGACGAGCCGCGTGACGGCGCGACTGACCGCCACCGTCGAGAAATCGAGCGCGCGGTTGTCCCAGAACCGCGTCCAGAAGAGCACAGCAGCTCCGGGCTCGGCCAAGTCGGCTCCGGCCGGCAACCGCATGCGTTCGGCAAGAGGCGAAAGGGCCGTCGCGACACGTCGGCGCGCGTCGGGAGCCAGGACCTCGAGGTGAGGGAGAACGTACGGCAACGCCGCTCCCCCCAGGCGCCGTAGCTCGCGCTTGCCGGCATCCTGTGATTCGTCCGCCGCCGCGACGTGCGAAACGGCACGCATCGCAAGCGAGCGGACATCGCGAGGATTCAGATTGAGGAATCGGGGCAAGGGATCCACCGGACCCGGTGCAAGGGTCGTGACGAAGAAGAGGACGAGGCTCGTGGCGAGCAGCGTCGGGACGGACCAGAGCACCCGACGAAGCGCATGACGGAACATCCGTATCCGTTATCGCATGGAGCGGGCATTGGCGTTATCCCTGGGGGGCATGGACGCTGCCGAATTGCGCGCGCAAGCGCAGCGCTGGATCGCCGATGATCCGGACCCCGCCACCCAGGCTGAACTACGCGCAATCTTGGCGCAACCCGACCTCGCTTCGACGGACCTGCCCGATCGTTTTGCCGGCTCGCTTGAATTCGGCACGGCAGGGCTAAGAGGCGTGCTCGGAGCGGGTCCCAACCGGATGAATCGTGCGGTCGTGGCCCGGGCCACCTGGGGACTCGCTCAGGAAGTCTTGGCGAGTATTCCCGACGCTCAAAAGCGCGGTGCGATCGTTGGCGGCGACGCGCGCCGCATGAGCCCCGAGTTCTCCGAAGACGTGGCGGCGATTCTGGCGCAGGCGGGGCTGACAGTCCTACTTTTCCCCGCTCCGGTCCCAACTCCGCTTGTCGGCTTTGCCGTAAAACGCCTCGGTTTGGCCGCTGGCGTCGTCATCACGGCCAGCCACAACCCCCCTGAATACAATGGGTACAAGGTCTACTGGGGGAACGCGGCGCAGATTGTTCCACCAGTCGACTCGCGCATCGCAGCCGCCATCGGCCGTGCGCCGCCGGCGTGTGCGATCGCGCGGCCAGCGCTCGGCCTGCTCCGAGCCGACGGGCGGGTTCGGAGACCGCCCGACGACCTGGAGCGCGCGTACCTGGCGGAATTGCGCACGCTGGCGGTTTACCCTTCGGCAGGAGATCGCCGTCTATCGATCGTTTACACGCCCATGCACGGCGTGGGAGACGCGCTCGCTCGCGAAGCACTTCGCGAAGCCGGCTTCGTCTCGGTGACGAGCGTGCCGGAGCAGCAGAAGCCGGACGGCGCCTTTCCAACGGTTGCTTTCCCCAACCCCGAAGAGCCAGGCGCGATGGATCTTGCGTTTGCGCTGGCGAGAAAGACCGGGGCCGATTTGGTCTTGGCCAACGACCCCGACGCCGATCGGCTGGCGGTTGCGGCCGCTCAGGCGGGGGGCTATCGCCAGCTCACGGGCAACGAGGTAGGCGTGCTCTTGGGGCATTATCTCCTTACGGAGAGGCCGGCCCTCGCACGAACAACCATGGGGCGAGCCATCCTCGTCTCGATCGTGTCGTCGCCCCTGCTCGGCCGAATCGCGATCGACCTGGGAGTCTACTACGAAGAGACGCTCACCGGATTCAAGTGGATCTCCAATCGCGCGATCGAGCTCGAGCGGCAGGGCTACGAGTTCGTTTTCGGCTACGAAGAAGCGCTCGGCTATTGCGTGGGCAGTGTGGTGCGCGACAAGGACGGCATCTCGGCTGCGCTTCTCGCCGCCGAGGTCGCGGCGGTGCTGCGCTCGCGTGGGCTCACCCTCTTCGACCAGCTCGACGCCATTTCTCGGCGTTGGGGTGTCTTCGCGAGCGCGCAAGTCAACCTGACGCGAAAGGGTGCGAGCGGGCTGGCCTCGATCCGCGCCATGATGTCCGCCTTGCGCTCCTCGCCCCCCGGCCACGTGGGCGATGACCAAGTCGTCGCCGTGGCCGACTACGAGGCTCGCGTCCGAACCGACGTGCGGAGCCGGCGCACGAGCGCGCTTTCTTTGCCGGGAAGCAACGTCCTTGCCTATGAGCTTGCCTCCGGCAGCCGAATCATCGCGCGCCCGAGCGGCACAGAGCCCAAGGCCAAGTTCTATTTCGACGTGCCCGAGCAATTGGGTGAAAAGGAACCCGTCTCGCAAGCGCGCGAGCGCGCGAACGCCAGGCTAGAGCGCCTGAAAGACGCTTTCCAAAGTGTCTTCTCTCGGCTCTAGCCAGAAACCAAGTTCACGCTCAGCGCGTTGGCCGCGCGCTCGGCGAGAAGTACGTTTCGGTGCTCAGAGGCGGCGGGGCCCGGTCGGTGAGCCGCACCGTGCGATCGATTGCATCAGGACGCAGCGGGGCTCGCGTTACGGATTGGCTGCGCGGGGCCCGCTGGCCCGGTTCAATCCTTTGGCGGCTCACCGCCCACCCCACCGCCTCTTCCGCGCCGAAACGTCGCCCGCCGAGCTCTTTTGCACTGACTAGCATACGGCGTACTGGCCTTGAGCGACCGGGACGCTTCTCCCTCTAGTCTTGGGACACGAGCGCGGTTGGGCAACTGCGCGGAACTTCTCGAAGCGCTCCTCGGCACGCGGTGGGCCGACGAGGTCGGGTTGTCGTGTCCGTACTCGCACCTGCCTATCGCCCGCGACGCCCGCACCCGATCGGACCCGGAACTTTCCGCTAACGCGGCCTTCCCTTTGTGAGGGCGCCGTCATCGCTCAGCGGCTCAAAGATTTCCTGGTCGCCCGACACGGCGAGCACAGAGGATACGGACTGAGCAACGGTCGTACCGAGGTAGGGTCGGCGCGATACCAACCCGACGAGTTCGCTGCTCCCGCTTCCGCTCGGGGCGTGCGACTCTTGACTGCCATGGATCGCGACTGGCCCGGCGTCTTCGTGTCCTCGACCTGCATTGATCTCATCGACCTTCGGGCAGAGCTCGAGGGGCACTTGCGGGACCTCGGCTTCCTGCCCATGCTCTCCGATCGGCCAATGTCGAATTTCGAGATCGCCGGGGACAAGGATGCCGTCGCGACGTGCCTCGAGAACGTGAAGCGCGCGTCCTCCTTCGTCTGCGTGCTGTCGCAGCGGTACGGGGTTCGGCTCGCTGACCGCGGCAACGTCTCCACCACGCACCTCGAGTACAGGGCGGCTTGCGACGCGGGGGTGCCGGTCCGCGTCTACGTGCGCGACCGCCTGATCGCCGAGTACAACGTCTGGAAGGGCAATCCGGGCGGCCCCTTCACGTGGATACAGCCCGATGAACACGGCGTATTCGAGCTGATGGCCGAGCACGACGCGAGGGCAAAGGACGACGGGAGCAACTGGCTCAGCCCCTACCAGAGCTCCGTCGACCTCAAGGTCATGCTGGCGCGGGATCTCGGAGCCCGGGCGCGCAAATACCGCCTCCGGCAGCTCCTCGAGCAGGGCGGCGCGCCCACGGTGGTCCCCCATCTGATCTCGACCGGAGGGGGCGATGACTTTGTGATTCTGGAAATCGAATGGGAGAACGTCGGTCCGTCTCCCGCGTTTGAGGCTTGCGCCTTCGATCCGAAGGAAGACGAGCAACCGGGGGAATTGGTGTCGCTCGGGCATTTCGCTCCGGGAGCGAAGTTCCGTTCGAAACAAAGGGTCAGGGTAAGCCCCACGAAGCAGCCGAAGATCTTCGTCCGCTACTGCACTCCCACCGGGGACATGATCGAGGACAGACATCAAATCCTGGCCGCAAAGGGCCGAATCCGCGCCTCCAGCTCTTTCAGCGTCGGCTGCTCGACGGATGGGGCATTCATCTCGGCGAGGAGGAACCGGGCATAGGCGGCGCGACGAAGCGCTAGCCCACGCTCGCTGGGCTACCGGAAGGCGGTGGCCACCGCATCGACGAATCGAAGCAATTCGTCAACGGGCGGTGGGGCAGTGCCGTAGCGGTACGCGCTCCACGCCTTGATCGCGGTATCCCGAGGGATGGCCGTCCCCGCCGTGCCCTCGAGAAAAGTCGAGAGGACACGCCGCTTGTCCCTGGAAGGCGGGTGGTGGCCTTGGACTGCAAGGACCATGGCCGCCGCCTTGAGAGCTTCCATCGCCTTCTTTGGAGGCTCGTCGCCATGACCGGTCTCGCCCGGCGTGTTGAGCTTCACGATCCGGTCCTTGGCGATCTCGACCAGATCCTGCCCCGTGGTAGGAACGAAGGGCGTAAGGAAGTTTCCTCCGAATAGCACGACGTGGTGACGGACCAGATCGAAGCCGTGCAGCCCAAACTGTCCCGGGCTCGGCAGCTTTCGTTGAGCGGTGGTTTTTGCATTGAAGGTCGCTATTGGCGGGTCGAGACGCCATGCGTCGAAGATTGTGCCTGGGACGTCACGGCGCAGCGCAGCGAGCAAGCGCTCCTTGGCCGTTTCATCTCCCCCGTCGAAGATCAGGTCAACGTCGCTCCCCTGCCAGAAGTCTCCGCGTGCGAGGCTTCCGTGAAGGATAAGGGAACAGCCGCCGTATGACGCGACGTTGGCCCGGCCCCACTCGCGAAGGGCATCGAGGGTGACCTCCCGTGCGACGAGGTCCTGGGTGCCAAGCAGCTCTAGAGGGTGCACTTTGTGAACACCCCCTTAGGCTCCGATAATGACGTTAAGCTCCCCGGTCTCGTCGCGGCGGAGTGTCAGTGGATGCCTTGTGACGTTGTTCTCTCGAAGCAGTTGCCTCATGGCCAGGTTCCAATGGAGCCGCGTCGGCGCCTCGCACCAATGCCCTCTGTTTCGCCTTCGGTGCCGAGAACACGGTCCGCAACGACCCTGGAGAGACCGCCGCCACGTGCAGGTCTATCCTCGGGACGAGCGCCGCGGCCAACTGCCCCCATCGTCGAATAAGCCTCGACACGAAGACCGGCGCGGTGAGGCCCTGGTCGTCCTGTCCCACTACGCGTGTTTCGTGCGCGGCCGCTTCGCTCGTCTCCGCGTCTCGTAGGGCGCTGAGCCGCCATTGGGCGGGTGGCTCCGCGAGCCGTAGCTTGAAGCCGGGGCGAGGGAGGTTGTCATCGCTCAGCTTTGTGCACGGAATTGCTTCGACAGTCGACGGCCGCTTCGCGTCGGCGAACGTGGTCACGTGGAACGCAACCCCCCCCTCTGGCCGGCGGAAGGGCTCGGCGAGATCAACGGTGCCCGTTCGTAGATCCATGAGGCGAGCACTCGACATCGGTACGTAAAGCCATTGTTCGTGGTCATCCTCCTCGTCGGTCGAAACGGCGAGGTAGTATTTGCCCATCGTGTCCACGGCCGAGAACAGGCGAGGGCCATTGTGCGTCGCGTAGACCTCGAAACAGCGTCAGCTCTCCGAGAAAGGTTCTTCGCGGCAGCGTCATGGGCCACCGGACTGCGTCTGGAAGTTGCCACTGGGGGTCACGCCGTTCGGGATCCACCAGGTCATGTGGCGCATGGTCTCGACGGGGCCCTTCGTGTCCATCACTACGCCGGGCGTCGGCGGCCCGGATGCGATGAGCTTCCTCCGCGGGCTAGGGACCAGGGCCTGCAAAGCCCTTGGCGTCGGCGAGGGTGTCCGAAACGGAAAGGCCGCATGTTTGGCACTCATCGGCCGGCGGCTTCCACAGTCCCCGGACGTGGTGGGACAGAAAGTCAGTCTCCTGGGGCGGCGCCCGCTTGACAAACACGAACACTGGCGCCCTTCGTTCCGTAGCCGCTGCTGGTGGGCATTCCGACGGAAAGTGCGCCGCCCAAGATGGCTTTCCAGATTTCGCCTTCGCCTTCGCCCCCCTCACCCTGGCGGCGATGTTATCTCGGGCGCGGGAGCCGGTGTAGAAAACGTCCTAGTTCAGTATAGTCTACTCTCCCTGCGAGCCGCGAAGACAAGCGATCTCCGCTTTGGACGTGAGCCGCGTTTGGGTTTTCGCCCTACAAATGGCGCGAGCCGGTTGACTATTCACCCAATAGGTGTACTATCCGACTTGGATGATCTTCAAGGTCACCATCACGAGGCCTGCGCAGAAGCAGCTTCGGAAGGTGCCGCAGCACGTCAAGGACAACCTGATGATCTGGGTCATGGCCGTTGAGCACGACGGCCTCGAAGAGGTCCGCAAGGCGCCCGGATACCACGACGAACCGTTGAAGGGCGATCGCGCCGGACAGCGATCTATCCGGCTCAGCCGGAGCTACAGGGCCATCTACGAGATCAAGAGGGAGCTGGTCACCTTCGCGTCCGTCGAGGAAGTCAGCAAACACGATTACTGAAGGGGCACCGTGCGCAAGACCAGGGAGGCGAAGAGCGAAGCGATGAAGCTGCTTGAGAAGCTCGCGGGTGGGCCACTGACCTTCGGCCGGGCAGTCGAATCCGTGCGCAAGAGCGAGGGGCTCTCCCAGGACGAGTGCGCCAAGAGGCTCGGGGTCTCGAAGTCGCACCTCTGCGACGTCGAGAAGGGCCGGAAGACCGTGAGCCCGGAGCGCGCAGCCAGGTGGGCGCACATCCTTGGCTACCCGGAGTCCGTACTGGTGCGGCTTGCGATCCAGGGCGAGCTGGATGCCGCCGGTCTGAAGTACAGGGTCGCGATCGAGGCCGCGTAGACTGTCCGTCGCAGGTGCGCGCGCGTCGTTTTTCTCCCGCCTTACTCGCCCGACACCAATCCCATCGAATTGGCCTGGTCGAAGGTCAAGACGATTCTTCGCACCTACGCCGCACGATCCCACGAGCAACTGGTCGACGCCGTCGTGGCCGCGCTCTCAGCCATCACCCTTAGCGACATCGCCAACTGGTTCCGCCATTGCGGGTGTCAACCCCATGGAAAACGGCCTTAAGCCGCGGCAGCTTTTACGATTTCGGTGAAGGCCTTTGCGTCGGTCACTGCTAGATCCGCCAGGATCTTGCGGTCGAGACCCACTTCCGCCTTCTTCAGCGCGTACATCAGGCGCGAATAGGTCGTGCCGTTTTGGCGGGCGCCGGCGTTGATCCGGGCAATCCATAAGCGCCGGAAGTCGCGCTTGCGAAGCTTGCGATGGGCGTACGCATACACCCACGCTTTCATTACGACCTCTTTGGCGTACGCGAACAAGCGCGAGCGCGCGCTGTGGTACCCCTTCGCAACCTTCAGGATACGGTTGCGGCGGCGGCGAGCCTTGAAACCTCGTTTGGCGCGGGGCATTTGTCGTTCCTCAGCCGTACGGGAGAAGCCTCTTTACGTGCTTCTCCATGGATGTGTGCACCATGTCGTTCTGCCGCAGGCGGCGCAGCCGTTTGCGCGACTTTTCCTGCATTCCGTGATTACCGCCCCCCTTCGGACGACGCACGCGCCCCTTGCCGGTCACCCGGAAGCGCTTAGCCGCCGCCTTCTTCGTCTTCATCTTCGGCATGGACGCAACCTCGCGTACGAGACACCCCATTGGGGCCGGGACCCCAATGGACAAACCTGAGGGGGCGGGAAAATGATAGGAAATCGGCGCTTTGTCAAGGCGGGCGCTGAAAGATCGGCGGGTCACTCGTTGGCAGTGAGTCGCGCCAGCTCGGTCCATAGTCGGTCCACGTCGAGAACCATGCCAGGGCATCCGGGCACCGGCTGCAACGCCCCGGACGTGATCGCCGCCGACCGAGCGAAGCGGCCGCCGTCGAGCTCGAAGATCTCCAATGACCCGAGCGCCGGATCGACGAGCCAATAATATCGAACGCCGAACTCCGCATACTCGCCCATCATCTCGACGCGATCCCTTCGTTCGTCCGCTGGTGACGGCGAGATCACTTCCACTAGGATGTCCGGAGGCTCGTACAGCGCGCCACGGCGCGGCGGCGCCGCACGCCCGACGCCCGGGCAAATAGACGCTGAGATCGGCCTTGCGCCCGCGCGTCGGAGTGACCGCGAATTTCACTTCCGAATCGAACACGAAGCCTCCGTGCATCCCGAGCCACTCGCGAAAGATGGCGATCAGCCACGACACCGTCAGGCCATGGATCGGATCGGGCACTTCTTCCTCCGCGAGCTGGCCGTCGACCAGCTCCCCACCCTCGTCTTCGGGCAAGCTGGCCCATTCGTCGAGGCCTAGGCGTCGCCCGGTCGGCGTGACATTCTGCGCAAGAGCCGGCGACCACGTATGCACGATTCATTGACTATATCACTGCGAGACCACCTGGTGCAGGAGCGGGCTTCGCTGTCCGGTCCCCGCTCCCTAGCGGACGTAGCGGTTGCTCTACACTTTGCGCACTACAATTTCGTTCTTACCCAACAGAGGCAACGGGGAGCCTAGCGTCGACAAGTACACACACCTGTTCAAACAGAGTCTCGTCATGTGGCCTTGCCGCTGGATGCGCGCCGAGCACATTGTAGCCTCTCGCAAGAAGATGATCAGCGAGCGCGCGTTCGAGCGCCGCTGCTCGGTCACGAAGGACAATGTGTTTCGCCATGTCCTCCTGCTCAGGAAAGATGGGACCGATGGCAAGCATCTCGAATTTACAAGCGCGCGGCGCAATACCAGCCCGCTCAAGGTTTCTCTTCAGCGCGTTGCCTTTCGCCTTCGATCCGAGTTCGAGATGCTGACCGATCCTCCTAAAATGGCGAGGAAGCATTCGGAGAGGAAGAGTCTCCGGTTCGCCCCACGTATAGGACCGTCCGCGTTCCTTCGATGATGCGCCAGACGTACAGCCAGAAGCCTCGCTCCAGCAAAGCGCCGTCGAAGGTCATCGAGTAATCGTTCAGTCGAGTACCGGCCACGGACATGAGCCTAGAAAAGGAGGCGGGCTGACAGGCGCCTCCTATACGCAACCGCAGGGCGGGGGCGGCCGAGATGGAGAGGGTGGAACAGAAATGCCGCCCCTCCACCTTCCTGATCTTCCCGATCTTTTTGTCGGCCTTCCTGTCCCTTTGCGCGCTGCACCCTCAATTCCGTGGAATCGAAGCACTAGCGCTTTTTGGCGGCCTTGTTTGTCATCGACGCCACTTTCGCGACCACCTCGGCGATCTTGAACGGCTTGGTCACGTAGTGGCGCGCGCCGGCGTTGATGCCGGTCACGACGTCGACGGCGCTGCCCTTTGCCGTCAAGAAAAGAACCGGCATTCGCTGAAGCGCGGGATCCTTGCGAAGGCCTTTGACGAGCTGCAGGCCGTCAAGCCGGGGCATCATGACGTCGCAAATGAAGGCGTCCGGCGCTACGAGGACCTCGAGAATCCTTCGAGCCTCTTCGCCATCGGACGCCTCGTAAATCGTGTATGTCCCGCGAAGCGCGCGCACGAGCATCGCGCGGATGTCCGGGTCGTCGTCCGCTATCAGAAGGACGGGAGCATCGTCGCTGGGTTTGCAAACGGGGGCGGGAATGTCCAGCTCGACCTCGTCGTCCAACTTAGGCGACTGCGTGTTCTTCGGTCCTTCGGTGCGCGGCATAAGGGTCGCCTCACCCCAGGGTACAGATTCTGGGGCTCTTGCAGTTAAGCAAAGGGCGCTCGCTCCCGCAAGCGCTGGCTGTGCTATCGACGCCGTCGGCATGAGCACAGCGGGTTCGGGCGATATTCTCTCGTCGGTTGAGCGCTCGATTGCCGCTCTTCGGGCGAGCTTTCGCCAGCGCTTCGAGGCGGCGGAGACCGAGCAGGCTTTACGTGACGAGAACGCTAAGATCCTCGGCAAGAAGGGGGAGCTCACTTCCCTTCTCAGGCAGTTGGGGGACGCGCCCGCCGAAAGTCGCAAGGCGATCGGCGAGCTCGTGAATGCTCTTCGACGAGAAGTGGAGGCTTCGTTCGAACAGCGGCTTTCGGCCATCGCTCGCGGCAAGCGCGACAAGGAGCTCAATGCGCCTCCCTTCGACCTCACGCTGCCGGGCCGCACGCGCGCCCCTCTCGGTCATTCCCATCCCATCTCTCGTGTGCGCGACGAAGTGATCGACGTTCTCGTGAGCCTCGGTTTTGCGGTGCATGACGGGCCGGAAGTGGAGATCGAAGAGAACAATTTCGCCAAGCTCGGATTCCCCCCCGACCACCCCGCCACCGACATGCAGGACAGCTTCTGGGTGCGAGTGGAACCTAGCCCCGACGGGCCGCCGGAAACGCGCACGCTCTTACGTACGCACACGAGCAACGTCCAGATTCGAGCGATGACCACCCATCCGCCCCCCATGGCTTTCATCGCTCCGGGTGCTGTTTATCGGCGCGACGACGACGCGACGCACTCGCCGATGTTTCACCAGATTGAGTGCTTTCTGGTCGATCACGACGTGAGCCTGGCTCACCTCAAGGGGGTCCTCGCTGAGTTTGCGGAGCGGTTCTTCGGATCCGGCACCCCCATTCGCCTGCGTCCAAGCTACTTTCCGTTCGTCGAGCCGGGTGCGGAAGTCGACGTTGGTTGTCCCTTTTGCAAGCGGCTGGATGGAAAGCGCGCGGGCTGCAGCGTCTGCAAGCGCACCGGTTGGATCGAGATTCTTGGTTGTGGAATGATCCATCCGGTGGTCTTCGAGAGCTGCGGGCTCGACCCGGAGACCTGGACCGGATTCGCGTTTGGGATGGGCGTCGAGCGCCTGGCGATCGTGCGCTACGGGATTCCGGACATTCGCCTCCTTTTCGAGAACGACCCGCGCTTTCTGGCGCAGTTCTAGAACACACAATGAAAGCCTCCGTTCGATGGCTCCGTGAGCTCTGTCCACAGCTTCCCGATGACGCGAAGGCGATCGCGGACCGTCTGACCGCGGCGGGGCTGGAGGTCGAGGGCAGCGGGGAGTTCGGACGCGCGGCGGATTCATGCGTCGTTGCCTCGGTCGTATCGACGCGACCCCATCCTTCGCGCAGCGGACTTCGGCTCGTAACGGTGGATCGGGGCGGTTCGCAGCAGGAACTCGTATGTGGAGCGCCGAACGTGCCGGAGGCTGGGGGCCTCGTCGTGCTCGCACCGCTCGGCGCCCACCTTCCGGCCAAGGGGGTGACGATCGAGCGCCGCTCGATTGCCGGTGTCGCGAGCGAGGGGATGCTTTGCAGCGAAGCCGAGCTGGGCTTGGGAGACGAGGGGAGCGGGCTGCTCGTGCTTCCGCCCGCCAGCGCCCGCCCGGGAGCTCGCCTTGCCGACGCTTTGCCCGCCTCGCGCGACACGATCCTCGAGATCGCGCTGACTCCGAACCGGCCCGACGGGCTCGGGCACTGGGGACTCGCCCGCGAAGCCGCTGCGCTGTTCGCCGTGCCCTTCGCTCCGCCGGCGCCGAAGGATCCGCCGCGCACGCGCGAGAGCGACATTGCGGAGTTCGTGAGCCTTGCCGTCGAAGACGGCGAACGATGTCCACTCTATGCTGGCGCCGTCCTCTTGGATGTGAGGGTTGCGCCCTCGCCGCTCGAGGTCCGCTGGCGCCTTGCCTCGCTCGGGGTCCGAGCGATTTCCAATGTCGTCGACGTCACCAACCTCGTGATGCTCGAGTTCGGGCACCCGATGCACGCATTCGATCTGGACAAGGTGCGCGGCGGCGCAATCGTTGTCCGGCGCGCCAAGGCGCGAGAGAAGCTGCGCACCTTGGACGGAGTCGACCGGGAACTCGTTCTTGACGATCTCGTCATCTGCGACGGGGGCGGCCCCACCGCTCTGGCGGGCATCATGGGGGGAGGTGACAGTGAGATTACGCCGGCCACCCAGCGCGTGTTCCTCGAGTGCGCATACTTCGATCCTCCGGGCATTCGGCGCTCCGCACGCAGGCACTCGCTTCATACCGAATCGAGCCACCGGTTCGAACGCGGAGTCGATTGGGGCGATACCCGCGTCGTTCTCGCGCGCGCGGCAGCGTCCATTTCGACCCTGGCCGGCGCCACGGCCATAACGCCGGCGCGCATTGTCGAAGCAAAGGCGCTCTCTCGGCGCACCATTGCGCTCAGACACGATCGTCTCGGTGGGCTGCTTGGGACCGCCGTCGCGCACGGCGAAGCCGTCCGCGTCTTGGGGCGCCTTGGGTTCACGTTGCGAGCGGCCGATCCGGGCGCCGACCTCTGGGAAGCTCCGAGCTTCCGCCCCGACGTGTCGCGTGAGGTGGATCTCATCGAGGAGGTCGGGCGAGTGCGCGGCTACGACGCGATTGCAACGACGCTGCCTCGCATCCGCGCGTCGCGCGACGCCGGTCCACGTCAAGCCATCGCGCGGCGGGCTCGAGAGGCGGCCGTCGCCACCGGATTGAGCGAGGCGGTCACGTACGCTTTCGTCAGCCCGAAGGACCTTCTTGCCGTAGGTGCGCCAAGCGCGGCCGTGAAGCTTCTCAATCCGCTCACAGAAGAGCGTTCGGTCATGAGGACGAGCCTCTTGCCCGGGTTGTTGCGCGTCCTTGCCCTGGCGCGCCGGCATGGAGAGGGCGATGCGCGCTTGTTCACCGTTGGAGCTCTGTTCTTGAGTTCCGGGGCATCGCTTCCCGACGAGCGGCTTGGGCTCACGGTCGTTGTGGCCGGGGAACGCGCGGCGTGGCTCAGCAAGCCACAGCGCGTCGACGTTTGGGACGCAAAGGGAGTCGCCGAAGACCTCGTCTTTCGCCTCCTACGACGGACAGTGTCGGTCCTGTCCGCGCCCGCAAGCGAGCGTCCGAAAGCGCTTCATCCACGCGGCGCCGCGTGGATTCTCGCAGACGGCACGCGACTGGGCCATCTTGGCCCCCTGCACCCAGACGTGGCCGACGCGTTTGAAATCGACGACACGCCCATGGTGGTGGAAATCGACCTCGCCGCAGCGCAGGCCTTGGGCCCGAGCCCAACACGCTTCACGCCGCTCCCTCGCTTTCCGGCAGTTGCTCGCGATCTGGCGATCGTCGTCCGGGACGACCTCCCGGCGGGCGAAGTGGAGCAAACGGCGCGGGAAGTCGCCGCCGGCATGGCCGAACGCGTCACTCTCTTCGACCGATTCGTAGGAGGCAGCATCCCGGCAGGCCACGCAAGCATCGCGCTTCACGTCGTCTACCGTGTGGCCGACCGAACTCTCACCGACACGGAGGTGGACGAACGCCACGCTCGCGTCGTCGCGGCACTCCAGAGCCGATTCGGGGCGACGCTGAGAACGTAAAGGAGTCGGCGCGCCAAGGATTTTCCTTAGCTGACGTCTTGCACCAATTTGGCGACGCCGATGCAGTTCTCGAGTTGCTTGAGAAAATACTCATCGTCATCGGTCTTCTCGATGATGCCAGCCGCGCCGCACCGCATGGCCAGGGAGCCGAGCTCTGCGCGCTCGCAAGCCGAATGAAGGATTACGCGGGGGCGAAAGTTGCCCTTGCTGAGCAACTTGGCCAACCTGTCTCCAGAGAGCCCTGGCATTCGGACGTCCAGAAGGACGAAGTCAGGTTTCTCTCTCGCGATCAAGACGGAAGTGCCCAAAGCGTTGGAATGCGTGAGCACCAAGAAGCCAGCCCCCTGAAGGCGCTCTCGCGTAACCTCGAGGGTGATCTCGTCGTCGTCAACCACGAGAATCTTCCGGCGGGCAGGCTCGTTCATCCTCGTAGGCCTTCCTCTTGGCGCGGCTCGGTGCTGAGCTCGACGACAAGGGCGCTGCGGGNNNGGCAGGACGCAGCGTCGACCGTGGCCAGCCGTTCCAGACGACCCAGCGCGTGCGCGAGTCGGCGCGCGCCCACGCTCACCGAACTGCCCTTGAGCGAGTGTGCGTGCTCTCTGATTCCGCTTGCGTCTGCGGCTTCGACGCATGCCCTTAAGAGAGAGAGCCGTCTCCCCAGGTCTTCGAGAAAGAGGTTCATGACTTTGGCAGACCGCCGGGTGCGCGCGCTCAGGACCTCGTCGGGGGTCGCTGACTCCTCGGGCGGCGTGGAGCGCGTCCGCAGATCCTTGACGGGGTTGGGCACCCAGCGTTGCATTGCGTCGGCGAGCGTGCCGACATCCAACGGCTTTGAGAGGTAGTCATCCATGCCGGCCGCAAGCGCCCGCTCGCGTTCTCCCGTCATGGCGTGCGCGGTCACCGCGATGACCGGCATGCGCGTCCCCTTCTCGTGCTCTCGCAGTTTGCGGGTTGCATCGTAGCCATCGAGCTCGGGCATCTGACAATCCATGAGCACTGCGGAGAACGATTTCGATGACAGAATCTCGAGAGCTTCGCGGCCGTCCAGGGCAACGTCGACCCCATATCCGAGACCTTGGAGCAGTTCAGACGTTACTTGACGGTTCACGGCGTTGTCGTCCACGACCAGAACTCTGGGCGCTGTCGCCAGTCGAGCATCTGGGGCGAAAGCGACTTCGCTGTTCGCGGGCGCTTTTGCTTCGCTGACATACTTGAAGGTCCGCGACGAACCTGTCCCGCTGAAGAGCGCCGACGCGTGGGAGACTGGCAACGTGAACCAGAACGTGCTGCCTTCGCCAAGCCGGCTGACGACGCCGATTCGCCCGCCCATCATCTCCACGAGTCGCTTTGAAATCGCCAGCCCCAGGCCCGTGCCACCGAATCGACGGGCGTCCGAAGTGTCGCACTGGGAAAAGGTTTGGAACAGGCGGCCCTGCTGGTCTTCTGCAATCCCCACCCCTGTGTCCTGGACCTCGAATCGAAGCACCAGGCCGTGCTCGGCTTGCTGCTCTACGTGGACCGTCATCTCCACGTGACCTTTCTCCGTGAATTTGACCGCATTGCTAACCAGGTTGCTGAGGACCTGTCGGAGCCTATCGGGGTCGCCGCCCACTGCTCCCGGGACTTCGGGAGCCACTGTGCACAATAGGTCGAGGCGCTTTGCGTCGCCCAGGCTCTTCATGAGCTGCGCGACGCCACTCATGACCCCGACCAGATCGAAATCGCGTTGCGAGAGGTCCATCTTCCCGGCCTCGATCTTGGACAAATCGAGAATGTCGTTGATGACAGCCAAAAGGCCACCGCCCGAGGTCTTCACCGTTTGTACATAGCCCTGTTGCTTTGCCGAGAGCTCCGTCCGAAGCAAAAGCTCGGTCATTCCCATGACGCCGTTGAGCGGCGTGCGGATCTCGTGGCTGATGTTCGCGAGGAATTGGCTCTTCACGCGACTGGCGTCCTCCGCCAGCCGTCGCGCCGCGACCGCCTCGGCGAGCGCTTTGTCCAGCTGCGCAGATTTCTCGCGCTCGATCTCCGAGAGCGATTCGACTTTGGCTTGTCGTTTGGACGTTGTCCGCAGGTCTACCGTCGCCGTGAGGCAGGCGAGCACGAGAAAGATGTCCTCGAAGACGACCCAGAACGCGTGCTCAAGGAAGCGCCACCATTCGGGGTTGAGAATTCCGTACACCGACTCCGGCCACAGGTACTGACGAACGACGTGATCCGCTGCAACGACGATGGTTGCGGGCAGCAGGACCTTCCAGTCGCGATAGAAGGCCAAGAACGCGAGTGATCCAAAAACGTGGAAATGCGTTTCGATGCGGCCACCGGTCAGGTGAATGAGCAGGGCCGAGTACAGCATTTGGCCAACCGCAATCACGTGACGGGTGGGCGCTTCGCCGGGTCGAGTGAGGGCGAGCAAGACGGGTAGGCTGGCGATGGCGGCCCCGAGGAACACAGCGGCGTACACGTGCTCGTGGATCGCCCGCGTTCGGCCGGCCCAACCGTAAGGCGAATACACGACGGCGATGAGAATCCCAAACAACCATTGACCGACCATCAACTGAGCGAAGAGTCGATCCGTCCGCTTGAGGATCACGCGGCGCTCGCGCTCGAAGATATACTCGGCGCGTTGCTCCACGTTGAGGCGACGCTCGCGCGAGTCGTTCTGCGCTTCGCGCGAAACCGGCAGGGGCGGTGCAACTGTGGCGAGGCTGCTCATGGCCTTGCGTCGCTCGTGAGGGAGCATCCAAAGACCGCGCTCTCGGACTTGTCCGCTGCCCCGGCGGTAAGCAGCGAGACGATGCGCGAACGGCCGGCATTGTCGCCCTCATGGCCGCGCGCCGAAGTGATCCCCCCATGAAACAGCAGACGACCGGCTAGGTCGGCTTCCCGGCCGTCATCATCGACCCGGACCACGGCGCCCGGGATTTCTGAGGCCCTGCGCCACGTGTCGGTGTTTTCCCATCCTACGTCGGCCCCTGGGGGTCGTACGAAGAGCACGTAGACGGTCAGCTGGCCGGGAAGGCGGGCCACAAGCTTCGAGAGTTCGGACAGACTCGCCCGCGTGCAGGGACAGCGCGGATGCGCCAGCATGACGAGCGTCGGTCGTTCAGGGGACCGGGAGAGACGGCTCTCCGCCGGCCATTGCGCGGGCGCGCTGGCGGTCGCACCAGGGGCGTTCTTGTACCGCATCAGAACACCCATTCCGGTGAGCACAGCGATGAGCCACAACAAAATCCCGGCTGAACTCCTGACTGTCAACCACGCCGAAGCGGCAGACGCTGGGTGTAGGGAGCTCGGCCGACTGGGATGGTCCACGACTCTAGTCCGGGAATACGGCTCGGACCGATCATGAAAACAGGGGTAGGCGACCCACTCGGAGACCCCCGCTGAACCTGGTTTGTGCACTAGGATAAGCCCCCGGTCATGGTCGCTCCCTCTCCCGCTGTCTCGCCCGTCGTCGGCGCGATATTTTCGCGTCGCTTTCGGCTGGTTCAGAAGCTTGGGGAAGGCGGCATGGGCGAGGTCTTTGCGGCGGAGCCCATCGACGGAGGCGCGCGGGTCGCGTTGAAGGCCCTGCGTTTGGAGTTCGCCGGCGACCCGGGAGTGCGTGCCCGGTTCGCGGAAGAAGGGCGCATGTGCATGCGCCTGGTTCACGTCAACATTGCGCGCGTGCTCGAATGCGCTCAAACCGACAGCGGCCTGCCCTATCTGGTCATGGAGCTTTTGCAAGGCGTTCCGCTGGGGGCCTACATGCAAGCGGGTGCTCGCGTGCCGGTCGCGCAGGCACTGCCAATCCTGCAGGCCATCCTCAGCGGCCTGGCCGCGGCACACGCGCTTGGGATCGTTCACCGCGACCTCAAACCGGACAACGTCTTTCTCACTCGGGAGGCCGGCGGCAAGTTCGTCGTAAAGCTGCTCGATTTTGGAATCGCGAAGGTAATGGACGTGGCAGGTGGGATGGGCAGCCGCACGCGAAGCGGCATCCTTTTGGGGACTCCGGGCTACATGAGTCCGGAGCAAGCGAAGAATGCGCGCGATGCAGACCCTCGCTCGGACTTGTGGAGCGCCGGAGTGCTTTTCTACGAGATGCTTACCGGTCGGCCTGCATTTCCAGCACCCACCGAATACGCCCGGCTCGCCGCACTCTTGTCCACGGAACCAGAGCCGATAGAGCAAGTGGACCCGTCTCTCACGCCGCTCGCTGCCTTCTTCCGGCGCGCGCTCAAGAAGAGCAGAGACGAGCGATTCGCCTCGGCCATGGAGATGTCCCGAGCGTTGGCCAGCTCGGCGCCGACAGCAGCGTCGCGCATCGACGCTCCCGTTGTAGCTGACGTCGCCCCGCCGCCAGCGGCGGTCGCAGCGGCGCTGCCAAATACGTCTCCTTCCACGGCGCCTTCCCCTCTCGCGGCGCCCAGACACGCAAACGTGCTGCCGGCCGGTGCAACCACGACGCCATCCGCCGACGGGGGGGGACTTCTGCACCCGGCATCGCGCGGGACGCTCGCAAGTCCGCCCGCTCCTGTGGTGGTCGACCCACCGGCGCAGGTCATTCTCGTCCCTCCCCGCGCGTCCGGTGATCCGCGCGCGTTTGGTGAAACCCTGGAGTCGAGGCCGCCGGGCAAAGCGGCCGCGGCGACCGGCGTCTCGCCAACCATCGTCGGAATCCTGGTCGCATGCGCCCTCACGGCGGGCCTGCTTCTCGGGTGGGTATTGAGCCGAACATTGTAAAGGAGCCGGCCATGAGCAATGCCGCAATCGATCCGCGTTATCTCGAGGTGTTCTCGCAATGGCTCCGCAGCTTGGGCGAAGACGCCGCCGCCGTGGGCGAAGTCGTCGCGACGAACGGTGGAAGTGACGACGCAACTCGGTCGCTCGTCGCGGGCGTGAACTACGTCTTCAAGTCCCTCGACCTTATCCCCGACGGCATCGACGATCTCGGTTTCATGGATGACGCCTTCGTGCTGCGAGTCGCGTGCGCTCTTGCTGTGGCCTCGCGGCCCGAGGTCAAAGCGGGCGCCATCGAGCGGCTCAGTACCGACGCGGGCGCCGTCCGTGACTTCTTGGGCGAGGACTACGCTCGCCTCGAGAGCTACGTCATGGGACTTCGCAAAGGCGGAGCTCGGGGGCGGACGATCGACGAGATCGCGGGCGACGCCGAGACTCGGACGACTTTCGTCGGCGACATCAAAGAGTGGTCAAGGGGCTACAAGCCGCCCAACTTCACGCGCGATCCGAAGACGTTGGTCAAACTGAAAGCGTTTCTCAGCGCGAAGCTTCCGTAAGCGCGTGGACCGCCGGGGCGGCGGTACCTACTTCAGGCGCCGCGCGATCGAGCTGGCGGATGACGAGCAGAGTCGCATCGTCGGACACGACAAAGCCTTCGAGGGCTCGAAAGGTTTCTTCTACGATCTCTTGCGCCGTGCGGCCATGCGAGCGACCAAGCACCTGGCGAAGCCCGCCGATGTCGAACAGAACCCCGTCTTGCATCGCTTCCGTGATGCCGTCGGTATGAACGACGAGGACGTCACCGGCGTACATGCGGAAGCTCTTTGTGCGCAGCGTCTCTGCGATTGGCTCCTTGATCCCAAGCCAGACCCCCTCGGTCTCGAATACCTCGACCGTGTTGGTCGCCGAGCGATAGACGTGCACATCTTGGTGAGCTCCCGCGAACGATATCGTGCCATCGCGGTCGCGCCTCAGCGCCGTAATGCTCACGTACTTGTCCTCACCCAGCTGGCGGATGTTCTCGGTGAGCACCGTGTTGACCCGAGCGAGCAACTCTCCGGGCGAAACGTCCGGGTCACCCCGCAGCACGGTACGCACCGCCGTGTGGCACATCATCATCACCAGGCCCGCCGGAACGCCGTGCCCCGAGACATCACCGATCAAGATCCACTCGCTCCTGCCTGCGCAGAGCACGTCGTAGTAGTCACCACCGACTTCTTTTGCCGGCCTCATTGTGGCCGCCACGTCGCAGTTCGCCAGTGTTGGCACGTTGGGGACGAGAGCTACCTGAATCTTGCGCGCGAGCTTCATCTCCCCCCAAAGCGCATCCATTGCCTTGCCCAGTTCGGCGGTACGTTGCGCAACGCGATTTTCCAAGTCTGCGTAGAGCCGGCGCAATTGCAGCGATGCAGCGCCGACCGCGACAGCCAACAGCAGCGACCAGCCATAAAGAATACGGC
>WNFJ01088659.1_pt2 | contig 26319 bp, 18 predicted proteins | sample 5400461 | NCBI WGS metagenome assembly WNFJ01 (sample SAMN13153349, study PRJNA577476) | soil metagenome | isolation source: 115 cm saprolite on Douglas fir-dominated hillslope | place: USA:California | collected 2013-09-17
CCGCCGCTGAGACCCCTCGTGCCGCCGCCGGCGCTCAGACCGCCCACACCGCCGCCGGCGCTCAGACCGCCCGTGCCGCCGCCAGCGCTCAGACCGCCCGTGCCGCCGCCAGCGCTGAGACCCCCCACGCCCGCTGCAGACAGACTGCCCGTCGCACCGATCTGCCTCAAGTCAATTCCAGGGCTCGTCGAGGTGCCCATCCAGTCCTTGTGGCCGCGAAGGAGGGGGGAGTCGTTGGCGTTGCCGTCCAAATTAATGTCCTGCCCAACTCCCCAGGAAAGCTGGCCAATTTGCCAGGGAACTGTAACGACCGGACGGAACACGCGGTACAAATCGGTACCCATAGGTATCGGTGTGCCGTCACAATACACCGGCATGCGGCTACCGACGGCACCTCCTAGTTCCAATGCTGTACCATGCCAAGCAGTGATTGGGTACGTAGTCGGAATGCTAAACACGGGCGAAGGGCTTGCTTTACTCTTGTCTAGGTTGTCCAGCGGCTGCCCGGAATAATCCGGCACTTGGACCAGGATCGGATTACCGTTTACATCAAACAACCCTGTAAATTTGGTCAAAAGGTCGATTTGGAACGAATAGCTCATCACGCTCTGGTGGTTCGGCTTGCAGTTGGCCTCGATGGTGGGTGTGTAGTCCGGAGGGCCCGGAGGGTTCAGCTTGTCGAAATAAAAACCGCCATGGGTTAAGCCAAGCGTATGCCCCAACTCATGCATGAACGTGCCCGTTTTCGCCTGCCATGTTTGATTCTGAGGCTTCCAGGAACCCAAGGCTATCAGTGAGTCCTGGCCACCTACGTCCGAATATCCCGAAACAGTGCCAGCCTGGCCGGAGGCAACCGCAAGGTCCGGGTCCGTAGGCAACCTATAAGGCACAGACGTACTTGTTGAATTCGCGACCGTTATTGTGAACGTATCGGGAGCTATATTGGCCGCGCTAGTGCTTATACTGGTCACACAGAAGGTTCCGTTCAGGTTGGGATTAGTGATCGCGAAGGCGACAGTAACGCGGCCGGTCCCATTGAGGCCAGTATTGTCTGTAGCGCAAATCGAGTCGCTCGTCAGCCCGTGGGGCGTGGACGTGGTGAACGTAACCGTGCTACCGGATTGTATGACGCTTGTCAGTGTTCCGGCTTGCAGCGTCCAATTCGGCAGCCCTGTCGCATGGGCGAACAATGCATAGTGATAGCTGTCCTTCTTTCCGTGTTGGAAACGCAGCACGCACGTTGCGGCCGGGGGTGAGGTCGTGCAGTCGTGATCGACGTTGCTGACGGCGGTGTCGACCAGCTGGTTCTTGAGAAATATAAGACCACCCTTCCACCCAACCACACCCGGCTGATTGGGGAATGCGCACATCTGAGCCGGCTGGCTCTGGCTGACGGGCATGTCCGTGCAAGTTGTTGTGGAACCTGCAGAGGCGGTTAGTTCCTGGATAGCGTGAGTGGGAATGATATGCAGTTGGATGGAGTTGGGGCTATTCGCAAATGCGCTAGTTACCTTATCGACGGCGCTCGTTCCGTCCACGTCTGTAGTCAGGCGCGGATCGAACGAGTAACCACCTACTATATCACATGTACCATCCGATTTCAGAACGCTACACATATAATCGAGTTGAACGAACACATCCTTTTGCCCCGATTTTGCTCCGGGGAGAGCCACCCAGCCAGTGGAAGAATTTCCGACCGTGCAGGAGCCTTCATTAATCGAGGCGTCGCAGTATCCCTGCTTCGTCTTCCACACGTCCAGCAGACCATCCCCGTCAGTGTTCTGGACCGTGGTGCTGACGATCACTGCTCCCCATGACACGCACCCCCCCTGGCTGCTGTTCGGCACGACCATTGTTGTTGCCGAAGCGTTATCGTCCTTTATTGGATTTGACGCTGGGTTCGAGAAGGTCCAGGTCGTATTATCCCAGCTGCCATACCAGCCCGGGAAGGGCTGCCCGCTTGTATAAAGATTAGGAAGCGCCACATTGTTCAGGTAAACGGTTTGGAATTTGTAGTTGTGACCGTTGCCCACGATGTGCGTCAGTCTAGATACCGGATTTTCCGCGGCGTCATAAAACCCCTGGACTGTTTGCGTCATGGTGTACGAGGTGTTGCCAGGGGCAAAGGCACCGTCGTAAATCACAATCGAGTTCAACGGAACATCCGGCGAAAGGACCCGATAGATGATAATGAGAGTTGCGCCCAGAGTCGGAAGCGTAGCGGCGGGGTTGTTTGCCAGGCGGACTTCGTATTTCCCATACGCGATGCCAGTGGCGGGATCGGTACCGTTAACTATGATGTTCCCGTTCGAATCTTGCGGCAGGTAGCCACGGACTTCAGCTCGATAAGTCCGCACGACCTTCCCTCCCGAAGAGCCTGTGCAGCCGCCGCCACTGAACGACACCGTGTTTTGGCTGGCGGTCGCACCGCTTATCGAATAACCAGTCTGCGGTCCGCCCGCGAATAGGGGTCTGAAAAATCCGTTCTGGCCGGTTCCAAGCTGGGTTGACTTCTCGACCGTTTGCCAGTAAAGCAAGGCCGTAACGATCTGGGCGCCCGGCGGGACTTGGTTTGTGCCGGTAATACCGGGGTTCGTGTCAGGAATTGTAATCATTCCCGTGGCGAAGCCGTTAGTCGCGGGTGCATTCACGCCCAGGCCCTGCGCGCCGGCCACGACGTAGTCGCCAGTAACGAAAAAATTGTTGCCGAAGGAGAGCGGACCATTCATCGACGCCGCTGCATTCGTCTGCGCCGCGGTCGAAAGTGGTCCCACGAGAAGGAAAAGACATACGAATTGGAACTTGCGCGACATGGCTGGCTCCTTACTGTTGGGACTGTTGGACCGCGCTAAGAACAACTACCAGAGCGCAAACCACAATCAGCAGCGGCGCGATTCGCGCTCGCGGGGGAGAGTGTTCAGCGGACTTTGCCGCTAAACCTGCGAGGTCATAGACTCTCGTTAAATTTCTAAGAGTCCAGCGCACTTCACGAGCCGGGTGGAAAAGCGCATCCAATGATGCCGACACCGTACTCGGGACAAGCCGACCTGTCAAGATACAGAACTACTGAACCTTGCGTACTTGAAGTTTAAAGTCGGCCTCGACGAGCGGATGCTTCCTGTCTACTGCCGGTTGAGTCTCTCCTCAGCCGGCAAGCGCGGACTCGGAAATCACGCTATAATTGGAAGGTTATGCTCGCTGTGAACAACGTCACTATGCGTTTCGGTCCGCGCGTTCTCTTTGAGAACGTGACGTGCACGTTTATGTCCGGGCGCCGGTACGCCATCACCGGGCCCAACGGTGCCGGCAAGTCCACGTTTATGAAGATTTTGACCGGCGAGATCGACTCCACCAGCGGTTCGGTCACGCGCCCGAAAAAGATGGGCGTTCTGCGGCAGGACCAGTTCGCGTTTGATGAATATCGCGTCATTGACACGGTCATTATGGGGAACGCGGCGCTCTGGAAAGCGCTGGAAGAACGCGACGCGCTATACGCCAAGCCGCACGACGACTTGACGGACGCCGACGGCATGCGCCTGGGCGAGCTCGAAGGCATCGTCGGAGAAGAAGGCGGCTACACCGCGGAGGCGGACGCAGCGGTTCTGCTCGACGGCCTCGGCGTCGAAGCCGCGCTGCACGAGCGCAAGATGGGCGAATTGCAGGGCGGGCAGAAAGTGCGCGTGCTGCTAGCGCAGGCGCTTTTTGGCAATCCCACGGCGCTGCTGCTCGACGAGCCCACGAACAACCTGGACCTCGATTCCGTTCACTGGCTGCAGAGGTATCTCTGCGATTACGAAGGCGTTCTGATCGTCATCTCGCACGACCGTCATTTTTTGAACAGCGTTTGCACCTACACCGCGGACATCGACTACGAGACCATCATCATGTACCTCGGCGGATACGACGATATGGTGGTGGCCAAGACGCAAATTCGCGGGCGCATCGAAGCGGACAACGCCAACCGCGAGAAAAAAATCGCGCAGTTGCAGGAATTTATCGCGCGTTTTTCCGCGGGCACGCGTTCCGCGCAGGCCACTTCGCGCAAAAAAGAAGTCGAGCGCCTGCAAACCGCGGAACTGGCCCGGAGCAACATCCAGCGGCCGTACATCAAATTCGACATGAAGCGGAATTCGGGGCGCCATCCGCTGGAAATTCGCAGCGTCGAAAAGTCCTACGACGATCTGAAGGTCATTCCGCGCTTTTCTGCCAGTGTGGTGCGAGGCGAAAAAATCGCGCTCATGGGCCGCAACGGCGCCGGCAAAACCACGCTGCTGAAGTCGCTGGTTCGTAACGCGCCGGGATTCATCGATGGCAAGGATCAGGAGTTCCCTATCGATGGCGGTGAAGTGCGCTGGGGACATGAAGTGGCCGTCGGCTACTTCGCGCAGGACCACGGCGAATCCATCACCAAAGGCATGACCGCGATCGAATGGCTTTGGCAATACGATCCCGCAGCTTCGCAACAGGAGTTGCGCGGATTGATGGGCCAGATGCTTTTCAGCGGCGAAGACGCGCTCAAGCCCACTCGCGCGCTTTCCGGCGGCGAGTCCGCGCGTCTGATTTTTTGCCGGCTGATGCTGCAGAAGCCCAATTTCCTGGTGCTGGACGAGCCGACCAACCACCTCGATCTCGAATCCATCAACGCTCTGAACATCGCCTTGCAACGCTACGATGGAACCGTTTTGCTGGTCACGCACGACCACGACGTCATCGATGAAGTCGCCACGCGCATTTGGCATTTCCACGGCGGCAAGGTCGAAGACTTCAAAGGGCCCTACGAAGAATACGTGGCTTACGAAGAAGCAAGAGCAGCGCAAAGTCCAACGCCCGCAGCGCGCCAAGGCAGCCCGCGTTCCGCCGTCTCTTCATAAGGCGCGACCCGCCGCAGCGCCCGACGCCCACGCCCATTGAAAATTGAACCCGCCCAGATGGCCGGTGACGTCAACGACCTCGCCAATGAAAAATAACCCTTTGACCTTCAGACACTCCATCGTCTTGCTCGACAATTCATCGGTATCCACGCCCCCGGCGGTCACTTCGGCCTTTTCGTAACCCTCGGTTCCGGCAGGTGTAATGGCCCATTCGTGTACCTGCTTCTCCCATTTTGCGAGTGCTTCATTGTTCCAGGCGGCCGGGGCATGGTGCTCCAGCCAGCGTTCAGCGAATCGTCTGGGGAGAACTCCTTGGAACGCATTCTGCGCGGCGGAAAGGTTGCGGAACTTGGCTGTGCGGATCGCTGGCGCGATCTCGCGATCTGGGGCGAGATCAAGATAGATAGGCTGGCCCTTCTCCCAATAGGAAGAGATTTGCAGGATTGCGGGCCCGCTTAAACCGCGGTGGGTGATGAGCATTTTTTCGCGGAAGGCATGATGATTGGATTTTGCGACGACTTCCGCTGAAACGCCCGCCAAATCGCAGTAGCCGCTGCGATCCTTGCCCGCGAGCACAAAAGGCACAAGCCCCGGCTTGGTCTCCACAATTTTCAATCCGAATTGGCGCGCCAGTTCGTATCCGAACGGTGTCGCGCCTATTTTGGGGATCGAGAGTCCGCCCGTGGCAACGACGAGGGCGGGCGCGCCAAATTCATCGGATTCCGTACGCGCTACGAACTCCGTTGTGTGCCGCACTTCGCGGATTCGGCTCTGTGTGAAAATCTGCACTCCCGCAGCACGGCACTCCGATTCCAGCAGTTCTGTGATGTCTTGCGCCGAACGGTCGCAAAAAAGTTGCCCAAGCGTTTTCTCGTGGTAGGGGATGCGATGCTTTTCCACCAGCGCGATGAAGTCCGCTGGCGTGTAGAGGGCCAGCGCGGACTTTGCGAAGTGTTCGTTCGCGGAAATAAAATTCTCCGGCTGGCAATAAATGTTCGTGAAATTGCAGCGTCCGCCTCCGGAGATCAGGATTTTCTTTCCGATGCGATCGGCGTGCTCCAGCACGGCGACGCGCCGCTCGCGTTTGCCGGCCTCGATGGCGCAGAGAAGTCCCGCAGCGCCGCCGCCCAGAACCAGAGCGTCGAATGGTCGCATCAAGAATAAATCTCACACGGGCGAGAATCCGCCATCTGCCGAGTTTCCGCTGCCATCGCTCTCAAGGTTAAACTAGGTGCGGGAGAAGACCGAGGAATTTGCCTCCGATTATCAGCGCGCAAGGATTGTCGAAGAGATACGGCGTCGCGCCGCTCTTCCAGAATATTTCGTTCACCGTCTCCGAAGCAGATCGCATCGGTGTGATTGGCCCGAATGGGTCGGGTAAGTCGACCCTGCTGGAGATGCTCCTCGGCCGTGTCAAACCGGACAGCGGAGACGTGGCAATTCGCAAGGGCATGCGGTTGAGTTACGTCGCGCAAATTTCGGACTTTGCACCCGGCGTGACGGTTCGTTCGGTCATAGAAAGCGCCCTGGAACGCGCCGCGATTCCCCAAGCCGAGCGCGTCGCGCGTCTCCCGGAGACACTGGGCCGCGCGGGCTTTACGGATCTCGATGCGCATGCCGCGACGCTCTCTGGCGGCTGGCGCAAACGTCTCGCCATTGCCGAAGCGTTAGTCCAGGCGCCGGACATTTTGCTCTTGGACGAGCCTACCAATCATCTGGACCTCGCCGGGATTCAGTGGCTCGAATCCATTCTCCGCAATGCGCCGTTCGCGTGCGTGGTGGTCAGCCACGATCGTTATTTCCTGGAAAACGTGGCCAACGAAATGGTGGAGCTCAACCGCGCTTACGAAGACGGCGCGTTCCGCGTGAGCGGCAATTACAGCGCGTTCCTGCAGGCCAAGGAAGAGCACCTTCACGCGCAGAAAAAACGGCAGGAGTCGCTCGAAAATCGCGTGCATACGGAACTCGAATGGCTGCGCCGCGGACCGAAAGCGCGCGCTACCAAAGCCAAGGCGCGTATTGACAAAGCTCGCGAAATGATTGGCGAACTCGCGGAGATGAACGCCCGCAGCCGGACTGCTAGCCCCGAAATCGATTTCTCCGCCACCAATAGGAAAACAAAACAGCTCATCACGCTCGACGGGGTTTCCTATGGCGTCGGCAGCCGGACGCTCTTCAAAGACATTCACTTCAGCGTTACGTCGGGAATGCGAGTGGGGCTCGTCGGTCCGAACGGCAGTGGCAAGACTACTCTGCTCCGCCTCATGCGCGGAGACCTCAAGCCGGAAATTGGCAAAATTCGCCGCGCCGGTGGTTTGCGAGTCGTCTACTTCGACCAGAACCGCCAGCTCGATCCGGATATTACTCTGCGCCGCGCGCTTGCGCCGGACAGCGACGCGGTGATTTATCAGGATCGCGTCATCCACGTCGCTTCGTGGGCCGAACGATTTCTTTTTTCGGCGGAAAATTTGAACCAGCGAGTTGGCCGGCTCTCCGGCGGCGAACGGGCACGCGTTCTGATTGCTCAACTCATGTTGCAACCCGCCGACGTTCTGCTTCTCGACGAACCGACCAACGACCTGGATATCCCTACGTTGGAGATTCTCGAAGAGAGTTTGCTCGAATATTCCGGCGCGCTGGTGCTGGTCACGCACGACCGCTTCATGTTGGATCGCGTATCGACCGTCGTGGTCGGGCTGGACGGCTTCGGAGCGGCGGAGCGGTTTGCAGATTACTCGCAATGGGAGACTTGGCAGCGCGCGCAGTTGTCTCTGGCTGCCCCGAAATCAACAAACGGAGACCGCAGCGCTCGCCCGGCTAGGGAGGAAGTCCCGCGTGCCGCTCCAAAAAAGAAACTTTCCTACGTCGAAGCCCGCGAATTCGCGGCCATGGAGACCCGCATCCACGAAGCGGAGCAGCTCCTCGAAACCAGGCGCGCCGCGCTCGAAGATCCTGCCGTCACCAGCGATCGCGTGAGTCTCCAGACCGCTTGCACCCAGTTAGATGAAGCCCAAAAATCGGTGGATACCCTCTACGCCCGCTGGGCCGAACTAGAGCAGAAGCACGGGTAAGCCTCTGCTTTCCTCTACTTGCTCAGCAGGCTCTTCCAGCGGACCCAGGCTTCGGCGCGCGCTTTCTTGTCGGCATCCTTCGCGTCCGGGGCCTCTCCCTCGCGCATAAAACCATGTACTGCGCCCTCGTACGTCACCGGGTCATAGGTTTTGCCGGCGGCCTTCATTTGAGTGATGGTATCCGGCATGGTCGCGCCGATGCGTGCATCGTTCCCGGCATAGAAGCCATAGACCGGCGCTTTGATGCGCACCATCGCATCCTTCTCCGGCGGCCCGCCATAGAAAACGAACGCAGCCGCAAGATCACCCCGGTTGGTCGCAAAGCGGAAGCTCTGGCTGCCTCCCCAGCAAAAGCCGCCGACGAAGAGCTTGCCGTTTGACGCAGGAATCTTTAGCGCGTAGTCCGCCGCGGCGCTCAAATCCGCCGTCACCTGGTCAGCATTCAAGTGGCTGACGGCTTCCATCGTTTTGCCCTCGGCAAAATCGCTGCTGCGCCCGCCGTTCGGACCCATGCCCGAGAGAAGATCGGGCGCAACCGCGATGTAGCCTGCTGCGGCAACCTGATCCGCCAGATCCTCCACCCAGTCCGTCATGCCGAAAATTTCATGGATGATCAGCACGACAGGGGTCTTGCTCTTAGACTCGGGATAAACGACGAATGTTTCGACCGATCGGCTATCGTGTTTCAGCGTCACCCACTCGCTGTGGCGTGGAGATTTTGCGAGCGCCGCTTTGGCCCAATCCTGCGCCGAAGCAAATGGCGCTGCACTAAGAATGAGAAGCGCAATCAGCATGATGCGTTTCATGGCGTGATTTCTCCCTCAGAGATCAAAGCCGGGCGGATGCGAACTTGAAAACGACCGTGCAGAAACGAAGCCATTGTAATGCCGCCCAGCAAGGCCCGCAAGATCGAGCAGAGATTTTGCTCGCCATGGCATGCGTTGACACGCTTGCATGCGTCCGCTACGCTTTTGAGTTTACTTACCTTGCGTTATCGCCTCTGAGAGGAACGGACAAACAGCCGCATGGCCGAAGAAAAGCTTCCTACCCGCGCACAAGATTTTTCTGAGTGGTACAACCAGCTGGTCCTGAAGGCGCAGCTCGCCGATTACGCGCCGGTACGCGGCTGCATGATCGTCCGTCCATACGGCTGGGCATTGTGGGAAAACATTCAGCAAGCCCTGGATCGCCGATTCAAAGCCACCGGCCACCAAAACGTGGCGTTCCCCATGCTCATTCCACGCAGCTTCATCGATAAGGAAAAGCATCACGTGGAGGGATTTTCGCCGGAGCTTGCGGTGGTTACCATTGGTGGCGGCGAAGAGCTTGCCGAGCCCCTGGTGATTCGTCCGACCTCGGAAACTATCATCGGTCACATGTGGTCAAAGTGGATTCAGTCCTATCGCGACTTGCCGGTGTTGATGAACCAGTGGAACAGCGTGGTGCCCTGGGAATTGCGCACCAAACTTTTTCTCCGCACGCTGGAATTCTATTGGCAGGAGGGCCACACGGCGCACGCGACACGGAAAGAGGCCGAAGCCGAAACTCTCCAAATGTTGCATATCTACGCTGACTTCGCCATAAACGACGCGGCCATCCCCGTAATTCCTGGAAGAAAATCGGAAGCCGAAAAATTTGCAGGTGCCGATACGACCTATTCACTCGAAGCCATGATGGGAGACTGCAAGGCTTTGCAATTCTGCACATCGCACTTCCTTGGACAGAACTTCGCGCAAGCCTTCGAGGTCAAATACCTGGACCAGAACGGCCAACTGCAGCATTGCTGGACGACTTCATGGGGACTCTCCACGCGCGTCATTGGCGCCATCATCATGGTTCATGGCGACGATCAGGGCTTGGTATTGCCACCAAAGCTCGCACCTTACCAGGCCGTCATCGTGCCGATTTTCAAGACGGAAGAAGAAAAGACCACCGTCCTCGATGCCGCGCGAAAATTGAGGGCCGAGATGGTCAAAGCCAACATCCGCGTCACGCTCGATGAACGTGAAGGCCAAAGTCCCGGCTGGAAATTCAATGATTGGGAGATGCGCGGGGTCCCTCTGCGCGTCGAGCTTGGTCCCAAGGACGTCGCCAAGCAATCCGCCGTCCTCGCGCGCCGGGACCGACCTGGCAGGGAAGGGAAGATCAGCGCATCGCTCGCCGATTTGCCCGCCACCATCGAGCGGTTGCTCGCGGAAATCCAGCAAGCCCTGCACGACAAGGCCCTTGCCTTTCGCAAGGCCAACACGCACGACGCGAAAACTTACGACGACCTGAAGAAGGCCGTCGAGGACGGTTTTGCCTACTCGTGGTGGTGCGGCAGCGCCGATTGCGAAGCCAAAATCAAGGAAGAAACCCGCGCCACCATGCGCTGTATTCCCCTGGAGCAGGAGGGTGGCGACGGGAAGTGCGTTTACTGCGGCCAGCCCGCCACCGCGCGCGCGATCTTCGCTCGGGCCTACTAGGCCCGTTCCTTTCCGGAAACACGCCTCTCGCCAATTTCTCGACACTCGTTAAGGCCGATGTTAGCTTTAATACATCGAGAAATTACGCGTTGCCGTTCTTCACTGCGGTCATCCCGCGGCGCGAACGGCCTGGGGGAGATGAATCTAGTGCATCGCAGATACGCACGAGATCGCCGCGCGCCAGCGTACCGCTGGTCCGAACGCGGCGAGGGCCGGCTCAAGACAGTCATTTACATCTCGATTGCGCTGCTGGCCATCTATTCTGCCGTTAAAATCGTGCCCGCCTACGTTTCGGACTATCAGCTCAGCGACAAAATGCAGGAACAAGCGCGCTTCGCGGTTGTGAATCGCTATTCCGAAGAGCAGATTCGAGACAATATTTTCAGGGTCATAAAGGATCTGGAAATCCCCGCCAAGCGCGAAGCCATCAAGATAACCGCAAACAATGCTATCGTGCAGATCTCTCTGCAATACACCGTTCCAGTGGACCTATTCTTTTACCACCTGGACCTGCATTTTACTCCGAGCAGTGAAAACAAGGCCCTCTTCTGAGGAATCGGGGCCACATCTGCCCGTGTTCGATTTCTTGCCGGCAACCCGGCATCAAAGAACTCCGCCTTTCCCAGACCGCGGTTTTGCGAGACAATATGAGTCCAGCCTTTGGGAGCTAAGTTGCAAATCCGTGTTCAAAAGGGTTTTTTTACTTCAAAGATCGGCCTCTCGATCCTGGGTACGGCCTTCGCCATTTTTCTGATCGCCGGCGGAGTCTTCACCTACTACTACATGAAATATGCGCGCATGATCGATGTGCGGCTCTCCGGCAACCCTCTCCAGAACACCACGCAGATTTTCTCAGCGCCGGAACATATCTCGGCAGGCCAGGCCTGGGGTCCGGAAGATCTAACCGGCTATTTGACCCGCGTGGGATACCGCCCGGTACAAGATTCCAGCGCTCTTGGCCAATTCACGGTGCAGGCGAACACCGTCGACATCCGCCCTTCAAAGCTTTCCTATTTCGCAGGTAACAATTCTCTGGCCGTGCAGTTCAGGGGCAGGAGCATTCGATCCATCAAGCCGCTCAGTGGCGGCGCGGAATTGGACACCGCGGAAATCGAGCCGGAACTCATCACCAATCTTTTCGACAGCGCCCGGGAGAAGCGGCGGCCCATGCGGTATGAAGATTTGCCGGTAATGCTGGTGAACGCGATTCTTTCCTCGGAGGACAAACGCTTTTTCGAACACGGAGGTTTTGATTTCATTCGAATCGCAGGGGCGGCCTGGGCCGACCTGCGTCACAGCAGCCAGCACTACCAGGGCGCCAGCACCATCACGATGCAGGTGGCGCGGACGTTCTTTCTCTCGACCGACCGCAACTGGCGGCGGAAGCTGTCTGAAGCTATGATTTCCGTGGAACTCGAGCAACGCTTCAACAAACAGCAAATTTTCGAGTTGTATGCCAACGAAGTGTACCTCGGCAATCGCGGAAGCTTTGGCATTCGCGGATTCTCCCAGGCCAGCGTGGCCTACTTCGGAAAAGATTTGAGACAGTTGACGCTGCCGGAATTTGCGTACCTGGCGGGAATCATTCGCGCACCGAACTACTATTCGTCGGCCGACCGTCACCCGGAGCGCGGCGTGCAGGCCCGCGATCGCGTGTTGACGCAAATGCTGGAGAACAAGTACATCACGGAAGAAGACCTTCAGGATGCTAAGCGCGCGCCGCTGAAGATTATCCGGACTTCCATTTCCGGGAGTGAAGCGCCTTATTTCGTCGACATGGTGAAAGACCACCTGCTGGACAAATACTCGGCCAACGAACTGCTGAGTGAGAATTTCCGCGTGTATACGACTCTCGATCCGGCCTTGCAGCGTGCTGCGGCCGCGGCCGTTGATGCGGGAATGAAGAATGTGGACGTGCTCCTGGCGAAGAAGTACGACAAGTGGCGTAAAGAGCTGGCTAAGAAGGGGAGTACCGAGCCGGTTCCGCAGGCGCAGGTGGCGTTGGTCGCGCTGGACCCGCGGACCGGAGAGATCAAGGCGGTGATCGGCGGACGCGATTACGGGCAGAGCCAGCTTAACCACGCTCTGGCGCATCGCCAGCCCGGTTCGGTGTTCAAACCGTTTGTCTACGCCGCTGCGTTGGACAACGCCGTTGACGGCGTGCAGCCCGTCATCACGCCTGCCACCACCATCGATGATGAGCCGACGACATTTGAATTCGACGGCAAGGAATACACGCCGAATAATTATGGAGAGAGATTCATGGGGCGCGTCACAGTGCGTGATGCGCTGACGAATTCTCTCAACGTGGCCACCGTAAAAGTCGCGGAACTCATCGGTTATGGCCGAGTGGTGCAAGTCGCGCGGAAGATGGGCCTGGGCACGAACATTCAGCCGACACCGGCGGTGGCCCTCGGCGCGTATGAAATGACGCCCGTCGATGTCGCCGCGGGATATACCACGTTTGCAACGATCGGGACGCGCGCCGAACCGCAGTTTATTCGCACCGTCGTCAATGCGGACGGCACGCCGCTGGAAAAGTTCACGCCGCAAACACACCAGGCGCTCGATCCCCGGGTCGCATTCCTGGTCGATAGCCTGTTGAAAGACGTCATGAACCGCGGCACAGCCGCAGGCGTGCGTGCGCGCGGCTTCACCCTGCCCGCGGCCGGAAAGACCGGCACATCCCGCGACGGATGGTTCGCTGGATTCACCTCGAATCTTCTTTGCGTAATCTGGATCGGTTTCGATGACAACCGCGACATAGGTTTTACCGGCGGCGCAGTGGCGGCCCCGATCTGGGCGGACTTCATGATTCGTGCCACCTCCCTTTCGCAATATCGGGACGTGAAAGACTTTGCGATGCCGGATGGAGTGCAATCCGTTCTGATCGATCCCGAGACGCTGCAGCTTGCGACGGCCAACTGTCCCACGACTAGAGAAGAAGTCTATGTAGCGGGCTCGGCGCCGACCGTATACTGCGAGGTCCATGGCGGCCATAACCTGCTGACTTCCACTGGCTCCTTCCTCTCCCGGGTATTTGGCGGCGGTGAATCGAAAACGCCGCAAACGGACGCCAATGGGCAGCCGATTAGGCCCAATGACCCCAACCGGCCGCCCAATGCAACCGGCCAGGGCCCGGTCGATCCTTCCGCGGCCTCTGAGGAAAAGAAAAAGAACCCTTTAAAGAAGATTTTTGGTATCTTTGGAGGCAAGAAGAAGGAACCCGACCAGGCTAAGCCTAAGCCGGAGAAGGGAGATCCGCCATGATCAGTCTTAGAATGGCGTTTCCAGTCACTGTCCTCCTCCTCACTCTCTCCATACCGTCCGCAGGACAATCTTTCGCGGAGACTAAAGATACAAGCGTAGTGCCCCGTGTAGTGCAGTCCCAGCCACAATCGCAGTCTCCCGCAGACTCTTCCGTCATTGTCGTGAAGCCCGGGCTTACCGATGAGCAAATGGCGGATCTTTACATGGTACGGAAGGAATTCCGGGAAGCGACCCTGGTCTACAAGCGGCTGGCCGACCAGAACCCTCGTAATCCGGTGTACTTGAATAAACTCGGGATTTCGCTTCACCAGCAAGAGGCGCTCGCGCTGGCGCTGAAGTATTACGAGCGCGCGTCGAAGGTTGATGATCCTTCCTATGCCGATGCGCAGAACAACATCGGGACAATCTGGTATCAAAGGAAGAAATACGGCAAGGCCATCAAGGCCTACCAAAAGGCCATTAACATTCGCACCGACATGGCCGTGCTTTACAGCAACCTCGGCTATGCCTACTTCGGCGACAAACACTACGAGCAAGCTATCGCGTCTTTCCGCCAGGCGCTGTCGCTGGACCCGCAGCTCTTCGAGCGCAATAGCTCGAGAACTGGGTCGATCCTCCAGGACCGCTCTGTCAGTGACCGGGGCCGATTCTATTTCCTGCTGGCAAAGTCCTTCGCTGAGGCCGGCAATTTGGAGCGCTGCTTGATTTATTTGCGCAAGGCCAAGGACGAAGGCTATAAGGAGCTATCGGCCGTGAAATCCGATCCTTCTTTTGCGGCGGTTTTGAAGGATCCTGCGATACAAGAGGTTCTCGCGCCGAAACCTCCCGAGACGACGCAGCCCTAACCTCCTTCGATTTGCCGATTTACAGCCTCGACCCGCAAGCTGACGCGAAACGTGTGTTTGTGTCTGCTACAATGCAACAGACATGAGGCGCCCTTCTTTCAGCGCGCGTTTTCTGATTTTATTCTCCGTCGTCTCCATTTTCGGAACCGCTTCGGTTGCGGCGCGGCAATCCGCGCCTCAAACCAGCACGGGATCGGCGGTTGCGGTTCAGCAACGAATCTACCTGGTTTTTCCTTTTGAAAATGCCGGTGCTTCGCCACGACTGGATTGGCTCGGCGAAGGCTTGGAAGAGCTGACTATCCAGCGGCTGGCAGGAGCCGGCGAGCAGGTGTATTCGCGCGCGGGCCGGCTTGTCGAGCAGGAACGCTACGGTTTGTCCCGCTCATCGAAACTCAGCCGCGCGACCATGCTGCACATTGCAGAAGACCTCGACGCGGACTTCGTCATTTTTGGAAGATACACCGCGAACGCGACTTCGCTCACCATCGAGGCACGGATCTTGAAGGTCAGTCCGGCGCGATTGGTTCCGGCCTTGCAGGAAACCGGAACGTTGGCTTCGCTTATGGACCTGCACACGCGGCTGGTTTGGCGGATGCTTTCCTCAAGTGATCGAAGCTACTCGCTGAGCCTTGCCGCGTTCACGAAGCGCCAGCGCCCGCTGCGCCTCGACGCCTTTGAACATTACGTTCGCGGGCTGATGGCCAGCGAAGATGACGCGCGTTTACGCGAACTGCGCGAAGCCACGCGCCTCGAGCCGGAATGGCCGGAACCCAACTTCGCGATGGGCGAAGCGTATTTCACCCGGCGCGACTGCGAATCCGCGCTGCTCTGGTACGCGCGCGTGCCAAAGACTCACGACCGTTACGTGCAAGCGGTTTTCGCAACGGGTGTTTGCCGGCTTCTTCTCAATCAGCCGGATCGGGCGGAGGAAGTGTTCACATCGTTGCAGTCAGCTTCGCGGACCAACATGGTCTCCGGAGCGGACCTGCCGGAAGTCCTGAACGACCTGGCGATTGCGCGGGCACGACAGGGCAAGACGGCTGCGGCGCAGACCGATCTTCGTCAGGCTGCGGAGCTGGACCCCGACGAGGACGACTATCCATTCAATCTCGGCTTGCTGGCGTTGCAGACCAATGACGCAGCCGCGGCGGCGCGATACTTTCGCGAAGCCGCGCAACGCGAGCCGGACAATCCGGAGGACCGGGCGATGTTAGTCCTGGCGATGGAAAAGGCAGGAAACAAGGACGAAGCCGCCCAGGAACGTGAATCAGCGAACGAAACTTTTGGTCCGAACGGGCTTCCTGTAATTCGAATGGATGCGAAGAACGAATTTGTGAGCAAGATGAATCGCATCAAAACCGAGCTCGACGTTACGGCGCTTCGCGCGGAGATGGAGCCGGCCGAACCTCCCGCGAGCGCTGCCGCTGCTACTGCCGCGAACGATACTCCCACGACGCATATCCGGCGCGGCCGGCAGGAGCTCTCCGGGGGACACGCGGATGTCGCGGAAAAGGAGTTTCGCGCGGCTCTTGCCGGCGATCCGGGCAGCGCCGCTGCGCGCTATGGGCTCGCGGAAATTGACCGCCGCCAGGGCAAGATGGATGATGCCGTGAAGGAATTGCAGGCTTCCCTGGAAGCCCGCGATTCCGCAGTAACGCGAACCATGCTGGCGAAAATCTACCTCGAACAAAAGAAACCGGAGCTCGCGCGAGCGGAAGTGGAGAAAGCGCTGAAGCTGGCGCCCAACTATGCAGAGGCCAAGCAACTGCTCGATAATTTGAAGAACTTCAAGCCCAGCGGGAAAAAACCAGGAGGAGGTGCGCCATGAGCGATTGGTCCCATCGAGTGGAGCGCTCCTTTTACGTTGGCCGGCCCGGACTCGCGGCGGCGTTGTGTCTTCTCGGTGTTCTGGGTCTTGGTGCTGCGGCGATTTTCTTGCAACTGCCTTCTGTTGCTGCGGACGAGCATTCCTCCCGCCCGTCCGTGCTCGAACTGACTCTTGATGGCGAAGTGGAGCCAATCCTGGCCACCTACATCGATGAAGGTCTTGCGGACGCTGCGAAGCGTCACGCGGCGTTAGTTCTAATCACCATGGACACGCCGGGCGGCCTGAGCGATTCGATGAAGGATATGATCGAGCACATTCTGGCGTCACCCGTGCCGGTTGCCGTTTATGTTTCGCCGACCGGCGGGCGGGGGGCGTCCGCAGGGTTCTACATTCTTCTCTCCGCGGACATCGCTGCGATGGCTCCGGGCACGCATGCAGGCGCGGCTTCTCCGATTATCGCGATTGGCGGATTCCCGCAGCAAATTGACGAGGTTTTTCGCAGAAAGATCAATCAAGATGCGATGGCGTTTCTGCGGAGTTTCACAGAGAGGCGCGGGCGCAACCCCGAGCTTGCGGAAAAGGCCATCACCGAGTCCAAAGCGTTCACCGAGAAAGAAGCTCTGGACGGGAAAATGATCGATTTGATCGTGAACTCGCCCGACGAATTGCTGCGGCAACTCGACGGGAGAACGATCAAGCGCTTCGACGGGACGCAAGTGACATTGACTCTGAGAAACCCGGTGCGTTCTCCATTTGAACTTTCCGCGCGGCAGAAGTTTCTCGCGCGTATCGTCGAGCCCGACGTGTTTTTTGTCCTGCTGATTCTTGGTGTCCTCGGTCTGTACACCGAATTTACACACCCCGGAGTGATCGCTCCCGGCGTGATCGGCGGCATCTGCTTGATTCTTGCCCTCTACGCCATGCACTTTCTGCCTGTGAATCTTGCGGGGCTGTTTCTGATTGCCTTGTCGCTGGCGTTTTTCATCTTGGAAGCGAAAGCGCCGAGTCACGGCGTGCTGGCCTTCGGCGGAGTTGTTTCGATGTTTCTGGGCGCACTCTTCCTGGCTCACTTCCGGAGGAGTGAGCGTAGGCGTGGCGCTCGCGGGGACGCTCCCGTTTGGAGTCCTGGCAGTAGTCTTAATGAGACTAGTATTGCGTTCCCGGAAATGGAAAACCGCCACGGGAAAGGAAGAGCTAATTGGGGCGCACGGCGTCGCGATTGCGGCGTTGGCTTCTGGCGCCGAGGGCATGATTCGCGTGCATGGCGAGCTGTGGCGCGCTGAGTCTTCGCAGCCAGTGCAGGAAGGCGAGACCGTGAAGGTCTTGCGAGTGGAAGGGCTGAAACTGTACGTTGAGCCGGCTGGCGTAGCCGCCCCGGCGACGAAATAAGAATTGTCACGTTTAGGAGGAAAAACATGGAAATTGGTTTTGTCGGGATCGCATTGATCGTCGGACTCGCGCTCATCTGGTTTTGGAATTCGATTTACATCATCAAGGAATGGGAACGCGGCGTGGTGCTGCGACTTGGCCGCCTGATTCCCCAAGCTAAGAATGCCGGCCTCCGGCTGGTGCTCTGGCCGATTGAAACGCTCTACCGCATCAACATGCGAATCGAAACGCTCGACGTTCCGCCGCAGGACATTATTACGCGCGACAACGTTTCGGTGAAGGTCAATGCGGTTTGCTACTTCCGCGTGGTGGACGCCAACCTGGCGCTCTCCCAAGTGCAGAATTACACCTATGCAACTTCGCAGCTCGCGCAGACCACCATCCGCAGCGTCGTCGGACAGTTCGAACTCGATGAAATACTCTCGCAGCGCGATAAGGTCAACGCCAAGCTCCAGATCATTCTCGACACGGACACGGAACCCTGGGGCATCAAGGTTTCCAAAGTCGAGGTCAAACAGGTCGATATTCCCGAGCAGATGCAGCGCGCCATCGCCAAGCAAGCCGAAGCCGAACGCGAACGCCGCGCAAAAATTATTCACGCCGAAGGCGAGTTCGAAGCTTCGCAAAAACTCGCCGATGCCGCCAAAGTTCTGGAAACGCAGCCTTCCGCAATCCAGCTCCGCTACCTGCAAACTCTGACGGAGATAGGTGTCGAGAAGAACACAACGATTGTGTTTCCCCTGCCCATCGATATCATTAATCAGTGGACTAGCAATTTAGGGGGGCGGCAAAAGTAAGAATGGCTTCTGGAGGAAAACGCGGGGGCACCGGAGAACGTGTGCTCGAAAGCCGGCACGTCATTGGCTTGTTCATGCTGATGCTGCTGTTTTCGGGCGTGTTCTTCACACTGGGTTACATGATGGGACGCGACCAGTATGGCGGACAGGTGCGCGCCGCAACAGATTTCTTCAGGAAGCCTGCGAGTTCCGTCTCCCCCAAGCCGGACGCAAATTCGAAGCGCACGAACAATTCCGCTCCTTCCACCACCCCGACGGACAGCGCAGCGCCGCCGAATTCGGATTGGGAGTTTTATCACGCCGGCGACAGTAAAAAAACAGAGGACCACCTCAAATCAGTAGCGCCCGCTCCCGCGACAGCGCAGAAAAATGCGCCGGTGCTCGTGCGGAACACGGCACCGCCGCGAGCAGCAAACGCAACATCAAAAACTTCGAACATGCAAGTCACTCCCGGAGGCTCTTACACGTTGCAGGTGGCAGCGCTCAGGAAAGAAGCGGTTGCGCTGGAACTAGCGAGGAGTCTGCAGAAAAAGAATTTCCCCGCCTTCGTTGTTTCTCCGCAGGCAGACAAATACTACCGCGTGCAGGTTGGCCCGTACGCTGATCAGAAGTCCGCAGAGGCCGCCAGGAAAAGCCTCGAGGGCGCCGGTTTCAAAGCCATCGTGAAACACTGATGCCCGGGGGCGGCTGGCTCACCTATCTTCGCCCGCAGGCCGGCGCGGAAACGCCCCCGGGGATGCGTCTCGTGATCGCTGCCGCCTCCGGAGCTGCGCTTTCGCTCTCTTTCACTGGTCTCTATCTGAGTGTTTATTCCTGGGTTTGCGTTGGGATTCTCCTTTTCTCGCTGTTTGGTGCGCGGCTGCGCGTTGCGTTTGGATGCGGATTTCTACATGGACTTCTTTTCGTCCTGACGTCCGTGCCGTGGATTGCGACCGTGCTTACGGTCCACGGCGGTCTCTCGGTAGCCGGCGGATGGGCCGTCTTGCTACTGATCGCCATGGCCTGGGGAATTCTCATCGGCGCTTTCGCCTGCGGTGTTCAACGCTTATCTTGCCACAGCGTAGAGCTGGCTTGCATCGGTGCGCCATTCCTTTGGGTGACATTCGAATTTGCTCGCGCGCATTTGCCGGAGATTAGTTTTCCCTGGAACTTGCTTGGCTATCCAGCCTCGGCGAACCTGGGTCTCGTTCAACTCACGACTATCACGGGAATCTACGGGCTATCTTTTCTCGCTGCGGGCTTCAATGCGCTGCTGGCATGGACGATTGCTTCGAACGCGCTGACGCTTCGCGGACGAATCACACGCACAGCCACAGCAGCGGTAATTCTTTTGATTGCCGCGCCGGCGGGGCCGCGTCTGGTGCCGCGGAGCGAAGCGCATCACTTCGAGCCGTGCAACTGAATTTTCCGGAGACGGATTCCTATCCCGCCGATTGGTTTCAGGCGCACGCCGCGGACCTCGCTGAAATCGAGCGAATCAGCCTCGCTCCGGCCTCGGAAAAACCGGACCTGCTGGTCTGGCCTGAAACGCCAGCGCCGTTTTCATTTCAAGATGCGCAATTCGCAAAGATCGCTTCCGCGCTTGCCATCCGCTTCGGCCACTCATTCCTCGCGGGGTCGATAGAATGGAAACCGCCGGTGGACCCGTCGGACGTTGCGCCCCACGGGACTCTTCTGCCTTATAACAGCGCACTACTTTTTGATTCGCAAGGGCAGCGCGTATTCGTATACGACAAAATTCATCTCGTTCCATTCGGCGAATACGAACCCTTTCCCCTCATCCATCGCGTGGTGAGTAGCGTGTCAGGAGAAGTGGGCGGCTTCCATAAGGGAAACAAATATGTTGTGGGGCAGCTTCCGGGCGGGTATACCTTCGGCGTTTTTATCTGCTATGAGGCGATCTATTCAGGCGAAGTGCGCCGGTTCGCCGCGAATGGCGCGCAGCTCCTCATCAACATTTCGAATGACGGATGGTTCGGGCGGTCCGCCGCCGCTGAGCAGCATTTGCGCATGGCCCGCGTGCGCGCAGTGGAGAACCGCCGCTGGATCGTGCGCTCGACGAATAACGGTTTTACCGTTTCCATCGATCCCTACGGCCGCATCTTTCGGCCACTTCCGCCCGATGTGCGCGCCGCGGCCGATCTTCCCTATGATTTTCGAACGGACGAGACGATTTACACTCGTTTTGGCGACTGGTTCGCCTGGCTCTGCGTGCTCGTTTCCGTTATTCTAGTTGCCGCAACTTTTCGAAAGGCAAAGTGACGTCCGTTCCCCTGACGGGCGATTTACAAGAAAAAGCATGATCCTCGAAGACCTCCAGCATCGTTACGAAGGGCTCAAGCAGCGCATCACGCTCGTGCGGAGCTATCTTTGACGCGCCGCAGTACCGCGAGCGCCTGAAAGCTCTCGAAGGCCGCGTTGCTGACCCAAGTTTTTGGAACAACCAGGAAGCCGCACAAGGCGTGCTTCGCGAGCGCAAGCGCGCCGAAGAACAGATTGCCGCCGACGAGAAACTCAGGTCCATCTCCGGCGACGCCGAAACATACATCCACCTCGCCCAGGAAGAAACCAACGTCGAGCAAAAGAACGATCTGCTAAAAGAGCTGGACCGCGAGCTCAACGCCGCCGATAGCTACATCTCCGAGCTGGAAACGAAAACACTCCTCTCCGGAGAGACCGACCACCTCAACGCCATCATGACCATCAAGCCGGGCGCTGGCGGCACCGAATCTCAAGATTGGGCCTCCATCCTTCTTCGCATGTATTTGCGCTGGGCGGAACGCAAGGGCATGGGCGCCGAGGTTCTTGACGAGACTCCCGGCGAGGAAGCCGGCATCAAGTCCGCAACCATTCAATTCTCCGGCGAGAATGCTTATGGTCTTCTCGCGGGAGAAACTGGGGTCCATCGTCTTGTACGAATCTCCCCATTCGATCAAGCGGCGCGGCGGCACACTTCGTTTGCGTCCGTCTTCGTCATCCCCGAAATTGACGACCGCATCGAAATCAACATCCGGCCGGAAGATCTGCGCGTTGACACGTTCCGCTCTGGCGGTAAAGGCGGGCAAAACGTCAACAAAGTGGAGACCGCCGTGCGCATCACCCATCTTCCAACCAATATTGTGGTGGCGTGCCAAGCCCAGCGCAGTCAGGGCAAGAATCGCGAGATGGCGATGAAGATGCTCCGTTCGCGCCTCTACGATCTGGAAATCCAGAAGCGCCAGGCGCACACGGACAAGCTCGACGAAAGCAAGCTGGACATTTCCTTTGGCAGTCAAATCCGTTCGTATGTGATGCAACCTTACCGGCTGATCAAAGACCACCGCACGAAATTCGAAGTGGGCGATGTGGATCGAGTCATGGACGGCGACCTCGATCCCTTCATTCGCTCATACCTAATGGCCAAAAAGACCAAGGGAAAGCTCGACGTCCAGCCGGACGAAGATGCAGACTTGGCCTGATCAACACTAAGGAGTTCCGGATGCCAGCCACAAGACAGGTTCGATTCTTGAGTTTTGCATGGCGACTTGCGCTTTGCTCAGTGGCCCTTGCCGCGTCCGCGTTCGCAGCGGAAAAATCGACCGCGCCGCAATTGATCGAACTTGCCAAGTCCAACAGCCCGAGTCTGCGCGACGCCATCGCGTCCACATTCGAACCCAAGGACCTCAAGGAAGGGACTGCCTGGGCAGGGCATGGCCCGGACTTCTTTTTCGCGATCGAAACGCCTTCGCAACCATCGCTTGTGATTGACGGTGCTCCCGGACCGCAGTTGCAGCAATTTGCTGGCTCAACTCTATGGTATGCGCCCGCGCGCATCGAGCAAGTGGGCCGTTTGCACGCGTTCCACTACTTGGTCGACGGGAAAAAATTTGGCGGCCGCCTGGATCTGCCCGCATTCGGCCCTGATTCCTACCTGCAAGCAGGCGTTCCTTCCGGCACGCTGTCGCCAAAGCTCACGCACACTAGCAAGATCTACGATGGCATGAAGAGCGAATACTGGATTTACGTTCCCGCGCAATACAGCCAGAACGCTCCCGCCGCGCTTATGGTCTTCCAGGACGGCGGCGGGTACATCGATCGCAATGGCAACAATCCCGCGCTCAACGTCATCGATAACTTGATTGCTCAAAAAAAGATTCCCGTCATGATCTGCGTCTTCATCAACCCGGGCGATATCACCGGCTCTCCAGGCACTCCAACCTATACTTTTGCGAAGGCCCACTCGGACAAATGGCAGCGCTCCCTCAAGGATTCCATGCGCAGCACCCTGTATGACACCGTAAGCGACCGCTACGCTCGCTATCTTCGCGATGAAGTGCTCGCTGAGGTCGCCGCCAAGTACAACGTCCGCAAGGATGCTTACAGCCGCGCGATCACCGGCCTTTCTTCGGGCGGCATCTGCGCCTTCAACGCGGCCTGGCAGATGCCCGATCAGTTCAGCCGGGTGATTTCGTGGATCGGTAGTTTCGCCAGCATCCAGTGGAGGGAAGATCCAAACGTGCAGGACGGCGGCCAGGACTATCCAGATAAGGTCTTGCGCGAGCCCAAGCGTAATATTCGGGTTTGGCTGCAGGACGGCTCCGAAGACATCGAACATGACCGTTGGGGCAGCTGGCCGCTGGCCAACCTCCGCCTTGCCAACGCGCTGAAGCTCAAGGGCTACGACTTCCATTTTAGTTTCGGCAAAGGCACGCACAATACCGGCCACGGGGCGGCTGAATTCCCGGCGGAGGTGATCTGGCTGTGGCGCGACTACGATCCTGCGAAAACCGATCAGGCCTACGAAATCGAACCATCCGAGAAGTCCAAGCCGGTATTCCGTGTGTCGGTTGCAAATCGCGACTTCGAATAGCCATTGCGCAAGGTCGGCACATTGTTCCCTAAATGGCAATCTTCTTCCATTCGCCTCCCGATTTCGACCGTTCAATGCTCTATAAGGCATTTGAATTCAATAGTTTGATTCTCGCCTCACCCGATGGTACCTTTGGAAGGTTAATCGCACAGTATTTTGCGGCATATTCGGGGTGTAACCCTATACAGCTAACGAAGGAGAATTTGTTTTGAGCGAAGCCTTACGCAACTTCTTGTTTACCTCCGAGTCCGTGACGGAAGGCCATCCGGACAAAATTGCCGACCAGATTTCTGACGCTGTCCTTGACGAGGTCATGAAGCACGACCCCAAGGGTCGAGTCGCGTGCGAAACGCTCGTCACTACGGGCGTTGCAGTCGTGGCTGGCGAGATCACCACCACCGCGCACGTCGATTACGACGAGTTGGTGCGCTGCACCATCCGCGGCGTCGGCTACGATCGCGCGAAGTTCGGCTATGACGCAGAAACCTGCGCGGTCATGTGCACCGTGAAGCGGCAATCGCCAGATATCGCCATGGGCGTGGATACCGGTGGAGCAGGCGACCAGGGTTTGATGTTTGGGTTCGCGTGCGATGAAACCGATGAATTGATGCCCATGCCCATCCAGCTCGCCCACCGCCTCACGCAGCGCCTCTCCGAGATTCGCAAAGCCAACAAAGTTGATTTTACCATCGAGTATCGCAACGGCCGCCCAACGCGCGTCGATTGCGTGGTGATTTCCACCCAGCACAGCGATAAGGTTTCCAACACCGACCTGCGCGACGCCATCACCGAGCACGTCATCAAGCCGATTATTCCCGCCTCCATGCTGGACTCGAAAACGAAATATCACATCAATCCGACCGGCCGCTTCGTTATCGGCGGCCCCATGGGCGACGCGGGCTTGACCGGCCGCAAAATCATTGTCGACACATACGGCGGTTATAGCCGTCACGGCGGTGGCGCGTTCTCCGGCAAGGATCCGTCGAAGGTGGACCGCTCTGCCTGCTACATGGCGCGCTACATCGCCAAGAACATCGTCGCAGCTGGGCTCGCGCGAAAGACGGAAGTGCAATTGGCCTACGCCATCGGCGTTGCCGAACCTGTTTCTGTCATGGCCGAAACTTTCGGTACCGCTGCAATTCCGGAAGAGAAAATTACCGCGCTGATCCGTGAATTTTTTGCGCTGACTCCCAAAGCCATCATTGAGACGCTGGACCTGCGCCGCCCGATTTACAAGGCCACAGCCGCTTACGGCCACTTCGGCCGCAGTGGCGCCGGCTTTACATGGGAGCGCACGGACCGCGCCGATGCTCTCCGCAAGGCTGCTGGCCTCGGAGCCGCCGCGACCGCGGAAGTCGGAGCACGGGGCTAATTTTTCAATTCCAGAAAAGAAAGCATCCTGCATCAGCATCCAACGGAGTATTCGAGTTCACTCCGTTCACGATCGAAATCCAAAATTGAGGAGCAAGACATTGGCAATCGCTGAACTGAAAAAAGGTGACGTGAAGGACATGGGCCTGGCCGACGCAGGCAAACGCAAGATTGAATGGGCCGGGCAGCAGATGCCCGTGCTCGAATCGATTCGCAAGCGCTTCCTCAAGGAACAACCGCTCAAAGGTCTGCGCGTTTCGGCTTGTCTCCACGTGACCAGTGAAACTGCAAACTTGATGATCACCCTGCGCGACGGCGGCGCCGATGCCGTACTCTGCGCCTCCAATCCGCTTTCCACGCAGGACGAAGTCGCCGCGTCGCTGAATCGCGATTACAACATTCCGACTTTCGCCATCAAAGGCGAGGACAACGACACCTCCTATTCGCACTTGAGCGCTGCCCTCGAGCACAAGCCGCAGTTCACCATGGACGATGGCGCAGACCTAGTCACCATGCTGTTGACCAAGCGCACCGATCTTGTCCCCAACGTGATCGCTGGGACGGAAGAAACCACCACAGGCGTGATTCGCCTTCGCGCCATGGCCAAGGATGGCACGCTGAAGTATCCGATCATCGCGGTGAATGATGCGATGACCAAACACTTTTTCGACAACCGCTACGGCACCGGGCAGTCCACCATTGATGGCGTCATTCGCGCCACCAACGTGCTCCTTGCTGGCCTCAAAGTTGTTGTTGCTGGCTACGGCTGGTGCGGGCGCGGCGTGGCCATGCGCGCCAAAGGCCTCGGCGCGGACGTGATCGTCACGGAAATCGACCCGGTGAAGGGGATCGAGGCAGCTATGGATGGCTTCCGCGTAATGCCCATGGCCGAAGCCGTGAAGGAAGGCGACGTTTACATCACTGTGACGGGAAACAAGAACGTCATCCGCGGCGAACACTTTGAAAAAATGAAGGGCGGAGCGATTGTGTGCAATTCCGGCCACTTCAATGTGGAGATTGACATCCCGGCGCTGGAAAAAATGTCCAGCGGCAAGCGCGAAGTCCGCCCGATGGTGGACGAATTTCAGTTGAGGGACGGCCGCAAGGTGTACCTGCTCGCAGAGGGGCGTCTCGTCAATCTTTCCACGGCCGAAGGACATCCCGCTTCCGTAATGGACATGAGCTTCGCCAACCAGTCGCTTTCCGCCGAATACCTGCGAGCCAATCATAAGAACCTCAAACCGCAGGTGTACGTCGTCCCCGAACATCTGGACAAGGAAATCGCGCGCCTCAAGCTCGATTCCATGGGCCACCGGCTGGACAAGCTCACCGCCGAGCAGGAACACTACCTCGCTTCCTGGCAGGAAGGCACGTAAGTCCAGCTACGATTCCTGGCTGCATGATCGTGTTATCTTTGTACGGGCGTCCGCAGTCATGGACGCCCCGATTCATTTACGATTACTTCTTCGGACTGACGGACATCATGTGGGATATCTGTCTCAGGTCGCTTGATACGGCTAAGCTGCGTGGCGCTGCTTACGGCGACGTTCGCGTGATGCACCT
>WNFJ01636121.1_pt1 | contig 26306 bp, 28 predicted proteins | sample 5400461 | NCBI WGS metagenome assembly WNFJ01 (sample SAMN13153349, study PRJNA577476) | soil metagenome | isolation source: 115 cm saprolite on Douglas fir-dominated hillslope | place: USA:California | collected 2013-09-17
GCGACAAATACCGTCGCCATGGCGACCGCGCAACCTCATCATCTCGCCTCTATCGAGGATTGCCCTGGCTCCGATGACGATTCCGCTCACTACCGCGCAGCGGCTCCGTCCAAGGGGACGATTGCTGCAACTGCGCCGACCTTGCCACGGCCCTGCTCGCATGCGACACGGGCGCAGTCGCGCAATCGCCTATCTCTTACGTTAACTTGCCGTTTGCGCGCCTCTTCGTCGACCGAAACGCCTTAGGACGTGGTCTACCGGACGCTTACTCTGCATCACCACCTCGATCGATCGTACAAAGAGTTGTGCGTTGCGCTTGGCTTTTGCCCGTGGTCTTGGTGCTCATCTCTGCCTGCGGCAGCGTCCAGTCCGTCAACGGAGGACAACGCGACTGTGACAAGGCGCTGCACGGGGAGAACGCTGGGTTGAAGGACCGTGAAGACTTCCTGGCGTGGGTGAAGACCTCGCTGTACCAAGCCGAGCTTGCCCTCCACAATGGTGACCCGGCACCACGCCGGGCGCTCTGGTCCCGTCGTGAGCCAGTCAGCGTTCTCGGTGCGTGGCGCAACGCCAGCGGTCAAGCCGAGGTCGATGCCCTCTTCGTCTATCTGGGAAAGTCGAGTTGACCCGATTTTCCGGACACCGAACGGAGCACGTATGCTCCCGGAGTCTGGACCATGGCAAAGCAAAGAAGAAAGTACGCGGACGAATTCAAGAGGGACGCGGTGCGGATGATGCGCAACCGCGGTACGCGCACGGTCGCGGATGTGGCCGATGACCTAGGCGTCGCGGTCACCATCCTGCACCGATGGGCTCAGAAGCTCGACAAGGATGCGGTTGCGAAGCGTAACGACGAGGGCGAGACGCTCGAGCAAGAAGTGCGGCGACTTCGCAAGGAAGTCGAACAACTGCGCGTGGAGAAGACGATCCTAAAAAAAGCAGCGGCCTTCTTCGCCAAGGAGAGCGAGTAACGATGTACCGCTTCGTCTGCGCGAAGAAGGCTCGGTTCGAGGTACGTGTGATGTGCCGTGTGCTGGGGATCTCACCGAGCGCTTACTACGACTGGGAACGCAAGCAGGAGTCGGAGCGCAACAAGCGCGATGCAGACCTGCTGACGAGGATTCGCCACATCTTCGCCGCGTTTCGAGGCCGCTACGGGCGCCGCGCCTGCACGCCCAGCTCGCCCAAGAGGGGATCAACGTCGGCCGCAAACGCGTCGCTCGGTTGATGCGTGAAGCCGGGCTCAAGGCCAAAGGCCGACGCAAGTACAAGGCGACGACTGACTCGAATCACTCGCTGCCCGTGGCCCCCAATGTACTGGACCGCGATTTCAACGCCGAGCGACCCGACGCAGTGTGGGTCAGTGACATTACCTACCTGTGGACGCGCCAAGGCTGGATGTACCTGGCCGTCATCGTGGACCTGTTCTCACGCAAGGTCGTCGGCTGGAGCCTGGCTGACCGTATGACGGCTTGGCTGGTGTGCGACGCTCTGGAAGCCGCGGTCCGCCAGCGACGACCAAAGTCGGGGCTGATCTTCCACAGCGACCGCGGCTCGCAATACGCCAGCCACGCTTTCCGACGACGACTGTGGCGCTACCGGATGCGGCAGAGCATGAGCCGCAAAGGCAACTGTTGGGACAACGCGGTCGCCGAGAGTTTCTTCGCGACCTTCAAGAAGGAGCTCGTGAGAAACCGAGCTTTCGAGACCAGGTCTCACGCACGCAGCGAGACCTTCGAATACATCGAGGTCTTCTACAATCGGCGTCGAGCTCACTCGCTCCTTGAGTACGCAACACCGAATGCATTTGAAGATTGCTTTGAAAAAAAGAATGCAGCATAAGGCTTAAGAACCCGTCGGGCAGATCGGGGCAGCTTCACGCGAGCAAAGGCTTCGCGATCGCGATAACGAAGCTCATGACCGCGAGCAACGCTTCGCGATCGTGATTCACGAGCTCGCGACCAGGATCGCAGGCGGGGTGCCCCGCGGCTCAAGCGCCATGATCCTGAACGCGAAGCTCATGACGAGCATCGTGAGTTTCGCGATCGCGCGGTTGCGGCATTCATCCGCGCTCTTGAGTCTCGCGACCGCGGGCGTGAGCCCCGCAATCGCGAGCATAAGGCTTACGGCCTTGGCACGGTCCATTTGCTACGGACGCAGGCCGGCCCGTCCGCTCGCGTTCGTTGTCCGCCGTCGACGGGCAAACGGGCGCCCCCGGACCCGAGCACGGGATCACCGTCGGCGGCAAGACGCTCCGCGACCATCTTGAGGCCGCCGACCACTACGACGCAGTGCTCTGGATGCGCGAGCGTGCGGCAGCCGCCACGCCGCTTGGTGAGTCAACCATATGCGACTTGCCAAGCTCGCAATTTCCAGCGTCAGCCGAAACATTTCGTCACGCGGGTCGCGATCGAGAAGGTTTTGCGACTTCGACGCGAGCGAGGGGCATTGCTCGCGTACGATGATGCAGTCGTGCACCGCTTTGGCGTCCCCTCGAAAATCCCATGCTCCAACTTGAATCTCGATCCGAAGCGGGGCGGGCGCCCCTCGCAACCGCGCTGCTGCTGATCATCGCGGCCTGCTCTAGTTCACAGCCCGTTTCCACATCGTCTACCGGAGCATCTACCGGGACGGCCAGCGGAGCCGGCTCTGGAACTGCGAGCGGGCTTGCGAGTGGCGGAGCCGCCGGCACCGGTTCGGTCGCATCGGGATCGGCTACTGGGAGCTCCACGGGCCAATCGGGATCGGCCTCGACCGGCGCCTCGGGCGGGAACGAGGGCGGAGCCGGCGCGACCGGCGGGAGCGGCGCAACGGCAAGCGGTGGAGATGGCGGCACGGCCAACGAGGGTGGTCCACCTGGCGGGAATATGGGCACGCAAGGCCCTGTGGGCACTGCCGGCGACGGTACGGCTCCGCAGGCCGCGCCCTACAACCTTCCGCCCGAGGCGACGTCCCATTTGAAAGGTGCACCCACGGGGCAGCTGCTCGGACCGATGGTTCATACTCTCACGGGCACGTACACCGGATGGACCGCGGGCTGGAAGTTTACCTACTGGGTCTATGTGCCCGTGCAGTACAAGGCGGGGCACGCCGCCGCGTTCATGATGTTTCAGGACGGCTCGCTTTACATCGGCGATCCGGCTTTGTCGCAAGCGCGTTTCAACGCGCCGACCGTCTTCGACAATCTCATCGCCGACGGGACAATGCCCGTGACGATCGCCGTATTCGTCGACCCCGGGTCGCCTACCGGCGCGCACGTCGGCGGCGGCGATCCCGGACGAAGCCGTCAGTACGATACGCCCAGCGATCAGTTCGGAAAGTTTCTCCTGACTGAGTTCATTCCGACCGAGATCGCCGGCAAGTACGACCTTGTGACAGACGCCGATGGGTGGGGTATCGGCGGCCACAGCTCCGGCGGCATCGCGGCGATCATGGCCGCCTGGTACTACCCGGACAAGTTTCGCAAGGTGATCACGGCAAGCCCCAGCTTCCCCAACACCAACGGTGTCTTTCCGGCCGAGATTCTCAAAGTCACGCCCCCCAAGCCCATTCGCGTGTACCACCTGTCCGGTACGCAAGACCTTGGTGGATGGTTCGCCGCAAACAACCAAGCGGCGATGGACTTTGCACAGATGGGGTACCACTACCGGTATCGTCCCGGCACCGACGTCCACTTTCCGCCCGCCGCGGCGGCGGCTGACTTTCCCGATGCGCTGCGGTGGCTGTGGCGAGCGTATCAAACGCCGCCTTGAGCGAGACGCGGCGACCCGCAGTCCGTTGGCACGAGGAGTCGCTTATGAACCGAGACTGGATTCGGGTGTGGCCAGTGGTTGTTCTTTCGGCGGCACTGGCTGCGATGGGTGCTGACCCCGGGTGTGGCTCCAACAGTGGCGACGTCGGCAGGACGGGCGCAAGTGGTGACGGGGTGTCCGGTGGGTCCTCGAGCGGCCAAACAACGGGCAGCGTGGGTGCCACCGGAACGGCCAACGGGTCGTCGAGCGGCCAAACCGTAGGCACCACAGGCGGCGCTGGCACCAGCGGCACCGACACTACCGGCGCGACAGGGTCCGCCGGCACGGGAAGCCCCGGCGCGTCGACCGGCGCCGGGGGGCCGGTACCCCCGCCGGCAGATCCCTCGCGCACGTTGCTGCTGGACGGCTGGCGGATCCAGTCATCCGCGAAAGTGACCGACGCCGGCTCCGTGCTCGCGACCGCCGGCTACCAAGACGGGCAGTGGTCCGCGGCGCGCGTTCCGAGCACCGTGCTGGCTGCGTTGGTCGACGATGGCGTGTACAAGGATCCGTACGCGGGCGACAACCTGCGGAATATCCCCGCCAGCAACTTTCACGAACTCGTGGTGGTACCGGCGTGAGTTCGATCTGCCCCCCGCGGCTGCGTCCGACCGAGTCTTCTTGGGGTTCGACGGCATCAACTACCGCGCCAACATCTGGCTCAACGGTCAACCGATTGCCACCGAGGCCAATACACGCGGCGCCTATAGGACGTATCTCTTCGACGTCACGGCGCTCATCAAGCGCGCCGGAAAGAACGCGCTCGCAGTCGAAGTCTTCCCGCCGACGCGGAGCGATCTGGCTATCAACTGGTGGGACTGGAGCTTACTCACCGCCCGACCTGAACATGGGTCTCTTCCGGAACGTTTACCTGCGCCAGACGGGCACGGTCACGGTGGACGACTTGCGCATAACGACCCGGGTGCCTTCGCCGACGCATGCCGACGTGACGGTCACCGCCGTCGTCACCAACCGCATGGCCCGGCCGGCGCAGGCAACCGTCAGCGTGGTCCTGGATACTCGCACCGCGCAGCAGGATGTCGCGTTGGCCGCCAACGAGACCAAGGTCGTGACCTTCGCGCCGCCCCAGGTGGCCTCCTTCGCCATCGATACCCCGCCGCTCTGGTGGCCGGTCGGGCCGGGATCCCAGGAGTTGCGAACTCTGAGTGGAAAGGTCTCGAAGTAGCCCGCGGCGAAATCTGGATGCTCGAGCTGCGCGCGCTGGACAAACGGCGGCCGGTGCTGGTGCTCAGCCGGGCGTCCCTTGTCCGCGTGCTGCACACGGTCACCGTAGTCGCCATCACGTCCACGCGTCATGGATCGCCGATCGAAGTGAACGTAGGGGTCGAAGCTGGTCTGAAGCAGCCTTCGTCCATCAACCTGGCGAATCTCTCCACAGTGCGTCGTTCCGACCTGCGTCGCTACCTTGGTTCCGTTGACGCGATGACGATGCGATCGGTCTGCCGCGCGCTTGTGCTTGCAGCTGGATGCGATTGACGCGAAGAGCGAGGAGGACCCACCGCAGGCAACATGCCTGACATGGGAGACCCTGACCGGCGAAGCCCTTCAACGAAAAGACCAGCTTCTACAGGGAGACGCGCAATTCATTCAAGGAAGAGAACCCGCGAGCCCGTCGATCACCTTCGACTCCACCGACGCGATAGAGTTGCCCGGCAATTCAGGGCGTCTCGCTGGAGGTTACTTCGTACCCGACGCCACTGGCGCGTACGCGTGGATACGCATCCTATTTCGTCGCCGGCCTGTAGACCAAGTTGCGGACCTAATCGGCTCTCGTCGAACAATTGACTATTCCCTGTTACGCCGACAGGCGCTAGGCCGTAGTGATTGGCGTGCCCGCAGGTTGGACGTCTCCGTCGACGAGGAATGCATTGAACGCACTTCGATTCGCCACCCTCGTGGTCCAAGCGTCCACGTGCCTTGCCTTCCGCATCGCTCAGGCATCCCCGGTCCCGAATCTACCGGTCGAGGAGTACCACCTGGCCAACGGGCTACAGGTCGTTCTCGCGCCCGACGACTCCCTTCCGGACGTCGCGCTCGCCCTTCGTTACGACGTCGGGTCGGCCGACGATCCGAATGGGCTCGAAGGGCTGGCTCACCTCGTCGAGCACATCCACTTCATGGGATCGGCTCACGTCGCTCGCGGGGATCATGCGCGCCTGCTCGAAGCAGCGGGAGCCTGGAACGTCCAAGGACACACGTCGCAGGACTCGACGTTCTATACGGAGACAGTGCCGCCCGAGGCTCTCGAGCTCGCGCTTTGGCTCGAGAGCGAGCGCATGGGGTTATTGACCGCACGACTCGACGAAGCCGCCATAACGCATGAGCAGGTCATCACCGCACACGAGTATCGGGATCGCGTGTTCGACGCGCAACTCGGCCTTCTGGCGGAGACGTTGAGCAACGAAGTCTTTCCCGCGTGGCACCCGTACCACATTCCTGACAGCCCCCTCGCGGCCATCGGCCAACTGCGCCTTCGCGACGTTCAAGCGTTCGTTCGCACTTGGTACACGGCCGGCAATGCGCGACTCGTCCTGGCGGGCCACTTCGACCCGCACACCGCGCTTGCCCTCGTCACGCGTTACCTGGCAGGACTGCCGGCGGGCAACCCGCCGAAGCGCCTGCTCCTTCCGGCTTCCTGGCGCCTTCGCGACGTCGTCGTCGACGTGAACGCCGCGGTCTCGCATCGGCAGGTGATGGCGTTGTGGCTCACGCCACGGCTGCACGATCGCGGCGATCGCGAACTCGACCTGGCTGCGCGAATCCTCGCAGGTCCCAATGGCCTCCTCGTGCGCGAGCTCGTAGGTCGCGGCATGGCCGCTTCTGTGGCGGCCCGACAATACTCGAGGCGCCGCGCGTCTACGTTTGCGATCGGCGTCGCCTTGAGCGACGGGCAAAAGTTCGAGCCAGTGGGCCGAGTCATCGAAGACGCTCTCGCGAAGGTCGCATTCGGCCGGCAAGAGGCCGAGACGGCGAATGCCCGCCAGTGGTAGAGCAACGCGCGCTTTCTTGGCATCGAGACATCCTCGGGCCGGGCCGCGCGCCTTGCAGAGGCCGACGACTTCGCGGACCCGTGGGACCTGTCGGCCTACGCACGCATCAATTCGGCAGCCGTGGCGGATGCTGCTCGTACCTTTCTTGTCCCTGAAAGGAGGGTAGCGGCGGTTGTTTACCCGTCCACGCGGCCTCTGCCCCCGCTCGTTCGAGCCGTCATCGAGAGTCGCGAACAGAGATTGCCGTGAGGGCTTCGACGCTGCCGGTTCTCCTGGCGCTGGTGTCGTGCGCAGCTCAGCCTCGTCTCGTCGCGCCCCTTCGTTATGACGAACCCGCGAGCGTACCTCAATTCGCTTCCGAGGCGGGCCGAACCTCGCCGCCTCCGATTCCGACGACGACATCCCGCGTGCCGTGCGCGTCTTCGACGAGCTTCGCGATTGGCAATGGGCTGCGCGTCATCCTGGTCGAGCACCATGCGTTCCCGTCGCTGGCCGCGCGCCTCGTCTTTCCGCGTCGACCGAGCGAGCGGAGCGAAGCCGACTTCGTGCGGCTCGAGCTCATGGGCGCCACCTTCTTTGCACCGCTCGAAGCCGGGGAAGACGCCACCGGCCGGTGTTCGCGCCAAGGTTGCCTGCTCGCCGATTGGGGCGTTCAGGGCGAGCTCGGGTCAATGCTCGAGCGGCTCGCGGCGTTGGTCGTCCATCCTAGTGAGACCGTCGAAACCTTCGAGCGGCGCCTCCTTCGCGGAACGGACTCCGTGCGCTTGTCGGGCCGGAACATGGGCATCGCGCTTTGGCGAAATGCCTACATACAAGCGTTTGGCACGTCGCCCCTGGGTGGGATCGATGCGGCTTCATTCCGTCCGCAAATCGAAGACCTCGAACGGATTCGCGACGCGCTCATCACGCCCGGGAACGCGACTTTGGTCATCGCGGGCGACACGTTACCGGAGCAAGCGCGCGCAGCCGTTGAGAGCGCGCTTGGAGCGTGGGCCGCGAAGGACAGCGCTGCCCCCACCGCCGCGGAGCGGACGGTGCATCCGACCCAGCCGGGCATCGTCCTTATCAACATCCACCACCTCACTCACACTCTGGCCGACCTGGTCGTGCGAGGCCCGCCTCGCGAAGATCGCGACGCCGCCGCATTCGCGTTGGCTGCCCAGATTCTCGGAGGGGGAATGTCGTCGGTGGCGTTTCGATACGTCCGTGAGGACTTGCCTGCGTCTTACGCTGTGGGGGCGCGCGTCGAATGGTTCGAAGTAGGATCGATGCTCCGCCTCGGCGGAGCGCTCGACCCGGAAAACGCCATCGAAGCCCTGCGTGCGTTGCTTCGCGCGGTACGCGAATTGCGGGCCGCTGGACCCAAGGACGCGGACGTCGAAAGGGCCAAGGCAACGTTGCGAGGGGCGATGCGGCAGCAGCAGTCGTCCAGCGCAGGCATCGCCTCGAACATCGCGGCGGGCGTGCTCGCCGGAGCGATCGATCTATGCGCCTTCGTGAACCAACTGGACACCGTGAGCGCAGGCGACGTCAAGCGCGTGGTAACGAAGTACTTCGCCGAAGGCAACCTTCACATGGTCGCCGCCGGCCCCAAAGAAGACGTGGGCTCCTGGCTGTCCGACTTCGGCCTAGGCCCCGTGACAATGCGAGACGGTTTCGGACGGAACGTGGAGCGCTGAGGAGCGCTGGCCACTCCGGTTCGCGCGGCGCACGTCAGACGAGAGCACGAGAACGAAGCTCACAACCGAGAGTGATCGCGATCGGGAATTTCAGGACCACAAGCAAACGCTGCACGATCGCGATGGACGAGCTCGTGACGCCGATCGCAAGCGGGGCTCCTCGCGGCTTGCGCGACAGGATCACGAGCGCGAAGCGTCACGACGTTTATCGTGAGCTTCGCGACCGCGTGGTTGCGGCCTCTTACCCGCGTTCTTGAGTCTCACGACGGCGAGGACGAATCTCGCGATCACGGGCATGAGGCTCACTGCCTTCGGTGCGACGCCCACTGCCACAAACAAAGGTCTTGCGATCCCGCGCACGACTTTCGCCGAGGGCTGACGCAGCGTCGCAGTCGTGCTTGGCTGCACGCCGATGTCACAACGCGCGTCATCCGCGAGGCCATCAACGACGACGTCAGCGAACTGACCGACCAAGGTCCGCCCACGGCTTTGCCAGCGCCCAACGGCGGTTACTTGCGGCTCTTGACGACGCGAGACTTGAGGCCGCCGAGGGGGCTTCGCACTGCGTCGAGTTGTTTCACCCACGTTGGCTCGTCAACGGCCTTCTTGAAGGGGCTTGCCGCCTCGCTCCAGCTCGCGGCGGACTTGCCGTTATCCACCAAAGCGAGCCACGCTTCCGCGGCCCCTTGCGCCAGTCGTTCGGATGCGATCGAATCCGAAGGGGCGCTTGCGGATGCGGAACCAACCGCGGGCGCTGCTGGCGGGGACGTCTTACAGCTCGCCCACACGAGGCAGCAAAGAAGCGCGAGTCGTTTCATCTCCTAATGCCTCAAGATCTTCGACAGGAACGCCTGCGCGCGCTCTGTACGAGGAGTCGCGAAGAACTCTTCTTTCGGAGTGTCTTCGACGATTCGCCCTTGGTCCATGAAAATGACCCGATGAGCGACCTTCTTGGCGAAGCCCATCTCGTGGGTAACCACCATCATTGTCATGCCCTCTTGCGCAAGGTCGACCATGACGTCGAGAACCTCGCTGATCATTTCCGGATCCAACGCGGAGGTAGGCTCGTCGAAGAGCATACAGATGGGATCCATTGCCAAGGCGCGGGCGATGGCCACCCGCTGCTGCTGGCCGCCCGAGAGCTGCCCTGGATATTTGTCGGCCTGCGACTTGAGGCCGACGCGGTCGAGAAGCTTGAGCCCTTTGTCGGTCGCTTCTTGATTTGTCCGTCCCATCACCTTCACTTGCGCCAGGGTGAGGTTGTCGATGACGTTCATATGCGGGAAGAGCTCGAAGTGTTGGAACACCATGCCGACGCGGGCGCGGAGCTTCGGCCGGTCGGTCTTGGGATCTCCCACCGAGGTGCCGTCGACGATGATCTCGCCCCTCTGGAACGTTTCGAGCGCGTTGACGCACTTGAGAAGCGTGCTCTTGCCCGAGCCCGAGGGGCCGCACACAATCGCGACTTCTCCCTTTTGAACTTCGGTAGAGCAATCGGCAAGCACCTGAAACTTGCCGTAGAACTTGTTGACGGCGCGTATCGAAATCACGCTGCTTGCCGCTTCCCTAGCGCCGCGACCGACCAAGAAGCCGCATAACAGATGACGAAATACACGACGCCCGCGAAAAGGAGAAGCTCGACCAGTCTGCCGTCGCGCTCTCCAATCTTGGACGCGACGCCGAAGAAGTCGCCGAGCGAGGAAACGTAGACGAGCGAAGTGTCCTGAAACAGGATGATTCCTTGGGTGAGGAGGAGCGGCACCATGTTCTTCAGAGCTTGTGGCAAGACGACCCGCTGCATCGCTTGCCGATAGGTCAACCCTAGCGCATAGGCAGCGTCAGCCTGGCCTCTCGATACACTTTGAATGCCCGCCCGAATGATCTCCGCATAGTACGCGGCCTCGAACAGCGAGAACCCAACCATGGCGGAGGCAAGTCGCGTGTCGGCAGCCGCGCCGAGGCCAAGCACGCCGCCCAAGAGTTGGGGCACAATCAAGAAGAACCACAAGAGCACCATAACGAGCGGAAGCGATCGGAACAGAGTGACGTAGCCGAGCGCGAAATACGAGAGGGGACGCAAAGAGGATAAGCGCATCATGGCGAGCAGCGTGCCCCACACGATGCCCGCGGCGACCGCTACGAGCGTGATCCGGAGCGACATCAGCATCCCGTTCCACAAGAAGGGGAGCGCGCCGGGGATCGAGCTAAAATCGAAGTGGTAAATGGCTCCCCCTCAGCTCCCCACGCCAATCATCCCCGGTAGGCGCGATCGCTTTTCGACTTGGTTCATGGCGAGCAAAGTAAGAAGGTTGATGGCCGCGTAAAGGGTGGTGACCGCGATGAAGGACTCATAGGCCTGTCCGGTGTAGTCGAGCAGTTGCCGTCCCTGCGCGGCGAGCTCGAGAAGGCCGATGGTCGAGCAGACAGCGGAGTTTTTGAAGATGTTCAAGAACTCTGAAGTCAGAGGCGGGACGATGATGCGTAGGGCCATGGGCCCGAGCACGTGGCGGTACGTTTGCGGAAGTGTGAGTCCGAGCGACAGTCCCGCGTTCTTCAGCCCAGGGGGCAGTGACTGGATCCCCGACCGCATCTGCTCGCACACTCGTGCCCCCGTAAACAGCGCGAGGCACAAGAAGCCGGCCAGAAACTGCTGCGCTCCGGGACTGAGTTCTTTGAAACGATGGCCGCCCGCCATGATCTCGGGCAGCACGAAGTAGGCAATGAAGAGCTGTACGAGCAGCGGAACATTGCGGAAGGCTTCAACGTAAGCCGCAGCCGTCCGCGCAAGCCACCGGTTTGGCGCAGTGCGAAGCACTCCCATAAACGATCCAATGAGCAGCGCCAGAACCCAGGCAGAAAGCGACAGCGCGACGGTCACGCGCATGCCGGAGAGCAACCAACCGAGGTAGGTGGTGTCTCCAGTGGGCACCAGCGTGAAGAAGATGCCCCAGTTCCAGTGGTGGCCCATGTGAACTTGTCTCGATGCTGGAACCTTGGGTCCGGCTGGCTGAACCGCGTTTATTGCTAATCAATCGCCTTGTCGTTGGGATTCTTGAATAGCGTTTCCATCTCGGGGCTCATGGGGAACAAGAGGTTCACGCCTTTTGGCGGAATCGGACTACGAAACCACTTGTCGTAGAGCTTGGTCAGTTCGCCCGAGGTCTCAAGCTTTGCGATGGTCTCGTCCACCACCTTCTTGAACGTGGGGTCCTCTTTGCGCATCATGCATCCGTACGCTTCGCGTGACTGCGGCGTGCCGACGACGATCCACCGGCTCGGCTCTTTGGCCTTCGCTCTCTCGCCGAACAAGAGCACGTCGTCATTCATGAACGCGGCGGCGCGACCTGTCTCCAGCATCAGAAAGGACTCACCATGGTCTTTGGCGCTGATGATCTGAAGGTTCATTTTCTTGTCTTCGTTCATCTTGCGCAGCAGCCGTTCGGACGTTGTTCCCGCGGTGACGACCACGGTTTTGCCCGCCAGATCGGGGAAGTCTTTGATTTCTTTCGTCGAGTCGACGCTGATCATAATGCGCGTGCCGATGATGAAAATCGTGTTGGAGAATGCGACCTGTTTCTGACGCTCCACGTTGTTGGTGGTGGACCCGCACTCGATGTCCACGCTGCCGTTTTGCACGAGCGGAATCCGGTTTTGCGACGTCACCGGGGCGAGCTTGGTCTGCACGCTTTGCATCTGGAGCTCCTGCCGGACCGCATCGACTACCTTCAGCATGATCTCGTGCGAGTAGCCGATCACCTGCTGCCTGTCGTCGTAGTACGAGAACGGGATCGAGGACTCGCGGTGCCCCAAAGCGATGACACCGCTTTCCTTGATCTTCGCCAGCGACCCCGTCCGCTCTTGAGGGGCGTTTCGACAGGCCAAGCAGAACATGGCCAAAGCCAGCGTTGAAGCGACCGAGAATTTCACGAACACGTAAGATTCCCCTAGGACGCCTCCTTGGCGAGCGCAAGCGGGAGGGGTTCGTCGCGTTGCGAGCACTTTGCGCACCCGACACACAAAGGGCACCGGGCCTGCCTACTAGTCGCCCGAGTGGCTGCAGTCGTGCAGTCATTTCGTTCGACCAAGGAGACAGACCGATGAAGACTCGAACCGGCATTGCGTACGCGCTCGCTTGCATGGCCCTACCCGCTTGCGGCGCCGCTGGCGACGCCCCCTCACACGTTGAAAAGACCGCCTCGAAGGCGACTTCGCTGGAGACGGCGCCTCTTGCTGAAGTCGGTGATCGCCACTCGAGCGAACACGAGGACGAGCGATGCGGTCTGCCCGGCGGGCTCGGTGCGCTGCCGGGATACAGCGTTCGTGTGTGGGCGAAAGGCACGGCCGATTTCTCTCACCCCGATTCTCTCGAACGGGACGGCAACGACATCTGGGTCGGCTACCAAAACGTGACCGCCAAGGACGGCACGGACGGCAAGAGCAGCACCATCGTCGAGTACAACCTGCACGGCCACGTCGAACGGACCTTCTCCGTTCCAGGGCACTGCGACGGCGTGCGCATCGATCCCGCGACGCACATCGTCTGGGCAACATCGAACGAGGATGGCAATCCGGGTCTGGTCTCGATCGATCCCGCCAGCGGGGTCGAGACCCAGTACACCTTTGCGCCCACCGTGCACGGCGGTGGCTTCGACGACATGGGCTTCGTCAACGGCAAGATGTTCATTGCGGCGTCGAACCCGACGCTCGATGCCTCCGGCAACAATGTTTTCCCGGCGGTCGACGCTGTGTCCTTTCAAGGAACCAACGCCGTAGTGACGCCCGTCCTTATGGGCAATGCGAGCGCAACGGACCTCATCACCGGCTTGCCAGTCACGCTCAACTTGGTGGATCCGGACTCCATCACGATCACCCCTTCGGGAGACCTGATGCTCGTCAATCAGGGAGGGTCCGAGCTCGTGTTCGTCAGCAACGCGGGTCTGGGATCGCAGAGCGTAACGCGCCTTCCAGTCGCGACGCAGCTGGACGACACTGTGTGGGCGACCTCGGCCGAGGGCGAGCTTCTTGTCGCCGATGGAAAGACGAACACCATCTACGCGGTGCGGACAAAGTTCGTTCCGGGCACCGTGTACACCGAGACCCCCGACGACTCGAGCATCGCGAGCATGGTAGGGACGGTCAATCTGAAGACCGGCGTTGTCTCTCCACAGGTCATCGGCTTTGGAAAGGCGACGGGTCTACTTTTCGTACCGGACGACCTGCAGTAACGAACGTTGCCGCGCGACTCGGGGCCAGCCCGTGCCCGGCCCCGACGTCGTGCAGCGGAGTTAGCTCACGGGTGCGTGCACTTGGTCACGTCGATTGCATTCGCGACGCCCGCATCCGGGCCACCGATGACGTCCTCGAGTCCCAAGTCGACGAAGCCTGCGCAGTCGACCTCGTTGATGGTCAGCGCCGCCACGGTCGTTGCGCAGTTGTTGCTTCCGAAGACGTTGCCTTGCGCCGACAGGATCGCCCCGGAGTTGGTCTTGAGTGACAAGCAGATCCCCGCGCCCCCGTTGGGGTTCATTCCGAGGGGCGACTGAACCGTGTTGTTCCCATCGGACGCCGAGCCGAGGTCGATCTTGGAGATGTCGTTCGACCCAGTGGGCCCGATGTCGATCCGAATGCCGGCGTGCACGTTGGCAAGCGAAACGCTGCTGCGTAGCTTCACGTTCGATCCCGCGAAAATGTGAACGCCCGCCTTCCCATTTGGGCTCGCATACGAAACGAGGCCGTTAATGAGGTTCTGCGGGGAGGTGTTGTCCGTCTGCGATATTCTGAGGCCGGCATCGTAGTTCGCCTTCGCGACGACGGTTCCAGTGCCTGCGGCTGCCTCCATCACGGTCCCAGTGACCGTGATGAAACCGCTCTTGTCGACCTCGATGCCGTGCAGCGTGTTTTCGTCGAAGCGCGTGACCGTGTTGGCCGCTGGGCTAATGATTGCGTGGCCGGTGTCGGTCACATGAAGACCGGATCGACGTCCGTTCGCGGTGGCCGTCCCGTTCTTGGTCGACGAAACCCATGAGCCAATCGAGAGGACGCCCGCCCCCTGAACGCGGATGCCCGCGTCCAGGAACCCAGTGACATCGAGGTTGGCGATTTGCGTCGTGGCATCGCTCCCGTCGGATGCGACGATCCCGACCGACCCGGTGTTGCTCATGCCGGAAATGACGAGGGTCGATGCGGCTGCGCCCATGAGGGCCGAATTCGCAGCGTCCAGAACAAAGCCGGTAGTCGGGACGTCCACGGTCACCGTCCCGCCCGAAGTCGTTATCGTTACTCCCTCGGGGATGTTGATGGGGAATTTCTCGCCGTTACTCTCCTGTACGGTTGACCCGCCTAGGACGGTGATTGTGACAGGAAGGGGCGGATTGGCTGGAATGACCTGGAGGGCTCGCGTGATCGTCTTGAAGGCGCAGCCTGCGGCGCTGCCGCCGGTTCCTGTCGAGTCATCGCCACCTTTCGGGTCAACGGTGTACTTGTAGTCGGTCACCGCATCGCACTTCGTGCACACATTGCTGTGGCATGTTGCGCTGCTGCCGAGTTTGCCCGTGCAGTACTTGGCGGCGTTCGGATCCAAGGCATCCGCCTGGGGACAACAAGGAAACGCGCCGGCCGCCGGCACGCACATGGCGGCGCAGCAGACATCGGAGGCATTCACCGGGCAGACGGCAGGAGGATTGGAAGCGAGAATGCTTCCGCCGTCAGGCAGACACAGCCCGCGGTCGCATTTTCCCGTCGTCGTATTGCAAACGGGCTTGCCCGTGATTCCGGCGCATTGCTGGTCGCTCGTGCATTTGCCGCAAAAGTTGGGTCTCGAGATACCGCAGATGCCGCCGTTGGCGCTGCTCGCGCAGTTGCTGTCCGTTCGGCAATCTCCTGGCGTGCACGTACCGGCGAGGCACAAGTAGGCGCCGGCGTAAGCGGTGCTGCAGTTCGAATCGTCGGCCGGGTCTGCGCACTGCGAGCAAACGTTGACCTCGCAAAGGCCGGCGTGGCCGTTGACGGTGCAGCTCTTGTTGTCGGCCCCACAGCTCGCGCTCCCATCCGAGCCGTCCCCGCCATCGGCGGCGTCGCTTGGAGCGACTGCGTCGGCGTCGCTGTTGGGCATTGCGTCGGCGTCGGCGCTGGTTGCGGCATCGGCTGCCGTCGTTGCATCCGCATCGTTTGTAGCCGTTGCATCGGCATCGGCCCCCGCGTCCGGGTGGGCATCGCCGGCGGTTGCGGCGTCTGCGTCGCCGGTGATCGTCGCATCGGCATCGCCCGCGGTCCCCGCGTCGCCATCGTCCTTGGCCGCTCCGTCGTCGGCTGCGGCGGTTGCATCCGCATCGCCGGTCGGCGCTGCATCGGCATCGCTCTTGGCAGCATCGGCGTCGCGTCGGGCCATCGCGTCGGCATCGGCACCGGCATCGTCGGGAGACGTATCATCGACCCCGCTGTCGGTATCGGGGGCGAAACCGGAATTGTCGCCTCCGCACCCCGCGACGTTTACCACAAGTGCGCACGCTCCGAGAATCGCACCAAGCCAACCACGCAAAGCGCCTTGCGAAGGCATGCTTCATTCCTCCTTCAGTCGTTAGACCGGTTCTCTTAAGCCCTCGAGGTTCGCGAAAGCGATCCGTCGAGCCGTCAGGCAGGCGAGCATTTACGTCAACTTGGCCCGAATGTCACCGGTTCTCCGCAGGTTCTCAACACCTGGGCTCGTACAGCGCCAGTACAAAAAGAGTGCAAGAGGCAGCCCTCACACGTGCTCGCGATGCCGTGTCACCTCTTGTCGATGCGGTGGAGCGCAGCTTCCACGGCCATGCAGTGGTCTTCGACGAAGTCGGTCCCGGCGTTTTCGGCGATGCGCCTTGCCTCGGCCGAGACGATTCCTTGCTGGAGCCAGACGGCGCGTGCGCCGACCGCGATCGCCTGGCGAACGACGTCAGGAGCATCGACGCTTGGGCGAAATACGTCGACCACGTCGACCCGCTCGGGGATGTCGGAGAGCAACTTGTAGGCGCGCTCGCCGAAGAGCATGTCAGCAAAGGGATTCACCGGGATAATGCGGAAACCTCGTCGTTGTAGCGCTTGCGGTACCGTCGCAGCGGGCTTGTTCGGATCACGCGAGGCGCCGACGACGGCGATTGTGCTTGCATGACGGAGGATTTGCTCGGGACTAGAAGTCATGGTGCGGGCAAGAATGTACCTTACCTCGTGACTACGGAGACGGTCCTCGAAAGCGTGGTCGAACGGGTTACTTTCGAGAGCCCATCGACAGGCTTTCGGGTCATCAAACTCGCCGTGAGCGGTCGGTCCGACTGGCTATCGGTTGTCGGAATTTTTCCGGCGATGGCCGTTGGCGCGCGCGTGCGCGTGCGCGGGCGCATCGAACAGGACCGAAAGCACGGTGAGCAGCTCCGGGTCGAGTCGCTCATCGAGCTCGCTCCCAATACGCTGTCCGGGCTCGAGAAGTATCTGGCCTCTGGGCTCATCCCGGGCGTGGGACAGAAGTTCGCGCAACGCATCGTCGCAGCGTTTGGCCTCGAGACGCTGCGCGTACTCGACGAACAACCGGAACGCCTGCGCGAAGTGGAGGGACTTGGCAAGAAACGGGCCGCCGCCGCGGGCCTGGCATGGCGCGAGCAGCGCGCGCTTCGGGACGTAATGGTCTTCTTGCAGGCACATGGAGCGAGCGCAGCGCTCGCTGTGCGGATAGTTCGGCGCTACGGGCCGCGCGCCATGGATTTGGTTTCACGCGATCCGTACCGACTTGCTCTCGAGGTAGGTGGTGTTGGTTTCGCAACGGCAGACCGAATCGCTCGCGCGATAGGCGTCGCAGCGGATTCACCCGAACGCATGCAGGCTGGCCTATTGCAGGTGGTGCACGATCTCACTGAGGCGGGACATGCGTGGAGCGAAAAGCGAGAAGTGACGGAGCGCGCGGGGCAGATGCTCGGCGTGGACCCGAGCGACGGGCAGGTGCAAGACCGGTTGGCAAGCGCCCTTGCCGCGGCGGCGCTCGCGGGACGTCTCGTATTCGAAAAAGGCGCCGGCGCAGAAGGCTGTGATGAGGCGGTCTATGCCGCCGAAATTCACGGCGCGGAGGTCAGGCTCGCCCGACGGTTCGCCGAGATCGCAAACGCGCCGGCCAGGGCGCTGAGCGGTGTGTCTGAGGGTATCCGCGCTTTGGAAGCCAGCGTGCGGATAGAACTCGGACCCGAACAACGCAGCGCGGTGGACGAGGCGGCGCGCCGGCAACTGCTCGTCATCACCGGCGGGCCAGGGGTGGGGAAGACGACGATTCTCCGAGCAATTCTCACCGTTCTCGAGCGCGCGCGCATCGAAGTGCGGTTGGCGGCGCCAACGGGCCGTGCGGCAAAGCGAATGACGGATGCGACGGGCATGGCGGCGGCGACGCTGCATCGCTTGCTTGAATTCGACCCCAAATCGGCGACATTCAAGCGGGATCGTCACCGGACGCTCGATGCGGGAGCCGTCGTTGTCGACGAAGCTTCGATGTTGGACCTATCGATGGCCGACGCGCTCGCTCAAGCGATCGCTCCGGGAACACGACTGCTTCTGGTGGGAGATGTCGACCAACTGCCCAGCGTTGGTTCGGGGGCGGTGTTGAGGGACATCATCGGCTCTGGCGCTGTTCCCTGCGTTCGGCTTCGTCACATCTTTCGCCAGGCGGCCCGCAGCCTCATCGTGACGAACGCGCACCGCATCAATGAGGGGCAGATGCCCGCAGCCGCCCCGGCCGCCAAGGACGCCGACTTCTTCATCGTCGAGCGCCGCGACCCTGAGCATGCCCGTCAGACGCTCGTCCCCACCGTTTCGGCCTCGACCCCGTGCGCGACGTCCAGGTGCTCACCCCGATGAATCGCGGTCCCGCAGGCGCCATTGCGCTCAATCAGGCGCTGCAAGCCGCCCTCAACCCGGTGGGACCATCGCTCGTTCGCGGGGCTCGCACTTACCGTGTCGGAGACAAGGTCATGCAGCTTCGCAACGACTACGACAAAAACGTCTACAATGGCGACATCGGGGTGATCGCGGGCATCGAAGAGGAAGAATGCACGATGGCCGTGCGTTTCGATGACCGCACGGTTACCTTTGATGCGACGGAGCTCGACGACCTCGTGCTCGCTTATGCGTCCACGGTGCACAAATCACAAGGAAGCGAGTACTCCGCCGTCGTCGTCCTTCTTTTGACGACGCACTTCATCATGCTGAGCAAGAACCTTCTCTACACGGCAGTCACGCGCGGCAGGCGCCTCGTCGTACTTGTTTCGGATCCCAGGGCGCTCGAGCTCGCGCTCTCACGGCATCGTCAGGGCGAGCGCCGAACGCACCTTGCCCATCGCTTGAGGGTCGCGGCCAGAGGTTGACTTGTTGACGTCGCGCGGCCCTATGGCCACGCTGTGAGGAGCGAATGCTGCGTCGCCTGTTCATTGGCCTTGCGCTTGGGTTGGCCGCGGGGGCTCTTTTGGCCGCGGGTCTGGTCGCGGGACTCAAAGTGCCTTCCTTCGATGGTGCGGGGGGGGTTGCGCTTGCCTATGCGGCGGCTGCCATCGCTGGTGTGCTGACCGGGCTCGTTGCGGGCAAGCCAATCTGGGCGCCCAGCGCGAAGGTGGAGGCGGGGCTCAAGGCATTCTTCGGCGCTCTTCTTGGCGCCGGGGCAATGTTTGCTCTGCGACAATGGGCCTCCACATGGACCGCCGACCTCAGCGCGCTCGGCGCAGGGCGTGGCGCCATCGGCGCATTGCCTGCAGCCTCCTTGCCCCTCATCGGTGCCGTGCTTGGGGCGCTCTTTGAGCTCGACAACACAGGCGACGCGGCCGGCAAAGAGACCCAGCCCCGGCGCAAGCGCGTTGACTCTCGAGGCGCAAACGGGCGCGCGACGGCGCGCGTCGTGGACGACGTCGGCGAAGCTTCCGCGGCGGAGGAAGAACCGGTTTCCAAGGGTGCCAAACGCTGATGCCGTTCGCTTCACGAAGGAGCCGAGGGAAGCACCACGTAGAAGCGCGCGCCGCCTTGGTACGACGTATCCACCCCGATCTCCCCGCCCGCCGACTCCACCAAGCCACGGCATACGGCAAGGCCCAGACCCGATCCTTCACCAACTTGTTTGGTGGTGACGAAGGGCTCAAATAGCCTCTCGCGAACGACCGGCGAGATCCCCGGTCCGTCGTCTTCGACTTCGATGCGTACGCGGTCCGTGTCGACGGCCCTGGCTCGCAAAGTGACGCGCCGATCGTTTCCCTTCGTCGACGCGACCGCTGCGCCCGCGTTGAGGACAATGTTGAGCAGCACTTGGGTGAGTCGTGGCGCGGGCAATGCCGTAAGGAGCGGGTCCAAGGCGTCCGTCTCGAAGCGAACATCCCGAAATGCCTTCTGCGGTTTCACGAGGGACACGACCTCTTCGATGACGATGCGCACGTTGGCCGGCGGCTGCGGGCCGCCACCGGCCCCTTGCGCCCCTTCGGGGCGCGCGAAGTCGAGAAGATCACGGACGACTTCGTGAATACGCTCGGTCTCGCGTCGCATACGCCGCAAAAAATCGTCTCGGGCATCCGCCGGTAGGTCACCGTCGAGCAACAAGTCTTGCATACCAATGAGCGCCGCTATCGGGTTTCCAATCTCGTGCGCAACCCCGGCGGCAAGGCGTCCCACGCTCGCCATCCTCTCGCTTCGCACAAGCTGGGCCTGCGTTTGCGTCAGCTGCGCGGTCGTATCTGTCAGTTCCTGGACCTTCCCGAGGAGCGCGTTTTCCTCTTCGATAAGCTTCGTCGTCATCGACTGGACGATGGATCCCAGTTCGACCAGCTCGCGCGCGCCGCTTCTCGGCACCCGCAGGGATCGCGCGCCACGAGCCACGCGATCGGCCGCCTCTGCGAGCTGTTCGATTGGACGAACAATCAGCCGCGTCAGGGCGAAGTAGGCGAATACGAGCAGCGCGAGGCCGAAGATGACCATGTAGAGAGCAACGAGGCGGACGAGCGACGTGGCGCGCTCTGCTTCGACGTCCAAGCGCAGCTGCGTCACAACGGCGCCGCGAGCGAGGGGCGAGCGAACTTGGGCCGCTGTTCCCGTCGGGCCGCGCACGAAATGAACTGACTCCGTGTCGCGATTCAAGGGCGAGCGGATGGTCGCAGAAAACGACGCGGTCCCCGCGCATGTGGCGACTGAGCCATCCGGCTCAAGTACACAGATAGCCTCAACGCCATCGCGCCCTATGTGCTGGCGCACTGCATTCGCCAGTGCGCCGGCTTCTGCTGATTTTTGCGCGTCCGCTGCATGCAAGGCGATGGCATGCCCAAGCGCGTGCACCGACTGTTCGCGAGCGTCGACCACCGTGGCGCGCGTCAAGCTGGCGACCGCGAAAAATAGGGGGGCAAAGGCCAACACCATGAGCCCAGCCAGTGCCAAAAGGATTTGGAGCCGCAGGCCTACCTGCAGGGCGGGCCGGCTCTGCGGTGGCGTTTGGACTTCAGCGCGCAACTCGCACCGCCGTGCCGTCGGGGGTGGCCAGATAGTCGGTCATTGCGTCCCACTCTTCGTCGGTAAGGCGTACCCGATTGCGGTGCCGCATCCGCGCCGAGACCACTTCGCTGCGCGTTCGCGATTGTGGTTCAGGGGCCATGTGACAGCTCGCGCACTTGCGCGCGTGAATCGATGCAATTGCGTGATCGTCGCCATCGTGCGGCATCCGCGGTGTCGCAGACGCGCAAGCCGCCAAGAGTGGCGCGATCGCAAGCACTGGGAAGAGCACCTTCACAGATTCAGCCCCAAGACGGAGCGAACCCAGAACGCACCGTACGCCTCGCCGGGCTCAGGCTTGTTCACGTTGTTCAAGTCCGCGTAAAGGCCGAAGGTCCACCAGAGCTTGCCGAAGTCGACGTGCGCCGAGGGACCGAGAAAATGGTGGATTCGGTTGTTGATGACGTCGACCGGCGTGTCGCCGACCGTGCCGATTTCTCCGCGTGCCCAGTATTCGATGCCGGGGTGGAACGTTGGCGTCACCTGATAGGCAACCCCAGTCGTTGGATTGAGGATGAAATGAAAGCTTCGCAGGTTCTCGTCGAATGGTCTCTGCTCAGACGCCTCAACCCAGAGGTTGGCCATCCAGTGCAGCCGACCCCACCGCTTGGCGAGGAGCACTTTGCCTTCGAGTGAAAGCTCGTCGTGCTTCGTTTCGAGCTCGGCGTACCATCCGACGTCGATGGGCCACTGCCCCGTGTCGGCGAAGCGGCCGCGAACCCGCCACTTCATGCCGTCGAACGTCAGCGTGTTCGAGCCCCCGTCGGCCGGATTGGCCACGAATACTTGATAAAAACCAAGCTCCACGGAGTCGGTGAGTCCGTACTCGAACTCATTTTGAAGCTGGTAAGCAGGCTCCCAGAGCCGGCCCTGCGAAAGGTCTGGCGGGTGCCGAGGGTCGCTCGGGTTGGCGTAGACACGCAGCGGCGTCATGTCGCCGTACATTTCGAGCTCCAACGAACCTTGAGGGAGCGTTTCAACCGGGTAAGTGAATGGCAGCTCGCGTGGCGTCGCCCAAGCACGGATGGGCAGCAGCATCGTAAGGGTGAGGATACTGCATTTGATAGTCGTTTTCAGTTGCATCGAAAGACTCTCTCCTTGTGTTCGTGCGCGTGTTCAAGCCCGGCGTGCCCGTCAGACCGTCTTAGGTGTCTGCCAAGCCACGGCGGCGTCTCGCCGGCGCCTCGTCATTGGGTCCCACCCAGACTTGCGTCAGCCGTGGCAACGACGATGATGTCCGACGCCATCTCGCGCTCCAGTGCGAGAACGGTTTCGTCGAACTCGACGATAACGGCCGGCCGCATCTGCTGCACGCGCAGCTCTACGCCCGGCAGAATTCCCATCGCGGCCAGCCGATCCACGCGCGCAGCCGATGCACGTACTTCGCCCACGACCACGCAGTCGCCCGCCACGCACGTTAGGAGGAGCCTTGTCATTGTTGATTCGCAGGTAAGCGTGCGACCCGCGCTTGCGCAGACGGAGCTGCCGCACGTCGGGGTCGCAATAGGTTCGTCACGAGGGTCACCAATTTCGACTCGGGCGGGAACTCGTAGCCGCACGAAGGACAGGTCACCATTCCGCAGCCGGTCGCCATCGGGCAGCCGCCTTGGCACGCGGCACCTTCCTCGCGCGTAAACTCATGCCCGCACATTCCACAGTCGATCATCTCTTCAGCCTCCGAATAGGCGAAAACCCATCCGCACCGTTGCCCCAACGGCAATTGCATACGGAAAAATGAACGCGCTCATTGCGCCGGCCGTCTTCCAGCCCCGTTCTTTTGCCATCATGAAGACGTTGGCGATGCACGGGATAAACAGCGTGATGGTTACCATCGAGACGGCAACGTCCGCCGACGAGAGCAAGTGAGCACGAGCGAGGTCGAGCATGCCGGCCGCGCCAAAATCACGCCGTAAGAACCCCACGAGCAGATCCTCGCTCACCCGGTCAGAAACGCCGGCCGCTCGCGGGAATCCTAAGACATGGTGGACGATGGGTTCCCCCAGGCGGTGAACGAAACCAAGTAGGTGCGCCGCATCGAGTACGAAAAGAAACGCCGTACCGATCAAGAACAGCGGTACGGCTTCCTTGAGGTACCACTCGATCCGCGCCATCGTTTTCGACACGAGATTTCGCACCATCGGCTGCCGTAGCGGCGGCATCTCGAGCAGGAAATCGCTTGTATCGCCCGGGAGCACGCGGGCCGCCACCCAACCAACGCCGAGGAGCGTCCCGATTACGACTGCGAGCCAGACGAGAGTTGCGGCCGGCGAAGTTCGTTGCATCAGGGCAAAGATCACACTCAGCTGCGATGAGCACGGAATCCCAAGCGCGAGCAGCAGGGTGACGAGCATGCGCTCTTTGCGCGTTTCCATGATGCGAGCGGTGAGCGTCGCCATGGTGTCGCACCCGAGACCAAGCACCATCGGCAGCACCGCTTTGCCGTTCAACCCCATGCTGCGCAGACCCCGATTGGCCATGACGGCAAGGCGCGGCAAATATCCAGAGTCCTCCAGCATCGAAAAAACGAAAAAGAAAGTGGCTACGACCGGCAATACGATCGCAACCGCATACGTCGCTCCCATTGTGATGAGTCCGTAGGGGCCCACAAAGAACGCGGTGAGAAGCGGCACACCAATCCAAGCGAAGAGTCCGTACATCCATCGATTCAAGTAGCCAGTCCAAACTCGGGCCTCGGCACCGCGCAGGTCTCCGTCGACGACGACGCCGCCGTCCCTGCGCGAAACGCGGGCACCACGAGCGTAGATGTCAATGCGAGCCGACGGGTCGGCAACGTAAGTGCCCGCGTGGCTTGTCTGCGCGACGACGAAGACCCGCGAGGGACCGTCCTCCTTGACCACCAACCTCTGGGTTCCTTCGGCGGCATCGAGCGTGACCGGAGCATCGGGCGTCGCCGCAACGAGCGCGGCTTGAGCGCTGGGCGCGCCGAAGACGCGATTCTCGATGAAGTCGACGGCCGTGCCGGCCCCGAAAACACCAACGACTTTGTAGGCGAGCAGGAGTACGAACGCGAGGATCGCGAGGCCCCACACAGGGTGTGTGGCCAGACGACCCAGGGTACGCGACAACATCGCGTCGCGGACATCGCCCATGCGCGATGCTAGGGCGAGCGAGGCGAGACCGACGATGGCTCCGGCGTGCACGGGAAACGCGGAGTATGCGTGACGAGCAAAGCCCTCGACCGTGGACAGGATCCAATAGGCCGTCCATCCGGTGGCAAACGAGGCAACGAGCTTCCACGCGCCCGCCCGAGCGCGTGCATGCTTGCGCAGGAGAATGGCACCGAACCAAGTGCCCAAGACCAGGAGCGCCAGGCCTGGGAATCCCCAATGCGCTACCACGGCCGGCGATAGGAGACGCGAAGCGACATCGACAACACCGTAGTTGGCGAGAGGGTCGATTGCCGATGCGACCGGCGTACGCGAGACGGCGCCGTCGTAGACGAGTGCTGCGAGTAGGGATGCCGTCGCGGCAACCGCCAGCGTCCGCCCCCAGGGCACGTGTCCGGAGTGACCGCGTTGCTGCGAATCTGCGTTGCGGCGCTGCACTTTGCGAACAATCGCCTGGGCGCGAGCGAGCCGAAGGCGGCTAAGCAAGGCAAAGACCGGAACACCGTGGGCCCGAGCGAGAGAAATGGCACGCTCTCGGGCCACGCGCGCAGCTTCGACGCCTACGTGCGCTGTTAGTTGGCCGGGGATGCCCCGCTCTCCGCCCAGAAGCATCGTTGCCACGGCGCGTTTGGCCACCGGGAGAGGGCCCTCCAGCCGTTGCTCTACCTCTCGAAGGGCAGCTTCGACGTCTTCGGGGAACGCCGGCGCGCAGGGGAGTGGGCGCGATCGGTCCACATCCGCGCCGGCGTACGTCGCGAGATAGTTGCGAACGGCATCCAGCCCCTCGCCCTCGGTCGCGGTCGAAGCGTTCACTCGAACGCCGGAGAGCTCACGTTCGAGTCCCGCCAGATCGATCGCCAGACCGCGGGCCCGTGCCTCGTCGAGCATGTTCAGGTCAAGAAGAAAGGGGATCCCGAGCTCCGCGAGCTGCAATGTGAGAAGAAGCGTGCGCGTGAGGTTCTTTGCATCCCCCACTTGAACGAGCGCGTCGTGAGGGTCGGAAACAATCAGGTCGCGGGTAACGGCCTCGTCTTCGCTCATCGGAACGAGGTTGTGTGCGCCCGGAGTGTCGATGATTTCCCAGAGTTGGTCGCCGAGACGAGCTCGGCCGCGCGTGATCTCTACCGTCGTCCCCGGGTAATTGCTTACCGTGACGTAAGTTCCCGTGAGGGCAGCGAAAACCACGCTCTTCCCGACGTTTGGTTGCCCCACCAGAAGAGCGCGCCGGCGTGGTCGTGACTCGTCGCCGGCGATGCGCGGCCCAGCTCCAGCGCGAGAGGGCTCCGCCCCCGGCGATGGGCTAACCAGCGCATCGAAGTTGAAAGTCATATTCGACGACAAGCATGGCCTAGATCGCGGCCCCCATCAAGTGGTTGCCCGCCGGGCCCAGGTTTGTCCGGCGGGTCCCGGCCGGGCCCAGGTTTGTCCGGCGGGTCCCGGCCCGCCGGGGCGGGACCGTCGTGGTCAAGACCCTAGCTCGGGTAAACCGAGACCTTGCGCTGGGTGCGCGTTCGCCACTCGTATCGGACGATGCCATCGATGAGTGCGAAGAGTGTGTAATCTTTGCCGGTTCCCACGTTTCGCCCCGCGCGAATGGTCGTTCCGACTTGGCGTACGAGGATGCTGCCTGCAGTGACCTCTTCGCCTCCGTACACTTTCACCCCGCGCCTCTGCGAGTTCGAATCGCGTCCGTTGCGTGTACTGCCTGCACCCTTTTTGTGAGCCATCGGTATTTCCTGAGAGCTGAGTGTTTCGAATGCGTCGATGCGGGCGGGCGCCCTAGTTCCCGACCGGGCAGCCCCGGTTCCAGCTTGGGGGTGTGGGGAGGGCTTTTATTGGGCGAGGATGTTTGTGATTTCGAGCGCGGTAAATGGCTGCCGGTGCCCGCGCTTTCGCCGGTAGTTCTTCCGGCGTCTGAACTTGAAGACGATGATCTTTCGACCCAGGCCCTGCGCCACTATTTTTGCTTCCACCTTGGCTCCGCCCACGAGGGGACGCCCAAGCTTCGTGCCCTGGTTGTCGCTGTGGACGAGGAGGACCTCATCGAACGCGACCGAGTCACCAACGTTGCCAGGGAGCTTCTCGACACGGAGTCTGTCTCCCGCTCCGACCCGGTACTGCTTTCCGCCCGTCTTGAACACTGCGTACATCGGCGATCCCTCTTGTGTTGCG